>Ga0247763_1000822_pt1 | contig 18626 bp, 12 predicted proteins | sample UWRJL141409B4_FD_179926 | JGI IMG/M metagenome (GOLD analysis project Ga0247763, IMG submission 179926) | Plant litter microbial communities from Arlington Agricultural Research Station in Wisconsin, United States - UWRJ-L141-409B-4 | ecosystem: Environmental > Terrestrial > Plant litter >...
ATAAAATAGAACTACTTACAGCAACAGCCGCAGGCCCCTTCAATTTCTTAAAAACCGAAGCAGCTTCCTCTTCACCAAAGGCATTAGCTGCGTTATCGGCAGCCGAAGGGGGGGGGGTCTTGCGCTTAGTAGCGCCGCCAGCTTGCTAAATAATATTAGGAATTTATCAAGATATAAACACAAAACTAAAAAACATACCTAGCCCGGTATCAACAGCTCAATCTCCTCGCCAATTTAAAGCTATAAGCAAATCAGCATATATTCAGCATATATATGTAATAAATAGACATAAGAGCATAAAAATACTAACTCTCCTAATAGCAACAATCCAGCTCTGGCAACTGATCTCAGGTCTAACATCAGTTAATTTACTTGGGGTAAGGGGGGTTTAAGAGGGCAAAACAGCGGCAGCAAATACAGCAATATCAGGGGTAAAAGGCAGCACAAACTCTGGGACTTCTATAGGGTTATCGGAGTCAAAGTCATCCAACTAAACACATATTAAGTTTGTACCAGGTACAGCAAATACAGGGTTAAATACATACTCGGTCAAACTTCGTCCCAAACTTTTAGGCGAAGGCAGGGTTGGCTTGGCTATTAGAATTAGCATATATTCAGTATATGATGGATCTAAATAGAGAGAAAACTTACGCAAGGCGCTCCAACGCAAGGGCATACGCCTTAATATCCGCAGTATCGGAAACCTTGGGCTCGTTCTAATAAATGGCGCAGCGCCACTCGCCCATCAAAACAAACCGCTTCAAAGCGTTACGGCTTACAGTCACGGTCGCCGGCTAAATCTGGCGGCGGTCGGTATTAGCAACTAAATCATTATCAGTATATATTCAACATATATAAAGCATCTAACTTACTTGCACCCATATAGGCGTTGCGGAAATGGCGGCGGAGCTAAAAAAATATTAGAAACAACTATTTAAGGCATACTAAATATATAGTTGAACTTACAGCTAGCTGCTGTAAGAAGGTAGCACCACACATGGTACCACCCTCGTCAAGCTGAACGTCGCAACTAAAACAATTAGTATTTTCCCAGCATATATTATATATATAACTTACATAAACAAATTGTAGCCGCAGACTACAAATCCAGAATTAGGGGCTAACATATATTCAGCATATATCAGACATAAACAATAATTTGCAAACCTTAGGCGTTCTCCTCCAGCTTAACCTCGGCACGGGAATCACCACCAACACAAGCTTAAAATAAATCAGCAGGTACCAAATATATTAAAAATATAAACAGGTACTTACAAAGCGGAACCCAATCAGGGTTAGGGTTCGGGATAAAACCTATATAAATTAAATAACTGCAATTAAACATATTACTTAATACGTACCATAAACGTAGCCCAAAATCGGGTAGGGGTTGGCGGCATTCAACACCGAAGCATTATCAAACGCCTCGATAGTAAGGGCCGACGAATTAACCGCGCTAACCAGTACCATAATCTATATATAATTAGTTATGTCTTGAACATATGTTGAACATATATAATACTTACGGAAAAATTCATAAACTAATTTTTTTTCAATCGCTATTAATAAACGTATAATCAGCATATGCTCAGCACATAAAGCTATGCGAAAAAATTAGTACAGATCAGCCACGACGCGCCACCCCACCTACCACCAAAATAAGTCGGTACCGCAAGCTTATCGCGTCAAAACAATCCAAATCCAACCGCCAAAGCGGCACGCAAGGCAAAATATAGCAAATAAGTACGCGTAATTAATATCTAACCTCAAAAACAACAAAACAGCATTATTTAGGCGGGAAACGTAAATTAGGGTTAATTACTTACGCGAACAATTGTATAGGGTTGCAAAAAGAAGGTAAATTTACGTAACCGCGTTTTGGAAATAACTAATCGGTATATACAGCCCCATCTTCCTTATCAATAACGCCTCGTACTTACCGTTTTCGCCGTACCTTCCTATTAACCGGCGTTACCAGCCGCCTGACACTACACTAATAAATTTACTCAAAGATAGCTAAACATATCAAAAACTTAATAGGAACATATATTAGGTATATAAAAACTTTATATTCAGTATTGTATATATTCAAGTACCAATATAACTCCCCTTTTAAAACAAACTATCAATAATCCGGATATACTTCAAGTCCTCTTCGCCAGCTCAAACTTATCACATACCCTGAATCGAATTCCTATACCTTATAACAACACACAACTCGCACGTACCTGCAAGCGGCAAAACTCTATCATCCAGATCTCTACACACAAATCAGGTCCATATACAGCGCCGGCCAAGCATATATTAAACATATAACAAGCATAAACGACTACCCTATTACCCTCAAACCGCTTTCCTAACCACTCAGCTTCGTACTCTCTCATCTTCATGAAGATCCGGCCACCATTCGCAAACTAAGCTGACGTTAAGCATATACCTGGCTTATACGCTCCTAATAGGCAACCTCCTCCGTTCCCAAACTTTCCCGTTCTCTTTTTTATTAGCGAGGTTTTCGTAGCAGGCGTACTGGGCTGCTGGTGGAAGGCCCCTATCCCGCCAAACCGCCTACAACTCGTATTTCGTCCAACACAATCTCGCTTAAACCCATATCCTGCATAAATATTACAAGCGCCTTACCTTTTCCATCAAGCGCAGCCGCTTAAGCTAAGCTACAGCGGCCAGACGAGAATTGTCAAGGCCTCGAGATTCCAAAGCTGCCTCCACGCACGCGTTACTAAGCTAGCGCGGGTCTATTCCGCTAATATTACGCATATATTCCGCCACTCCAAGTCCTCGTATCCCTACAGCCGCGCCGTAGCTCAATTACAGGCAGACCACCGCCTTCGGCTTATACCTCGCCGGGACCATTTCCATCTAAATCGGAACCATCACTACTTCCCGGATTACTCTCTAAGCTATCGTTTGGATCAATACCGCAATCCAGATCAAAATCGCGGGTTGGCTCAGAATCATCGTCAAAAGCGAAACTATAATTTAACCCAGAATCCTCACCAAAGTCGGAACCACCATCCGAACTAAAGTTTTCGTTAAAACCAGAACTATCGCCTGGACTGGAACTATCACCAGACCCGGAACTACTATTTTAATCCAAATCTAAGCTGCTACTTATACACAAATCCGAAGACTCAGTTTCTTCGGCGGAGCTACGATCAAAAGGCTCGAATTCCGCGCGGTACGGAAATACAGGGTTTAAGGGATCATACGGAATCTCCGGTCTTCGTACTACCCTGCGCGCCTGTTTTAATTGTTTTTTATATTTCCGTACAATCCCCTAATACGCACGTACCTAACCGGATCTGTCACGGCCAAAGGGATGATTTTATGCAAAAAGCCCGCTTTGAACCGAAATTGCTTTATCTAATTAGTAAGTTCGAAGGCTTCGACATATAGTCAACATATATTCAGTACCGGGTAAACATAAGCTGAGTTTAAACTTACAATAATACTACAGCCGCAAGTAATCACCGTCTACCCACAGCGTTATTTTCTTCGAAATAAGTAATTTCCGACAAGTTTGTATTCTTTTAGGCGTATCTCCATATCGTTCCCAGCACGAGTAAAAACCTTCGTACCAGGCCACTTGCAATCCAGAGCTTGTTTCTCTTACCTTTAAACCACGACTTAAGTTCCGGGTGAATCTCACAAATCCTCTGAATCCTGCGTTTATAGAAACCGTATAATCTTACCTCCCAGATATCCATCAGCGATCCAAAAGCTACAATATCCTTATACCTCTTGTAAAAATTACGCTAAAAATATACTCGACAAAAGATAAAAATATACTACAAGTATTCGTCACAGTTCCTAATAAGATCTAAACTATAAAGATACAACCCTAACACTATTAGAACGTTAGCAAACATATATTAAGCTTATACTTTACGTACCTTTAGCTTATACGAAATCCATATCTACCGAAACCGCTCCAATCCCGCGGGGACCACCGTAAATGTAATACCATTCTACCCTTTACCCGGTAACACAGTATACACACTCAAAGATATTATAAAAAAGATGGTTATACATAGGCTTTCCCACCATATTCGTAAACGCGTAAAGAAACGTTTCACTACCTATAAGGAAAGTTAAACAAAATACAATTAATTACTAGTAACCGTAGGGAATTATACTAACGCTGGACCCTTCGATCCCACCCTACAATAAAAAACAAGTTTATTCCACCTTAAACCATCTTATATAAAAGGTCAAACTCAATTATAAGTTATTGGAGCAACCGTTATACTTGCGTATATATAAAGCATATAATAAACCAAAGTTCCAGATCGTCAACTTCCTGCCCATCAACTTCAATCCGAGGGTGTATAATATCTTAAACCCAGCGGTCCTCAACCAGCAAGTTTTACTGCCTTTCGTACATTAAAACTACGCCTAAAACGGTTTTAGTATCCAACTAACAACGAGAAGTAGTTAAATACCTACAAAGTAGCAACCCCCAGGAGATTGTACCAAACGCTCCTTAAAAACCAATAAAGTTATTCGTAATTCTACATTTGTAGCCTTTTCAAACTCGTCCCATGCAGCGCGGCCGTACCTAATACAAAGCATACGAAAAGCGGTCGACAAGGTAAATTAACCTACATCTAATTAATAAAGCAAAAACAAATGTAACATATATTAAACATACGTTTGGAAACCACCAAGGCATCACACTGGCTAATTAGATTCGAAATATCTCGAAGAATATCTTTCCGTAATTTAAACGGCGCTAATAGTAGGTACAAGTGTTCCCCTCGACAAACAACCAGGTAGAATAAAAAACGCCGTTACTCTTCTAATATATAAATATCAAAGGTTACGTAGCACTCCTATCGCGTTATAGGCCTTAATCCGCTTATATAATCCATCCCTATTCCTAATTAAATTAAACTTAAACTAAACATAAGTTGAATTTCTAATATACATACCGCACTACTACCTCCGCGCAAAAAGTAACCCAACCCATCTGCAACCACGCTCAACCTCTCAATACTCCCCCTAATGCTCAACAAATTCACGGAAGTACTCGAAACTAATTACTACCTTATTACAATCAATCTCAAAAGCGTTATGCCACCGGTCGACTCTATTACACTTACAGCCGAAATATACGTACTATACATCGTTAGAAACTAAATGGAACATATACGGAGTATATACTTACGTTATCTAACCCACCACGAAATAACTTCATCGGCCGGAACTACTCTCCCTCTCGTAGTAAGCAGTATAAACTACCATCTCCTAAGTTAACATAGCATGGAGGCCCCCCAAACCGTCCAACCCCTCTATTCTTCCACCACTTCTCCAACCCGTAATAATATCTACGCTGGAAGTTAGTATACACTAGGTATAAGTAAAACATATAAACTTTACTTACGCTCTTATATTAACTCGCAACTATACTCTAACGTCTATCCCGTCTTCAAGCTCAATTAGCCGATACTAGGCAATCTCGTACCGCAACTGCTCGAAATCTACACAATTAAACACCTAGCATGTATTGCGCATATCCGGATCCGCGTAACCACACAGATAAACACCACTGCAACGTAACTTCACGTACCAGGCCCTCACTACTCGTAGTCAACCGCAATCGTCCAAACCATTTACAATACAACAAAAAATTGTAGATAACGGATTACCGTTCTGCCCTAAGTAGTATACGCCGAACTGTATCTGGTGGTATATAAGCCATATACCGAACATATATTAAGATAATACTTACCATATACTTGATCCCCTCGAAAACCTTCTTCCTCTCCAACGCGTTTACATTTGCCAAAATCTATTAGTTGCCGTCTGTGTAAACTACCGTCGCAACACCTTGGAGACTTATATATAAGTAGGCGGGTAACGAAAAATAATCCTATATCTCATTAACAGTAACCTAGTAACAGTTATTACAACTAATAACAAGGTCTCCCCCGAAAAACGCGTTCTATAAACCAAACATATATTCAATATCGTCCCAACATATACTCAGGCAACGCAACAGGTAACGTACCGGGGCAAACCCAATATTCCATAAATTTGGCCCTACTAATCGAGCATCAGGGCCATTATACAATTGTTACGGAATATCTAAATCGTCGAGCCACAACTCAACCGCCCTACAAGCATCTAAATCGTTACCTACGCCGCCAAAAAGCCGGCTCCTAGGAACGTTAAGCTATAGGTCGACAGATTCAACAGGACCAGAGCCCCCAAAAAGCGATATTCCTGACATCGTAAAGTAACAGTACCACGTTTGGAAATTATAACGATTAAAATCTTATTGTAATATTGCAAAAATTATGGGCACTTTACCGTATCATATACGAAACATATATTCGTCTTTAAGCCGGATATCTCTAGCGAACTCCGTTGCCCCTTTGAACACTCCCAGTCCATAACTTTCCACGGTAAAACCCCTTCAGCGGTTCGCCAATATATAACGCATATGTGCAGTATATCCCCCCTAGTTTCCGCCAACCATTTAAAAATTAATTGGATCTAATCCTAACTTCAATTAACGAAGCTAAAAGGAGACATCAGTTCTCTGCGTTCTACGGGGAAACTCCAAACTCACCGCTTCTTACACCGCCAATCTTACCTAACAACGTAGCTTGGTTATTATTACCTAGTGCCACGGCTATGCGCTTTAAGGCTTTTTCGTTTACCTAGATCCCTCGTACCGGGTCGTTTCCGGTGGATAGACCGCTTTTTGTTTGGACAGATTCCCGGCGCCGTCTGGACATATACGCTACATATACTGGGGGTTCCGGCTATCAGTCTTACCCCCGGACCGGGCGCCGCATATACAGCGCATATACACAAAGTAACGCACCAGTCGCACTTCCGACTCCCGGGGATCAGCAGGACCCCAGAAAACCTAGAAATGCGGTATACCCCCTATAAAAGCCAATCGTAACTTATACGCCAATGGTGCTCAGGACATATGTTAAACATATGCCGGACATATACTGCACTTTGTCAGTACGGTATTATTATCGTTTGAAAATTTCCATTAATCTTACGTACAGCATCAACATATACTGTGCATATATTGCGAACCCTGACTAACAGAAAGTTCGCCCGGGGTCAATTCAATTCAATTCAATTCAATTCATTTTAGGGTGGCCCGCCCTGGCCGTAGGCCAGGGTTAGCAGCGCTACCACCTGAGTGATTACATAACACCCCCCCGCTAGTTCGGGTCTCGCTTCCTCCACTGCCTACCTACCGCCCCCGGCGGTAAAACGCACTAAGCCAACCTTTCTTACGCCAGTAAGGCTCGTAGACCAACCTTGGCCTTTACTTGGGAAAGAACCTCAACGCCTGCTTTCCGACCATTGCCTCGTACAGTTCCTTGGTGCCCAGAACCGTTTCTTTCCTTCGCTTCCCCGCCCGGCACGCCCGGGGTCAGACAGGGGTTTAACCCAGTCTTGGCGGATTTTTGATGCGGGGTTAGGGTTATGTTAGTAAAATCTGACCCCGGGTCAACTTTTTCTAACCCCGGGCGACCTGTATGCTCCCAACCATACCGACGCCGGCCGTTGGCGCTCCGCTGCTTCCCCCAACAATGCAGCAATCTACCGCACCGGGTCAGGATCTCCACAGACCAACGGCAGATAAAAAAATCAAGCTGGGTTATCAACGGGCATCCGCTGCGTGCAGTAAGTCTTCTGCTTGCCTCCTAGATAAGCTTCGCGCTGAAACTTGACCAAGGCCACTACTGTCGACGAAAGATTAGGTGCATCGAATCCACAGACGAAAAAGGACGTTGTATAAGCTGTATCCACTTACAAAAAGAATGTAAATTCCGCCCAGTAAACCAGCAATCGCCTGGAAATGCGCCGATAAACCCTCAAGAGAAACCACGTACGGTAGCCAAAGAGACAACAACACGGAAGCGGCCACCATCAGGGAACATATCTATTCCTTACTCGCGAAGGGCATTTTCCGATGGCCGAAAAGTGGAAGGAATAGCAAGGACGGGGGCCAATACAACCGGCTACGAGTAAAACCTTCGACTACTCATGGGAATTCAAAAAAATCAAATTTGGCTAATATATTATAATTCTTACCTTTCCTTTCCGGGAATAACTACGGCTATAACTGCAAACCTTCAAGGTATAGAGCCTAACATAATTATAAGCTAACTTACTTTACTCTCCTCAAACTTAACTAAGACTTATTTCTAAGCAGGTAGTAAGGGAGAAGTAATCTTCGATAAATTTAGCAAAGTACACAATTTGTAGGTCAAGACTATAAATACTCTTAAATCGCAGGAGTAGTTGAGATACGAAAATCTGAAAGAAGATATTAAGAAGCTAAAGAGAGAGGTAAAAGAGAGCATTAAGAGAATCGCCAGTATACGGAAAAAACGCGTAGAAAATACTATACTCTTTAAAACAGCCATTAGGAAGGGTAGTATTAAAAACCTCAAGCCTAACTAGTAGGAACATAACCTACCTAACGTTACGCTACTAATACCTGTTATCGAAACAGCTTTTAAAGACATTGTAATTGAGTCTGCTTAATTATTGGAAGGTTCCCAAGAAACGCAGCTTATACTAAGGGCGGATGAGGTCTATTACGACTAGGGGGCTGTTGTAGAATCTAGTAGCATCCTAACTCGCGGCGACTAGCCCCTATTTTCTTAACGTTCGGTTCCGCTACATCCCCTGTCTCCAACGTCATATAAGAAACAAGTCAAGCTGGCTAAGACCGCTTTCGCAAATTTGATGGGTAAGGCCGCCACTGCCCTACCCGATACTTTATTAAGCGGCGCCGAGATTGGGATATCGAAAGAGCATATTAAACGCCTTGGTGGAAAATACGGTTAGGTTAAACATATAGAGCTTCCCACTGTAAATTATTTTCATTCTATTTCCAACTCGGAGGTTACTTACGCGTTACAGTTGTAAAAGGAAACTCTCCAGAGATTCGTAAGAAATACCACGGGCGACGGAGTTACAGCTGTTAATCCCACGGGTTTGCAGGGCGTTGAAGTGGCTGGTATAACAAGCGATGGCCCCTATACTATGTCTGCTTAGCTTTGCAGTAGTACCGAAGACGTAGAAGACGGGTATATATCGACTAACTCGCTTACCCGAGACCTAGTTACGAACCTCGAATGGCGCGTCTACAAGGCCAAATATTACAAATTTAAGATAAGTAGGATTATAATAGTACCTGTATTGGGTTAACGAGGAGAAGATGTTTAAATATTAGGTACTTAAAAACTACCGTCCTGGTAAAGTTAATTGGGGGGTCTATCGGCCGTATATAAACTTCTACTTGCGACTCCAGGAGTTGAATGAAATTACATACGCGGAAGAAAGTAATAAGATTGTTGTTGCAACTCGAAAAATCTCTAGTATCAAGTACCGCGGCCGTATCTTGCTATTTTTTAAGCGCAGCTAGACTAAACGCAGATTTTTGAATTTTATTCGCAATTTGGGAATCGAGCTTCTAAAGACAACTCCGTAAGTGATATAGCTACTTTGCTGATCCCTCTTTGGCTTCGTTAATTTGATATATATAGATAGTGAGGAGATTGATAGTATATAAAAGGATATACGGTTTGAGGTCCGCTTATAAGTTGGTTCGAAGGGGTTTTAGGGAAACGTACCTACAGTTTGGTGCTATCCAACAACTAGCCTTGAAGTACCTGCAGGAGACGTAAGTAAAGGCGATTAAGGAGCAAGATGTGTAATTAGTGCTGGGATTAGTTGATTTGCCGGTTACAGGGCCGATTGGTGGACGGTACGGGTAACGACTCGAGTAGATCTGGAAGCACATCAATACTGGCCTAGTTCATTTGCGGCATACGTGGGGTTTATGTTTGGTGTTACGGTGGGGTCTTTTTAGGGATGATTTTTGAGCTTGCTCTATTGAGGCCAAGGTCTTTAAGGCCGAGAGTTCCATAACTTTTTGTTACGTTACCCGCGGTCCAACATTGAAACAGTGGTGTTGTGTCGCGACCGGCCAACCTTTGCCTTTTCGTCCGCCCCGCACCCGCCTCCCCCTTTCCTTACTGCAACAAACGGACTTTTGGTCAATAACGGCACCCCTCCCTTGCACTATGCCCTGTCACTTTGCCCTTGCCATTGCTACTCTCCTCTGCTCATGTATCGAGAATCATGACTGCCTTCCCCTTTTATTCCCTGCTTTGCGCTGCAACATCTCTAAACTGCAGCGAGGTCTGTATTTGGGCGGCGCAAGCGCTCCCTTCCTTGACTGTGCTCTGCCCCCCATAGCGTTATACGTCAACAAGCAGGTCTGGATGTCTCTGTGGCGTCCGATCCCTAGGAATTTATTGAGAGGAGTGGTGAAGAGGCGCCTCTACAGGACCGACGCTCTTGCAAGTATAAGTAACCGGTCGAAGAGCTCTATGGAGATACAGCACCGGAGGCAATCTTTTAAGCTAATAAACAGAGAGCTAGGTGCTTGCAAGACGCATTAGCAACCCCGAATTACCTACTATTTACAGCAAGAACTTTTTGTTTTATTGCTACCGTGGTCACCGCCATCCTGCTATGTCTATACTCCCCCCCCCTCCCCCCTATGGTCCTTGCCAATGGAACGAGAAACTCGAACAGTGGGTGGAGGTAAGTAAGACTGATCCGCTTATTTTCTCGGTTCTTCGGCTCACTTTCAGATCGTCCGATATTCCATGGAAAAGCCCTACCTATAATCGCCTTGAGGACTATGTTAACAGCTTCCTACCCGATATGGCAAGGGCGTTCCTTTACATATTCGAAGCTACTCTTTTCAAAATTATCGTTTGGTACGAAAGAGCTTTTCTGTTAGGAAGAGTGCTGATACTAACGGTGACGAGACCGTGTACCGCTATACGGGTATTGAGCTGGATCGGGATACCGAGTAATCCGGGTGTTTTAGGAAGCTGGAGCGTTGAATCAGTGGTAGCGTTTGGGGGAATGGTGCGAGTTCTTTTGCCGTGCTGGGGCGGTCGGCGTTATGTTTTGTTGCGCGCTTCCTTTGCCTTTGATTGTAGGGGAAACATTCAGTGTATTACCCCCTATGATCTGCTGATCAACTTGTCAAATATTTTGAGGGTTGAGTGGTAGATTGGTAGAGAAAGGGGAGAGCATGCCATCGCACGACTTTCAGCCGATGACTCTGAAATCCTAGCCAGCTTCGGATTCGAATGAGAAGCGAGGAGAACTAGAGAAGCAGGAAAAAGAGGCAGCGAAAAAGGTGACCGGCAAAAGGGCCCGGAGAAATTTGTAATTCGTGTCTCGTCTTTTCTTTTTCTCTATTTTCTTCCCTCGAATTGTTCCGTCTTAAGCTGCAGTGGCCCAGTTTGCGGCCAGGTTTGACTTTCCCGGGCTGCGCGGGCCATAGGACCCGAAAACTGGGCCGTTTGACGCCAGTTGTTCCTGGCCACTTTCGGCAGTGGCTCGGGTGCGCACGCCTGGATGCCGCGTAGGCTGAGAAGATGACGGCCCACGCGGCGCTCTGAGGGTCGCCAACATCAGCCGCCCGCTCTTCAGCTTATCACTGGCAGCGACACCACGTCCAACACGTAGTATGCCCTATACGCAGCCCGCACGCTGGGCAGCGTGCTCGCCGACCTGCAGGTTGAGCCACACGTATCATGTACTTGGGCGTCTAATTAGTGCGCTGACGTGACATCGAGCACGTACGGCAGGTTATAGAGTCATGAGATCTTTCGGGAACAACGTTAAACCTCTGTTTATGTACCGCCTGAGGGACTACACTAGTCCGAAAACTGAGGCTAACTGTCTGGCTCTACTCCGCTAGAAGGTCGGCTAGTTGTCACTGTACGCCATACGATACAACTTTGTCAGGCTTGATCGTTCGACTTCTTAACAGCATCGATGGAGATGTCTCTCAGCAGCCAAGTGGCGCTTCGGAAACAGAGTTCCGGAGGCGGTACCCGCTTGCTAGTGTATTGGGGGATGGAAGTGTAGTGTTCCAGCTAGTCGGCTCCTGCGTAGTGGATACTGCTGGAACGAGCGGTAGCAACGCTTAAGTTTGATAAATATATTCACTCCTTGCAACAATTGCAACACCTAAGGTATATATTGGTACTGAATTTCGTGAAAAGAGCCAGGATGGCGACCGAAAGCGCTTTGCTGCTCGGCGGATCCTGTATACTACAGCGCCCCTTTCGTCTCTTTAAGCGGAGGCATTATATGCCTATGATTTCGTTTATTTTCTGCCTTTCCCTTTCGGTTGCATAATTGTTCTTTTAGATAGTAGTCCTCCCCCCGCTACTAATAAGCATTTTTAATAATTTGGGACTTTTAATTAGTACTTTTAATTCGGAGATTATAGGAAGTATAATTGAATTGGCATGGGTTTTGATTATAAATTACGCCGATAAATACTTTTACGAGGCCTTATTTGGAGTAGAGCTTGATAAGAAATAGCGAGACGTATTGCGAAAGGTTAACTCCTTGGATATAGCTCTTTAGATTGCCACTATTAAACTTTCGGTTATTGCGGGCTCCTCGGTTTATGCTTTTTTACAAAAATGGGGTATTTGCCTCTTTATAGTTATCTACTTTGCTTTAATTGGATTTAATATTAGCTTTAGGTAGCTTAGGGGATAATTTTACGCTATAGAAAGAAACTGGGAAAACGGGATTAAAAGGAACTATTTTTTGTAAGTAGTTTCGTTGTTATTACTGGGTTCTGTTAATAAATTACAGTAATAATTCCAATAGGCCAGTATACCAGAGGTTTTAGCGGCAATTACGGCAATTTAGGTTAAAAAGAGTACTTAGTAACAAAATTCGGATAATATTTTAAATATCTAATCTTAGGTTTGCTTTCTTTGCCATTAATAGGCGACTTCCTGCTAATATATATACTAAAATCCTCAAAGATACGCTCTTACTTAACACCCATATAGAGAAATTCCTAAAGAGTTACGTGCCCGCTAAGACGCTCGTTCGGGCATACCGAGCGCAAGTATCAATGAATAAAGATGGGAGGGCTGACCAAGAAGCTGTAGTAGCAGGGTAGTAAGGCGCTAGATAGAGCAATAGCAGAGATTAGAACTCTTTAACTACTGGGTGGTGTCGGATCCGGAGTACAACTAGAGTGGTCAGTGTCAGTGCCGTCGCTGTCACTGGTTTCGGTGTTTAAGTGACACGTTGCGCGAGAAGAGCCCCTGGTTCTTAAAGCAACCGATTAGCCCACCTTGAGAGGAGAAGATTGTGACTCGGTGAGCGTGGCTCTTTAGACTTATGGAAGATTAAGATTGATCAAGAGAGCCGATATGAGGGCGTGGCCATGGACTCGACAGTCAAACAACGCGCTCATATAAACTTTCTAAGATCACTTGACCTTGATCAGCAAGGTCTCTGGGCAAAAATATAAAGGAATGCGACTCCCAGTTCTCATACACCCCTCTCCCCGAACCCTATCGCCCACATCCAATACCCGTCTCCCTGCTCGAAACCAAAGCCCAAGAAGCCAAAATCGGGCCCTGATACCCATCCGCTCAAAACCTTGAATCCTGCAGCACCAGAGGAGGCAATTTTCGAACGAATAGGGTGGCACATCCACTTCTCGAAGCGCCAAAACCTTCGATCTTTTTGGCGCCGTCGACGATACCAACATGACTGTCCCCAGACACCAAGGATCCGAGCCTACAGCTTGCTGATTTTACACCCTCCTCACCGCTACGCGCAAAAATTCGCACATTCTGTGGCATCGGGGTGCGGATAGAGTTCTTCTAGAGCCTTGAGGGAAAAAAACTCGGCCGGCGTCTTTTCTCCCCGCAATCTTCTTTACTACACCTGGTTTGCGGGTTCCTGTCAGTGATCTTTCCTCCCCAATCCCGCTCACCGATCTAAGACCATCTGAGCCATTCCATCTCAACACGGCCGTGGGTCCATAGATCCAGGCTTTTCGCCTCATCCAACAACCGCCGTTGTCTGTGGCGAGAGACACTCGGGCAAGTGACGCTGTCGGTTCGGCACCGTTTAGCTAGATCACAGCCCAGCGAAAACAAGCGCAGTGTAACAGGATCACAGTCCACGATCTAACTCTCCTGTGTTAGCTTAACACCTGGCGGAACTTTGGTAGTTCGCCAATTCCAGGCTATCAAGCAGTCTTTTCCATTGCAAGGGTATGGAAGACAACAGAGGTCAGAGGAGGCAGAATGACCCGCCCACCCATTCCACTTCCAGCCCTCGATACCAGCAGTCACCGTATGGCCAGCCGCAACAGCGACACTCCTTTGCCGGTACCCATGGCGACGGATTTCGGCCGGCACCTCTTGGCACATTGGCTTCGGGGACAGCCAGAGGAATAGGCGGGTCGGCCACTTACAATACCTACTATCAAGAAGCAACGGCGGCCGTGTTTTCCGCCAACGGGATTTCGCAGGGCTCGATAGGTTACCATAGCACCCCTACGGACTACGGGCAGGCGGATACACGACAGCCGCAAAGCTTTGGTGGCGGGTACAACCCAACAATGTTATACAATCTGCCGCAGCCCGCAGGCCCGCAGAGCACTACTATGTATGATACGAGCCGGCAGTTTCCCTTACGGCAACCTGCATCAACACTGCAGATAAGGGCCACGGACATCGCCGGGCCTTACTTTCCCGGTGACACTGGCAGGACAGCAACGGCATCATCCCTTCAAGCGCAAACGGAATCCTCGGGCGTATCCCAGGCATATCAGCAAAAAAACTTGCAAAGCTACCCCACCGGCGGGATGACTGCCATGGGAGGAATGGCTACCCAGTCCTCTGCTACTCGAGACGTTCTGATGGAAGAAGAATATCCCGCGGCCGAGGGGGGCCTGGATGTAATATACGCGTTAAATCAGTCAGCGCTCGAAACCATCTTTTAAAAAATACAAGATGGGTCTTTAGCTACTGCGAGCGAGTCCCTTCTCAGTGTGTCAAACTGGCTTCTGTCGCATGTTGCTGAATTAGGTACGACCCAACCCATATTACTACTTGCCTAACTGAATTCTTTCAATAGGCCTTACTTCTGATGACCAAAATCTCTACTCTGATCGTATCAAGCTTTGGAGCGACTTTAATAACGCCTGGTTAGTAATACTCTAGGCGCAGAAAGATATGATGGAGCCGAATAAGCAGTTAGAGCTCTTACGGAGTCTTATCTCTTAAGATGGACTGGAGAGAATGGGTAAAGAGCTTGTTAGGTTGTGTGATAGTATAGAGCCCTACGGCCTTGTTGATTATGAATATGGAGTGTGGGAGGAGAGGATTATTGCAAGTGCGTCGTTTCGCTGTTCCTAAATGCTACGTTTCGGGTATGCTAATAAGTCCGCCTTTAGTTCTCGAGGAGTGTCTCGATTGTTATGGTATATAAACTATGGCTAGTGTAAGGGGCTTAGGGTCTTCCTCGTATTGGTGTTGATTAGCGACTGGGAAATTGCTATACGATGAGGATTTTACGGGGGGAGAAGAAAGTAATGGGGAAAGTAGCGCGGATTAAGTATTAGCTGTGAAATGCGTCGAGGGATAAGGAGGTAGTACTCGTAAAGTTGCTAATTACGAGCGCTTTAATGCCTTCTGGAAGGGTTAGGTAGAGGTTGGCAAGTAATGCTTCGGGCAAATGGGCGACGACCGCGTCTACCTCCAGATCCTCGCAACTTTGCCCGAGTTCCAGAGACGCGGCTATGGATCGTTACTTTGCTTATGGGCTATGGGAGTAGTTCTTAAAGACGGTTTGAAGGGAATATTAGTTATGGCTAGCTTTATGGGCTTCTAGCTGTACAGCTCGCAGGGATTCTTGAGAGTCTGTATATTTTATATCCAGGTTCCTGGTAGGAGGATAAACTGACTCTGGAGGCTGTGGGGTATTTCCGAGAAACTTGCGCTGATAGAGTTCTGTATAAGGAAATGTAATGAGGATAATCAATTATTCTTTCTCATTTTCCATAACTTATTCTTCCATCGGATTTCGGCTTTTTGACTTCTATGGCCCAGTTTGCGGCCACCTGCCGTTTGGGCTGACCCGGGGTCGGGAAAGGTCGAAGTCCAACCACCCAAATCATCCCCTTCCTCAAATTTTGTCTTGTCATCCGTTCCTTTCTTTTCCTTACCACTTTCGCAGAATCCATCCGCATATTTTTACCACTCGATTCCCTTCGTTTGATTATTACACTGTTTGTGTAGCTACCTACCGAAATGGCGTCCCCGTAAAATACTGGAGGGTCCGAATGGCCCAGCCTGGGACCAATACGCGCTTTTAGACATTCCGATCGAAGACTTTACCCGTATCTACTACGGTCCCGATCCCGGTCCCCTGCCCAAGACATATTCCGAACTGCCGCAGAGAGCCTCCTAGGGAAGATGGTGGATGATAAGATGTGTCCTTTTGGAGATGAAAAGAATGAGGTTATATAAAATTGTTTATTACGACTCGACGCTTTAATACTATCGCAAATCTTCCGGTTTTAGCGTTTTTGTGCGCTTTTCCTGGCAGTTGAGGATGAGGAAGGGCTGTGGAATATTGCGGATATGTGGGATATTGAAGAGAGGTTTAAAGTGTATGAACCATATGTGGAAGATATCGTTGCTATGGAAAACGCTTTTGTACGTTTCCTCTAAGCTTGGTTAGCCAAATGCTTACAATTACGCAGATGAAACTTTTCGAATTTGTGAGAGTAGAAGCTGCAGTACTTTAACTCCAAAGTCTGTTAAAGGAGGCGATGAGTAGTATAGAGGAGATGAACGATGCTAAAGCTAAGGTAATATTGGAAGTTTTGGTGGATATAGAGAATACCTTTGCTACGCTTGTATTGACGGGAACTGATATATCCGGAGCAGCCGGCTTAGCGGTAGCTGGTGAGCAATAAGTGTTAAAAGGCGAAAACGGGGGGCGTGGTTGATTCACGGGTGTCGTGATCCTTATCCGGGCAGATGGGCCGAACGAGGGGTGTTCTTACCGTACGTCTTCTGCTACGTGACAAAGCTGGTGGTGTAGCTAAATACACAGCGAGATTCGATGCTGCTTTCCCTGGCCCACTTGGGCCGATGAAACTTTGTTAATGGTTTATATCGTCGCAGAAGTTGTCGGTCCTTCATCACCGCAAAGACAAGTTAAACTTGGCTAGCCAAAACATGGTCGTTCTCGGCAGCGCAGGAATGTCTTCGCCACCTACCAGCGTGCCGACACCTCACAAAAAGGAGATGCTCCCAAACAAAATCCACCTTGCCAAAGCGGACTTCTCCGGTACTGACATCGCCGTGGCTCGCCGACGACTCTCAAGTACGCTCTTGTGAATGATGAGCTTGAAGCACTAGATCGGTGCCGGTCGCGGACTGCCGGCGTTCCTGGGCAGCCGGCACCTCCGTGCGATGAGCCGTGGCGGCGATTCTACCGAAGCTCCCTGCTCCTTCATCACTTCTTGACTAGTTCATATTTCGGCTGTGGGCACCTGTAGCATAAGTATCACCCTCGTGCGGCGGTCATAGGAGGTCGAAGGAGAGGGGTGACCGCGTGTCTCTGGTCTGGCGGCGCACGCACATGGCAGGAGGAAGGCTCATGGCGTCTATGATGAGAAGCTCCAAGCGTTCAGTATTAGCAATCTGGAGTTTTGAACCCACTAAGCCCAAGCTACAGTTGTGAAGCGTCTCCATTGCTTGGCTTCCTCAAGTGCCAAGGCGCAGGTGACTGAGATACAAAGCTAGCCCCTTTTCCAACCGTGGAAGTGCCCTTTTCTTGGGGTACCCGTGCAGCCTGGGACTTCTTAACGCATCCCGTTCTTCTCTCCGTACATCCTTGACAAAATCCACAACCTGCTGCTCTGCAGCCTCGTGACTATACCCCAAAGTCCTAGCCTACTAATATATGCTTGGCCAAGTGTCTGAGTGCCATTCTTCTTCCTGTAGATCCTTTACAAAATCTATAATCTCTTCCGTTGCGGCCCTGTGATTGTATCCCAAAATTCTGGCCGACTAATATATCCTTGCCCCAATGTCTGGGCGCCGTGGTTGGCCTGCATTGAGGAAGTAAGGATGAATAGCTTCATGGTCGCCTACTTTCGCTCCTATAATAAACAGAAGCGTTGCCGCCATTTGATATAGGATATACCGCGCGTTAGGCAGGTAACCTGGATACTCGTAACGGGTTACCTACTCGTTAAACTTATCCAAATAAGTTGCAGATGGTGCTCCCCAATCCCTTGGGTAGTTAATAAGCCATTTATACGAGAATAAGAAAGACAGACTCAGCATCTAGTAAACCGGATCTGCGGTAGTTTGCAAGCTATTAAGCGTAGCTTTAATGATTGCGTGGGGTCTAGATCCTTTTACTGGCGGGTCCTCGTATAGTTGATATGCCCAGTAGCGAATCCCTTCCGGAAGTTGAGTTGGAGAACCTCGCCCAACAAGACAGGTGAGTATCTGCGTATCTAACTCCGGGCGGTCAAGAGAGGGATAAGATGTGCACACCCTTCTCCTATAAACGATGTAAGAAAAGTGATAGTAGCGGAATCTAAGGGACTTACCAAGATTCTTCATGAAGGCGCCAGGTTGGGAGGTTGCTGAAAATCCCTGGAACGTTTGGTGGTTGTCTCTCTATCAGTAAAGACAAGCTAGTCTTCTCATCCAACCTCAGCTTGCAATCATGCGGCA
>Ga0247763_1000823_pt1 | contig 18624 bp, 11 predicted proteins | sample UWRJL141409B4_FD_179926 | JGI IMG/M metagenome (GOLD analysis project Ga0247763, IMG submission 179926) | Plant litter microbial communities from Arlington Agricultural Research Station in Wisconsin, United States - UWRJ-L141-409B-4 | ecosystem: Environmental > Terrestrial > Plant litter >...
GTGTGTTGTTGCGTTTATGTCTGTTTTTTTTTTGTTGTGGTGTTTTTTTTTTTTTTTTTTTTTTTTTCGAGGCGTGTGTCAGTCAAGTGATTTTGTTGGGTTTCATTTTCCTTTCTTGCGCTTATCGTGGGGCAAGAACCAAAAAAGAAAAAAAAGAAAAAAAGGAGAGAGGGGAGGGACGAAAGCCATGGGAAAAGGTGGAGGGAATTACCCGTTTGGTGACAGAGGGAGAGAGCGAGAACACCAAAAATGTGGCCAAGTTAAGAATCATCATCATGAGAATGCAAATTGCCATTGACCGCAAGGAGAAACAAAAAAAACATGACTAGTTTCATTGACCTAAAAGCTTAGATAGATAGACCCTATAACAACCAAGACAGACACAACAAAGTGGTCTGATCGCAACAAGCCGAAAAACCCGAACCCAGATCCCAATTAAGCGGATAACCCGGAGCCGTTACGCTGCGGCGCAACGTTCCACATAGCAATGTCCATGTCCAACGTCAGCAAGTTCTGACAATTTGAACGACAACCATTTAAACCCTTTTTCCACAGTCCTTTTTCCCCCCCCCAAACCTAGTCCCCTAGCAGGGCATGCCGGTTTCTAATTCCTGCGCCGAATTCCCATTTCCCCAGGTTCATTCCGTGATATCCAATGAAACTGATGAAGAAAAAAAAATAGCAAAAGACCTGCCCAGACCCATCATAAGACTTGCTGCTTGGAAGGAAATTGAAGAAAATCCACGTCGAAACATTGGCGAGGATAAAGAGCAACTAAACCAAAGATTGATACCTGTCAAACGAATGTGTATGAGAAACACTCGAGAAAGGAAAAAAAGAAAGAATCAAATAAGAAAGAAAAAAGAAGTAAGAATAAAGGCGCTCAGGAGGTGGCAATTACACTCCCCTTAATCAATCTTGCCCATCGCCACACAGTCCAAACCAAAAGAAGAAATCGTCAAGGATTCATTCTGAACAACAATTAGCATTTAGGCTTCGGGCAAGATCATGCGGAAGGGCTTAGGCCTGCGGCAAAGCCCGCACCCAACCCCGGAGAACACAACGCACTCGCCATTGTCGTAGAGGAGGCAATCGCAACAGGGGCAACGCGGCTCGCCTGGGATCTTGGGGTGAAGGATTGCAGTCTTGATCTTCTTGGGGAGGCGATTCCATTCCTCATCGGGCACTACTCCTGCCGCCACAGTGAGTTCACTGCGCTTGCGCTTGGTGGGACGAGTGCAAGTGGATGGACCGGCGACGCTCGAGGCGAGCGACGGGTTCGTGCCGTTCAAGTTACTAGGCACCGTGGTGAGGAGTGTGGGAGAAGGAGGAGCAGAGGTTACAGGCAAGGGATTGGGGTCAGGGGAGTTTGAGGACGTCGAAGGCACGGGGTCGAGTGTTGGGGTCTTGGGCGGTGACAGAGGACGCTCCTCCTCCAGGCTGGTGGGAAGAGACCTTGCGAGAGCGGCCAGAGCCTGGCACGCTTCTTGGTGCCTCCGATAGGCCTTGGTTCCTCCAAGTCAGCATGCTTTGCTTCCCTGGCCCACCACCGAGCTCAGGTGTCGAACTTACCTCGGCTTCCAGGGTGCGGCCACAATCCTGAGCGTGGATAAGTCGAGGGTCCTGCGCACATCTCGCAGCGGCTTCTTTCCCTTTCTTGCCCCAGCAATCGCCAAAAATGGGGGCATAGTACTTCCACGAAGGAACTATGCGGTCCTCATCGAGGGGCGGATATGCCTTTGTCGGCTCCATGGGAGGCAGCGGGGAGCGATGGAAGCTGGGGAAGATCTGAGGCGGAAGAAGCGTTTGATCCCAAATGATCTGAATTGGACCGCCTTCGTCGGACTCGAGGGCTGGAACAGCGCGGTCAATGTAGGAACGGATCGGTGGTCGATTGAATTCCCACGAGAGTTGGAGCTGTCTGGTCAAATCGTGGAAACACGGTACCCAGGCCTTGGTGTACCAAACCACCTTGTTGGGACCCCACTTGATATAGGTGCCAGCAAGCTGTGGGCTGCCCGAGGGAAAGCTGACGGCACACTCCGCTACTCCACGTCCGCCATCTGGAAAACCCAGGTTCGCCGGGGCAGTATGGGTGGGGTCGACCTTGCCGGCGGCTAGCATTGTGGGAAGCAATTGGCTCGTCGACGGCCAATGAGCCGAAAAGGGGGTTAGAATGGCCCCAAAATGGGTCAGGGCTGCGTGTGATGTGGCAGCGGGCAGCAAGGTGCGCAAAGGGCGGCAAATGGGGAAAATGCTCAGGACGGGAACACTGGGCTGATTTCTCTCCGAGCCCAGACGAAAACGAGGGAGAGGAGATCTGGGGAAACCAGAACCGACCTTGACTGACCGCACACCTCACTTACATATACGTGTTTCTCCGCCTTTTCTGTGTGCCCGACAGAGATGCAATCAGGAAATCCGTGTGGCAGACCAGCCAATTGTCCGACAGGGGGGGTGTGCATGCCAGGGAGGAAATGCTTGTGAGTTCTTCTCTATCACAAAGTGATCTCTTGACCTTGCCCCCGACTCCCGACCCGGCTGCAAGCTTTCGGCGCTAGCCAGGTAGGTAGCTCAGCTGGCCCCGCAGAGACGCAACTGTCGTCTCGCAGTAAGACAGTCCAGCCAACCTGCTTCCATCTGTTCTCCTACTTCTCCGTCTCATTGGGACACGGAAAAAAAAGGGAACTTGAATGTAAACGACAGGTATCAGAATAGTGAATACAAAGGAAGAAAAAACATGAAGAACAAACACATAAAACAGAGAAGGAAAGTCCAAGCGGCCAATGCCAACAATTTGTACCGAGTCCGGTTACAGCACCCGGAGCCCAGACTCGGGGCAGAACTGTCGTGTAATTGATGCGCTGCTACCCCACTGTTGTCATCCGGGGAAAGGAGAGAACCGACAAGATAAGGCCGCCTTGGCCAGCGATCTCTGGTGACCAACACGTGAAATTGCATTTGCAAGGGGTGGACGGATCGGACAGCGGCCCTTTTCCCATCTCCCAGCGGAGATGACACCCCTGCCCTTGGGCCCCCAAACTACCTAGGTAGGCAACCAAGTACGGTCCCAACCGTCAACCCGCCCGCTTCCCACCTCCCACTGGTTCACCCACCCGGCCACCCCAGGCATCTGAACCAGTGGGAGCCGCTTGTCCGCATTCGCTTGGGCTCACGAGAGAGGATTGCAGCGTCACATTCCGGCATTCGCACACCCTGTATTCTAGTGTGCCAGTTTCCAGCGGAAAACAATCTTTTACTGTAACCTCCTATCTCCCAGAGCAGATCCTAGTAGTCCGCGAGCAGCAACCGTGCCCAGAGGAAAGCAGGTGCATGGGTATCATGATGTTCCTAACGCCTGTGTGGGCAAAAGCCTAGCAGCTGCCCCATATCCTTCCTGGACGCCTTTCATGATGCAGATAAGAAAAAAAACCCTCAAAATCCCGCCCAAAACTTCTCTTGTCCACCCATTACTGTCTCCTTACCGTTGCGGGACTGTCCGAATATGCCGTCCCGGCGTCGCTCTAACTAGTAGTTGATGGGAGTAGGAGGTGGAGGCGGCGGCGGGGGGAGGATGCGTCTGCGGCGGCGAGAGGATCGGCGATTGGGGGTACCAATCATGTGGGCCCAGGGAACGGGGGAACGCGCCTTGTCAAGACAGCTGCCGCAGCCCGTCACACTGTCGTAATAGAAACCCGTTGTCAGAGTTGAGGGGGAAGGCATGAATGTACAGATGTACTTACCTCAGCTCCCATTTGCGAATGTCATCTTTCGAAAACGCACAGCGTCTATGGGTGCGACCGTACTCCTCGCACCATCTGAGGGCAATCCAACGGAAGTGGCCGCACATGTACTGTCTCTACAGGGGCCAGTTGGTCAGCGGCCATCATTGAGGATTTTTTTGGCCATACAAAAATACTTGCCTGGATCCAATGGCACATTTTGGGCGAAGGATGCCAATTTCCGTACGGGATGGCTTGGCGAGTTGCTCACGATGTTTCTTGTTGGTTCTCTCGTGGTTGCTGGCTGGTCGAGACGAGTTAAGTGGCCGTGGTGAATTCCAGATTCGGAAGCGAAGGAGAAGGATCAGGATGGGGCACCGAGTTATATCGCAATTCTCAACCCTTGTGTGTGTCTCACAGGTTGCTATGCTCTACACTTGGTTCAAAGTCTTGGTCGACGAGCAAAACTTCGACAGAGCCCAGGAATGGTGAAACTCTCCGAAAATGCGGCATAGCAGACCGTATCGTAGTGTAGAACCAAGAATCCGAGCGTTTTCCCTCAGTACCCCCTGCCCCCTGTCCCCATGACCTCGGCCCTTGTCTGGTCAACTCGAGCAAGGGAGGAATGAAGGAAGGAAGGTGCGGGTGGCCTATCCTATCCTATCCACCTATCGATCGCGATCTCTAGGGGTCCACTTTGCCTCTCTCATCGATTCGATGACCCGTGTTTCTCAAGTCTCGCCGAGGTTCATGTGTGAACTCATCCATCCGTCCTCCTGCAGCCTCCCTGGCATCACATTTGGCTAGAAATCTATTTTTTTTTTAGGCTTCAGTCTCTGTCTAACGGGTTCTCTCGCTCCTGGTTGACCGGAGATCCATTTCCCATGCCTCCCCGTCCGCTGTCAGGGGTGGCAGCCCCGAGAACCTGGAACCAATAGGATCTGGATTGCCCTGCCCCCTGACGAGTCAGCCAGGGGTGGTATTTCGGCCTGCTGGATGGACTGTACCCGGCTCGGAGAGCATTCCCCGGCACCGACGAGAACACGAGTAAGAAAACAATCAAAATCCAGCGACGTGCATCCTGACCGCCAAGCGAGGTTCGACTTGATGGGAGGCTGCAACCTTTTGGCGGCGTTCCAGCCGTTTCTCACTGGTGGCCCCGACGTCAAAACAGGATGATCACTTCCCCAGTGCGCATACCTTGACGCAGGCAATTCCCTGATGGCAGGAGCGCAGGGAGGTGGAGCCCTGTTGGAAGTGGGTACATGGTGAGAACTTGGTGTCTCTGTGCGAAACCGAAAAGAAAGGAACGGCGAGAAAAAAGGAAACAAGTCCGAAAAAGAAAAAAAGGATGGAGCATTTCAACTTCACACTGTGGGAATATTGTTACCTTCCAAGTCTTCCTCCGGAACCATGCCACCAGCCAGCCGAAACTTGGGTTGGCAGCTGCATGGACAGGTAGGAACAATGCTCTGCCGTAGTCCCACCTTCCTTCTGTGGGACTTGGGACACCAAAAAGTCCAGTTGAAACCGAACCATCCGAAGCTTATTCCAACGACCTGGATACACATTTTCGATGGACCTTTCGTTGCCAATATTCCTCGCATCTGGTGCGGTTTTGCGAAAATTCTGTTCTTCGAAACCTTCTTGGTACTTTTGAGGTTGGCACCGTCGTATTCTTGTCAGGTGACGCACAAGCATGTGTGTGCCAGCACGCCACCAAACATGTGTGCTTCCCACCGAGTGCGAAAACCACCTAGTTGTTGTGCCATCGCACTGTGGCATCAGCGCAGTGCTGTTCAGCCCGTTCCATTTGCTCATCCCACTGCCGCATCGGGGTTGCATTGCAGCGAGACCCGCGACCGATACACTTCCGCATCACAACTGCTGGACACGGACCAGCCAGCAGCACCCAACCTCCTCCTTGACAGCGACAGCGACAGCGAGGGCGACAACAACGGATTCCCACAAAGTATTGACCGCTGCCTGCTTCATTCTAGTAATCTACCGGATAAACCACGGCAATCCCTCGACCTTGGTCCGGGCAAGTGCGTTGAGCTCTCGCCAGATGAGGTCACGGCTATTTTTAGGCGGCTTGTCGGCTGCCTTTTCCCGCACCGGCAGAATTGTCGTTTGCTGGACCCGACCAGCATCACGCTTCGTATCTTGATCCACCACCACTGCCGTCATCAATATCTACGGAGGCAAGCTTTGCTTGAATCCCGTAAACCACGCTGGGAAGGTTCGCCGAGACCTAATCTGGCCATCTTGGCTGGTCCTCCTCCTGAGTTCCGAGTGTCCCTGCAATCCACTGTAGCCAGTCAGCAGCTCACTAGGACACCACTGTGCGCATTGCTGAACAGGCGGTCTGCTTAGCGTCCAGTACCGCCGCATGAAGCAGCAAATCACGGCCAATCGCTTTTCCCACTGCAGCCAAAGTCACACTTGATCCTTGTCAGCACTCAGGTCACTCGCAAACACCAGCACAAAGACATTTGGATGTGGAAGAAGGCTTGATTGACTTATGCTATTGAGGAGGAAAGAAAAAATGTCCCTGACAAGAAATGGGAAAATAATAGAAAAAGGAAACAAGGGAGCAAGAAGATCTTTTGGAGGGCCCTCAAACCTTCGCCCCGGTTTCACGAGTGGCGCAACCGTCCCCGCCTTAACACCACCAATGTCCGGGAAACCGATGCACAGACCGGCTACCCCCTTTTTGGCCTCTCATTAACAGCCACTCCGCAATGCTGGCTCTGCCTGTGCCGCAACCGGTCGCCTAAACCTCCGGCCCAATGCAAGTCATCACCCATCACCACGGTTCCCTCCCTCCTCCGCCCACCCCGCCGACAAGCAAGCCGCTTATCGCTTGTTGCACTGCCTCCAGTTGATGTTGATCTGCTGGGTGAAGGCGATGGTAGCATCGTCGTCGGTGATCTCACCGCTGGCCGAGCTGTTGGTGCTGGTCAAGGCAATGCGGTTGTTGATGTTGAGGATGCCGTTAGCACCGCACGGCGCCCAGATATAGCTGGCAGTTGGGATCTTGTCGTTCTTGGTGTACACTTGGCCCTGAGCCCAGACGCCGCCACCCTGGATGGACGTCTGCGTTGTCGTGGTGGCCGACGCGTCTTGGCTGAAGTAGTACGTGCTGTAAAACGTGCCAGTAACGCCCTGCTCGAGCTGAGCATAGCCGTGGTATGTGCTGTCGACAACGGAGAACTGGAAGCCGCCGGGGTACTGCAGAGCTTTGGCATCAGGATCCTGTGTTGTTTGCATCAAGGGCAGGGGTGTCAACATACCTTGAGGTTCAAGTGGAGCTGGCAGTTCTTTGTCTTGAGGGTCGGGCTCACACCAGGTCCGATGTAGGTCTGGAAACCATCGAAGCCAAAGGTGACGACCTGGGGCCATGTGTCAGCTGTGGGTCATTCTCGTATCATCAAGTGGGTTTAGCTTACCGTCTTGTCGGGCGAGATGCTGGTTGACACGGTGCCTTGCGGGCAGCCGTTGCCCGAGAAAGTAGCGCTCACGATCTGGATGTCCTTGGGGTCGGGCTGATCAGCCCAACCATCAGTGTTGGAGCCGCCGCTAGGTCCGACGAGGGGGCTCGCGAGAGCGAGGGCGGGAAGGAGGAAGGCGACCGAACGCATTTTGAGATTGTCAAACTTGACCTGATGGAGATCTTTGAGGCTGCACTTTGCTCTGGAAGGCTGGAAGGCGGCGTGGTGATGAGAAGAAAGGAGGTCGACAACATCGTGGATTCACCCCGTACTTATACCCCTTTTCCCGTCTGTCCGCCATCACGGTCCCGGCCGGTGTCGCCATGTCCTCTGGGCCCTTGCAGACAGTAGGCCCGCAAGTTTCCCGGCTGCGGAGGCAAAGTACAAAGCACAGAATCTCGGCTTGGCGGTCTTCGGCCTGGAGTTGTTAATTTGTCGTCGAGATTGCAGTCGCCCACTCACAACCCCGCCAGCAGCATGGCTCGATGCGTCTCGCCTTTCGACGGAAACAAGAGGGCGCTTGGCCATCTCCGGCGGCCATTGTCGTTTACAGACGGTAAAGGCCGAATTGAGGGTCGAGACAGGTGCGTTCTTACTTCTCAGCCTCCATGGTCGCAGTACGCGAATTTGCGGGTGAAGTGAGGATAAATGAAACACATATTGGGGCGGCACGCCCGACTCTCAACGGCTCGCCTCAACAGGGCAAAATCACGCCGACGGTCGCCGCGCCGAGGCCCTGGCCGTCTTTTCCATCCTCCCCTTTCCCCTCTTTTCCCCTGGTCGAAAGACCGGTACGGGCTCCGGCAGGCCGCACCCCCTTTTTTTAGAAACCCGCCTCCAGCTTTTTGGTATTGCTGTTTTGGTGGCTAACTCCATTGCAGATCGGATCGAGACCAAACCACTTTGATATTGTTTTGTTATTGACGATGCATCGCCGCGCGATGGCGAGACGGCCCTGAGCAGTGGATCGAGTTCCGGGGAAACCAGGCCATCAGTGGCGACAAGAGGACGCGAAGCGGCTTCGAACCGAAAAGATCTTCATGCTCGCTTTCCGGATTCATGCTGCCACCCAGGAGCTAGACCCGGGCTAGTGACGGAGGCAAAATCGTGATGGTTGATGCGCCGCGAAACACCCTCTTGACCCGAGCCGACGCAACCAGGGAAAAACCATCATCGACGACTGGACGGCCGCCAATCCCCCGCGCTCACCAGGAGACTGGACGCGGGGCTCTGTGCATGCTGCTATTTTTGTGGCGAAGCCAGGGGCCGTAGATTAAGCTTAATTGACGGCTCACCAGGAGTTTCCCGGAGGACCGCCTGCTGAAGGCCTGCAGAGGGCAGCGTATCTGCATCCTGCTCCCGTCATATCCACAAATCAAGCAGGCAAGCAGGATACACTCAGAATTCACCAGTCACCTGATGCCATTATGGGGACTCTTTGGACCATTTCATCTCACCATTTCCCCCGCATCAGCCGTGGCCATTTCGAGTGGTTCGATGGAGACTCCCAACCCCTGGAACTTTGTCTGTGTACGCCAGGTTCCTTCGTCAAGACCAAGGCGGCAAAACTGAATACGGAGACTTGCCAGCTCCAGCACGAAGGGTATTCCCGGCTGTCGATATCATCTCATTCCTATGCTGCCGGCTCAACTGTGCCGTCCCTGAGGCCGCTTCCTCTCCCTTTCGCCCACTCCCATGCCTCCACAAACGCCATCAATGCCCGGGAGGGTAGGACACACTGTGTGGCGATTGGTTCCAAGAACGAGGCTCTTCGGAGATGCATGTTCATTTGCGGGGAGGCGAAAAAGTCCCGATTTGGCCACCCCAGCGACCCCAGACGGCTGCAACTCCCAGTGTTTGTCCCGGGCTCAACGGTTGCTGATCAGGAAACTGGGCCGAACCTGGCTAGGCCGGTCTTCTCTTGCTCCCTGTCCGACAGATGGGAGGTTTCTTCGATGCCACGTAACGTCGACAGCTAGCTTCCAACGTGGTATCTCGAATGGCTCCCTCACACGGACGAACTGCCCCCGGCCAGGGACAGCGTTGCATACCGTCTTTCTGCACAGAACGAGCTCGCAAGGTCCTTCGGCCGCAGCTCGGTGTTACCCTGTCGTGGTCTTTCGGAAGGGATGCCCCACAGTTTGTGACGCCCCAGCCAGGAACTCGGGTTCAGGTCGAATTTGGCCCCCCAGGGCCATATCCCAACCGTCAACTTGGTTGCCCTGTCGAGCTGGGTAAACAACGCCCACACCCGCATACCCTTGTCCCGCCTCTCTTCCCCTTTCTGGTGCCCCACCCTCTCACTCCCGGCCGAGGCTGGCACGGCCGAGCTGAAAGTTGCCATTTCTCCCCGTTCTGCATTCATGGGGTTGCATTCCACCTGCCTAGACGGTTGACCCAGCAGGCCAGCAAGCCACAAACGCAACCGTGTGACACCCACACAGGCTGTAGACAAACCGAATCGGGTACCGAACGAGGTACCGGCTTGCCTCGGCTGCTCGGTTGGTGCTGCTACCGCCGTTGTCCAGCCCGAAGTCGAGACCTCAACAATGTATCCGGCTGCTATTGGCGCGCCTTCTTCCGTGTTATTCGCCGTCTGGGCCGCTCCGCATCTTCTTTTGCACCTGGTTGGGCCTTGAAGGGGACGACCAGAATAGCTACAGATAGATGACTCTCCATCTGGAGCAATCTCGTCGAGCCGGGTACGTTGAACCGCATTGCATGGCATATTCTTACATGAGTTGCTGTATATGCACGCGGGTCACGGGAAGTCTGTCTTGGGGAATATGGGGCCGAGGCCCTGTATATGGAGTCGGCGAGGCAGACAGGTTGATTCGGTGGGAGGTGGCCGGATCGGATTGAGTGTTTGGCTGAGCGGCGCACGCATAGCAGTGGTGGCACCATCATAGGTAGGCTGCCTCACTGTCAAATTTGCGGAGGAAAACAAGAATCCAGAGAGGCTACCTAGAGAAGGGGAAGCAAGACATGTCGTTGGAAGCAAGACATGTCGTTGGAAGAAGACATGGCCGCCACCCCCGCAAATGTGGCACTGGGTGTGATCAATCGGTCACTCCATCCACGGCGAGGAAGACGTGAAAAGTCGGACGACGCTACACAGCTCCACACCCCACTCCAGCTGGCCTGCTGTGCCTCAGCTTTTCCATCACTCTTCCAATTACCACGCCAATCATCTTGGGCGCGCTTGGCGTTCCGTACCTGTACCTGGGGGCGCTCAAAGCCTCGTCCTTCCTCGCGCATCGGATCCCTATCCGCCGGGACAATCACATCTAATCGCATCTAATCTCGACACAGTTCCGCACTAGGGGGTGGGTATATCGCAGCACCGTTGTTCCGCTGTCCGCCGTCCACAGCATGTTCGTTCGTGTTGTCCGCTAGTTCCATGCAGCCTGGGTTTCCCAGGTTTCCCGCCTCCGCTTCCGCTTTCCGCTTCCGCGCTCTGTCTATCTTGGTTCGGTCTTGTTATCCGTTCAATTCCCGCTTCGTTTCGCCCGTGTAACTAACACTGCGCGCGTCTTGCTCATGTCGGCAGAGTCCAATACACCAGACACCAGACAGAATACTTGGGGCACGATATGGGAGCTACGAGGGAACTGAAACGATGCGATACAACACAGTTCAAAGGGAGTCATTTAAGGCAAGCGGTCAAGTCTGCTCTACAGTGGAAAAGGGCAGACGAAGCGAGGCAAGAAGGAAGGACCCTCCGGTTTCGAGATTGCACTTCGAAAGCGCGGTATATCGGCGTCATATCAGAGTCAGCAGATTGCATGAGACAGTCACATTGAGCCTTGAAACGACAATGAAAGACAAAAATGGAAATCACGACGTCTGTTCCATTGACTAGAGCTGACTAGTATGGCCGTTGATAGGTACCTACAGATGAATTGGTTGACAATGCACAGGCTCTATAGCAGATAATGATATGCAAGGCTACAGACTGGCAGCAAAGGACAGGACAGATACAAAGCAGCGCACTCAAGCCTCAACTTGCTTGAGGATGCCCTCGAGATTGATGCTCTTGGGCCGTTCAATGGGCAGACCCAGAGCGCGATCCCAAATCAGCTGTGCAAGAGGACCCAGCCCACGTGAAACGCCAAAGGTGGCGGTATAATACAGAGTCTCGTGGAAGCCGTAGTGGTGGAAGAGGACGCCTGAGCTGCTATCGACATTGGGGTAGGGGTTCTTCGTCTTGCCGTGCTTCTTGAGGACCTCGGGGGCGATGCGGCTATTCTTCTCCACGAGCTGGAAGACGGGGTCGTTAGCGATCTCGGGCCGAGTGGCGGCGTAGTCCATGAGCGCCTCGAATCGCGGGTCTGGCTTGCGCAACACGGCGTGGCCGTAACCGGGAACGACGCGGCCCGAGTTGAGCGTCGACCACAGGTAGTTGGTAACGTCCTCGTCGGTGTAAGAGGCGGGGATATTCTCCTTCATTTGCAGAATCCAGCGGAGGACCTCCTGGGCGGCGAGACTGCAAAACTGCTGTTAGTCCTCAGTTGCCCGGACAAGAAACCGTACTCGTGTTCAAACTTACCCATGGAGAGGCCCTGCGAGGCCCTGCAGACCGGCACTGTAACTGAGGAAGGGGTCGCTCAAAGCGCTGCCGACAAGATGGGTGGCGTGGGCAGAGACATTGCCCCCTTCGTGGTCACCGTGGAGAGCGAGATACAACCTCAAAAGATCCTGGAAGTTCTCGTTCTGCTTTCCACCCTTGCCCAACATGGCGGCAAAATTGTAGGCCCAGTCCTGCTCCAGGTCGACCTCGGCAGGGAGAGCGCCGCCGCCCCGGTACGAGTTCTGGTAGATCTTGGCGGCGATGGTAGGCAGCTTGGCGAGCAGCGAGATGCTGTCGTCAAAGGTCGGCTCCCAGTAATCGGCCTTGTTGAGGCCCTTCTCGTACGCCTTGGCGAACTTGGAAGTGTAGTTGAGCGCTGACACTGCAATGGCGAACTGGGTCATAGGGTGCAGATCCGCGGGGAAGTCGTCAAGCATCTTGCTGACGAAGGCAGGGAGCTGGGCCTGCTCGGCGAGTTCACGCGAGAACTGACGCACCTGATTGACCGAGGGGACTTTGCCCGTCAGGAGAAGCCAAAACATGGCCTCGGGAAGCATCTCTGTGCCCGACTTGCCCTTGGGCAACTCCTTTTGGCAGTCCTTGATGGTGCGGCCATGGAAGCGGATTCCCTCGTTGGCGTCAAGAACCGACCCTTCCCAGACCATGGCCTTGAGCCCGCGCATGCCGCCAATTGTGTTCTCCACCTTGACCTCGCCAATGACCTTAGAGCCATGGGCCTTGACCTTCTTGAGAAGCTCGCGCTTCGCGGGGATCACTTCTTTGAGCGTCGTCTTGAGATCGGGTTCGGCCGTGGCATAGCATCGTCTCGCGAAGACATTAGTTACCGGAACGGCTGCAATAGGCTAAGCTGTGTTAGTCGAAGCAATTAGATATCGGCACCAGCCAGATACTGGTCGCCAGGGAGAGAAGACAGGACATAAGACTTACACGCAGAGATCCGCCCAGAGCCCGGGACCCTTTTCTCAAGTTCAATGCCATGCTGCCGTTTGAAAAGAATGCCCAGAAGAGCCGGTTGGAAAGCTGCGGTGAGCTTCGTATGCAGGATGGAGCGACACTTGAGACCGAGGTAACAGCTAGAGCTCCGACTTGCAGGGGCGAGGGAGCCGGTGGCGCACGCCAATGCGGGGGTTCCTTTCCAACACAAGCGAGGGATGCTGAACTCGTGGGAAACCGGTCAGAGACAGCGACCAGATGTAAGTGGCGTTCCAGGCGTCTTTTTAAGCCTAACACGCCTCAATCATGAATAAAAAGATAGCCAGTGGAAAAGGGAATTCAACCTGATCATCACGTTTCCCCAGTCAAGTCGTCTTGGAACAAAAGTCAAACCCCAAGGCTCTCACGTCACATTGATCTAGGATGAACCGAGGAAAGCCGTCATGGCCCCGCGCTCAACCCCTGTCTCTCCCCGGACAAACGGCGGAGTCAGCAGCAAGGCATCAAGCGATTGGCCAATGGCATGGCGGGGAGCCAAGATATTCCATGGGACTCCTCGGCTTTATCGCCGCTGACAAAAAAAAATCCCGAGTCCCATGTCGCCGACCCGTCGAGCCGAGTCAGTCAGGACAGCGAAGGTTTGATGACTGGTGCCTGGGTGATTCATGCTGGTACGATTTTTTGGCGCTTTGATTCCAAATGGTTTCAGGGGCAGCAGATACTAAAGCCAATTTTCCCCCCTCCCATCCCCAGAAGCAACAGAGCCCTATCCTTCCGGCGAGACCGATTCCGGCGACTCGATGCTGCGCACTATAATTCCTCGATCGCCTGGCCGGGCCATATCGGCGCGAATTCCTCCTGCCTTGTATGTGCGTGTCTCAAGGCCATTGACCGGCCGTCTAGTCTCGACGACAACAGCGAACCGAATGGCGTCTCTCCCTCCAGTCTCTCCTCCCATCTCGACCCCCTTTCCCTCCGAGCCGTTCCAGCTCGTACCGGAAGCCGAGAAAGCCGGTGCTGCCGAAGACGCACTCTTTCGTCAACAAGTAAAAGATGTGGAAGCGTGGTGGGCTTCGCCGCGCTATGCCGGCATCAAGCGCGACTGGACAGCCGCCGACGTGGTCAGCAAGCGCGGGTCGCTGCAGCAGTCATATCCCAGCTCAGTCATGGCGAGGAAGCTCTGGAACCTCATCCGAGAGCGCGAAGCTGCTGGAAAGCCGATCCACACGCTGGGGGCCATCGATCCGGTGCAGATGACGCAGCAAGCGCCACATCAGGAGGTGCTCTACATCTCAGGCTGGGCTTGTTCGTCGGTCTTGACAACGACCAACGAGGTGTCGCCCGACTTTGGCGACTACCCTTACAACACGGTACCGAACCAAGTGCAGCGCATGGCCAAGGCCCAAAGCATGCACGACCGCAAGCAGTGGTTCCTCCGTTCCAAGATGACGCCCGAGGAACGCGCCAAGATACCATATGTCGACTATCTCCGCCCCATCATTGCCGATGGCGACACGGGTCACGGCGGCTTGACGGCGGTTATGAAGTTGGCCAAGTTGTTTGCCGAGAACGGCGCGGCCGGTGTCCACTTTGAGGACCAGATGCACGGCGGCAAGAAGTGCGGCCATCTGGCCGGCAAGGTCTTAGTTCCGACGGGCGAGCACATCAACCGACTCAAGGCGGCGCGTTTCCAATGGGATGTCATGGGTACCGAGAACCTCGTCATTGCCCGCACTGACTCGGAAAGCGGCAAGCTGCTGTCTTCGTCCATCGATGTCCGCGACCACGAATTCATTCTCGGTGTTGCCGACCCATCCGTCGAATCGCTGGCCGAAACCCTAGCGTCCATGGAAGTTAAAGGCGCCTCGGGGCCCGAAATTGACGCCTTTGAGGCCCAGTGGGTCAAGAACACCAAGCTGGTCACCTTTGACGAAGCTGCAGTCGCCCATTTTCAAGCCCGCGGTGTCGATGCCGGCCGTATCGCCGAGTACCAGCGCAAGGTTAGCGAGGATCGCGACATGGGCATCACGGCCCGCCGGAAGCTCGCCAACTCCATCACCCCCAACAGCCCAGTCTACTGGGACTGGGACGTCCCTCGTACGCGCGAGGGGTTCTACCATTTCCGCGCGGGCATGGCGGCCGCCACCAAACGCGCCATCGCCTTTGGTCCCTACGCCGACCTCCTCTGGGTCGAGACAGGCGATCCCAACGTCCAAGTCTGCCGCGACCTCGGTCAGGCCGTCCGGTCCGTCTACCCCGAAAAGGGCCTCGTATACAACCTATCGCCCTCCTTCAACTGGATGGCACACGGCTTCACGCCCGAAACGCTCAAGAGTTTCATCTGGGATATTGCGCGCGAGGGTTTCGTCGTGCAGCTTGTGAGTTTGGCGGGCCTGCACAGCACCGCCACCATCACCAGCGAGCTGGCGCGGAATTTCAAGGCCGATGGCATGGCCGCCTACGTGGAGATTGTGCAGCGGCGTGAGAAGGAGCTGGGTGTTGATGTGCTGACGCATCAGAAGTGGAGCGGGGCGAGTTATGTGGATGCCATTTTGGGGCATATCCAGAGTGGGAGTTCGGGGAGCAAGAGTATGGGTGAGGGGAATACCGAGGGGCAGTTTGAATAGGTGCTTGTTCAGGTCTGGTACGCGGAAGGCGGGGGGGTTATTACATTAGGAGGAGGGCATCCGCATTTGCATTCGCGGGCGTTGGGATGGAGTCCGGATGGGGGTTTTTCTTTGGCATGTATGTACCCCACGAACTAGGTTGACCCCTTGGAGTAACCTCCCTATTTCTTGTGCCTTTTGGCACTAATTAGTAAGGCGTTGTATTCTGCCTACTCTCTTCACGTCTCGCCTACTGCAGGCTATCCTTCAGTGCATTGTTCATCGGAGCCGGCGCCGCAGGACCCTCTGGGGTCACATAGGCCTTGGTCATGCCTCCGTCGACAACGAAATCATGGCCATTAACGAAGCTGCTCTCATCACTGGCCAGAAATACGACAGCCTGGGCTTGCTCTATAGCCTCGCCAAACCGTCCCGTAGGGAAATGAATCTCGCGGCGCTGGCGCTTGGGAATGTCATCCCCTAGCCAGTCTTGCAGCAATGGCGTATTGAGCGGTGCCGGGCACAGGTTGTTGAAGCGAAAGCCTTCTCGAACGTGCACAATAGCGAGTTCGCGCGTCAGGGCCAGCACTGCGCCCTTGCTAGCCGTATATGCTAGCTGAGGCGTAGCCGAGCCGACGAGAGCAACGACCGAGGCCGTGTTGATAATGGAACCCTTGGTCTTCTTGTGGCGCCGCAGCGACAGCACAGCGTGTTTGCTGCCGAACCACACGCCCTTTACGTTGATGTTTTGCGTCAAGTCCCAGATTTCTTCGGGGGTGCCAATGGCGTCATCGTCGCGGGCGTGCATGATGCCGGCGTTATTGAACATGACGTCGACGCCGCCCCAGCCGTCGAGCGATTCCACCATGGCCTGCACTTGGGCTTCTTTGGACACGTCGCAGAGCTGGGTGCCTTGAGTTAGTAACCCTTTAGGGGGTGGTAGAAGGGAGAATAAGCACCGTTGTCTCGACCCGCGATGCGTTTGGTACAAGTTGCTTGACCTTGGCGAGAGCTCGCTCCAACGCCTCCTTGGAAATGTCGGCCATGAGCACATTGGCTCCCTCCTTAGCAAAGAGAATGGCCGTCTCAAGGCCAATGCCTCTGTGTACATATTAGCTGGTGCTTGTAATGAACGCCTCACTGTGGTCCGGTGTTGGAGAAGGGGTAGTAGGTGTGGTGCGCTGGAGGATATAAGGGAATAACTGAAACAACATACCCTGCGGCGCCCGTAATGATGGCATTCTTGTCGGCCAAACGGCCACCAGCCGAGGAGCTCATGTTTGCTTGTGGCCTTTGAGGATCGACGGTGCTGAGAACTTAGGTTGCTGGTGCGGCGAGTATGGTGGGGCGGTTAGTCTCGGCGATTGGACGCTGGATGACGATGCCCCGCACCACCAATCCATGACGCAGTGACCCTCTTAGGCCCTCTGACAACGGCCCCTCCTGATTGGCTTCCTGACCCAGCCGTCCGAGAGCTTATCGTCCGAGGGAGCTTCCAAAGACAAGGAGAGTGACGACGGCGGCACTCTCGCTACAGCGCCCTTTCATAGCAGCCTGTCCCTTTCCGTGAGTCGCCGTCATTTGCGATATCCTTGGTGCTCCTCCCGCGACTCTTCATCTCTTGTTCGTCGTCTTCGAGACTCGCCTGTCAGCATCGCGAAAGGTACCCTCGAATCTCAACCCCACTTCTCCTGCCCTGTTCATCGACCGCAGCCGAAACCCCCGTGCGATATTCGATGGCCCCCAACGATGCGCAGTCTGCTGCCGATGGTGAAATAACATGCGAGAAGCTCAGTGAGCTTCTCGCCGACGACAACTCGGTCAAACTGGCGGGCATCGACGTCGACGGCATGCTCCGAGGCAAGCTCGTGTCCAAAAAGAAGTTCCTCTCCATCGCGGCCGAGGGGTTTGGTTTCTGCTCGGTGATATTTGGCTGGGATATGCATGACATGACATATATGCGCGAGTTGAAGATTAGCAACAAGGAGAATGGCTACCACGACTTGATCGCGATTCCAGACCTAAACAGCTTCCGCCGTATTCCCTGGGAGAATAACATTGCCTTTTTCCTTGTCAGCTTCCATGACCCAGATACCAACGAGCCCGTGTCGGCGTGCCCGCGGGGTTTACTCAAGGCCCAGCTGGAGAAGTTGGCCAGGAAGGGCTATGGGGCAATGGCTGGAGGTATGGGTTTTGCGTGTCCATCTTGCTCTGCCATACTAACAGCTTAATTGCACAGCTGAGTACGAGTTCTTTCAGTTCAGAGCGCCAACTGCTTCAGATGGGCCCGCGTCGACGGCATCATACCTCCGCGATAATCCTCCGCACACGCTTCCGTCCCTGACTGAGGGCATGTTTGGATACAGCTTGACACGACCCGTACACAACCAAGACTACTACTACGACATCTTCAACACTTGCGAAGCGTTTAGGTGTAATATTGAGGGTTGGCACACAGAAAGTGGACCTGGTGTGTACGAAGCGGCTCTTGAGTTTGGCGAGATCGCACAGATGGCAGACCGCGCGTGCTTGTTCAAGTACACGGTCAAATCGGTGGCCACCAAGTACGGTATCACACCATGTTTCATGGCCAAGCCCAAACAAGGCCTCCCGGGAAACAGCGGGCACATGCACGTTTCTGTGGTAGACACGAATGGCAAGAATCTCTTTTTCCGTGAGAAGCCTGATCCCAACCCACCATATCCCGACGTTGCCCAGCTCTCCGACCTGGGCAGACATTTTTTGGCGGGTATCCTCGAAGGCCTTCCCGACATCATGCCCATGCTCGCGCCTACTATCAACAGCTACAAACGTCTAGTCGAGAACTTCTGGGCACCTGTTACGGTCTCGTGGGTCTCGAACACCGCGCTGCTTCCATCCGACTGATCGCCCCGCCGACATCCAAACCCGGCGCTACACGATTTGAAGTCCGTGTCCCGGGCGCCGACACCAACGCTCACTACGTTCTCGCGGCCATTCTGGCTATCGGCTGGCGTGGCGTCGAGAAGAAACTCAAGATTCCCTGCCCCCCGCTAGGCAAAGGCGAGGATGTTGGCGGCGAGAACGATATGGGCATCCGGTTGGCTAGGAACCTACGGGAGGCGACAGACAGGTTCACGAGGGTGGGCAGTATTGCAAGGGAGGTGTTTGGTAACGAGTTTGTTGAGCACTTTGGTGGAACGAGGGAACATGAAATCCGTCTATGGGACGAGGCAGTAACAGACTGGTGAGTTTCTTCTCGCTCTATTCTAACCCAAATCCCCCCCCCCCCCAACTCT
>Ga0247763_1000824_pt1 | contig 18595 bp, 14 predicted proteins | sample UWRJL141409B4_FD_179926 | JGI IMG/M metagenome (GOLD analysis project Ga0247763, IMG submission 179926) | Plant litter microbial communities from Arlington Agricultural Research Station in Wisconsin, United States - UWRJ-L141-409B-4 | ecosystem: Environmental > Terrestrial > Plant litter >...
CTGCCTACCTACCTACCTGCCTACCTACCTACCTGCCTACCTACCTACCTGCCTACCTACCTACCTGCCTACCTACCTACCTGCCTACCTACCTACCTGCCTACCTACGGCGTCTAGATACAGTTGCGAGAAAGAGCTGAGCTGATATGCATTGATTGCATACCTAGGTATCACAAAGTTTCGCAGTCGTGCAACGACGACGGCATCTGCGTTGCAGTGAACTATTGGTTAGTTGCAGCATCTCCCCTTGACGATGACTTCCGCTGACGGACCGAACCGCGTATAGGTACGACATGGATTTCACCGGGCCGTTGTACCCCCTGAGTAATTTGGCAAGAACCATCGGCAATAGCAGCAACGGCAGAGCATCATAGAGATTTCCCAGCATCAGCTAGACAGCATATATTTCTTCCCAACTCGGTAAGATACTTGATTTGTATGCTGCTTGAAACAAAGCGCCAGTCGACTACTTCTTTTTCTTGGATATCCTCTTCAGAGCTCTCATCTCCTTCTTCATGCGTGGGTCCACCATCTTGTACCTCCCCTTCACTGTTATTCACGATCAGTATGTGGTGCATCAAACTTCCGGACCTGCGAAACGTACCTCCTCTGGGCCTTCCCGCAATGCCGCGGTTCAGACCAGCAGCCTTGACAACCTTGATCGGCTGTCTCTGCTTCTTCCGCGCAGCAGATGTGATCAGTTTGGCGATGCTGGTGGCCTTGTCCTTCTCGGACATGCCCTATTGGGTTCGTTAGCAATGTCTGCTTGAACAAGAGCGGCATATGACAAACCTCGTCGGCGGCAAGAAGATCTGCCTTCTTCTTCAACTTCTCGATCTTCTGTGCCTGTTTGTACTTTTTCCTGGCCTTGGCTTCTGCCACCTTCTTGATCGGGCGGGCATTGTATGCGCGCAGCTTCTCCTTGATGGCAGATGCCGCGGCCTTGGTGATGGGTTTGTGAGGCTTATCGTGCTTCGACTCGTCATCGAGGAACCAGTCTGGCAACCCGTCCCGGTCCTTCAATGCATGCTTGTTGAAGCCATCGTCAATGACATCATGCGTCGTCTTTTGGCCAGACGCCAGCTGTTGTGCAAGCGTCATGGCTTCTGCGGTGATGATATCGATGTCTGGATCCGAGTTAGCAAACCTGTGAAGCAAAAAAAAGCCTCCTGAAGCCTACTTGGTCGCCCATCCTTCGTCCGCGCCTCCTGCTCTTCCCAATCACCATCATCGCGCTGTTGTTTAACGACCTCAAAGTCGCCGTCGTCTTCAGTTGTTTTGGGTGGCCGCGCGGCCTTCTTCTGGCGCTTCTGCTCCTCGATCGAAGGAATCTCATCGTCAGATGCCTCCTTGGCTTCTGCCATAATCACGTCATCGTCATCATTTTCCTTCTCTTCCTCCTCCTCCTCGCTGCCTTCCAAATCATCCAATAAGCCGGGGATATCTTTAAAGACGCCTTGTTTAAAGAAATTGGTAGCCCTCCTGGATAAACCATTAGCAGTTGATGGAGCGTCATCCAGATCTCGTAGAAGTGGTTTGTCGATTTCTTCGTCTTCTTCCGACTCGCCATCGCTGCTTTCTTCTTCAAACCCCTCCATCTCTTCGTCGTCACTTTCGCTGTTCTCGCTTCCAGACACACCTTCCCACTCGTCATCATCATGCTCTTGCCTGGCCTTCTTGGCTCGATACTTTGCGTCCGCTTCCGCTTTGCGTTCCCTGTACTGGTCGTAGAGCTGATCCAGCTGCCTCTCTAAGCGATCGCCATCTTCGTCGCTCTCATCGTCCGTTTCCCCCGAAGAACCAAGTCCAGAGTCGCGATCCACTTTTAGCTCGTCTAGAACAACCGTCATTTTGCCCTTGGCTATCCGCGCAAGGGCAGGAATTGTGTCTATACCCTTGAGCTTGAACATGGCGCCCTCACCTCTTGGGCCATCCTGCTCCATACCAATATCCATAGGAGCTACCATGTGCATTTGCATTCGCACAATGTCTTTTTGCTTCTTTTCGTTTTCTCGTCTCCTCTCCCGTTTCTTTTTGGATGTCTCCTTGTCTTGGATCTTCTGTAGCTCTTCCTGGATACGTATTTCCTCATCCATAGGCTCAACCTCCGCCACCTCCTCGGCCTCCAGCTGCGTTGTCTTCTTGGTTGGAAAGCCGAATATTTCCCTGACTTTCAGACGCCATTTCAGGAGCAGCTTGAACTCTTTCCTGCCTAGAACTTTCAAATCGGCACAGCAGTTTCGAATCTCTTGTGTGGTTTCGGAAAGCTTGTCGAGAGCGGCTAGAGCGACATCTCCATTCTTGGGTTGTTCGAACGAAAGCTTGTTGTATTGACCGAGAATGGCGATGGGGTCGACAGTTTGGATGAACTCACTGGCAGAGATCTCCTTGAACTGGATATAGTCGCCCTCCTCGTAGCCATCTCTCTTGCGCTTTTTGACTTCCGGGTTGTAAACCTTAGCCTCGTTGTTCGGGGTTGGGTCTGCCAGATCTTCGAACACAGAACGAGGGTCCAGGAGGCGAGGGTCGATTCGTTTCGGGGCCTTGAAACCGCGGCATACGACGAAAATTTCAGCAGAGACATTACGGGAGGATGGCGGCTTGGTTGCCTCGACTTTGGTAAACAGTTGGTTGAAAACCCACAGCAAAGGGTTGTAATCTTTGGATCTAAACACTTTGGTCTGTTGACTTCCGAGTAAGCATTCCGATTCGCACCCAGACCCAGGAGCCAAACGAGGCATGGCGGTAAGCTTACAACAAAGGTTCCCCCTTCCACCAGAAACTCAGTCGCCAGTTTCAGCGAATGAAGCACCAGCTCAGCTTGGTTGTATGAATCTTGCACCCACGCAGTACCGACGTTGGGCGCACCATCGTGCAGCACGGTATCTGCTTTCCAAGTCTTGAGATGGCCTCGAATGGTCGATCGGCACTTTTCTGTCGTGATGTCGCTCTGAAAGGTGATGACCTTGGGAATCGGCTTAATCGGGGAGAGATCAACACCAATGATGAGGCTGTTGGTCGGCATCGTTTCTGCTGCAACCTGACACCAGGAGCCTGGCGCGGCGCAAAGATCGAGCACGACCTTGCTCTTTTCGAGGAATCCATACTTCTTATTCAATTGGATCAACTTGAAGGCGGCTCTGGCCCGGTACCCCTTCTCCTTGGCGAGTTTATACCATTTATCAAGACGGCCTTTACCGTGCTTCTTTTGGATCGCCATCGTGTCGATCGGTTTAGGGCGTTGGCTGGGTCGGATTGGCAGCTGCGAATCTCCTCCTTTGTCGCAGAATCGAGGTTGTCGTCTCCCACCGATAATTTTTTTGGAGATAGTTATCGATAGTGAATGTGGGGTTGGGTTTTTGGAGGTACTTCCCTGTTGTACCTGTGGGGCCAGCCGTTCGTCGCTGGGTGGTTGGTGGGCGGCTGGCCAGGTGAAGACGTGTCAGCCAATCAGCACCTCCAATCGCGCTCGAAAAGGCACAGCTCTCCGCTTAGACCCTAGCAGCCATTTAAATCCGTGTTGGCCCAGCGCGTTCATTGCACCAGGGACCGCGTCTTGCAGCGAGCATTGCGGGTCGGCTTGGAGGCGGAACCCGCACCTGCTCACAATCGACGTCTTCACCTTCCTCACTGTTGCTTCCCCCGCCAGATTCTCACTCAGCTCCAATATCCCAAAGTACAGCGCCATGAGCGTATAACGTTTGTCTGTTACTTTTTACTATATTCTTCTTTTTTAATCGTTGTCTCTGGCAATCTGTTCGCCATTGTCCTGCTCCTACCCTTCCCCTCCCGCCATTGTGTGCCGCTTCCCGAAGCGGCCTCAATACTAATGTCAGAGAAACGACAACCCGGCACTAAGAGCTCCGCAATGCTCAGTAATTCTCTGCTGTCCTCGCCGCCGAGAACATCACAGCCCCGGAATAAGGAACGAAGAAACCCTTCCATCACTCCTCGGAAGTTTCAGCGTTTCTTTACGCCTCGATCCCGTGTCTCGTCCAAACCGAGTGCCGCCCGCAAGGCACTCCGAGACCTTGCCGGACCGGCCTTGAATCGCTGTCAGACGCCCTCAAGCCCGCTCAAACCCATCTCGGAAGAAAATGGCGCCAATGATTTCCCTGTCCGCCGAGGACCGAAACGGCAAAAGGTCCAGCATACTCCCGACCGCTCAGCGTCTCAGCTCCTGTCACCTCTTAATACCTCGCCCCCACAACTGCAGACACCTGACTCTAGACCGGCACTTCGAAGCCCAATCCAGTCTCTCCGAGCTCTCAACGCTACACAGGAGTCCCTGGATCTTGAAGATTCGGCATCAGAGGACGAGGATGCACCAACGGAACCAAACTACAAACACCCAGTGCCCCTAACTCGTCGAGGGTTGACAGGACAGCTCTTTCAGAGAATGACAGGGGGTATAGCAGGTGCCAGCCACCGGACGTTGCGATATCCCGCGGCTGGTAGGTTTTACTTGTTCATAGCGTTTCTGGGCCAAGCTAACCTTTCCTAGATTGGAGAATTGGGACGGCAACCTTCTATAGCAGGCCTGAAGATGTCCATGAGTGCTCAAGCCATGAGGGCGCCCCGCGGAGTATACCGTTCTGTACTACTTCCTGCCATCGTATGTGCTTTTGGTCAAGACCATCTGAAGGGAGGTGACTAACCTTCCGCAGAAAACAGCTTGATTGCTGTTGGCGACGAGGAAGGATATGTACGACTGCTTGACTCCAAAAAGGAGTTCTCCAAAATCCATCTGTCGTTCCAAGCACACGGTAACGCCATTATTGACCTTGACTTTTGCGAGGACGACACCCTACTCGCCACGGCTTCTGGTGACCAGACTGGCAAGGTCATCGATATGATGACACAGACGCCCGTGTCGGTTCTGGGTCACCACACGGCTTCTTTGAAACAGGTTCGCTTCCAGCCTGGGCGTGGATCGAGTTGCGTCCTCGCCACGTCCGGTCGTGATGGTAGTGTACAGATTTGGGATCTCCGATGCCGAGGGGGTACTGTGCAGGATGTCATCGTCCGCTCCGACGCAAACCTGCATCACCGTTTGCCTAAACCACCCAACCCGGGATGTGTTGTAAACAGCATCTACGATGCCCATACCCGCGCCCTCAGGCCTTCAAAAACTCAGGCTGATGGTACGGCAAAACCCCAAGCCGACGGTCCGGGCGATGTCGCAAGAGTCGGTGAAGTCCCTGGCCGCATCGGTGAGGTGTCAGTTACAGCACTCCAGTTCCTGCCCCCTGGCCGTGAGCACTTACTCTTGACCGCCTGTGAAGCTGATGCGAGCATCAAGCTTTGGGACATCCGTTCCATGCACCACAGCCGTCACCACAAGACCAGCATCCCCATCTCGTTCACCGCGCCGCCCCCTAACCATGTTGCTTGGCGTCCATTCGGCATCTCTTCCATGACTCTCGGTGGTGATGGCTCACGACTGTACGCGCTGTGCAAAGACAATACTGTCTATGCTTATAGCACTGCCCATCTCGTGCTCGGCCATGCTTCGGAACTTACCCCTGCCCGTCCTGGTCAGGATCCACCCAGACGCCGTCTCCATCACGGTGCAGCGCAGGAGGGGCTCGGGCCTCTCTACGGATTCCGGCACCCCATGTTTCACGCTACCAGCTTCTATGTCAAGGCCGCCATCCGTCCCGCTGCAAACGGCCGTGATGAGCTCCTAGCGGTAGGCAGTAGCGACGGCTGCGCTGTCTTGTTTCCTACCGACGAGCACTTGATCCAGGACGCGCTGCGGAACACTAACGAAGATGAGATGTACTTTGTTGGCGAAACGACAGCAAAGCTTCCCAGGCGTACGTCAGCTCGGTTTGAGTCTCGTATGGGCGGCCTCACGCGCTCTAATAGCTTGACGGGACTGTTTGCCCGCCAAACGGACTCGGTTCCTCTTGTAAAACGCGGCACGCCTTTGGTTCGTGGCCACGACAAGGAGGTCGGCGCTCTCACGTGGACGAACGAGGGACGGTTGGTGACGCTGGGTGATGATTATCTCATCCGCTGCTGGAAGGAGGGAAGAGATGAAGCCAAGGACTTGAGACTTGGTGGCGAGGGTGAGGGAAGAAGATGGGGATGCGGTTGGGCCGACGTTGGTGACAAGTGGGATGGTGACAGAGGCGACTGGGACGGCGAAGATGATGATTGGTGAAGCGGAGCCATTTCGGCTCTTGCATGTTGGTTCTGGCTCCCTCAATCAGCCATATGGTCCCAGGTCCCAGGCATACTGGACCTCTGTTTCGTTTTTGATACGACTTCCCCAAGCGAATGCCTCAGTCTCGGAGCGCTGCTACTTTCATTCATGCACTGCATACATACAAACAGGTTTGCCTTGCATTGTCGGATTAGCATTTTTGTTTTACTCTCTTGGTGATTGGAAGGAGCATGGCGTACGGACATACCATATTCCCTTGGTCCTTTTTTAGTCGGTTCAGCAAGAAGCACAACTACTTTGGGTCCTCAGAGTCAGTAGGCAGCTACTTGCTATCTTGGGCTGTTAGGAACAAAAGCAGCCAGGTAGGCGAGGTTTGTTTGGCACATGGGCAGCAGCCCGCCGTGGATTTCGATGCTGAGGAACAGCGAGATATGTTAGATTAAGTAGTCGGGCGGAAGAATAGATTCATTCGAGCCCCAACTAGTGTTGTGCATTTCACGAAGAGCGTAGTGAGGCAGGTAGGTGGCAGACCACAACTGTCTGGTCTTGGTGATCCAAGTTTGCCTTGGGCACGGGTTGTAGGCTTGATGCGGGTTTTCTTATCAATTCATTGCAAGCAAATCAACGGCTGAATCCATATATCACCCAACGCCCAAAAGCACACCCGAGGGTAAACTTGGACGTTCTAAAGTATTCCCAACTGAGTCCCTGTCTCAACCCAATAATGTCAATACCAAATGCTTCCCAGTGATACTTCCATCACACTCATGGCCCAGGGCCACGCCATCCATCCATACCAAAGACCGCCTTTGCTGATCCCAGAAACCATTTCCCCAAGCCAACCAGAAATTGTCATTCCTATCGTAACGTCTTCCAGCAGTAAAGGGAAATATCACTTGGAAAGGCGACCGAGCGCCCAAACCACGCCAAGGAGGCCAACAAGCACTGCGGCGTTCCGCACGGATGGACACGACGCGAAACGGAGACTGCCGTCGAAGGCTCCAATCTCATCTTCCATGCCTCCCTTGGTGTCCACGCCAAAATGGACAGACTTCTCGTGGCTTACTTCGATGTCATCAGTGGTGGCTATCTCCTCTGCGGGCTCCGTCAATTTTACCTCCTCTGCGAGCTGTTCCTCGTTCCCCGTACCGTCGAGTCCCCTTGCTCGATTACCGGCTTTGTGTGCCCTCTTCCAAACCTTCTTTGGAAGCTCTTTCACCCCCCGTTCCTTTGCCACGGCAACGCTATCCCTGGTCCTTCCGCCCAAGAACTTAGGGAGCAGCGCGGCGACCCACCCCTCGTCGACAGGCCTGGGTGACGTGTCCCCAGACGAAGCATCACCACCACAGACACCATCCAGTTGTCCAACCAGAAGCACCATGTTGTCAAAGACACAGATGGCCTCCTGTACCACCTCGGCCATCTCCTGATCGCTCAAGGTCTCTTCCACCTCAACCAGGCGACGCTTAAACTCCCGTTTAAGGTCCTCCCCATCTTCGGGCGTTGCAAAACGAAAGAATGAAAGCGGCAGCTTCCCCCCGGCAGGTTGGTAGCACGTGCAACCACAGGGCGCGACGGAGTCGGCCTTGGCTTTCCAGAATGCGGGAGGTGCCTCCTCAAGTGTCGCCCGCAGGAAGCGCCCTCCCGAGAACAGAGCCATGTAAAGGACCCAGGCATAAGCGAGTAGAACATGGGGATTGTGGGAAACGGAGCGCTTAGTGTGAGCGAGGAAGTGGGCTAGGCGACCCGAGGCAGCGGCGAGGCGTAACTGGGTGGAGACCTCGGCTTGCGACCAACCTGTGATAGCGCGGAGATCGGCGTGGAGAAACGGTGAACGGAGAAGGGTGGGGAGGTAGAGGTTGGTCAGAGCGGTGCGGACGTGGGGAGGGCAGTCTGGTAGACTAGCGGGAGGCGGGGTATGAGACTCAGACGAGGGAAAGTGTAACAGCTCGGCGGAGTCGAGGAAGGGAGAGCTTGTTGGAGCATCGTCGCCGTCTCTCACGAAGTTATGCCAGAGAGACTCGAACACGAGGTAGATGGGCGCAATGTGTAGGAGCCCCGAGGCGTAGATAGACGGGTTCGCGGCATAGGGAGGGAGGGCTCGGGGGAGACGCTCGAGGATAGACTTGTTTAGACGAGCGTGGGCGGGTCTGGTGGCGATGTTAATGCGGTCGCCGAGATGGGGTCGCGCCGTGGCCGGTGGTTTGGCACTGGGAGTGTCCATGGTAGGTAGAGGTAGAGATACAGCGGATTTGGTGTTGTTATCGTGTGGTAGACGGAGGAGACGAAGTGTGACGTGCAAAGGCGGCCGAAGGCAACCTCACAAGTTGGAGATTGTCGTACGTATGCCAATAAACAGGACAAACAAGACAATCTAGACTAAGACAATTGCGACAAAGTGTGATTTCAAGAGGTGTCGGTGACAAGAGTGGATAGTAGGGGGTGCATCTGCTTAAGGATACAACGCGAGGCAGGCCGCTGGTTATGTCTTCAATCTTGGCAACATGCAAGGCACCAATAAGTATGTAAACAGGTAGCTCCGGCCCCTCGGGATGTGAGCAGGAAAGTGCGATGAAGACAGGCAGATAAGCTGGTGACAAGGCGACATGCTGCCTGTTTCCGACGGGTGAGTCTAGGTATGTGTCCACCGCACCTGCCAGCTAGGGGCGCGTAGGGTGAGTGTGAGTTGTCCGTGTGACCGGCTGATTCGCATGTGGTCCGGCAGTTTGCTCTAGTCGGTGGAAGTTTGTTTCAAGCACGATTGCGTAGTGTCCGCCCAGCCTTGTCCCAGAGGGGAGAAAAAAAGCGCTGCAGACAAAGTTGGCGGAAGTCGGTGAAGGGGCCCGGGTGAGGCCGCGCGGGTGGCGACAGCTTGCGGGCAGATTTTCAAGGCTCGAGGCCCCGCTGAGATTTGCATGCCTGGAACAAGGCATTGTCGCCGCCCCGCATCTTCTTGTCTGTAGCGCTGCTCCCCAGAATGATCATGATATTGTTTGTGTCGCCGCCCGAGCTTTCATGCAGTTTCCCACTAACCCGGCGTCCGGGAGGATGCCGATGGGAGTGAAATGCAGTCAGACGGAACCGGGACCGATGAGCATTTATCGGCGCCATCCCCCGGATCGGGACAACCCTAACCCTTTCATGAATTCCCTGGGTGCGAAATCGCGACCAAAATGACGGACAAAAAAAGATGGACATCTCAGACCAGCCAAATCCTGCCCACCGAGCGTACCGTTGGAGACGGATTTCTCCTTGCGACTTCCCACGCTCTGTTTTTCTCAATTTCTTCTTCCCTGGCTCCCTTTTCCTCGCGAAGAACATGAACCTGACCCCTCAAACGCCACCACAGAAAAGTCATCATGATAGCCCAGAGTGAGCTAATGACCGTCATGATAACCCAACCGAAGCTTGCTTTGTTGCTATCCCCGCCCGATTCGCCATCATAAATACCACCGGTGACAATCACGGGCTCGGAAGTCGGAGTCGGAGACATGGATGCTGTGGAGGCGTTAACCGTGCCAAAGGCAGCGCCCAAGACCGCTCCCAGAGCAGTGAAGGAAGAGAGCAATGCCGATCCCTCCATGGCATGTAGTTTGTAAGTAATTTAGTGACGAGAGGTTAAGTTCCATGCCATACTTCGTAACGTGGACACGAGACAGCAATGTATTTAACCTCTGAATAACAGGATTGTCACCCGCACCCAACAAAGAAAAATCAACCAAAACAAAGAGAAACAAGGGGATTCAGGTCTTGAAGTCAGACAGAGGGCCCCGCCCCTTTGTCTCCCTTTCCTCGCCAACACCAATCAATGCATATCGTGAAACCAAGACCCTCTGTGAAGAAAACAGATCCCGTGGCCCAGGTGAGAGCAGAGGTAAAAACAAACCACTCTCACCATCTCTAGGCAACTAAACAAACACCGCATCTCCGACCCTGACCACCAAACCAAGTTTAGCCCAGCCATAACAACCGCTGCTCTTGATTTGACCCTTACCCCAAATATAGAAAACCCCCCCTATCCCCTACCCCTAACCCCAACCCCAAGCCTTCGTCCTCCTCTGCATAACCCACCTCTTCCACCCTTCCAACTCAGCACGATACACATCCCACTGATATGCCTCCCACCCCCTCGCATAGATATAATCCGAAAACTCCTCCTCAGCCCGCGCCGCCTCCTGCGCTGCCGCGACTGCCGCGGCGCGTTTTCTAAGTCGTCCTCTTTCTGCTGCGTTGTCAATGATCCAGACGCGGTAGTTGAGGAGGAAATATATTGAGGCGAGGACGGCGAGGATGGAAATGATGATGATGGTGGCGAGGATGGCGGGGGAGGGGGAGTTGTCGGTCGGCTCTGGGTCTCGAGGGAGGATATTGAGTGTGGTTGTGGTCGTGCTCGGAAAAGGTTGGATTTCGGGAGGGCTGGATGGTGAGATGGCTAGGGGTAGGGCAAGAGTGTGCTGTAGGAGGAGAAAAGTGAGGCTGATGAGGTTGACGAGGGCAGAGATGGTGGATGGCATGATGAGAATGACACTTTGTGGTCGGTCCTCGCACCGCTGGCTGACGAACGACTCGGGGACATTCGTGAGGGGATATGTCGGACGGTTCCTTCTCGGGTGTATGTGTGGCACGCTATCGGGAGCATTGGCAGCCCCGCAGACGGTCGTCGAAAAGGCATATACCATATCTCTGACGAATGATGGATGGTTTCTGAAGCCTATATAATCTTGGTTACTGCCCAACCTACCCACGTCATGCCTCGGAAACACTCCGTTTCCGGATGCAGAGTTGATATCGGGAACATGCCTCAACCACATGCCTGGCTACTAGACGGCTGTGCTGTACCCTATTGGGTGAGTGGTACGCGTAGATGAAGCGTAACATACAGCCCTCAGTAAAATGGAGAACCCGAAAATGCGGGACGGATAAGTGGTTAGCCTTGGGCTCCATTCGAGAGAGTGAGGCTCAGGTTGTTCGACCTTCTAGGCCAACGAGTAGTCGGTGTGGTGGACAAGCCACGAACCCATAGTAGGTAACACTGCATCGTGGGGAACAGACAGGCCGAATTGCGGACCAGGGCGGACCAGCACTCTACTCGTCACCGGGAACATGGAAAGTCTGTTGCACAAGTCAGCCCGAGAGTGATATCAAGGCTGCCCACTCTATTGCAATTCACAGCACAGATTGCTGTGCCCTAGTTTAATACCCCGCGCTTTTGGCTCCAAACCACCGTCAAGTCATTATCCATTCATGAATTGGCATATCTACGCGCCAACCTTGGCCTTGTACTTAGTTGCTGCCTTGTCAAATAGTTCGCTCTTCTCCGCCAGGTCTGTGAGGAATGGGTGTTTGGGGTTGGCCTTCTCCAACGACCTATAAAAAATACGTGTTAGCTTGAGGAACTCTTCCGTGACCGAGGTGTCTTACGCAGTCAACTCCTTGGGATCCTTTCCAGTGACCACACTCAACACCAACAGGTTGGCAATAGCCTCAGTATATTCGGGCGCCTTCGCGAGCGCTTGTTCCAACGCAGACTGCGCCTCTTCTGTCCGACCGAGGTGAAGCTCTGCAACTGCCTGTGAGACCAGACTCCGTACCGACGAGGTTGCCGGCGCTTGTGCGAGTTCTTCGAAGACGTAGAACGCCTGTTGGTACTTCTCACCGCCCTGTAGTCAAACAATATTAGCATGGGTATCTTGCAAAATAGAACCAAGCCGTCAGAGAAGATAACCCACCAGTCTCAAACCAACCCATGACTCTGCCAAGTTGACCAGCAGGCTATCTTGGGCCCACCTCCTCGCCGCCGCAACCTCCTTGACTGCAAGATCGTTCCTATTTTTCTGCAGATGTATCTGGACAATGAGTGCAACAGCATCCACTTGTTGCCCGTTAGCATATCACCTTCCCTACCAGCACATGGCTGCATGTAGCCTCGCAAATGGAACTCACAGCTCCCTTGGTGCTGCGACAGCAGCGCGAGCGCCTCCTCCGACTTCCCCGCGGTCTGCAGCACCGTCCCGCCGAGGATCTGCACTGTCACATTATCGGCCACGTCCTGGGCCAGCTTCTCGACCGTCTTCACCGCCGCGTCCGATTGGCCGAGCGCCTGTTGAGCGAGGGCGCCCACGGCCTCAAGCTCGGGCTCGCTAGTCTCCCCCTTGATCTCGGCGAGCACATCGTCGGCCTGGCCAAGGGCAATGCGGGCGCGCAATTGGAGGACGCGAGCCGGCAGGGCGTTTTCGGGAGAGAGCGCCGACGTGTCAAAGTCGACCACTTCTTGGTATTGGCCTTGGTGGAAGTGGTTGTGGATGTTGATGAGCTCGCCTTCGGCAGAGTAGGGATCCATGGCGTCTTCGTGGGGATGGGTTGGGTTGGTGGGTTGTAGCGCTGTGACTTGGTTGCGGATTCGGGATGTGGGATGTGAATGGATGCTTGGAAGTTACGTGTTTGGTGGGGATGTACTACACCGAGGTGAGCCCAAGGTGAGGCCCAGGTGAGTGGTGGGGGTGAGGGTTAGGGTTAGTAGTTCGTTCCTGGTGGCGACCCAAAGACCCACGTCGATCGGAAATCAAGGGACGGTACGAGCTTTGGGCACTTGGAGAAACAGGTGATCTGACCGACGAGGATGTCATGAGCATCAAACAGCGGTTATCAGGGAGCGATCCGGCAAAAGACGAGGCATCTCTCTGGCTGGACAATTAAAGAAACACAACCGGGAAATACCAATTGCCCACGACAATCAGAAACTTGGGAATCGCTCGCAACCGGGAATTTAGCGATTGTGGATGTCTGCGAGGTGTGGTTTTCACCTTCCTGTCTTAGCTAACGAGGAAGCTTTACGACGAGTAGGCACTCCAGGTTCTGCGCCGCATCACCGCCGATTCGAATTCTCCCGACTGCGGAGAAGGCGAACATGTTCACCCACTGTCCATTCTCGATTGGCCGGGCGCCCGATAACCACCAGTCAGCCAAGTTTGCGACCTCCTGTGGGTCTGACTGAGGGCTGAGGTAATAATTCCCCGACAGCCCATAACTTCCCAAAGGACAACACAAATTTCTTGGTCCAAGAAGCCCGCCAAGCTTCAATGCATCGCGGCGTGGTGGAGAGGCGGAGTCTCTTCCCTCGTCCTGTCATATTCGGTACCTGTTTCGTGCCCATTACCGGCAATCGGTTCGCAACCAGGTACAAACCTTCGCTGGTGTCAAAAACCCAGGCCTGAAACGCCTGGAAACCCAACCCAGCAACGAACCTTTCCCCGCGCTGCATAACGGCGACCAAAGATGGCGACCCAACTTTTGGATGACTTGTCAAGGCCGCGTTGGGGATGGCCACGAGGTCGTCCACGTTTCCCAGGCTTGCGGCATGAATGATTTGAGCGGCGAGCGGCTTGAATCCAGGCCCTCGGACGCCCTTCGAACACCCTCTGGAGTTTGGGCCGCTGCGCCGCTGCGAGGGGGAGGCTTTCGCCAGTCAACAGCGCAAGGAAGCGAAGCGTTTCACACCCGTGTCAAGGGAAACGTTGAGAAAAGAGCCCACCTGGCTAATTTCATTCCTGCCCACGCCACGGATTTCGCTCGATGGGTTCGACCCAGCGCGAGTCCACCGTGGAAACGCGATTCCGATCAACGCTTTTCCCCAGAACAAACGTCATTGCGCGATTTCTAAAGAAAGCTCCCGCAGTCGTGGTGCATCGCACATATCCGTCATTTGGGTTATCAAGGTCGGCGGTTGGAACTTGGCCTTCCCGATGCAAGCTGCAAAGAAGCTGCAGAAGCGGGACTATTTCGAGTCTGAAACCCTGCCAGCCCGCCGGTCTAGCCGACAATCCGGTGGCACGCAGCGAGTGCCGGCAGCTTGTCGGCATTCGCCGCCGAGGATGCGACCCAGCCTCTCTGTCTGTCGTGATGTCCAACTCTTTGGCGATGGCTGCCGACTCACTTTTTCTTGAAGGCCGACCAAGTGGTCGCGCTCGACTCGGAAACGGGCCGATCGATAGGGAAAGCTCCTTCAAAGCTTGAAGAAAGCTCCGTCGCTCATAAAACAGGTGGTTTTGTGTCTGGCACTGGACAGCCGGCATTGCGAAACACTTTGTGATTGGTGGGAAGAGCCCTGGGAAACGGACTTGCATAGCAGACGTCTTATTATAGACACCCCAGTCAGCGCTCATGCGAGTCGTGATTGGGCAGGCCGGCAGCGGGATGGCAACCAGAGAACATGGGGGTTGGGTTGCTTTCGTCATGTCGGGCTCCAGCCTCCACATGTTGGAGTGAAGGGTTGAGTGAAGGGTCATGGCGGGGCAATCACTCCCGTCACCTCCCCCTCCCCAACCCCTGCCTTGCTCATCAGTAGCAGTGACCAGCGCCGAGAGGCGCCGCCGTCTTACTGTTGGATGTTACAGGAACCTGACGAGAGAATTGCTCAGACTACCCTAATACATAATCATACCCTCCCCTGGCCACACCTTTGCCCCATCTTCCTGGTCGTCCTATCTTTTCCCTCTTGCTAAAGCTGTCATGACGATCTGTCTAGTGTCTATGACTCCTAGGAGGCGTTTTAGATTTTGAGTTGACAGAAAGCTTGACACCGAGTGGCATGTCATCCAGCACTTCACCGCTTGACAAGGCGTCAGAGCCGACGGGATGGAGGTAGTCATCCCACCTCGAGCACAACATGGGCCGTCGACGTATCGGTACACTTGGGACGAGAACGGCGAGGTGCAGCAGGTGACGAGGTTTGTACTCAGTAGTTCAAGGTACTCGAGGGAAACAAGAACTGATCAAGACCAGAGTCCTCGATGAGGGCGCAACGCCTCCGCAGCGCCGTCCCCGACAAGGGAGGCAGACAGTGCAGTGGCCGTTTCAGAGCATCGCCAGCGAGACTGAGGTATCGAGTGATACGGCCAACACGGCCCCAATCCGCCCAGTTACATGGCAGCCAAAGCGGCTCCGGGATAACGATGAGAACTCGATCGAACAGGATATAATACCAGACTACGTTAAGAACTACATTCGCGGAGAGACGCCCGAATCGGTCGCACGACGGAAGCGCAACGGGGGCAAGCTTGGGGAGCGAGGCGTCGACATTGCACACCAACACCGGCCGCACCAGTCAAGGGTTGCCGAGTTTGAAGGGTTCCGCGACATCAATGGCACCGTGAGCCGATTGGAGTCATTCAACGAGTGGAGCGGCGATGAGGACCAGCGACACATCCTGCCGGGCTCTCGCGAGAAGAGGTCAAAGGGATGGCGGAGGTTGCTAATTGGGTGGCGGGCAGGCATTGCTCTTAATGCCCTGTTGTCACTCGTCGTCCTGGTGGCTGGGATTGTATGCCTGGTCGTTGCCATCTCAAAAGGCTTTGTGGCGGCTGGGAAGTCAATCATCTACACAGGGTCCTGTGCCGAGGCATCGGCTATCAACTGGGGTTTGCACGCCGCCGTCAACATTTTGGTTGTGGTCCTCCTGGCCGGGGCGAACTACGCCTTCCAGGTGCTCAGCAGTCCTACGAGGACAGAGATCGCAGTGGCGCATTTCAGGAAAAGGTGGCTGGACATTGGCATTCCATCCTTTCGGAACCTCGCACACATTGAGAGTGGGCGAACTGTGCTTGCCGTTGCCATCTTGGTCACGGCAGCCTTCACCCAGATTATCTACAATGCTGTTGTGTTCACGTCGCAGTCGGCACTCGACTACAAGATTATTGTAGTCGGCGACTCATTCCTGAGTGGCGCGCAGTTCAGCAACGACACATCGAACAACAGCGGTTCGCTGAGCCGCATCGACATTTTGTCTCTTCAGCAGCAGGCAACCCGCGGCGAGTTGACCAACCTTACCACATCAGAGTGCTTCCAAGAGTTTGGGGGCGCCTTTTCGACAACATTCAACGCGGCCCTTGTAATCACTAATATCAACTCACCGATTAACTCACTCATACAAACCTCGGGGGCAAGTTCGTCGCTCTCGCAGTATGGCACCGGCAATAGCATTGCTGATCTTCCCCTGGATCGTTCTTCCATCAAGTACTGCCTTGCTCAGAGAGCAAGCCAGCAAGCATGTGAAGTCAGCATGAACGGCCCGCTGCTCGGCGCTGTTATCCTCTTGAACGTGATGACGGTTGTTCTGATTGCATCCGTTCTCTTCAACGGCTCGTTCCAGCCGCTCGCAACGCTCGGCGATGCTGTTGCATCATTCCTCCGGGAGCCCGACACGACGACACGCGGCTGCTGCCTTTTGTCTAAAAAGGACGTCTGGCAGGGCCGATGGGGCATAGATGCCGCTAAATACTGGCTGCCCCGAGACCACTATTGGTTCCAAACGCCGTCTCTCCCGCGATGGCTCATCGCTATTCTGGCTTGGGCCTCCCTCACCGCTCTCGCCGCGACAGCCCTCACCATCGCCCTTCTTTCAGACCCAAGCACACGGCTCTCGCCATTTGGCTCCGCCTCGCCTTATACGATTGTTCCACTCCCCGCCGCCACACCCGACGCTGCTGCCGCCCTTCTCACCTCCCTGCCACAAATCCTTCTCTTCGCCCTCTACCTCGTAACCAACGCCATCCTTTCGGCCTACCACCTCTCACACGAATCCTCCCTCTTTGCCGTCGGCTCTCCCCGACCCCTTCGCGTATCGGCCGATCCCGAAGGCGCCCAAACCGTCTCACTATATCTCACCCTTCCCCGCCCCACGTCCTGGGTTCTCCTCACCATTTTCGCCGCGCTCGGCTTCCTCCTCAGCCAAAGCTTCTTCGTCACCTCCCTCCGCCTATCCGACATCCCCGTGTCTGATGCCTCGTCTGCCGACTCAATAACTACACTGACAACCCTCTCACTCTCCTCCACCGCCCTCCTTGCTCTTTTGTCAGTTCTCGTCGCCCTCGCCATCGCCGTTGTCGGCCTCGGCTTCCGCCGCGCACCACCCGCTGCGCTGGTCAATGGCCAGCCGGTCGGAAACCCCATGGCTATGCCGGCGGGGTCTTGCAGCACCGTAATCAGTGCAAGATGTCACGCACGTGCTAGCGAGAGGGAGCTGTGGGCGAGGAATCTGGTGTGGGGGGCGGTGAGAGAGGGGGTGGGTATGGATGTCAGTCATTGCACTTTTACGGCGGGTTTGGCGTCACAGGTGGACGTTAGTAGGAATTATGCTTGATTTTATCTTTTTCAGTTTTAGATACCGGTTAGGGAACAATATGTTTGGGGAGGGAGGGGGTCATCGCATCGGGGAAAGGGACTGGAGTATAGGTTTTTTTTTTTTGGGGGGGGGTTATTTGTTCGGCTCTTGTTTATATACCCATGGATTGGTTGGCTGGTGGGAGTGGGAAAAGGCAAGGTACACCTAGGCAGGGAAAAGTGCATCATAGCTGTAAGTTTAGGTTGGGCATGTTATTGTCATTGCCAGAAGGTCAATGCCGATTTTACGGGATTATATCATCTACTGGGTTTATTTGCTTTTTGGTATGGGTAAACCCCTCTCCGACAGAGACAGTTGTGAGATTCGGCTCGGTGAGATTCGTGTTGGTGAGATTTAAGGAATGGCGCAATCGCTCCACTCCACTCCACCATTACACTACTTACAAGCAGCACAATATTTGCCACTCATCAACCCAAAGGTCTGGGTAGTCTATCTTCGCCGAGGCATATCATAAAAGTATACAACCTCCACCAGATATTATAAACCACCAACGAATAAAATGGTAACCTTCTCGCGCTCCTCAACCTCCCTTTCACGCCTAGATACCTAGGTACATGAGGAAGAATACTCACCTAACAAAAGGTCCACGCCGATGCATCCAACTTCGCCACGGGCGTCACAAAAGACCAAGCTTACGAGCAGGTACTCTTGCAAGCCGAAGGGCTATTTTATGAGCAGCGGAATTGGGTATGTGTTTCTTTTTTATCTTTTCCTATCCTATTCCAATTGAGTGGTTGTGTTTATGCTTTTGTGTTGGACTCAGATGGCTGGGCCAGTAAGTAAGGCTTGATTGGATGGCTGACCATGCTGGTGGTATTGTTAGGTCTGGTAAGAATCACCCCGTCTTCTTTCTTCAATATTTTCAACTCCCCGGGACATAACTGGGTGCAATGGGAAACAGTTGGCGCCAAACGGTCCCAAACGTCCAATTCAGAACTCCTCCTGTCGCTCGCTGCAGTTACAGACAAGCAAGACGAGCAAGAGGGACAAAACGAATGAAACTAAAACCGTGCGGCGGCTAACGAGGCTTTCCCTCATTCGTATCCAACAGCAACCTTTCCAATACGGCGTCTCTCCTCTGGCATGCCTACCACTCGATACCGACACCGTCAAACCATGTGAATTGGGCTGGTTCGTCATGTTTTTTTTCCCCCAAAGTCCCTTCTTCCCCCTCCCTCCCTGTTTTCTCCTTTTTTTTCTTCCCCCTTGATCCCCCTTGATTTCCTATTCTCCAGTCCCTTGAT
>Ga0247763_1000825_pt1 | contig 18575 bp, 25 predicted proteins | sample UWRJL141409B4_FD_179926 | JGI IMG/M metagenome (GOLD analysis project Ga0247763, IMG submission 179926) | Plant litter microbial communities from Arlington Agricultural Research Station in Wisconsin, United States - UWRJ-L141-409B-4 | ecosystem: Environmental > Terrestrial > Plant litter >...
TCCGACCGGGCTGGGAGAGGCCCGGGGGTTGGGTGTGGTGTGCTGTGTGGTCTGGTCGGTGCGATGCGGTGGGGTGGTTGAGGTCGGTTTGTGTGAGCAAAAGGTAGGTACCTAGTAGGAAGGTAGCTTGGGCTGCGAGGCAGAGACGGGGGGATGTTGCGTCAGGTTGCCGAGGTGGAATCGAACGGTAGGGAACCGATGAGATCGCTTCCTACGTAGGTAGTCTAATTCATTGTGGCGGAACAGCAAGGCGGTGCATTGGCGTGGTGATGGGAGGGATGTATGTAGCAAAGCGAAGCTTCCCCAAGTCGCAATGATTTTTTTTGGCTTGTCGAGCTCCGACTCTCGGCAGGCAACCAACGACAAGTGAGGTCATGGGGCAGCTTGGCGGACAGGGGGTGGAGCTTGGGGATTGGGGACTGCTTTTGATGGCTGAAGCCAAACCTCAACTTTTTCCCACCACAAAGTCTCTCGAACACGCTTCTCGGCCACCTCGGACATGGAATGAGCGCTTTTCCTCTCCCCAAGGTGCTGCACCGGAGTGCCAGGGCTATCTCCAATCATGAATTCCTGGAAGCATTGCAGGCCGCCTGTGTGCCGCGCTTTCCCATGTCGCGCGGCACTTCCGAGCGGCCAGTTGGTATGCTTTGATTCTTGCCAATTGACGGGTTTCTGGTGTCTTTTCTTCTTCTGCCATACTGACGTGTAATTATGGCAGCCCTCGCAATTAGTGGTGGTGTCGACTCGATGGCCCTGGCCTTTCTCTGCACCCGGCTGAGAAAACACTACCCCAACCTCCGCATTTCAGACAACCGCCTTAGCAATTTCCAGGCTCTGATCGTCTCGCATGGCCTGCGTCAGGGCAGCTTGGAGGAGGCTCACAAGGTGGCACGTGTGTTGAGCGAGAAGATGGGCATGAAAAGCCACGTCTTGGGCCTCCGCTGGGCCGAAGTCGTGGGTGACGATGTCGATCCAACCGAACTCCCCAATGTCGAAACCGTTGCCCGTACTCTTCGCTATCGACGCATTGGTGTGACCTGCGGGAATATGAATGTGGGATCTCTCTTTACCGCACACCATGAAGGCGACCAGTACGAGACAATCCTGATGAGGTTGATTACTGGACGAGGCTATCAGGGCGTTGGCGGTATGCGGCCTGCAGGAGACATTCCTGAATGCTATGACCTACACAATGTGTCCAAGAGCGGCTTTGTCGACGACCAGATGCGCGTGAGCCCCTTTTACAATCATAGGCCGACAAAACGGAGCATGAGTTCCATGAAGGACCGTTTTCTCGAGGAGATGGATCTGTATTGGCTTGCCCGCCAGATGGGCATGAGACCTGACAGGGATCTGGACCTTCTCGGTAACTATGAGGGAATATCTTCTGGTGGGAAAAAGGTTCCGTCCCTCACTCCGATTGAGATCGAGGACGGTGGCGTCATGGTGTACAAACCACTTCTGGGCTTTAGCAAGGACAGACTAATCGCGACGTGTGAGGAAAACGGTATTCGGTGGTTCGAGGATCACACCAACCATGACCCATCATTGACATTGCGGAATGCCGTGAGGCACATGTGCAAAACGTGCGAGCTGCCCGTCGCGTTGCAGAAGCCGGCCATTCTCAGCTTCGCCGCTCGATGTCGTGCGAGGGTGGACGCCGAAGAGGCCGAAGCAAAGCGGCTGTTTTACCACATTTGCATCAAGAACTTTGAGCCGAACGCTGGAACCGCCATGGTCCAAATGCGCCGGTTTGTTATATCGAGTGGTCCCCGAAAGGGGTCGGCAGCTCGCCGCCAGCGCCGCCTGGAGCACTGTCGACTCATTGCGGCCATTCTAGTCCGCAGACTCATTGGCTTACTCACGCCAGAGCAACAGCTTACGCCGCCAGGTCAGCTGGACAAGGTAGTCACAACCTTGTTTCCATCATTACGGCGACCCGAAGACCCGCCCGTGGAGATGCCACCGAAAGCTTTCACGATAGGTGGCGTGTTCTTTGTCCCCATGCCACGCGGAGAATCTCTGCGGTGGTTGTTGAGCCGGGAACCCCATCACAAAACCACAGATCGAATTCCACCTAAAACCATTTTCCACTGGATGCACGTGGAAAGCCGGTGGAGGAAGCATCCGAGCAAGTGGCCCAAGCCGACTTGGTCGGACTGGAAGCTTTACGACAATCGGTATTGGATCCGTATCGGAAATCGGCTGCCCTTCAAGATTTACGCTGCGCCGTACGAAATGGAACACGCCAGCACCTTTCGCGAGTCGCTTGGGAACGACGTAATGAGAGACAAGTTGGCATCTCTGCTGAAACATCACGCTCCGGCCAGGGTGCGGTATACTCTGCCGGCGCTGTATTCGTCTACGGATATCACGTATCTGATGAACGGGGGAGACCACTGGCCGGACGAATCGGAGCTACCCGAGCTCACCCAAACCGAAAAGGAGGGGGACAATAGGAGAAACCCGATGAAACTGCGAGCGTGGAAGTGGGAGTGCTCTCTGGCGGCTCAAGGAAAGCCGCAATTGCTCGCGCTGCCGACCTTGGGCATTGGATTGCCGGGTTTGGATAAGTGGCTGGTGTACGAAGTGAGGTATCGGAAGGTGGACAATGACTTACTTCAGCAAAGTGTGTCGGATGGTTTCGCGGAGCACCATTGCGGGTTTGGTCGAGGGGGTTTTGGCAAGAGAATGGGGAGGAGGAGGCTTGGTGGACGGCGGAGTAGGGTACGAATAGCGAGGTGAAGGGCAAGGAGACGAACCATAGTGAACGAAAATCACGACTGCGATTGACATTACGAATCCCGATGACGACTGGTGGCGGTGACAATGACAAAGGTATGATGGCAGCTAATGCGCGGCGGCGACGACGACGACGATGACGACGGCATGATGGTTGCGAGGTGACGGCAGGGTGGTGTTGGAGGGCACGTAGGAGACTCGTCTTGGCCTAGTCAAGTACCAGTCTCAGATCACAATTCCCAGGCTCAAATCATGCTATGGTGCAGTCAGGATATATGTATCAGAATTTGTGGTATTGATAGCATCTCCATTCCTGGAATGGGCGTATGGCGCAGTGGTTAAACCGCAGCATGTGGATGTTCGAACTGTAGTGGCAAACACCACAAAATGTGGATCGTGCGTAAGCCGTCAGAGTCTGTCCAGTTGAAGGGGAACCTCACAAAGCTAATGATGGCCTTGCAGGTGGAATTCCCTTGGCTAGAAGCGAGGTTAAACTTTTTTTTTTGTATTCTCTCACCCTGCCCACCCTATCCGGTACTTTTCCAGTCGTTTCCAGTCTTTTTCAGCCCTTTGTGGCTTCACTTTGTCGCCGTCAAAGTTGGTGATCCGGACATGGCTGGACAGCACCGCCATGTTGTTGCATAGTTGAACTACCAGCGAGTAAGAGGTTGTGGGTTCAATCCCATCACTGGTTTTTTTTTATCTGATCTCTCTTTTCACCGTCCGAAGGCGCTTTCACTTTTGATCTGGATTTTCCCGTGGCTCTCGCTGCCATTTGGTCCATTGCACACTCTGTTCTCGCCAATTTCTTACTCTGTAGTTTCAGATATTTTCATTTCACCCTTCATTGAAGACCATATCCTCCCTTGCCCCCCCGGAAGCGTCGCTTAGTTCGCTCTTCTTCTCACCTAAGCAATTCTGCATTCGGCATTGATGCTCTTCTGACAGCACCTGCCTAAAGAAGCAGCCTCCTCACCCCACGTGGCTTCCCGCAGCGTATTATTTGGATCGACCAATACTTGAAGCCGCTATTTCAGCCGCCTTTCCCCAACAACGCCGAGGCATCATCATCCTAGCATATCCATTGAATGCCTCGCCAAGCATCTCTAACATCTGCCCCCTCTCACGCTTCCAACTTCAGTCTTGATCATAAGCACGGCGACAACAGAAGTCCCAGCGCTGTGTATTATTGCTCTTCGCTTCAATCTCAACATCCGGACTCGGGTCTGTGTCACCCAAAGGCGCCGGACGTCCACTTCCCCCTCAACCCTTGCAATGGCAGCGTAGATACATGTGGCGCGTGGATGTCATCCCCGTTCTCGACAAGGACAAAGTCTGTCTTTTTTTGTTTGTTCATAGGCATCGCGGTCTTGGTGGTTTTGCTCGGGCAGGCTGGCGGAGGGTCAAGTATGTGGGGATTCAGTTTCCGGCGAGCGAAGCTGCCTGTGGTGGTGGGGATTGCGGGAGCACAAGTGGGCTTGGGACAGGGAATCGATCTGGGGTGGTATCCGCCGGCGCAGACGCAGATTAATAACCTCACGCAGGTGGCGACGGGGGCTGGCGTATACGGGTTTATATACAACACATCGGACACGCCTGATGAAAGATACGGTGTGTACAACTGGTGTAATATGCCGCATGTGCGGGAGAGAGAGTATCCGCGGGTGGGAGAAGAGTACAGGCTGCTTTATGTCGAAGTGGTAAGTTGATGGGCAACTCCCAAGAACAAATGTGAGACCCTAACAGAAGGGAAAAAAAGATACACCGCCATCACAAACGCACTCCCTATGATAGTAACGGCTTCCCCGTCGAGCCCGAGCCCTGGGACTGTACCGCCGACCAAGCCTTGTTCCGACACGCCTCGCCCCTCCCACCCAACCAAGCCCAGTCCGCCACTCCGGCCTACTGGGAGCCCTTCACGTCCCCCATCAACCCCTTTCTGCCCCCTAGCCTCACCGGGCTCCACGGCACCTGCCAATTCCCCCAAATCACGCATGGCGGCCTGCTCGACTCCTGGCAGCACGGCGCCGACCTCTACCAAGTCTACCACAACCTCCTCCACCTCCTCCCTTCGCGAGATGACCCCTCCTGGTCCGCCCGCGTCTCCTACCGCGTAACCAACAACCCCATTACCACCCAAGTCGCCGGCATGGCGGTCCACGGCGCCTGGCGCTCCTCTTCCCCCTTCCCGCTTCTCATCCAGAACCCCCAAACGGACTCTCTCGAACCCCGCTACCCTTGCCGCGTCGCCTCGTCGCTCTTCAGTTCAATCCAGTCGAGAGCAAACCCGTACTGGTCCGCCCATCTAGATGTCGCCTCAGACCTTTTCGCGACGCTAGACGGCGTGTCCGGAGTCCCTGCCAATGATGCGGGATTTCACGCGAGTCTGGATCATTACTATGATAACCTGTCTTCACGGCAATGTCATGGAAGGAAACTCCCTTGTTCTGTCGGTGGCACGGCGCCGTGCATAACGCAGCGGGATGCTGATGCAGTGTACCGGTTCGGACATTGGGAATATAGCCATATCTACCGCGGGGCGGGGCCGGAGTCCTTGGCGGCGAGTATTGCCTCGTTTGGTATTTGGGTGGCGGAGCTGGTAGAGAATATGCGGGCGGTTATGGAAGGGAGGGGAGGCGAGACTGTCTATCGGCACAACGTGGCGCATGATGGGTCTGTGAGTCGGTTGTTGGGGGTGTTGCAAGCGGATGAGATGGTCTGGCCTGGCATGGGGAGTGAGGTTGTGTTTGAACTGTATGGGCGGGATGGGAAACATTTTGCGAGAGTGTTGTTTAGTGGAAAGCCGCTCAAGTCTTCGAACCCCAGCTTGGGGGTCATGGACTTGCTGCCCGCGGAGACATTGCTAGGTTACTTTGATGGGCTGGTTGGAAAAGGGGCAGGACTCGTGATGCAGAAGTGTAATGCTTCCTAGGCACCTCCTTGTAAATACAAATGCCCTCAAAGCATTCCGTAATCTATTCTTAGTCATACAAACACTGCCGCCGTCACCTGCCTTGCTGAAATTCAATCCCAAGAAGTCCATTATCTCGCTCTATGTCTGTCCATCTGCCGTTACGCATCGGGTCTAACTCTCTGAGGTTCCGCAACCACTCCGAGAGCGAAGACAATTCTTCATCGTCGGGCTTCCGGCCCTGGAGCTGGCATAGCGCCAGCGTGTAGTCTAATAGTGCCTTGTATATTTGCTTAATAGCTTCCCTGTCGTCGGCATCACTGTCATCATCGACATAAACCTCAAGGAGGTCCTTGATACCGTTGATCTCACGGGCGATATATGAAAGCCTGTCTTCGAGAGAAAAGGCCGGGGTGATTGATGGCCGACCTACGGGACCGAAAAGATTGAGCATAAGGTATTGATGGTAGTACCAGAGGGATTGGTCCTTGGGATCGACACTGAGAAGTTGATTGACAGTTCCGAGTTCTGTGGGTGTTAGTCACGAGCGGGTATCTAACGGGGGAGAGGCGTTACCTTGATCCAAGAATGCCTTTCGTGTTAGGCTGTCAGCGCCCCTTTCATCTAGCAACCGTGGTATGAGCTTGCTCCGGCGGTGCCAAGCCGAAAAGTTTGAGAGATTCGCACGCGTCATCCTGTCCGTGTAGGAGAACTCGGACTCAGCCATGCTGACACCCCCTAGGGCCGAGCTCTCGAGCTGGTTGACAACATGTCGCCTATACCCCCAAGCGTGAAAGTTACGTTGGTCCTTGGTTAGCATCTTAGATGCAAGGCCGAGTTCCTCTTCCCATATCCGTCTGGCTGCCTTGGCAGACAGCCTCTCAATGGCTTGACCGAGGATCCACAAACGGTAATTCCAGATCCAATAGCATTTCGGAGCCTCCAACAGCAACGGGATAGTAAAACCAAGCTCTGCTTTCAAAACATCGAGGTCCTTCTGCTCTGCCAGGGCAGCGTCTTCATCTTTTTCCGACCCCTCAACTGTAGTACCATTCTTCCCAGCTGTCGGGAGCTCGGGGACGGGCTGGGTCGTGGTCGAGGAAAAAGAAGATGAACTTGCGGAAGGTGTTGTGGTAGTGTCGGTCAGAAAGCCATTCGGTGACGCCTTCGAGAGCGAGGACCCAACCAAGCGTCTTGACAATAACCCAGATATTAGGCAGCGCCTGCGGACGTTCCATATTGTATAGTATTCTGGGTTGAGGCGCAGGAGTTTAGATGTGAGGTGGAAGAGGTCCGACGTGAACTCGTTTCGTGAGGCTTGGGACCGGACTTCGTTCTCGAGTTGGTGGTACCTTTTGATCTTTTGGAGCTCAGCTGCTTTCTCTTCGTCGGTGCGGACGCGGGCTGTCCTTGCTATTCCATGGGACCCGCCGTGCTAGAGGACCCAGTTTATCAGTCAGAGGCGACCCCAAGGGAACCGCGACCAGACATCTCTAACTCACATCGGCCATAGCGAAAGTAGAGCTCGGCGAAATGGACTTGGCCTAGGGCAAAATATCAGACCAAACAACGGGCAGGGTCCGCAACTTGTTTGTCGCTGCATGACGTCGGGAGGCTAGACCGCCGAGGGCCGACCGCAAGGGAACTTTCAGGCCGCTTTGGTGGGGGAGGGGCGGGAGTGTGCTGACACGGGCTGCGTCAGCGGCTTATCGCTCCCTTTATCATGCACGGACCACCCACCTGCAGCGCTTCCATTCCCAACTTCAGCACGTGCCATTCCCACCGCAGCACGTGCCATTCCACCGCACACCGCAGCACGTGCCATCCCAAGTCGTGTAAGTGATCGTGCCTGCCAAGCTAACAAACAAGCAATTACAATGCCAAACAGGGCTATTGTACAAAAGAATGCAGGAAGCATCGTTCTTTCCTTTTCCTATGGTGTTCTTTCGTCGAATGGCCTCCTCCGGAGTTGATTTCACTCGCCACCATGTGCCATGGTTACTCTTTCTCTTCACTGCTGCTGGGCCCGCACGCTTTCAGATCCCCTTCAATCCAGCAAAGTTGCCCGGTTTCTTTTGTTCCCTACGCTCACCGAAATATTGCTACCGTACTAATATCGGCACCAGGTGAGGCAGCATCCGAAGCAGACGTTCTGAGCATCGACCAAGATCAGGTTGTCATCCGAAGTTGATCCGAAGTTGATCAGGCCTCATTGGACCCGATATACTCTGGCCGACTCCCAAGCAGGCTCCCAAGTCTTTCGTTTCTAAGACTTCTTTCGACCCATGAAAGAATCGATTCTGGGAACTTCACTGGTTCACTCTTTTTATCCCCATGCAGCGGCTCTTATCCATTAGTTACTAGCCCCTCATCTTTTCTCTCCCCGACCGAGCCAGCTTGTCGACGACTGGGCAAGACAACACGCAGTCCGGGCAGCGAGAGCCCCGGCTGGGCTCGCCCAGGCGTGCCTAGGAATATGGACGCGATAGGCCCCGAATCGCCTCTCCTTTGGGCATGTCCACGTCGACGCCAAGTCAAAAGCTCACCATCTTCATTCCCCGTTCGAAGCCCGGTCGACTCCGGCTATGGCTCGGCTCCCGCCAGCCCCCAGTCTCCATGCTTACCGCTCAAAGAGGTCGAGTGGAGCGACGAGGAAGGTAGTCTGGGCCTATGGAAGTTGCTCGATGGAAATTTATCCGATCTGGATGACCCCTTCGCCGATGACGGTAACCCTCCTGTCCCTGTCGAGCTTGAAGGGGCGCGCCGAGAGGAACAGCGCGAGCGTCAACTAAAGCCTTTTACCCTCCCTAAACGTTCAGCTCGCTCACGGCCTTGCCTCCCTGCGTCGTTCTTCTCAGACAGCGACACCAAACTGGTCCGACGAAACTCAAACTCAAATGCCGTTGGAGTCACCCGCTCAGCCGCCCTCAGCGCACATATACAAGATCGTTTCATTCCCTATAGGTCCGATTCGGCTATCGTGGTGCAGAAGTTCCGGACGGGAAAGGCTCCTCACGAGCTGACTACATCCGAGAAGCTGCTCCGCCATAATGGCGACGCCGAAGACGCGTTTTGCTATCGCCGTAGAAGAATCACCCCACTGGCAGCGGAGCTACGAGTTCATTCTCAGTCGGAGTCCATACCAGGTGGGATACGAGCTGGGAGTGTCCTTGGCCCCGTGGGTCAGAATACCGGTGAAAACCCTGTTAGGCAAGTCAGCCATGGCACTGTCTGGACCGTTAGAGGCGTGGTCCCCAATGCAGCCGCAGTTGACAATGGCCGGGGTCAGTTGATACAGAGTGGAACCAACGCCAGGCTTTTCCGCACAGCTTTTCCGGCCCGAAAGCCAAGGGCTGAAGAAGAGCTTGAGAAACACGAAGCCCGGATCGCTGCCGCTCTCGGGATGGACCGCACCCAGCGGGTTCTTGGTATGAATATGGTGTTCGAGCGCCGCGAGAATGCTCGGGAAAGGAGGGAGAAAACGTCGACGCAATGGAACGGCGCCGAGTGGGTGAGAGAGGACTGGCTCGCATGTGAGTGTTCCGCATTTGAGTTACCCCTGCCACGAGACTGATGGAATCAGCGCCCACGAGACAGCCAGAGAACAGAGACCTGCCACTTTCGCCGTTCCGGTGAGATAGTCACGCTGAATATTGACTTTGAAATGCTAACATGTCTAGGGTTCTTGACGCTCCGAACCTGAGGGACGATTTCTATTGCTCGGTCCTTGCTTATTCGTCCACCAGTCGCATCCTCGCAGTTGGCCTGGGAGATTTGCTCTACGGGTGGTCCGAGTCTAGTAGTGTGAGACTCCTTAGCCCGGGGGGCGCGGAATCTAAGCGATACCTGACCAGTCTCGCGTTTTCGTCCTCGGAAGGCAGAAAGTCGATTCTGGCCTATGGGCGTACTGATGGGAGCTTGGGCCTACTGTCATTGGAAGACGACCTCGGGACCCCCGCGAGGCCTGGGTCTAGCATGGCACCGTTACCCCGTTTTACTGTTCATCAGCCCGCGCCAGTTACGTGCTTAAGCTGGAGGCCAACATGTGCAGTTCGGCCATCCCTCCACCCACATCAACCCACCTCTCTTGTACAAAACGAAGATCTTCTTGTCGGCGACGACATGGGCAACGTCTATTACTATGCCGTCGAGTGGCCTGGGAGATGGGAGGTTGAGCGCCACAACTGGTCTGGGGAGATAAGACTCCTCGCGCGCATCAGTGTGCACGTTCAGCAAATCTGCGGGTTATCGTGGTCTGTAGACGGCGAACGTTTCGCAACTGGGGGCAATGACAACTTGTGCTTCTTGTTCGAGACGAGGAAGGCTTTGCGGCTCAACAACGGACGGGGCAGAAGAACCAGAGTATCCAGAAGAGCACTGGCTGAGGGCATCGAGGATGCAGCAACCGAAACCCCAACAACGGTAACTGTGACTAGAGAGAGCAGCGCTTCCTCTGGAGATGGCGAGACCGAGATACAGCCGACCCAAGCTCCAATGTCCGCCGTCAAGTATCTCAAGCGCGGAGACGAGAAGCACAGATGGCAGCATGGAGCTGCTGTCAAGGCAATTGCATTTTGTCCCTGGCAAGACGGATTGGTGGCAACAGGAGGAGGGTCCAACGACAAATGCATTCACTTCTTCCACACCACATCCGGGGCGCCGCTGGCAACGATTTCGGTTTCGGCCCAGGTAACCAGCTTGATTTGGTCGACAACGAAACGGGAAATTGCGGCCACTTTCGGATATGCGCATCCCGAACATCCGGTGCGGATTGCCGTCTTTTCATGGCCAGACTGCCAGCAAGTAGCGGCTATCCCTTGGGCTGGCGAGCACCGCGCTCTTTACGCGATTCCGTATCCCGGCGGCCCTAAGGGTGCCCGCAAGACAACAAGTGGTTACAGAGAACGAAGCCACAGCCGAACCACGATGGAAGGCTGCATTATGGTTGCGTCGAGTGATGAAAGCGTCAAGTTCCACGAGGTCTGGGCAGCAGACAAGAAGGCCATGGCAGGCGGTGTCGGAATGTTGGGCGGCAGCGAAATCTTGGAGAGTCTCAAGGGGATCGACAGAGATGGCGACGTTATTCGGTGAGACCGACACACACACAGACTGTATACTATGGGTAGATTTCTTTGGGGTTTGGACGCTACACACACACGCATGTTTCTCTAGTTTGGGTGGGCGGTTCTTTTGCCCGTCCTCGGAGCAGTCGTCTAGTTCGCAAGGGGGAGATGACACGAGAACGGTGGCAAGACACGGTAATGCACGAGGTTATGAGATAGAACGTTACGAAATAATTAGAAGGCAGCAAAATTGGCGCAATCAGCTTTCCTTTCCAAGCCTGGGCGCAAGAATGACTGAAAAGAAGGCAGGAATACTGTGACAGCTGGTAGGTATTCACAAACAGAAACACTAGAAAACAAAAGGCCATCCCCTTTCTGGAACGCCAACCGATATTCGAGCTCCAACGCCAAAAACAGATGCAGTCGTGACCATGGATTCTCCAGTTAATCATCGGGAGGGGGATCCAGCCACGATACCAGAGACACAGAGATATATATGCACACGCAACATGGAGATTGCCCCCTCTTCACTTCAGAATGGCAATCAACAAGAGCAAAATGACAATCAGCACCACAATCGCGACCATCTGCCGGCTCTCGCTCGCCGACCTCGCAATATGTCCCACCTGCCGCCTCGCCCTATCCAGCGCACCCTGATGCCGATCCACCACCCGCTCGCTCTCGTCCAGCATCAAAACCTGCTCGTCTAGCTCATCGCCAATCCGCATCGACAGCTCCCTTTGCCGACTGATGGACGCGCCGAGCGCATCGAGCTGGGCGTCCTGGTCGGCAAGGATCTGCTGGTGGTAGGCATGGATTTGAACGTTGTCGAGATTGGAGGACTCGACGGTATCGCGATAGCCGGCGGGGGCGTCGACGGGGTTGTCGCGGTAGGGGAAAAGGGAGTCGTGGGTCCGATCTGGTGAGGGAGGGCTTTGGGCTTCGAGGTCGAGCGGCGAGTCAGAGAAGCGGACGGTTTTGGGCGTAGCGGAGACTTTGCGGGAGGTGGAGGTTTTGGGGTTGGATGGAGAGGGGGAGGTCGCGGTGGTGGATGGTCCTCCTGGGTGGGTGGACTGGGCGTGCTCAAAGTCGGCGGCGAGGGAGGGGTCGTTGGGGGAGGTGAGTGTTGCGGTGGTCGCGGGGGAAGCGAAACCGTGGAATTGTGTGGTTAGGTCGTGATATTGTTTTTGGAGGGAGGTGAGTGTCGAGGCGAGGTTGGTAGCGGTTCTAAGGGGGGTGGTGTTAGATGGATACGGAGTGAGAGTAAGGACGAAGGGAGAAGACGTACGTGTCGTCGCCGGCTTCGCGCAAGCGCACTTCTTCCTGCGAAAGAGCCTCGAGCCCTTCTCGGAACTGGTCGAGCGAACGCGAGATATGGCCATCTTGAGAGTCTTGGGAGAGGTTGAGAGTTTTGGCACGCTGTCGCTCGAGCAGGGAGAGTTTGATGTGGTCGGAGAGCAGGAGGAGAGCGTTGGCATTGGCCATTTTTGCTGATTTTATAGGTAGACACTTGGCGATTGGATGTAGACGCAAAGAAAGGGAAAAATGCTTAAAGATTGCGACGAGTGTCGGGTTGTTTTTCGAGCAAAACCATGTCTCCCATGCAGCGGACTGGGGAGTCGATCATCAATCGCTCAATCAACTGGGGGGCATGCGGGTGCTTATGCTGCCGGTGTTGCGCAGGTGCATTACGTACCTCACAAGGAACACTCGACCCGAGAGTGGCCCGTGCATGCAGCACTGGAGCGGGCTGCATTTCACGGCGGCCAAAAGTCAATTCCCGCTACAAAATAACGCCGCTGCACCATCTCCGGGGTGGCCTTTCTTGTAGGGAGGTGAAGCCTTGCCCCATTCACCGCCGCCTTTGTTGACCGAGCCCCTTTTCAGGGGGCGAAAATGGATGATTTGAAGGATATGGGCGAGACGGACGAAGCAGAGCAGGTCGATGCCATGGACACGCAGGCGAGTCTGGCTGGCGACGAAGGCGCGGCGGAGGTTCCGGAGGCCGACGCAACCGTCGACTCAAATGCCGACACACAAGCATCAGCCTCAGCGTCCCCGGCCGCTCCTGCCACTTCGGCAGTCATTGACACGCCGCCTGACCTGCCTGCTGCCTTTCCCAAAAAGCGCCGCGGCCGTCCGCCTGGCCGGCCCAACAAAAAAGTACGCGAGGAAGACTACGAGGGTGTGCCCGAGGTGCAGGCATGGAATGCGGCAAAACGCCACTCAGTCATGTCGGTGGTGCCGATTTACATCCGCGATGCTATCAGCGAACAAACACTCGTCCATGACACGCAACGCGCCATCTTCAATCTCCCCAGTCGCGAGATCATTTATTTCGTCCAGGGCTGGATCACCGGGCGCCATATCGCCTCCAAACGGCCCAGTTACATCAACGGGCTCCTCATCCACTCGCGCGGCGAGGACAGCCCTGTTCAGTGTGTGCAGTGCGCCGAACGCCGCTCAAAAAACGCCCTTGGCCCGTTTATTACCTGTCGCATCCTTGTTGGGAATTATCACAACAGCTGCTCTAACTGCAAATGGTTCGACAACACATCTGCTTGCTCTTTGTACACAGGACCCAAACCGAACCGGAAGCGCAAGGCCAAGGATGCAGATCTCGGGCAGCACCCGCAAGGTGTTCAAGTCTTTGCACCTCTCCCCATGGGGCACGAAATTGCCCCTCCGCCTGCCGGGCGCGAAGTCGCTCACGTTCCAGTTGGAGAGGAGCATCTGAACGATGCCCTGATGGGGGACCAACACGTCCAGATCGGCTCAGCACGAGAGTCGCCCAGCGTGCAGTTTGCTGATATGAAGTCGGAGTATGTCTGGCCCTGGGTGGATATTTCTCGCTTGAAGCAAGCTAACAAACGTAAGTTCCGAAGAAGTCGCCGAGGCACCTGATCCGGAGCTGCTGCCGGATACCACTAATGAGAGATCTACCTCACCGGCCTCACCAGCCGAGGTTTGACCTGCCTATATTTACCTTTATTTGTCTTCTTGATACCATTTCCATTCCTTCAAAGGGCTGGGGGCTGTATTTTCAACCTACTTATACGGACTACTAGAGTTTGCCTTGGGAGCGGGTCAATGGTGGTTTATGTGAGCTAAAGCCTGCGTGTAATTGTCGTTCAGAGAGGCGTGGCATCTCCTGCCTGTTTTCCAGGTAGGTAGTCTGGTATTCTTCTCAGTCAACAATGCACCGGAACTTGAGCAGGTTCTTCTCCGTTATCTCGTCTGCTTTGGCAACCAGCTCAGGCATGTCCCAGTTGGCGAGAACGTGACGGCCCGCTAGCCATTCCCGCCTCTCCTGTGTCAAGAATGTCAGCGTGTGGCTGGCTAATTCGGGCGTGTCGTTGAACAAATCTGTTGTAGAATATGTTAGCTGGGCAGTTACATGTTGAGGTCTACGCACGTCTAACACTGGCGGGTGCCTTGTTAGAAAGGTCCGTGACAATGCCGCCGGGGTGGTACGCCAAGCTATTCGCGCCGTACTCGTCGGCCAAGTACTGTGCGAAGCGACACAGGGCAAGCTTCGAGATGCTGTAAGGCCCCATGCCATTCATGACGACCGAGGCTCCGACCGACGTCAGCAACACCACAGTCCTGTCGCCCCCCTCGAGCATCAGTGGGAGCAGCGCTCGGGTCACTCGGTACGCCCCGTTGAAGTTGACGTCCATGGTGTGAAGATACTCGAGGGCGTCGAGATCCAAAAGGGGAAGTGGCTCGTTGAGGTATCCAGCGTTGCTTGCTACTTGTCAGCTCATTGCTCATCCAAGGGGGACTACACTCAACGTACTTGATCAGAATATCCAGCCGCCCGGCTTTCTCCTTCACCGCCGCCGCCGCCTTATCGATGCTCGCCGGGTCACAAACATCGATCTTCACCTCGTGAATGGACGGCCGGGACCGCCCCGCCTTCTGGGCAGCGTCAAGTGCTGCTGCCGTGACATCGGCTGCCCCAGAGCGTGACCCGATGATGATGACTGAGGCACCGGCCTCGGCGTAGGCGATGGCGAAGGCGCGTCCGAGGCCCTTGTTGGCACCTGTGATGAGGACTACCTTGCCGGCGTAGGCTGTGGAGGGGGTTGAACGTGGGTCGATGGCAGCGTATGTGTCAGAGTGGAACGTCGGTGTGAAGTTCCACACTGCTAGCGGTCAGTTGGATGGCATAAAGGGTGTTCATAGGGTGTTCATGGGGGGGGGTGTCTATGCGGTGGGGGGCGGCTTCAGACGTGCCTTTGTCTTCGCACATTTCAGGCATGGTTGTTGGTGCTCCCTTGAGACGGAATCCCAATGGATGTGAAGGTCAAGTTCAAATACAGGTCAGAGTCGACGGCCGGGTTTTGATACCTTCAAGCTGATGCCCAGAAGACAATACATATGGGGAAACAAAACAGAATATATATATATATACCTAGGTATATACCTCTCTCAGGGTATTTCAACCACCGCCTTGACAGGCTTGGCTCTTAGCTTCACATGGCCTCACCCACCATGGAACCTACCCTACCCCACATGACAACACACCACACCATACCTAGTATATCAAACTATTCCAACCGGGGTTCAAAGGTGTTTTTTTTTTCTTTAGCTCGACTGTCATTAGCGTTGGTATTACCTAGGTGCGCTTGATCCTCTTCGTGCAGGCCACTATTTATTTCACTTGTTGAATCGCATCCACATCCTGCGTGCCTGCGTGCATTGAGCTGCATCTCATTTGTCCTAGACGGACTAGCAAAGGAATACGCAACTGGATCCATGCCCAACCTTGTCGGAGTTCAATCCCGTTCCATCCCGTCTTGTCCAGTCTTGTCTTGTCAAGGTACACTACCGTACGGTACGGCACGGTACAGTAGAGTACATGTGTCGAACCCTATCTGCAGGGTTCTTTACCCTATACCTAGGTAGGTAGGTAGGTAGGTATGATGGTGCCTATTGAGGTACGTATAATGCAGATGTAAATGAAGATGCAGAGTTGCTTTTGCGGGACGAGCCCTAGATACCTTAGATAGATAGGTCGATAGAGTGGATCATGTCAGATCGGAGTTCCGAAGCAGCCAAGTATCCATGCCTGTGCATGCATACCTAGGTACCTACATACATATATACATAGATACATAGATACATACATGCAGCATTGTAAGGCATCATGGGTTGGGTCTGGTGAGTTGACTTGCTGGGCGCTGTTGTCGTGGATTGACGGGATAGAAGCCATGCAGGGTGGTGGGTGATTCCGGAATTTCGGATTTAAGTAGTGGTGGAATTATTGATAGGGGTCTGGTTCTTCTCAATGTGCGTCTGGACGGGAAGGAACTGGGAGATAAGATGCTGGCTTGGAATCTCGTGGCTAGGGTCGACAGATGGCTGGGGACATATGCACAGGCTGGGAGATAATGGTGGAGAGTTGCTACATCCGGTTGGATTGGGATCCTTGATACATTCCCTGTTGGATATGGGGAGAGAGAGAGAGAGAGGAAACATACACCCTCCAGTCAAAATGTGTAACATGTGTATTTGTTCTGCGTATTTGTTTGGTAGATACCTAGGTAAGGTACCCAGGCACTTTTGCGAGAATCCTTACTCTCGTGGATACTTCCTAGGTAATCATGTCATGTTGGTTCGTAAACATAAGAATTCTCCACTGTGACTGGTTCCTCTCTGCCTTGTGCCTGAGGGTATTATGCGAGAAGGACCCAAGGATCCGATAAATCCGTGAATGTCCGGAGTAAAGCGTTCCAGAGGTAGCCAACTGCATTTGCATATCAAATTGTGGAGACAGATCAAATGTATACATGTCTCTGCCAGACGTGTGTGTATACATACATCTAATCTACTGCACAGTGATTGTACAGCCCCAGAAATCATATCTTGATCGACTTATCTCCGACATGGCTGGGATCAGGCATGAGCACTGCATCGTTCCTGAATCTGACCATTGAAACGACCCTAGAGTGCAACATCAACGAGCTTTCTGTAAACTACTTTTACCAAAGTTACAAGAACACAATACGCTCCTCTGCTGTGTAATTCCGAAGGGTACGAGCTCGAAGGAAAAGCACAAGCACAAGCGAAAGGATGGAAGCCGTGAGATTGAAGCTCAGTCCAGTTGCTACAGCAGGTAATCACAGAAATGATCCCGAAAGTCATGGCTCCCTTTGCTGGAGAGGATCCACGGCCTGGAACTTTGGCGAGAGGCGTCAATATGCACATACTTTTCTTCCATGTTCATCATGCTCCTATCTCCGGACAGACCAGGATGCCACTGCATAAATCCTACGAACATAATTTTTTCCAAGGCAGCACCGGACCCGAAGGAAGGCAGGAAGTATGTCCGTCAGAATTTCAGAATGACGAGTTATGTATAGTGGATGATATTGAAATGGGCATGTTACATGTCAATGTATTAAACGGTTGGAGACCAGTCCGTCCGTGCCCTCGTGCCTCCAATCTGCTGCCCCGCGTCCACTCTGCTCATCATCTATTTACCTTGGGTACGGGAGTTGACGGGATATGGATGCATGGCAGTGTGGCGAAACTGACTTTTCCGGCGGACATGTCGCGCTTCGCTCAAACTGCCTAGACTTGACATATGTGGCCGGACTGATTTTCCCTTGACAAGATTCGATTTTTAGTCTGCTGTCCCGTAACTAAGGTATTTAATTTTCATATCTCCCTTTTTAGTTTTTCTTTTTTTCCTCCTTCGTTATTCAGAAGATCCGCCACATGGGGTCGAAGCCGCCCATCAATTATCATCACCTCAAAACCTTTTGTACAGCTCTGCCTCCCTAAGTACGTACCCCTAGCGAGGTGGTTCCCTGTCAATCAAGACTTGACCCTCAGATCAAATTCAACATTACCAACAACGCCGACAGCCCCGAAAGCGGTCCTCCCGAAATTGCCCGAGCCGCAAATGACCCAGAACCTGTCGGCGCTGGCGGCGGCGGGCTCAGGTTTGTCGTAGAAGAAGAAGAAGAAGAAGAAGACGGAGAGCTAGTGGACCCCCCTGGCCCCGAACTCGAACTCCCGTCGCTGACGATCCGGACGCTGTTCACCTTGATGTTTGTCGAGTTGAAGCAGTTCTTCTCCGTGATGGGGGGGACGGAGGCTTTGTTTTCGGTGAAGATGACGTCGGCGCACTGATTTCAAGTTGTCAGTATTTGTGTGTGTGTGTGTGTGTGTGTGTAGTTAAATACAGATAACTTACACTGTAAAGAGACGCTCCATGCTTTTGTGTCTGGATGATCTGGATGGTGGCGAGGTCTCCATCCTTGGGTTGGACGCCGTTGGGCAGCGGCACCTTTGGAAGACAAACTCCTCCGGGATACGGCCGGTCATTCGGCCCTGTGATCTCAAACACGGGTACCATGGGGAACGAGCAGTTGACCGGCTGAGCTCCGAGACACAGGTTGATGTACATGAGGTTTCGGTCATGTCCGGCAAACCAACCAGGCTCAAAGGCCACGGCTCCGCTCCCGTCGAGTGGCCAGTTTGTGCGGTTGTTCGTCGGGGATGTTCCTCCGCAAGGGTATATCCATTGCATGCCAAAGGGGAATGTCTCGTTGACAATCAGATTGTTGCCTCGCCATCCGGGGTAAGTCACCACCACATGTCCCTGGACGAGGGTAGTAGCTATGGCGACAAGGGCGATGAAAACAGACGTCATTTTGTGGTGAAGAAAAAAAAAAAGGGTGGCCGCAGTCGTGTCAATATTGGGTCTGGACAGAGAGTCGCAGCCGTGACATTTTAACATCCATTTCTACTTTGGGTAGGTATATATATATACAGAAGATGGGACGAGAGAGAAGACCAGACCGGTGTGATCAACATTGCCACCACAGGCACGTGCAGCCAAGGCA
>Ga0247763_1000827_pt1 | contig 18562 bp, 17 predicted proteins | sample UWRJL141409B4_FD_179926 | JGI IMG/M metagenome (GOLD analysis project Ga0247763, IMG submission 179926) | Plant litter microbial communities from Arlington Agricultural Research Station in Wisconsin, United States - UWRJ-L141-409B-4 | ecosystem: Environmental > Terrestrial > Plant litter >...
AAGAAAAACCGAGAAAGAAAAGCAAAAAAAAAAAGCAAAAAAAAGGAAAGAAAAAGAAAAGAAAGGAAAAAAACCATGGGGAAAACACAAGAAAATTCTACGCACCCACCAGACTAGATTGTCTAGTGTAGAACAACAAACTTCAGCCCATCACCCAACAGGTACAACAGGAATTCCTTTCGTCAGGAGATTTGGTCCCATCTCCACTAGTAAGTATTTAGCAGTACGGACACTAGAATTATTCATATGTCGGTCGCTCGCATGCAACCTCGTCGAGGAGATGATGCAAGACGACCGATTAGGATTGGCCAAAAGAGCGAGGGGCAGAAAAGAGATCGCGAGCATGGGGGTTCCTGTGCTTCAAGCGCGACTTTGCCAAACGAGACTCAGTCAGGAACACAGTAGAACGCAGCCTCCAAGCCGCCGTGGCTGTGGGAAGCTAACTGAAACGAGGCGTTCTTGATATGCAGACTCACCGCTTCAATGGAGCGACAAGCATCATGTGTGGATCCGAAATTAGGTATTAGAAATTCTGTCCACGGCGCTGGGATGTTGGGCATTTGTCACACGTGCGCAAGTGGGCAAGAAGCGCAGGGAGGACATAGGTTCAGTATGATTCAGTATTGTAGCCGAACCTGTGGCCCATACCTAGCTAGAAACCCTTGAAGGGTTGAGCTCAAGCTAACAAAAACATCCGGTACTCCTCCCAGCATGCTTTTTCGTAAATCAGCACCCGAAGTCCTGTCCCTGCCGTTCCCCATCCCTAACTGAAAGCACTTAGTGAGCCAAAGTCTGAGCGCGTCTGCGGTCACGCTCCTCGGCGATGGTGAGCTTGACACCCTTGCCCTTGGGCAGGGAGACCCACGGCTTCTCGGAGCCAATGACGAAAACATTGGTCTCACGAGTAGCAAAGGTGTTATCAATGGCGTCCTTGAGGTGGACGATGGCGAAACCACCATCGTGGCGCTCACGGTGAGTGATGACACCAACACGGCCCATGTTACGACCACCCGTGACCATGGCAATGGCACCAGTGTCGAACTTGATGAAGTCCTCGATCTTGCCAGTCTCGAGGTTGATCTTGACGGTGTCGTTGACCTTGACCAGAGGGTCAGGGTAGCGAATGCTGTTCAAGGCAATACTCGTTAGCACAAGGAAGAGGGATACTGACATACCAACCGTGAAGATCCTCGCTCTCTCATGACCGAGGTTCTCAAATCTCGAGGGAGAAAGATCACCAACGGTCCACCAAAGCTTGGTCCAACGGCTGACAGATGTCGGTAGAACTCACGTTCTCGCATCATGCGTAACCAAGAATGGGACACCGCCACGGCCGAGCTGAACGCGTTTGACCTTGCCGAGTTTATACTTGGCCTCTGACTCCTGGATGCGGTGGACGGTGAAACGGCCCTTGGTGTCGTAAATGAGGCGGAAGTGCTCGCCAGTCTTCTCGACAGTGATAACATCCATGAAACCGGCGGGATAGGTCATGTCGGTGCGGACCTTGCCGTCGACCTTAACCAGGCGTTGCATAAGAATGGACTTGGTCTCGCGGTAATTGAGCGCATATTTGAGTCGATTGCGCACGAAAACAATGAGTGGCATGCAGTCGCGGAGCTTATGAGGACCGGCCGAGGGGCGAGGAGCATAGACGCCCGACAGCTTGTCGAGAAGCCAGTGCGAGGGCGCACTCAGGCGCTTCTGGTGCTTCTTCCTGGGGTGAAGAGTCAGCCATCACAGGTCTTGACTTTTTGATGTCGGCTGTGGTGGTGCGATTGTGCGCTGGTCTCGTGAGGTGAAGAGCGTAGGCCGTCGAATTCGCCAAACTTGACATTGCAGTAGATGGAATGGTGTTCACTTACGGTCCTCTGCCCATCTTGACTCGTTACTCGTGTTCCGAGGTGGTTGATGGGAATGTAAAGTTGGGCGTGAAGGTGGTGTTTAATGGGCAGTGGAGTGGGAGATCAATTCGAAAATATTTTGTGCCCGGTAGCCCTAGCGAAAATTGGTGGGGCTGCTGGTCTGTGCGGATCACGGTCGTCAGGCGGTCAGATAGGGCAAAATCTGAAGCCGCAAGTAATCTTTGCACCAACATGTCAACCATGAAAACTGGATTCGCTCCGTGACTTCAAATATTCGGTTTCAACCTCTTCTCCTGGCATGTCATAATTTGATGAAATGTGCTCGACAAATGCAAATCTTTCAGATCTTTGGATCAAATGCGGTATATCGAACATACACAGTTGGTGACATGTTCATCAGCTACAAGCTAAAGTCTCAAACTTTTCCGATAAGGACAGAAACAGGAAGATAAACAGCAAAAAGAACAAAAGACAGTCCGATATCGCGCCCAAACACACCATCCTGGCGGTAGAGATTGCTCCCTTTCTAGCCTTTAAGAACCCAAAAACAAGACAACAGTGACCGCAGAGGAGGCAGTCCTGCCATGACAAAGCAGTACTGTGGTGATGACAAGTGGCTGGCCACCTCCTTTCCAAGCAAAATATTTCCCAGTCCGTCTTTCCTGTAACCAACTGAGTTTTTTGTGTAGCCCGAGCCTCGTAATGACAGAACACCGAAACCATTTCTCTAATGACAGACAGTCTTTAAAGTTTCCCAACCCACTTCCCAAACCCTACGCCGAGCCAAAGAAATGCAAAGGAAAAGAAAAACAAAGCCGATCCGCTGCTCCAAACAGAAAATGAGAGTCCAAGGGTTTGCGTGTGCGTTGATCAATCCGTTCTTATCCGTTCCAGTATAGTCCAGTCTTGTACATCAAAACTCCAGAAAATATCCCATAAACTCTCAGCGGAGAAGAATCAGTGAGAGGAAGAAAAACAAACTCCTTCAGGCACGTCTGCCTGGTCCATAATCGTACCGTCCGAGCGCTGGACTCGGACTTTCACCATACCTCACGTGATGAGATTGTGACTGCGGTGGCTGCGGCGGCGGCGGCACGGGGTGCTGGGATGCGTGCTGCTGACGGTACGGAGCTTGTGAATGAGAAGACGGGTAGTGATGCTCCTCCGCCATGCGCTTGACACTCGAACCAGACGGGTCATCCAGCAACAGGCGGCTAATATCCATCTCGCTGGGACTGAGAAAAGCGTTCTCAGTGATTGCGATACCATTGACTCCTGCGATACCCAACCCCATCGGGACTTTTCCCTTCCACCGTCCAGCTGTTGTATCCGACGTGTCGGCGAGACGAGGTTCCTGGACTGGGTAAGGAGCTAGCGGTATAAGCCTCTGCACCTTTACTCCTGGCATGGCCATCGGCTGGTCCGTTGCATTCGACCAAGTCTGATCTTGGCCCGGTCCCTGTTGTTGCAATGCTCTTTCGATTGTCGTACTTACTGCCGGTTCAAGAAGTTGCCCACCAGCAACTTCTCCGCGAACTCGAAGTCTCTCGCTTGACCTCAACGGCAAACGGGTGTCAATGTTGCCATCTGCTTCGCCATTTGCCTTATCTCCAGCCCCATCAGAGCCGCTAGCTTGGTTCCCTCCATGGTTTTCCTCGTCCCTGTGCTGGCTGCCTTCGCCTTCACCTTCCCCATCCTCCCCAGTTTCACCATCCTTTCTGCCGCCACGACGTTTGTTCTTGGCATGGAACGAACCCTTCTCAATCTTGGAATAAATGTCAGGGTACTTGTTACGGACTCGGTCTCTCAGGTCTGTCGGCTGGCGACTCATAAGGTGAAACCGCTTGTCACGCTGTATCTTGGTCCACGCAGGACCGTAGTAGTCGAGGCCCTCAAGGATTTCCTTGTCATCCTGCTCCGTGAAAGGGCGACGCTCGCGCCGATGGGACTTTTTGAAGGGCGCATGGATGCCGAGCTCGGCGAGATCCTCAAGCTTTTTACGGTGAGCCCTGCTCTTGCGCTGGCGCCCAAGAGACCCAGGTGCAGAGTCCGAGTCGACCGACGAAGGGTGAAGCAGCTCGCGTTCTGTGCGTTGACGTGGCAGTTGATCTGCAACTTGCTCTGCCGCTGTTGCTACCGTAGCTGTAGTGTCAGAAGCCGCGGCTGAAGTTGCGGGCATAGTCATTGCTACACTTTCGGGCTCACTTGGGAGCTCATCGAAGGGGGATTTGGTCTTGCTCGCTTTGGGCAGTCCGCTGTTGTGGTAAAACTTGGAAAGTTGAGCGGCAGGTACGCACTCCATTGCTCCACGGCCGTTGCTGCCGCTCTTTCCGGAACGTCTAGCTTTGGCGGCGCTCAAGACTAGGCCAAGGAACTCATCAGGGCAACAGGTGCGGAAGCGGTCCTTAAGGTCGCCAGCGGTCCGATCGTTGAATTTGAAATCATTGTCTTCGAGAATACTTGTCCACTTCCCCACACCGTATCGGCTGACCCCCAGCAGGAGGTTGTTCGTCTCTTCATCAGACCACTTCCTGCGCGGTTTTGCAACACGGCGTTTGCCCTTCGCTGTTTCCGTGGCTTTGTCGCCCGAGTTGCTCTTTTCCCCCGAGTCGCTCGCGTTTGCCCCCAAAGCCATGGCGCAACGGTCTTCATCCACATTGGGAAAATCTCCGCCAAAAAGTCCAAGTTCATCGGGCTCGGAGTGGATGGGCGGGAAGACTCCCGGATTGGGCGGGGGTTCGTGCAGACCAGCAATGATTGGGGGCACCACTTGTTGTGTGGACTTCTGCTTCTTGAGAGGTTGTGGGAGTTGCATAAAGTCATCCTTTTGGGATACGCCGCGGTGTCGTTTCTTGGTTGATGGATCATCTAAGGGATCGACAGGGTCGTCAACAAGCATACGGAGGGGGAGGCTCGAGCTGGAATGACTGGGTTCTCTGTCGCCAAGCAGCTGCTGCAACGAAGGTGCCGACTTGACCACCCGGCCTGATGGCTCACTGATGGTCGCATTTTCCGCGGATCGCGCGGCTGGCTTGGTGAGGAGATCATCGCCAACGGCGTGGAGAAGGGGTCTGTGGGTGGTGGTTGTGGGGTGATCGCTCCTATAGCTGATATCCGGCTCGATTGGGGGAAGCGAGACGGCACTGGGGACATCAAACGGCACACGATTCAGAGGTCGAAGATTGGGTGTCTGCGGGTCGTTGTTGAGTAGGTGAATGAGGCGAGGCTCGATCGTGGCCATTATGAAGGAATGGCCCCCGGGAGGAGGTGGGCATCGGGCACGATGGAGCAGGCGATAGCCCAGAAGGCACGGCGAGACATACGAGACGAGCAGACCGAGCCAAATTGGCGGCGATGGCAAGTAGAAAAGAAAAAAGACTAGAACTGGCAGAACGATGAGGCAGGCACGCCGGAGAGCATTCAAGGAGCGGGGGAAGCGTTAGGTTGGGATGAGCAGAGTGGTCGCGAGATGCTGGATGGAATGGGGCGGACCCTCGACCAGGTTCAGCTGGGAGCTCTTGGTTTGGTCGATAGCAGCAGGGAGAGAGGGACAAGGAAAGGCAAAAAAAAGAGAACACCTGGTGAAACGAAAGAAAAGAAAGTCTTGTCGTCCACTCAATTCAACAGTGGCATCGTCTCCTTGTGAATGGCGAAAGAGAATGTTAGAGAGCAGAGGCGGGCTGGGCGGATGCCGATTGTAAGTTCCCCGAAGAAGGACTCGTCCCTTTCCAGAGACTGTCTCACAGCTGCGTCGTTTCTTGGCGGGTACCTAGGGTGTGGACCCGGCGCTGCACGCAGTGCATACAGCCCATCACGCCCACCTCGTGGGTCTTGCAAGAACGGAGGGGAAAGAATTGGCCGCTCATTCACGCGCATTCAGCTGTCATCCAGACAATTTAGGCGAGCCCCCATGTCTGCGCCCTTCACTTCGTTCTCGAGTTGCCACCACAAGACTCCCGTGGTTGTAGCACGCGGCATGTGGGGAGGCGATTTTTGACCTTGACGACAGTTCGGAGCTGAGCTCGATCGGGGAATCTCGATCTACGAGGGCCCAAGAGCCAACAAAAACCCGGGATCTTTGCGAGGAACGGTCTGGGCATTCGCGCAGTTGGCGGGAGAAGAACGACTGTGCCACTTTCTGGCCGACAGCCAGCGGGGGAGCGACTCGGCTCATGGTGGGGTGGGCAAAACCGAGAGCACCGCAGCGCACTTCCCAAGCGCGACGCCGGCCAGCTGCCCCGGCAATTGCCTAACCCCCCGTTTCGCCAGCCCCTCGGAGTGCAACCTTGCCGCGTCAAAAAAGCAATCGCCATCCCACCTGAAGCCTCGAATGCGCCCCAAGAAAAAAAAGAACAAGAACTTGTTCCATCCGGAACACGCAGGATACAAAGGGGGAACGTCCAATGGACAATGTACCTGTGGGCTGACAATTGCCTCAGAGGCTTCCTGAGGGAAGAAAATTGGCGACAAATTTCTTTCACAACCTCGCAATTTCTATCCTGGCGAGTCACCCCCCACCTTCCACCTCCTCCCGAACGGGAAGGGAGGAAGAGAAGAGGGTGGAGGATGAGGAAGAGGAGGGAGGGGCCAAAAAACGATGAATCACGCAGCGCAGCACTTGAAATGGGCCGCGCCCAACCAGAACGGCGAGCCGCGACGGCAACCCCCTCCTCCTCCTACTCCTCTTCCTCCAGCCTTGGTACCTGTGAGCGGGCACACCCGTCCCTTTCCCGGGTAATATTCTTTTGGCACCAAAATCCACCAGCCCGGTGGCCAGTGGGCCAGCAACAAGCGACGTCGCGGCTAGGCCGCCTCGCCTCGGTCTTGCAATCCAGGCAGGCAGGCATGCGGCAGCCCAAAAACAGAAACAGGTGAAAGGGGGTGTCCACCAAGAAAACACATCTGGTACAATGCAACGGAACATCTGTTCCTAAGAATTGGCCAATGGGTTGTGCGTACATACCGACCTACCTATACACAATAGAGTAGGATACCAAGGGTAGGCCTCGCAGCGAGTTGGTTATACAGGCAAGCGTCTGCACGCAGCGAGTTATTGCGTGTCACAGAAGCAAAGTCGATGAAACCCCTCGGCTTGCTGGACCTATGACCTGGCTTGTCCTACGTTTGGGAGGTCAGCAGGCCGCATCACGGCCGAGGCTGCCGACTGGACTCAGGAGTGCGGGAGCACGACCTGGCAGAGCCAGCATGATGAGGACTTCGCTTAGGCTTGCTTCCAACACCACACATCTCGTCACTTGCCCGAGCTCGACCCAGAAATCACATTATTTACCAGACTAGGCAAGACACGGGAAAAAAGTGGTATCCATGTTAACCTCAAACTGAATTGTTCAGGTAAAACCTCCTGTCATTCATGTGAACAAGAGTTTAATTTGCAACACAGGAACCATAACAGTCATGTAGTTCAAAGCCCGTTTTCCATTATCAATATAGAAAAGAAAGACAATATATTCCCATCCACAAGATGTCACCTTACAAGGTTAGGAAAAGCAAGGCGACAACTCCAGTTAGGCCAAGGGCAACCGAGTTGCGAGCCGCGCCGTCGACCTGGACAATTGGCTTCGCAGTCGAGGTGGTGATCGGCTTGGCATAAGTCGGGGCGGCAGTGCCAGCGGGATACGGCTCGCTGTAGGCAGGCTTGGCAACATCGGGGCCGCCATAGGGCTTGCTGTAGACGGGCGCCACGCTGCTCGCCGGGTAGTCAGGTTTGGGGACAGTGAGTGTGGTGAACTGGGACTTGGTGACCTTGGTGCTGAGATCGTAATCGTGGTCAGGCTTGGGCTTGTAGTCGTCGTCATCGTAGTAATTGCCCGTTGGCTTAGTCGGGATGTCCGAGATGGGGCAGACAGTGGTGCTGACGGCAACAATCTCGGTGGTGGCGTACGGGCCCTTGCCGGGGTAGGTGAGGGTGCGCGTCTTAGTCGCGTAGATGGTTGACGTCGTGTAGCCTGCGGGCCACGAGCGGGTATAGGTAGGCTCATTGTCCTCGGTGATCGTAACGGGGCACACAGTAGTCGAAACCGCAACAGTGTGGGTAACCACACGTGTCTTGCCACCCTTGCTGGTGGGGGTGATGGTCTCGCAGCTCTCAGTGTAGACAACCGACGTGGTCAGCGTGACATAAGTGACATGCGGGGGCCTCTTGGTGACAGAGGGCTTGCCAGTCGGCTTGTACGTCGGCTTAGAGCTCGCTGAGGGCTGGTAAGTCGGCTTGTACGTCGACTTAGAGCTCGATGAGGGCTTGTAAGTCGGCTGGTGGGTATTCTTAGTACTGGTGCACGTGTAGCTGGGATAGTCACCGGGCTCATCTGTGCAGTAGTCATCGTCATCGGTGGTGGTGGTAGCAGAACGAGTGTACGAGCTGGTGGTCGACGAGCCACCGTAGCTGCGAGTGCGGCTGGTGGAAGTGTCGGTGCTAGTAGTCGACGAGCTTCCGTAGCTGCGGGTGCGGCTGGTGGAAGTGCCGGTGCTAGTAGTCGACGAGCTTCCGTAGCTGCGAGTGCGGCTGGTCGAACTGCTAGTGCTAGTAGTCGACGAGCTTCCGTAGCTGCGAGTGCGGCTGGTCGAACTGCCAGTGCTGGTAGTCGACGAGCTTCCGTAGCTGCGAGTGCGGCTGGTTGAAGTCCCAGTGGTGGATGATTTGGTGGTGGACGTCTTGGTGGTGGACGTCGTGGTGGCTGATGTCTTGGTGGTCGATGTCTTGGTGGTAGACGTCTTTGTGGTGGACGTCTTCGTGGTGGATGTCGAGGTGCTAGAGTCTGAGCCCTTGACACATTTGTAGATAAAGTCGAGATAAGAGACACCAGTCGAGACATCATTGCCATCGGCAGTGAAAATATCCCACAACATGACACCGCCGAACGTCTTGGAGCTCTCCGACTTCAGCTTCTTGATGAGGTTGCAAGCAGCTTCCGGTTGCATGTACCCCGAACCAGCTGATTGCTTCGTGCTGTCACCGGGAAGGCCGAGGAAGATCTTGGCCGCGCTGCTAGGTGTTCCCTTGAGGTAATCCACCCACTTGTTATAGTTGAAGGTGGCCGAGTTCCCGTCGCAGGATGGGTTGTTGTAGAACTGGACAAAGAAAGCGTCGAATTTGGAACCATCAATGATGTTCTTCATCTTGAAAAACTCGTCGCTGAGTGGGCACTCGGGAGCGGCGGTGACAAGTAGCTTTTTCAAAGAAGTCTTGTTGCGGTCATTGATTTTCTTGATCATGTTGACGTAACCTTCACCGCTAGCCTGCCTGTGCTCGATATCAAAATCGAAACCATCAACCACGACGCGCACATCGTTGCCGTTCTTCTTATAGTCGAAAGGGCGTGGCTCCGGCTTCAAGGGATTATAGGGCCCAAAGGCGTCATACATGAAGTCGCCAAAGTACTCTCCGTTTGTCTTGCCCGTGACATCGTAGTTGCCAATGGCGCCGCCAATCGAAAGCAAAACCTTCTTGCCCTTGGACTGGCAGTAGGGAATATCTTCGGCAATGAAGGTACACTTGCTCAGGAGCAGCGAGGCCTTGCCGTCCTTATCCGTGTACTTGTCTGCCGCGCAGTGAGCGGCGAAGTTGGAACCGGGATACTTGAGTTTCGACGGGTCGTTTTCTGGAGAGTTGTTGACAAAGCCAATGGTGACATAGTCAAACTTCGCGTTGTCACACCACTCCCTCAGCATGGTAGTGCCCTTCTGTCCCCAGTAAACGTTGACATCATAAGCAAGGGCCGGCACGGAGGCCAAAGCCGCGGCAAGTGTAAATTGTCGAAGCATGACGGGCAGGTCGGTATTAGAAAATAAAGAGTGTGAAGCGTCAAAAAGAAGGACTAAAAGATGGCCGAAGCCGTAAGGAGCGTGTGTTGACAAAGTCAACTGAACAACGAAAGGACGCAAACGCGATGTTTGCAAGGACGAGAGAGCCGGCCGTCTTGGTGTTGACTGGAAGACACAACGGGGAAGGGGAAAAAAAAGAAGACCGGGAGGATGAGGAGGGAAGCGTTCCCTTCATATTGCTCCCCGATCGGGCCAGGACTCGCGGCGGCCCCCTGCCCATGAGGACTGAGACGGCTCTGCAGGCAAGGCGGCGGTGCATGGAATTGAAAAGAGGTGACGGCTGAAGGCAGGGGTGATGGCTTCATCCTGCGTAGCGCCAGACCAAGCGCCTCGGCCGGGTTGCCGCTCAAGGCCATGAAAATTATCGTGGGATCACCCCCCTCCACTGTTCCTGTGAGCTGGTGCTTGCGCCGCCAAATTCCTGGCCTTTCCAGCCCTGCGGACGCACTCTTCTCCAATGGTAACGGTGACAGCGGGCCTTGAGCAGGGATTTGTCTCGTTCGCGAAGTTGAGGGGCGAAACATCTCTTGACGGATCGCAGCATCGAAGGATTCGAGTGATGTCTTGTGTGCGGAGTTGAGCCCCGTCGTCAAGCAAACTAGAATTGGAGTACCTATCGTGCAGCGACGGGGGCACTAGGCTTCTGCTGCCCTCTCCATGTGCGTATGAGAGGTACCTGTTGTCACTCGTAAAACGTCGTCCAATCTGCTTCATTCTGTCGTTGGAATCAAGCACCGCCGTTGTGCTGGAACTTTCACGCAGTCGCATCGCAGGAGCCAACGTTTGTGCGACCATCAGGTTCAAGCGGGCGGGTTACCCCTGCCAAGGCTCTTTCTTGGTGGACGGCCCGTGCGGCCGCTGTCTCTCATCGCAACACCATCCCAAGATGGCAACCACGTCCTTGGCGCCATTCCTCCGGCCCATGTTCTAGCAGTCACTTTCCCTCTTCCAGCGATTCAGCGCCGCGTCACTCCTGCCTTGCACCACCAACTGAGTCAAAACTCATTTTGCCATTCCAATTTTTCGCACCGCATGCGCCCACGGCATCTTGGCACCAGGCGTGACACGGCTCCCCCGCTAACGTTGCGCTGTTGTGGAATATTTTCTCCTGGCACCTATCTGACGCGTCCCCGTTGAGGACGGTCAGCAAAGATCAGCGTTGATTGCGGCTCTGTCCGGCAATCAAGCTTATTTTCGTGTACCACTTACCAAATATCGATGCCGACGATCCGGCTGTATGCGAACATGGAAACCGGGACTTGAACGAACCCCTACGGCTGACTGCATTGTTAATGATGAAAAATCGCGAGATCGTTCAACCTCTTGCAAATTCCGCGCCTCCTTCTCCTTTTCCCTTGCTTGCTTCCTGCAGGATAGTGGCGCTTGCATCCATGTAAGGTACCCGTCCTTGCAGGTCCGATTTTCTGGTTGGCTGCTGACCAGGTTCCCTGTGCTCTCCATCTCAACTCTCACCATCGCATTTTCTGTCTACGGAAGTGTATCTGATTTTACCCAGTACGGGTGTAAGATACATCGCCAGCACGGCACAAATTACGCACTGTTGACTCTCTCCGGATTTCGCGTCCCAAATCACTCAAAGCCATGGCTTGGTGGCTGACGCCTCCGGCATTTTCCAGTCGTGCACTAGTTAAAAACGGCGACTTGCCAACATTCATTGCTAGGCTGCCCACAGGGCAGATTGACAAGCTCTCACCCGGATCCTGGATGGTCGCCATCGTGCTGTCGACCTCTCAAAACTGCACGTGATGTTCATAGTAAGGACAAATAACGCCCGTCTCGTGGCAGTCGGAAATTATGAACCATCAAATGTCAACTCGGTCTCCAGAAATATCTCAATCAGACTGGGCACCCTTGCCCAGCATGGACTAACTGATACCAACTCTGCACAACCCACTCATTCATTTACCACGCAGTAACGTCAGGGGTGGGGGATGCTCCTGATGGGCAAATTAGCAAGCAGAGCCTCAAAGTCATCGACAGCTTCAAATCACTGCCCGCCAGCCTCCGTCCAGTCCCCGAAAGCAGCCCATTGATACGGACTAGGTAAGACGCCTGGCCAGACTGAACGATCTCGCGTCAAGGCAGGTGTCCAGCGTCAAGTGACAAGTAGACGACCTCTGGCGTCCGGGGCAGCCCCGACGACATGATGAGGATTGGGTCGAATGTCAAATGAGGCACCGGCCTCTGCTGTGTTATTCCCGCCCTCCGGGGTCAGTCCTTCCTAGCCACGGGTATACATAATAAAGTCCGACGGAAGTTAATGCTAACTAGTCGCTACGAGGTAGTGTAGTGTAGTTACTCTGCTGCTCCATTTTCTTGAGGTTGCGGCGCAGAACTTTTTAGATGTAGTGTGCTGTGGCAACATGACCGAGGAGTCTTGCTTTCCTCTTTCCGCCTTCCTCAACCCATAGGATATCACTTATCTAGTTGTTGAATATTCTTCTACCACGATTTTGGTAATTCTGCACCCACCAGATGCTGGTATAAGTGGAGCAGAGGATCTTCCCCCGTGACGGCGGCCCAGACGGCCGCTAACTGCATACTAACTAACTTACCACTGTCTCGGCGGGGTTTGACTGCGCTATCCTGGTGGAACCTAACCCCCGACAAGGTGAGAGGTTAGATTTGACAGTCACAAGCAGAGGATCTTGAAGACATGAAAAGCGAACATACTGGGAGACGCGGTTTATCAATCGCCCCTGAAAATGCGCTATGTATATGTGCGGATTCGCACGTTTACAGCAAGAGGGGGGATTCGGCCCAAACCAGGTCGTTTGTAGGGAGTCGTATCTGCATCGTAGCCATGATGGGCGGTCCGCGACAATCATGTCAAATTCGACATCTCTTACTGAGATGTCCCCATCCTATCTCCGGACCACTTTTTTTTCACGCTCCCGGTGAGATGGTGGAACTCTAGAGTTCTAGTGGACTTCTGAGGAGGACCGGTTCGAATCCTTCGCGCGACGGAAAGCGCAGAAAACCGGCCCGGCGTTTCCTAGTGTGGTTTGTTATAGAGCATGTGAGATGCCTCGGAGAAATCTTAGGTCTAGCTTGACGATAAATAATCTTAAGGGTGTCTCGCCGCTCCCTCGGGGGTGGCGAACACCAGAAACCCGGGTTAAATCTACCCTCAGCCGTTCACTGGGTACCCATGGCTCAGTCGGTGAAGGGATATTCTCTTCAATGTTAGTTATACTCAACGGTACTGGTTGTGGGCTGGTGACGATTCAGGGCAACATTCATCACAGAGTACATGTATTCCCCACCCCCGTGCTAGATCTGCGCCCACCTCCCAACATGCTCGTAGGTTAAGGATTTCAAGTCTGCTAGCAAGCGGGGAATATCATCAAGGCTAGCGCGAATTTCTGGGTTTCCATCACCCGTCTGACCCCCGAGGGATTGCCCACACTCGTCCATAGGCGGCTAGGCAGTCGTCAGTTGTCCTCAGAACCGCCCCAGGACTATTCCGAAAAGTATTTTCCCACTCATCAATGGCCCGAGGTAAAAGCGTACTCGAGGTCTTCTAATCTTCATTATAGGGTTAGACTGCCTTCTCTTGACGTCTCTTCAAACAGCCCTCCAGCTGTCCGCATACCATTAATATGAAGGCCTGCTCAACGCCCTATTGAGTCCTACACTGGCAATCTTTTAGAAGCTGGATCATGTAACTCCAGAATCTGTAGGCGTCCTTCACTTTGCTTTTTCTCCTTCGAGCCGAATATACACATGTACTTCAAAGACCTCAAGTGCTAAGATCTAGGTGACGCACTTGTCGTGCTCCAGTCAGCTTGCAGAGATAGCCGTGGTCCTTGGAGGTGACTCAGACCGAGGCTCCAAATGCGGCTTTCATGTTCCTCCAAATGTCATTTAAACGATAAAGTAGAAGGTGCAAAGCGTAGGAACTCGTAGAGAGAATTTCCTCGCCTAGCCACGATCATCAGTGCTATGAAGAACGAACGAGGCATCACAAGGAGAAGCTGCCTTCCATTCGGTGGCATCTCCTCGATCGCCACGAGGTGGAAAAGCGCGAATAACCCGTCAATATGTCCATGTCATCACAGAAGAGCGATGTAGGAGAGAACAATCTTTCATACTTTAGATGGCATCAATAAGTTCCAGCACCTAGTACATCTGCCTTCTCGCTAGTTTCGAGAGGTCGAGTGGGCAACTGCTCTCATAGTTTCCATCCAGAGACCATAGTGAAATCCAAGCAGCAGGCCCGGATCTCAGCCCTACGGGTACTTGCATCATGTATCGGCGGAATTGGGAATCATTATTGGATGTAGGTTGTGTAATGCTTCTCTCCTTTAGCTGATCACAAACTACATCCGGCCGTATATATAAACTCTAGCCGTCCCAACTCACATAAATGTCAAGCATTTCATTGGCCAAGTGCAAGATAACTAACTGCCGCGGGCCCCTGTGGTGCAAACCGCCTGCCATGCCGACTTTGCATCCTTGTATCTGCAAGCAACCTGGAACTTGACGTGGTGGATCGCATTAGATGATCCTGGCTTGCAATGGAGAACGACGGATACTTATTTTTCGATTAACTCCAGATTCTTCGTCTTGTGTCGACACGATTGCAATGACCCGTTTGCGGGGCGGGAAATAGTGCAAGGATATCGTAACCCCCTCTCTCATGGAACTGGGACGACCTTCGGCCGTGAGCATGGTTGTATGGTTGTTCTAGATGCCAGCACGACTGCACTTCCTGGGGTGGATGGTGCAGCGCTCGTAAGTTGTCAGCAACTAAATCGAACGGGGACTCTAGGTAATCAATGTCGAGTGACCGATGAGATATTTACTAGTGTAGTCGGCGTACAGTTCCGGCAATTCTTCGGCACGCCGGCCGATCGGCGCTGGGTTGTTGATGACGCAGCGGTATTGAGGGTCACATCGGGCGCCACCGATTGCAAGTGTCAGGATTTTCCACTTTGGTCGGCGGCGCTTTGGAGTGAGATGACGACAGCATCGCTCCTCTGCCCTGATGAAACGAATAGACGACCCTCTGCCGAAAGCGTGTATTTAGTGATTGCGAATGTGGTCTCGTCCGATGCCCCTCTTGTATTCGTCCAAACCCCGCAGAGGAGCACACAGCAGGTCGGTTCGCTATTTTAGTCAATTGTCAACGGTCGAACTGTTTTTAGCGCCACCTTTGCGGGGCCCCTCCATCCTCAACAGTGGAGTTTGTCCCGTGTCGAGGGAGTTCGTTGCTGGTACCTGCCGGATCGCATAAACTTCAAATTTCAATTGACATCGGAGGGCCCGCTGACAACGCGATTAGCAAAATCACTGGGAGGAATTATGTATCAAGTGAAGAGATGTGCTGCTATGTTGAAAATGCCAGGAATACCATTGGTAAGTGACGAGGCGGTCAGCTTGCAGCACGTAAGACATCCCAACGGCGCGCGATGAATGCAAGATCACTCGCGTTCCGTTGAGTTCGACCAATTATCAGGCGACAGTGCCTCACCACCATCGCTGCAAACCAGGAATCCCCCAATGGTGTGCGAGTGAATCTTCATGCTTGGTGGAGGCAGCCCAGCAAGAAAACGGCACTGAGTGGATCAGCTGCGCCGTCGTTCCTCGCCGCCAGCCCCGAGGTTGCGCCTGAAGCCCCGAATGGATCATGGGAGTGGCTTGCGGACAGGGAATACGAACAATGATTGGGTCTTGGCCCCTGCTGCATTTCCTTTCGTTTCGTTTGCCCTCCCATCGTTCTTGCGCCCGCTTCCGTTTCATCGCCACAACACCCAGGTCTCCAATACTATCGTTCTTTCCTTCAGTCATATCTGGAAAGCTCATTCCAGGCGTCATTCGTTTTCTTTCCCATTGCTCTTCACCAGAATTCCAAGCGAACATTACATTTTCGCGCCACAATATTCGATTTTTGCCAAGGACTACAGTGCCAGCAGATTTTCCATCCATTGATAATACTCTGATTTCTGCCGGCCCCAGACCCCGATAAATTCGGGTCCTCGTGGGTAATCCTCAAAAGGCCGCCTGGCTTTTTCGGTTTCAAGTGCCGTCCGGTATTGGGACCACTACCCAACTATCGCGCGAAAGGAGCGGTAACGTCGATCGCCCACAAATTATTCCACAACAGAGTTACGATGCATTCCACGAAGTTATTCAACTTTGTCGTGCTGGGGTTCTCGGCCTTCTCGGCCGTTGAAGCCAATGTGCGGCTGCCAGTACCCAACGGGGCTATGATCCAGAGGCGACAATCTGGGAGTAGTTCGAGCAGTCCGACTTCGTCTAGTTCCACGCCGCCGCCGACAAGTTCTTCATCCAGCACGAGCTCAACCACATCCCAGACTTCTCCCTCAAGAACTTCATCCTCGACATCCCGTACGTCCGCACCCTCAACTACGAGCTCCACACCCCCACCGACCGGCTCGAGCCAGCCTCCGAGTGACTCCTCCACATCTGAAATCGTTGAGACGATCACTCGTATTATCACGACGGTTGATGGCAACGGTGTCGCCACGACCCTCACAACCCAGACGACGAGCACAACAACCCCTGGTCTCGCCAACAATGGCAACAGCCAGCCTTCAGGCATGACCCCGGAGACGAGGAACACTGTCATCGGTGTGGTAGTTGGCGTTGGCGGTGCTATTGTCCTCGGAGCGCTGGCATTCGTTGCCTGGAGGATCTGGGGTCGCAAGAAGCAGGCTGATGAGCGCGACGATCTCATGGAGTATCCCAACAGCGTTGGTGAAAAGCCAGACACCGGCACCTCGACCAATAACCGAACGCCGTTCCAGAGTACGCTTGAGAGTTACCACGCACCGACGCAGGTGAATACGGCATCCAATTTCTAGACAGACCACCACAAAGCTGCGTGGCACGCTCCTAGAATTGCACCTTTGGTGCGCCGGATATTGTTCTTGACGGCTCACTGCTGGTGCAAATTTTCATCGTCCGTCATCCTCGAAGCGACTCGGTGGGACGTGGCACAATTCGATCATTACGGTACCCGCCTTGCTTATTGGGACTCGGTTTCTTCTCTTCACTCGTTGTGATTTTATTCAAATGTTCGAAAGCACGGATTTTCGCATCCGACTCAGTAGAGGACGGTTCAGTAATCATCATTGCCAATATGGGTCGTCCAGCATACACCGGAGCGGCATGGCCTGGAAATGGGGGGCGTTCGGAGGAGGGAGGGGAGAATGGGGAGGCCAAGCTGGTTGAGTCAGTCTGGTTCCGCAGCGGCGACACTGTGACGGGAAGGCTTTTCCTATGTACTTTTTTTTTCTTACGATATTTCCATGTGGAGCAGCCCAGAACAGAGAAGCCAAAAGCGTACTTTTATGTGGTAGGACACTTTAATAATTAGATCGGGCTTGAGTCCTCATCTGTTCACGGGAGCCAGGTCTGTTTCTGCGTCCCATCTTTGGTTCCGCCTGCTTGGTTCCATTTTACTAGCGCAATTTTTGCACTTTCGCGGCGCAGTGGCGGAAGGGCCCGTCGCAAACAGCAGCACAAGCAGCGCTTTCAAGACCTTGCTGCCGAACCATCTGGCTCCCGCCTGAACTCTTGCCGTTGACCGACAAGGTCAAGGGGGTAACCCCTCCCCCTCCCTCTTCTGGAAAGGGAGATTCTGGATTTTGCCTATACAGTCACGTGCATTACCCCGGGTTTCCACTTGATTGGGCGTGGTGTGCTTGTGCGCTCGCGAACCCTCCTGGTAGGCTGGCAGCTTCGGTCTCGTCTCAAGATGGTTTCAGCCGACGCCGATTGTTCCTGGGATGAAGTCGAACAGAGTGAATAGCGTGAGTGCGTGCGCGCAACACGTGGGACTCGTTGGAGGAGATCTTCAATGCTTTTCCTTTTTGTCCTCCGGAGAGACGGCGTTCCGTGGAGAGATAATGTTGGTGGTCGGGTGGGAAATACTCTCATTCTCTTCTGTTCCATATCCTATCGTTCAGTCTCCCGATTTTAGTTTATTGGGGTGTTTTCTTTTCGCCTTGCCGCTGGTCGTCTAGCTGGTTTTACCTCCTGAATTTCCTCGTTTCTTTCTTGCCTCCAAATTGACGGATCCAGGAGAGTACGTCTCTGTATGTATACGGATAATAACCGACTTTGACACGCAGTTGGGACGACGACATCACTTCGAGTTCGTCTCTCGTGTCAATATATTTCTGGCCCCAGTATCACGAACGTGACGGCAAACAAAATGAAGTGCGACTCCTTCCTATATCTGCTCGTGGCTGGCCTTGTTGGGGGTCGAGCAGTAGCTTCATCATCCGATGGCGGCGCGATCCTTGCAGGCGAGTACTTCCGCATGGCACTGCTGGCACCGCGACAGGTGTCGGCACAGAACTTGCAGGGCTTTTCTGGGTCGCTGGGCGGCGTAAGGGCATCTGCGATCACAAACTCGGGTGATCCTCTTCGGCAGTTTGCCGTGGATGGAGATACCTTTGTAAGTTTCTATGATCTCGTATCACCACATTGGGGGCTTCCTGTTGCTGACAATTTCTCGCCTGGGTAGAACGACTTTGAGACGGCAGCCAACAGAGCGTGCGATAACCAGTTCAACAAGTGTGCGGATATTGCAAACAGTGGGCAGGGGTCTTTCCAAGTAGGGGACTGCGATAGGCAAAACAGTATGTTGTCAATTTTTTTTATCTGCTATCGAGGGGGTCTTGTTACTGACGGACATACTGCATTCTAGGTCAGTGCAAAAGCTTCCAGCAGCAATCGCCCACCAAGTCGTTCGCCGCGGGTCCACCAGTCTTGGTCAGTTCGACACCTGAGTTCGACATTTTTTGTGACTCGTAGTGGCGGGGGAATTTTTGGGGGTACCTGCAGGATTTTGGACACCTGGG
>Ga0247763_1000828_pt1 | contig 18558 bp, 17 predicted proteins | sample UWRJL141409B4_FD_179926 | JGI IMG/M metagenome (GOLD analysis project Ga0247763, IMG submission 179926) | Plant litter microbial communities from Arlington Agricultural Research Station in Wisconsin, United States - UWRJ-L141-409B-4 | ecosystem: Environmental > Terrestrial > Plant litter >...
CCGGCGTCCAGATCTGCCGCGAGTACCGGAACAGCCAGCGGTGCAACAGGCTTGGCGGTCTTCGCCGATGTCGTGGTCATGAGGTGACACCCCCGTCGGCGGCCGGGGTGACGGTGTAGGCGTCCAACGAGCGGGTCGGGGCGACCGGGAGATCCAGGATCAGAGCGTCCCCAGGTGGGCGGGGCTGAGGTGTTCCGGCGCCGGCGGCCAGGATGGAGCGCACGTCGGCGGCTCGGAACCTCCGGAATGCCACCGCCCGGCGCAATGCGCCGGTCAAGGCGTCGGGGCCGTGCGCGGCACCCAACCCCAGCAAGACTTCCAGTTCCGAGCCCAGGCGGGTGTTGCCGATCGCCGCCGCACCCACCAAGAACGCTTCGGCATCGTCGCCAAGTGCGCAGAACTGTTGCTCCACAGTCGTTCTGGGTCGTGGTCCTCGGTGGGGTGCTGGGCGGGGCCCGTCGTAGTGGTCGTCGAGGACCGAGGCGGATCCGGGGGCACCCAGTTCGTGCTCGGCCACGATCACCCCGGTCGCGGGTTCCACGATGCGCAGCGCACCGTGATCGACGACGACGGCCACGCTGGTCCCGATCAGCCGGGTGGGCACCGAGTAGCGGGCCGAGGCGTACCGAACACACGACAGCCGGTCGACCTTGCGGATCACCGACGGCGCTCCGATCTGCAGCCTCAGCGACGGTAGTGGTTGCAACAGTTCACGTTCGATGCTTAGTCTCTCGTCGGGCTTCGCGCAGATCTCCGAGTGCGTCGCGGCGTTGACCTCCACGCACCAGGCCTTCGCCGCGGCGTTGGCCGACCGCAGATCCACCGTCGTCCCGGCGATCGCAGCCTCGGTGAGTAGCGGCACCGCCAGGTCGCGTTGGGCGTAACCGCACAAGTTCTCCACCACACCCTTGGACTGCGGGTCCTCGGCGTGGCAGAAGTCGGGTGCGAAGCCGTAATGGCCCGCCAGTCGGACGTATTCGGCGGTGGGGATCACCACGTTGGCGACCACACCACCCTTGAGGCATGCCATCCGGTCGGCCAGCACCCGGGCCGGAACGCCACCGATCGCGCTGAACGCTTCGGCGATCAACGCCAACGTCGTCGACGCCCTCTGGTCGGTGGCGAACGCGACGAACCGCCACCGGGAGAACGCCAGCACCGCGCAGAACAGGAACAAGCCCGGCGCAGCTTGGGCCCAGTCGATCACCAGATACTCACCCGGTGACCAGACTGCCGGGCGGCGGCCGCGGTGATGTTCGTTGCGCCACAACATCTTCGACTCGGCGACGAGGCGTCGGAAGTTGCGGGCCGAGCCCTCGTAGCCGGCAGCTCGGGCGATCGGCAGCATCCGCTTCGCCGACATCCGACCTTTCGACTTCTCCACCCGCTCGGTGACCAAGCCGGTCACCGCGTCGTAGTTGTGGGCCCGCTGCGCCCTCGGAGGTGCGTTATCGCCGGCCTCGAATTTGTCGACGACCCGTTTGACGGTCTTGGGCGTGGTGTGGCAGATCTCGGCGGCGGCTCGGTACGACCCGAGTTGTTGGTAGGCAGAAATGATGTCCATGCGGTCCTTCGCAGACTTCAATGGAACTCCCCGATGGTGGTGGTGTCTGGCTGGCACCTTCACCGTCACCATCGGGGCCCGCAGTTCCTGATCGACACGACGAACACGGGGTGGGGACTTTTATCTGGCCACCAGCGGGGACTTCGACTTGGCCACCAGTGGGTACTTTTTCATGGCCACGGACAATCCTGTGAACGAAAGGAAGCATCACGCCCGCCCAAGGCACTCGTCACGTTCCGGAAACCGCAGGGTTCCTCCCGCAGGTGTCATGAGTGGAGCCGATGAGTTGGCATGAAGCAACGCAGTTTCCGTCCGCATCCCCGCGCTTCTGGCCCGCCACTCTCCCCGCGTGCTCACCGTCAGAGGAATTCGACCGAAGCTGATATAGCCGTTATCCAGTGGTACTGGTTATTCATGGGATGCAAAATGCATCCCGCTTCGGATTTCGCCCTCCCTCGGCGCAAAACCGGCCGCAGGCAACGGCATTGGTGCGCGTCGCACCGTCCGGCGAGATGTGCCGCCTGCTTTGGCGCCCCGACTCGATGGCCAGGATTCAGGGCAAGTCGTTGCATCAGGCCGTGCAACCAACGTCTGCCAAGGTTCGATCGGCAGCTCGTTCACCGCGGCGTTAGAACCGCAGCCTCGCAACACTCTTCAGTTCCTCAACAAACGGCGTCATCCTTGAAACGACGGTGCTTACATCTGACTGATTTCGTAATTGTCATTGTCCATGATGTGACTTGCGGACCGTTCCTCTGCGTCCACCGCAGGAGCGCTCGCGCCTCAACGCCAGGAAAGCCGGCCGACCAGAACTCTTTTGGGGTGGTCTGACTTAGCAGCGTGACGACGTCCTCCTGCGCCCACCCGTTGATTGCATCGACGACGAACTCAACGACGGCGTCGAGACTGTGAGCGCTCCGATCACCGGTGAACCCCAAACCGAGCAAAGTCATTGGCAACCCATGATGTCCACGTACGGCCAACCGGCGTCAGTGTCTAATGGACCTGCACGACCACCTAGAGCGCCCAACGAAGGACGGGCTTGATCAACCACCCCGATGACCGCCGCACGGTGTCGTGGACGGCCGTCGCCGTGGCCGGCCTGGCGGCCGTGGTCGCCGTGGGAGTCCACCAGGCCCTGGTGCCGTTCCTCGCCGGCCCCCGGATGGGCTTGTTCACCAACGGCGGGGATCTCGAGGTCTACCGCCACGGTGCGCTGCAGGTGCTGCACGGCCATCCGCTCTACGCCGCGAAGCTGCCGCCCGGCGGCTGGTTCACCTACCCGCCGTTCGCGGCCATGTCCTTCCTCCCACTGGCGCTGCTGAACTCCGCGGTCGCGAAGGCACTGTGGCTGCTGGTGTCGTTCACCGGGCTCGTCGCGACGATCTGGCGGTGCGCCACCACCCTCGGCTGGCGGCCCGAGCTACGCCTGCTCCTACTCAGTGTGGCGCTGGCGCTCGTGGCGCTCGACGTCCAGGCGGTTCGGGGAACCCTGTGGCAGGGTCAGGTAAACCTGATCCTAATGGCGATCGTGACATGGGATTTGACCCGTGCCAACGAGTCTCGCTTCCGGGGGTGGTCAGTCGGCGTCGCAGCTGGGATCAAGCTGACGGCGGTCGTGTTCATCCCCTACCTCTTGGTGACCCGGCAGTGGCGGGCAGCGGCCGCTGCGGCCGGCACCGCCGCGCTCACCGTGGCGCTCGGCTGGCTGATCCTCCCGAGCGATTCGACCGCCTACTGGCTGCACGCCGCCGTTCAGACCGATCGCATCGGACCACTGACCCACGTCGGCAACTACTCCGTCGGGGGGATCGTCGCCACGGTGGCGTCCCCCGGTCAGATGCCCATCGCATGGTGGCTGGCGGGTGTCGTGCTCATCAGCGTGCTCGCCCTGATCGCCGCCCAACGTGCCGAACGCGGAGGTGAACGTCTGCTGGCCGTCACCATTGCCGGTCTGCTCTCTTGCGCCGTCCCGCCCCTGGCGTGGGGTCACCACTGGGTGTGGTCCGTGCCATTGCTGGCGTGGGCGCTGGCTCAGACCGCACGCGCCCGTGGTCGCGTGCGCGTCGCCTGGGCGGTCGGCGTCGGCGCGACGTATCTGGTGGTGTTCATGTGGTTCACCGCCTGGGTGTTCCGCAGAGCCCAAGAGCTGCAAACGGACTACCCGAACCACGCCGCGGCGATGGGAGCCGCGGTCGGGGAGATGTTCCGGCTGGACCGGGTTCTCGTCGTCGCCACCCATCCCGCCCTGCTGGTTGCCGTGGCCAGCGCGACCATCTGGTTCGCTAGGGGGCCGCATCACTCGGCGGGCGCTGATCCATCCGTCGACCGTGTTCGACGCGCGAGGGGGCGCCGACCTTGCGATACACGCGGCTCAGGTTCGCCTCGACGGTCGTGACGCAGATATGCGTCGCTTCGGCGATGTCTTGGTCGCTCAGTCCGTCGGCGGCCAGGTCCGCTACCCGTCGTTCAGTCGGCATCCGGTCGACCTTCGGTCCCCTGCCGACGTTGGTCCGCGCGAGTTCGGCGCACACGCCCCCGTCCGCTGCCGGCGATCCGAAGTCACGCCGTCACGCCGTCTCGTATCTCGTCTCGCACTGCCTGGCCCACATCTCGCTGCTGTGGTGGTGATCGTTCGTACGCCCACCTGTGATCACGCGCCCGACCTTGGGTTCGTGGCTGGGCGACGAACCGTCGAAGCGTTCAGCGCGGCCTCAGCGCACATTGCCCGCAAAGACGTCGACGCTGCGATTGCGCTGTACAGGACAGCGCTCGACACCGCGCCCAATCACGTTGACGCACAGTCATATCTAGCGGGGTGGTCGCGCCACTTGGGCCGCCAGGCCGATGCCAACGACTACGTGAACCAGGTGCGCGCGCCGACCGACTCCGGACGATGTTCGCCACGATCGATCAGAAGGTCTCGACCCCGCTCACGGATGCCCTACCCGCGCTTCCGGAGCCGGGCCTCAGCATCGTCACGCTCGGCTACGCGCTGCATGGGGACGGGTCGACGGACGACATCTTGATCGATCGCCTCCGGCAGACGAAGGCTGCTGCACAGAGCTGGCCGACCGCGCCCGTCGTCGTCACCGGTGGCGTCGAGCAATCCGCACCACTGCTGCGGGCAGTAGCGGGGCACCCGTTCTCAGGACACCCGCAGACCGGCGGATCGACGGACGAGGGCCCTGCTGCCTCCTCGAGAGCCACGACCGGGCGACCTCGTTCCGCCCGGCGACAGGTGTGTTTGGCGTCTTTCATGCGGTAGGAGTCGCCGTCGCTGATGACACGTTGGCGCGGTGCAGGATTCAGCGACGGTAGGACGGCGGCAGGGGCAGGCCCTGGGCGGCCATCACCTGCCGCAGTCGGCTCGGATAATCGGTGATGATGCCGTCGGCGCCGGCCTCGATCTGGGCCCGCATCGCGCCGGGGTCGTCAATGGTCCACGGGACGACCCGCATGCCGCGGGCATGCGCGCGCATGACGAAGTCGCCGTCGGCCACCAGGCGGAACCCGGGATCGGAGGCTTTCTGCCCCGGCGGCACCGAATACCCGGGCGACACGGTCGTCGCGCCGACCATCGCGGCAGCCGCGATCGGGTCGGGCACGGTCGCAGGATCGATTCCGTTCAACCACGGCGACCCGGGAACGAAGGTGGTGTCGTCCCAGAGCGCGACCAGCGGGATGGACGGCTCGGCCGCCCGCACCATCGGCAGCGTGCGCCAGTCGAAGCTTTGGATCTCCACCTTGTCGGTCTTGCCTGCCGACCGCACCGCCGCCACGATCACCTCGACGAATTGCGCTGGGGCCGCTGACTTCTCCGGTTCGGCAGCCTCCACCTTGGTCTCGATGTTGTAGCGCACCGGCGCGCGATAGGAATCCGCGAGGGCGAAGACCTGCGGCAACGTGGCGATCTTGTTGCCGGCCACCGCCTCTGCATCGGGAAACCCGGGGAGCAACTTGCCGCAGTCCAGGGTGGCCAACTGCGCGGCGGACAAATCCTTGACCAACTTCCCCACGTAGGGGAACTGCGGGTCACCCGGAAACGCCGAAGCGGTGTCCACGCACTTGTCGGCCTGGATGACCGGGTCATGCCAAACCATCGGCTGGCCGTCGCGGGACAGCACGATGTCCATCTCGAGAGTGTCGACACCCAGCTCGAGGGCCTTACCGAAGGCGCGCAGTGACTCCTCGGTGGTCTCGCCGCGGCCACCCCGATGCGCCTGCAGGTCGAATGACGAGTTGGGATCGGCCATGGCTGGAGGACCGGGGACACAAGCGATCAGAGCGACGGCGACGATCAGAGCGGACAAGTGACGACGCGGGCGCGATCGGTTGACGGACACGCGTCCAGACTTAGCATCAGCAGTCGACGCGGCGATGTCGATTCCGTGAACTTGGTGAGTGTTGCGCAACTCCAAGGAGTGATGGTCGTCGGCGTGCGCACGCCATGGTGGCCGGTGACGGGCGGGTGCGCTCGCCGACGCACGACTTCAAGGCAAACCAACGACGTCGCCGCGTCGGCATTTAGTCACCTGGACGACGAACGCCGACGCCGAAGGCGGCAAGTTGAACACCGCATCATGATGGGGTACGAATTCGGGCCGGGTCTTGAATACGCGGTACTGGGTTTGGAAGTGCTCGCGGAAGCCAATGGCGCGGTGCGCATCCGCGCCAGCGGAATGCGCACGGTTGGCGTCGCAGCGTTCAACGTGTGCGATCTGCTTGGGGTGAGCCTGTTCGTCCATTCGCGCCACGTGGTCAGCGTAAGAGCCATCGAGTCCCGAAATGGATCAAAACCGGGTAGACCGCTTCTGCGGAATAAGCTGCGGTCAACGATGATTCGCCACCAGAGCTATCAGCTCAACCTCGCGGGCAGAAGCGCAGCCAGCTCCTCACGGCTGCCAGTGCCGGTTTTGGTCATCGCCCTGTAGATGTGACCCTCGACGGTTCGAACCGACAGTGTCAACCGCGCGGCGACGTCGCGTTTGTACAGACCCTGACCGAGCAACGACACGATCTCGCGTTCGCGCTCGGTAAGCGGCAATGGCTCGCGCGCCTGGCGAAGCGCCGGGGTGTTGGCGCCTCCACACCGTGCGGCGAGGGCTTCGGCGCGAGCGATGGATGACAACGACGATCCGCGTAGATCCTCGCGGCGGTAGGCGATCGCGGCCTGCGAGGCGGCATCGACTGCGGCCACGATGTCGCCCATCGTCTCGAAGTCCTTCGATGCGGCCACCATGTCGTCCGGCTGGTTGTCGCGGATTGCGGCGGCGAACCGGGTCGCGATGTCCACCCGGGGGCCCTCGACGATCGCCCTGAGCTCGGACAGGCGCTCCGCGGCCGAATGAGCCCCGAATTGGGTAGCCGTCTGAAGGCACATCACTTCCGCCGCGAACTGGCCAGTGTCCCGTGCTCTAGCTGCGGCTGAGGACACGCCGTCGATCGCCTCGGTGACGGCACCCTCGCCCGCTGCCACCCACGCCTGGGCGATGCTACGTTCGGAGTCCAGCATTCGGAAGGCGCGTCGTCGCGCGTCGACCGAGGCGAAAGTTGTTGCCGCAATGCCGGTGGCACCCTGCATCGCGTGCGCGATCGCGCGCGGGATGTCGTAGCGATACCCCCACCCGACCGCGTGTCCAGAAGCGCGCAACGCGTCCGCGGCTGCATCCAGGTGCGCCACGGCGGAATCCAGACGACCAGCCCCGAGCGCCGCCCGCCCGGCCACTGCGGCCCCGAGCGCCTGGGCCGCGCCAGGAAGTTCGGCTGCCTGCTCGTGAATGCTCTCGGCCAACTTGAGGGCGTCGGCGATCCGCCCCGCCAAGAGCAGCGCGCTGACATGCGCGTCGGCAATGTTGAACCGCATGTGTGGTGCGTCGAAGCAGCGAGTCGCGACGACGTAACCCGCTTCGGCGAGTGCCACGGCGTCTGTGAAGCGTCCGGCCTCGGCGGCGACGGCAGCGAGCGCCCATGCCGTTTCGGTCCCGACGATGGGCGGCAGGCCGTCCAAGGCGATGTCCTTCGAAGGCAGGGTTGCTGATTCGGGCCGGTCCATGGCGAACCAATAAACGGCGTTGAGGGCGTCTATACAGTTCCGAGCCGGCCCCGCAGCGAGTTTCGGCGTCTCATCGATGATCGCCCTTGCCCGCGCGGGATTGCCGAGCGCCCAGAGCATGTTGCTCGCGCGAAGGTAGGTAAACCTGGCCCGTTCCTCGTCGGTCAGCCGACCGACCGGCACGTCAGCGAGTACCGCTTCGGCCTCATCGCCGCGACTGAGCCAAGACAAGGCATGCGCGCGCGTGAACTGAGCCTCAGGTGTAGCGCCCGCGCGAATCGCCGCTTCCGCGAGTCGGTCCGCGAGCGAAAGATCGGCGAGCCAGACCGCGCCTTGGGCAGCCTTTGCCAGAAGCTCGGCGTCGGGAGCGAGGTCTGATTCGAGACTCAGCGTGGCGCGCCGAACCATCACTCGCATGTCGTCGTCGTTGGCTGCCCCCAATTCGAGGGCGACCAATCCGCGCAGCCGCATCAGCCGAGTGGGCGCCGCGCACTTCCGACGTACCTCGCCGTAGATTGGGTGCGCCACGAGCACGTCGATTCGGCCGCCGAGGTGGTGGAGCGTAATGAGACCACGCACGTCTGCCTCCTCGACTGCGGCCCCACCGGTGATCCGTCGAAGCGCATTGAGTTCGATCGGCTCGCCCACGGCGAGGGCGTCGAGGACGTCAGCCACCGCGGCGGGCAGCGACGCGATCCGAGATTCAATGAGATCCACCAAGTCACACGGCATGATCGGATCACCGATCCAACGCCAACAATTCTCCCGCGATCGCAACCTACCGTCGGCGACCTCACGCTCGACCACGTGGCGCAGGAAGAGGACGTTGCCCCGGCTCAAGTCCCAAAACCGTTGCACGGATTGCAGATCCACCGGACCACCCAGAGTGGCTGACAAGAGGGATGCAGTCTCGTCGAGCGGCAGGGGCTGCAGGTCGAGGCGGTCGAAGTGGCCGGCCCGCCATAGTTCTTGAGTCTGGATGGCGATGTGTTCGCCGTCCCGAACCGTCAAGACCAGTTTTGCGAGGCTGCGCTGGACGAGTTGATGCAACACGAAGGTCGAGAGGTCGTCGAGCAGATGAGCGTCGTCCACGCCGACCACCACAGGCTCGCCGCTCGGTGAGATCGTCAGCGCGCTGACCACCCCTCGGATCAACTGAACGGTGTCCGTGACGTCGGACGGCGCCCAAGCGCTGAAGGCGCCGAGCGGAAGTGTCCGTGCCGAGGAAGTCCCACTCACCCAATGGGTCACGCACCCACGACATGCGGCAGCGGTCACGACCTCCCGCGCGAGGCGGCTCTTCCCCACGCCACTGGCACCGCATATCACGACACCTGCCACGCCCGGCATGGACAGCGCCGACTCGACGACCTGCATGTCGCGGGTGCGACCCGTCAGCGGCCAAGTCCATAGCACCCCCACAGCCTAGAAGCGAATGTGCCGGCTTCGATGTGCAAACGATGAATGAGTGTCGGTCCCGCGCCTGGCCCTCCCGATGCCAGGGGAAGCACGACATCTCCGGTCTCCATAGGTACTCGGCGACCACGGGCGTCGTCGAAATCGCGTGGTGCGCTACCTGCTTCCTGCACCCGGTCTGGCACCACGATCGGATCAGGTCATTCACAACGTTCGTTCAGGAGGCATCTCATGACGACTCGCAGCGGTCCTACGAATTCGCGATCCGTCCTCGCGACGACGAAGAATTGGCTCGTCGCCGTTGGCGTTGCAATTCTCGTCGGTGGAGTCGGCTTCCCTGCTGGTGTCGCTACCGCGGCCGCCGAAGGAGGCGGCAACAACACTCCGGTCTCCTCCTATCCGGCGGACCCGAGTTGGCCCGCACCCCCCAACTGGGGGTCCTATCCGGCGGCAGCGAGCTGGCCCGCACCCCCCAACTGGGGAAGCTTCCCGGCGTCCTCGGCTTGGCCCGGAACGTCATCGCACCCGTGCTGTTCGCGATGAACTGGTAGAGGTCGGGCTGGGACAACATGGGCCGCGCGTGCTCCGCCCGGGGGGTGCGTAGCACGCGCGGGTCATGTTGTAAGCGAGTAGTGGCCCTGTTACGCCAAACAGTCCGAAGGCAGTTCGCGCCGTAAGCGTCAGGAGCGGACGCCCATTAGCGCGCGATATTCGGTCCAGGCAATGAGGCTGAGCAGGATTGCCGGACTAGGGATCGAGGTCCTGACCCATCAACTCTTCAACCGAACGGCGACGACGCAGTCGTGCCACGTCGGACCGTCATCGGATGTGTTGTCGCGGTGCGCCTTCGGTTACTTGCACCTACTGTCCCCTTGCGAACACTCCCGCGACAACGACATACCCTCTCAGCCCACGCACCTGTGAAGTCGCTGTGCACTAGTGATGGGAGGCGCAGCCGAACGTGCCGCAGCTGGATCGGCCGGTCTCAGAGGGGTTTTCGCGATTTCGTATGCGTAAGATGGTTGCGTCGAGCGGTGCGCGGTGCTGATGCAATGGGTCCTGAGGCGGGGACTATTGCAATTGAACACGGGACTACTGCGCACTCTGAGTGCGCCACCCCCGCTGCAGATTCGCAGTTCGAGTCGTCTCAATTCCCGTCCATTCCATGACTTCCCAGCTTCGGGAACGAGGCGGACGAACGCAGTGTTGGCGAGGAGGGAATACACCCCTCATGGGCGCTCGTCGACTCACCCTCCCGACGCTGACGTTATTCACAGCTCGTACTTACATAGCTAAGCAATATAACCGGTGGGTCGTTGGTTGTAGGTAGAGACCGATCGGGACAGACCCAACCCGATGGCTACGGCGATCACCGAATTCCGGTTGACCACCGTTTGGTACGAGGAAGGACACAATCGATCATGAACGCTAAGCGGATTCTGGCCGGTGTAGCAATTGCGGGTGGCCTCGCGGCGGGCGCATTGGGCGCCAGCACCGGCGTCGCCAGCGCGGACACCGGCACGGAACACGGCGGCTTGGTGCCGGCCAGCTGGGCCACCGACCACGGCGACCATGGCGGCTGGAATGGTGACCACGGCCGCGGTGGCGGCTGGAACAACGGGCCCGGTTGGAACAACGGGCCCGGTTGGCACAACGGCGGTGGCTGGAACAACGGCGGTCCTGTCCCCGGCGGCTGGAACGGTGGCTGGGAGCCCAACGGCGGCTTCTGCCTCGGCCCCTTCTGCGTCTAGCAGCACGTGATCCACGCGAAAGAGCGATGACCCCTCACCCGGTCACCGCTCTTTCGCGTGAAAAGCACTGTTGTGCAACGTCTCTTTGAATAGTCGTAGCCGATAGCCCCGAATTGCGGGCACGTCGGTCAGATTCGTCCAAATCACGCGAGCGATCCGTTTGAAAGTGTTGGCACGCATCCGTAGCGCACCAAACCAACCAGAATGCGATCCGCAGTCACAACCGAGTTCGACAAGTGTTGTCCGCCCGGCTGAACGATGACGTCGACCGAGAGGCGTCTTCGCCGATCCCAGACGACGCAGCCCGATCCGCGGATCGTCAATACGGGCCTATCCCCACCAACGCAACGGGATCCGCCGGAACGGTCAACCGGACCGCTGATCGTCATCAGTTGCCGAGGCGTTCGTGAACCGCGCGGAGCTCGTGGTCGAAAACGGCCTGCCACGGGCATTGAGCCATGGGGGCGGGGGTAGTTGGGAAGGTAGGACCAGCGTAGGGAATTCTCAAGGTCTCGGTTCACCCGAAACTCTCCGGGCAGTACGTGTTCCAGCAGCTCGGCCCTGGCGTTGTTTACCGCAACTACGACTCCTTGGAGTAGTCGACGCTGAGCCAGTGCTCGGGTCGCATCCGGAACAAGAGCGACTCAACGTCAGGATGGTCCCTGGCGAACGACTCCGTGAACGCGTTGCCCCCCTCCTCCCCGAGATAGCGAACGGCGATCGCGCTCATGGTGGCGTCGTCGGCTGTCTCGATGGAGGTCAACGACCCCTCGGCAGTGACGTAGCGGTACGGAAAGGTCTCATCCTGAACAGTGATGGAGAAGCGGCCGGCAGCGGTGATGAGGCGAGCTTTGAGCGACCCCGCCAAGCTGGAGACGAGAACCTCGCCGCCAGGCTCGTAGGCGTACCAGATCGGGACGGACAACGGTGCGCGATCAGGGCGTTCGACGGCAATGACACCAACGTGCAGATCGGCCAGGTAAGTCTCGCGTTCCGTGCTGGTCATTTTCGACATAATCCGACCAACCTCGTTTCCCCCGACGTGATTCCCGACCTCAGGCGCGGCAGTCGATGTAAACGTCGACCCACCGCGGATCGTTCCGGCGAGCTGACAACTGGCCGACGATCTTCGTCGGCTGGTAGCCCGTAACTCCGCACTGGACAACATTTTCCGCGGCTCCCCTACCGACACGCCCCGTACGCCGTCAGCAGCAAACCCCGATCAACCGGCGCCACGCGTGACGGAGGGACATCGAGCCCGCCTTCATCAACGGCGGCTTGCGACTACTGCTCAACCCCGGCATACATTGCCGCTGGCGGCTGGGCCAGCAGCGCCTTCACTGCCCTGGTTTCGGCGTCGGCGAGTACTTCATCCAGGCCGGACTCCAGGCCGTCAAGTGCATGGCGGATCACGTCGGCAGGATTGTTCTTGGGCATGTCAACGCCGTCCAGCATGTCGGTGTCGGTGGCTGACAGGTGTAGTCCGAGGACTTGGGTGCCCTGAGCCGCCAACTCGAGTCGCGTGCTGTTGGTCAGCTGCCACTCGGCGGCCTTGGCCGCGGCGTAAGCGCCGTTGCCGGGGAACACTTGGAAGGATCCGATCGACAGGACGTTGAGGATGGCGCCACCGCCGTTGCGCGCCAAAATTGGCGCGAAGGCGCGTGTCATCGACAGCGTGCCGCAGAAATGGGTGGCGAATTCGAGGCCGATGGCATCGAGATCACCCGTGACGAGGTTCTGCATGCTGCAGACGCCAGCATTGTTGATCACCACGTCGACGTCGGTGGCAAGGCCGGCGACCCCGACTACGGTCGCGTCGTTGGTGATGTCGAGGTAAGTCGGCACGATGCGCGTGTCGCCCCCGGTAATAGTTTCTGGTCGCCTCGCTGCGGCATAAACCTTCGCGGCGCCCCGCTCGATCAACTGGCGGACAAATTCCGCACCCAACCCTCGGTTGGCACCAGTTACCAGGGCCGTCGCATTACGTAATTCCATACCCCGACCCTAAGATGTGACATCCGTGTCAGGTTCAAGCGACCAACAAGTGACATCGCGCACATCCATCTTCGATAGGAGACGCATGAAGATCGGTGACCTCGCCCGAAGCACCGGCGCCAGCGTGCGTTCACTGCGCTACTACGAACAACGGCGGCTCATTTCAGCGCACCGGACCCCCGGCGGGCAGCGAATCTACGACGAGGATGCAGTCGAGCGCGTAACGCTCATCAAGGAGTTGTTCGCCGCCGGTCTCAATAGCGACGGCGTGGTGCAGTTGTTGCCCTGCATCGACTCAGGGACGGCAACATCAGCAATGGTGGAGCGCCTGATCTGCGAGCGTGCCCGCATCGACGCTGAAGTGAGCAGGCTGGCCGCCACGCGTGACCGGCTCGACCGGATCATCGTTCAGACGCGGCGCCATGTCCTGTCCCCCACCGCGGTCGGGCGACCGTGAACTGTCATCACTGACTTCCGGCGAAGAGAACACAATCCACTCGCGTTTAGGCGGAGATTACGGCGGAATCGAATATGGCGGGAACCACTGAACACGTAGGTCCTTCGCATGTCATGCGAGTTTTGTCCTCTGCTCCTGATGCCGCCCGTGGCGGCCGCACCCCTGCCCGCCCGACGCAGGGCGGCGCAGGGGCTGCGCCTACTCGCAGAACCCATGGTGAATGTCAGTGGTTGTGGAACAACAACGCGACCGAGTCACCACCGAACGGCTGCTGCAGTTGGGCGGCGTTCGCCGCGGACGGCCCAGGGGTGACGACGATTTGGGTATTGCCCGGGCTCTGCACGGTGCTGTCGGCTAAGGCTATCGGCGCGAAACCGATTGCCGCCACTGCCGAGCCGGCGATAACTGCTGATACGACATATCCAAGCTTCATGATCTTCTCCTCTGTGAGGCCGGAACGTCTGTAAGTGGTTCCGACGGGATGTTTACGTTTCATAGACTGCTCGCTCCGGCGGGTGTTGTCGTCGCCGCTAGCCACCACTTTGAATGGATGTCCACTGCAAGATCGAGGTACCAGCTAGCCATAACGCTCTCGGGACTACTTGTCCATCAAGTACTTTGCCGGGAATACGACCATTCTTGACATGACCGCTATCCAGCGATTTCGCTGTGTTCATCGCATCAATCGGTCTCGTGGCGACGGCCCGACCCGGTCCCCGCTCTGGCGCCCATGCAGTCAAGAGTCTTTGGTAAAACCCGTGTTTGCGACGCGCGATGCTCCGCATGTGAAGAAGCTACGAGCCGTAGTCGACTGGACGTCGGCGCCGATGGCGGCCAGGAGACCACGTAGTCCGGTGAGGGTATTCGCCGGCAGGAACAGGTCGCAGTACGGCAGCGCCGCCGCCATGGACCCGGCCAGCGGCCGGTAGTCGGGTGAGGCTGCCCGCGGATTGAGCCAGACGACCCGGTGGGCGCGCCGGGCCAACCTGTCCATCGCGTGGCCAAGCACCTCGGGCGGGTCGGCATCCCAACCGTCGGAGGCGATGATCACGATGGCGCCGCGCAACGCATTGCCGTGCGGCGCAGCCAGCAGGGCGGCCACGTTACGGCCCAGATGCGTTCCGCCGTAGCGGTCGCTGACCTTGGCGCTGGCCCGCTCCCACGCGACTTCCGCGGAACGGTGGGACAGGACGGACGTCAATCGGGTCAGTGCGGTCGAGAACGCGAAGACCTCGGGCCTGATAGTGGCTCCCGACCACCGTTGCAGAGCAGCCGCCCGCATCAGATGCAGGTAGATGGTGGCGTACGGCTGCATGGATCTGCTGACATCACAAAGGAATACGACCCGACGCGGGCGTTTGCGGGGCCGCGACCGGACCAGTCGCACCGCCTCCCAACCGGTGGTGCGCGACGCCCGGATGGTCTGCCGCAGATCGACCCGGGTGCCATGCGTACCGTCCTCCCGCCGGAGGGTGCGCCGACGGGGCCAGCGTGCGGTCGCCCGCTCCAACCAACCGCCGATGAGTCGCAGGTCCTCGGCGTCGAAGGTCTCGAAGGCGTCATCAGCGCGGGCGACCCACCTGCTGGGCAACGTGTCGGGGATCATGATGTCGGTGTCGGTGAGCTCGGCGGATCGGGCGGCGGTGACCGTGGTGGGCCGGGTGACCCACGGCAGACCGCTGCCCTCGAGGGTGGGGCCTTGCGCTGCGCGCGCGCCCGGCACCGAAGCGACGGCGGGTCCCAGCGGAGACTTCAGGGCCACCGGATCCAGCCCGAACACCGCATCGCCGAACACTTCGTCGAAGACGAGGTCGAACAGGACCAGGTCCTCGGCCCGGTTCACCAGCGTCAGCCGCGCGGCCCAGTACAGAGCGGGCCGCGACACCGGGGCCAGGTGGTCCAACGCTGCGACGAATCCCGCTGCCCCACTGGCCGATACGGTGACACCGCCTGAACTCAGCCGGGCCACGAGGGCCACCGCGAACGCAGCGCGGTCGACCCCGCGCAGCAAGACCGGACCAGTCATCTGCCCCTGCAGGCTCCCCTGCGGGCGATCAACGCGACGACGATGGCCGCCAGCACTACGACCACTGCGACCGGCACGTACTTCTTCAGGACTGTGCCTCCGGCGAGTTCCAGCAGGTCGATCGGAGCGGCTTCGGGTTGCGGCGACACCTGCAGCGGAACCACCGGTGTTGTCTCAGCCGCGTCGGCTGCGGCGTCCTCGGTGGCTGCTGCCACCGGAGCCGCGGGTGCGTTCTCGGCGGCCAGTTTCGCTTCCAGGGAGTCGACGAACTGGCCGAGCAGTTTCTCCGAAACCTGTTGCAGCATCCCGCTGCCGAACTGAGCGAGTTTGCCGACGACCTTCAGGTCGGTGTCGACGGTCACGCGGGTCCGGTCCCCCTCGGGATGCAGGGTGGCGACGACGGTGGCCGCCGCGTTGCCGGTACCGCGGGATTCTTTGCCCTTGGCGTCGATGACGGCGCGGTACTGCTCGTCGTCGCGTTCCACGAAGCGCACCTTGCCGTTGAACTCGCTGGTCACCGGACCTACCTTGATCTTCACCTTGCCCAGGGTGTCGTCACCCTCCTGCCCGGTGAGTTGGGCACCCGGCATCAGCGGGATCACCTGCTCGAGGTCGTTGAACAGCTCCCAGGCCCGACCGATCGGCGCGGTGACGGTGAACTCGTTGGCGATTTTCATCTTCGGTGTTTCCTTCCACGCCCTTACGGCGAGCTGTATTCCGCGAACGCCTCGGCAAGCACGTCGCGGTCATCGGGGGTCTTGGCCAGCGCGCCGAGGCTGGCCAGTGCGTGCCGGCTGTGAGCGCCGACCAGGTCGGTCACCCGCAGCGCAACCAGGGCGGCGACCCAATCGATGGTCTCCGCCACTCCAGGCTGCTTGTCCAGGTCCAGAGATCGTGCCGCACCGACGAATTGGATTGTCTGGCCGATGAGTGCCGTGGTGGCGCCGGGCACGGTCCGACGGACGATCTCGGCGGCCCGCGCCGGGTCGGGATAGTCGATCCAGTGGTACAGGCAGCGCCTGCGGAGCGCGTCGTGCAGGTCGCGACTGCGGTTGGAGGTCAGGACCGCGATCGGTGGGCGCGGCGCGGTGAAGGTGCCCAGTTCGGGTACGGTGACGCTGGCCTCGCCCAGGAACTCCAGCAGCAGCGCCTCGAATTCGTCATCGGCACGGTCGATCTCGTCGATCAGCAGCAGGGGTGGGGTATCGCCCCGGTAGCGCACACACTGCAGGATCGGCCGGTCGATCAGGTAGCCCTCGGTGTACAGATCCGCTTCGGCGATACCCGCTCCGCGGGCTTCGGCCAGCCGGATCGCGAGCAACTGGCGCTGATAGTTCCAGTCGTAGAGTGCCTCGGCCGCGGTCAGACCCTCGTAACACTGCAGCCGGACCACCGGCGAATTGAGCACCTTGGCCAGTGTTTTGGCCGCTGAGGTCTTACCGACCCCCGGTTCCCCCTCCAAAAGCAGAGGACGGCCCAGTGTGGTCGCCAGGAAGATGGCGGCTGCAGTGCCCTCATCCAGCAGATGGTCGTGGGCCTCGAAGCGGTGCACGACGTCGCCCACATCGGTGAATGCGGGTACCGTCATCCGCCCGCCTGTGTCGCGGCGAAGGAAGCCCGGCAGCCCGCACCGCAGAACCAGTAGTCCCGACCGGCCGCGTGCAGATGCTCGGCCCCGGAGGCGATGACCACCGACATCCCACACACCGGATCGATCGCCTGCTCCGGCGTTTCCTGCACCCGGACCGGGACGTCGAGGCCGTCGACGCGGATCGCCGCGATCACCTCGGCCACGACCGAGACCGCGATCTCCGCAGGTGTCTTGGCGCCGATCGGCAGGCCGACCGGACTGTGGATCAACGCCCGCTCCTCGGCCGTCAGCCCAAGGCCGGTCAGAATGGAGTCACCGCGAATCCTGCTGGCCACCAAGCCGATATAGCCGACACCGGCGTCCAGCGCCGCCCGGATCACCTCGGCCTCGGGCCCACCGTGACTGGCGATCACCACGGCCGTCGTGCCGCACAGATCGTCCATCGCCTCACCGCGGTGGGCGTCGTAACCCAGCACCCCGCACAGTTGAACCAGTGCGTCGGCGATCGGTGTCGCACCGTGCACCCGGATCAGCGGCGCGGGCACCTGAGGCACCAGGAAGATCTCCAGCGCACCACCGGACAGGCACGGGTTCACCACGACACACGCCCCCGGTGCCTCCGGGAACGCCACGTCGCCGTCCGGCAGCACCCGCAACAACACGCTCTCATTGGTCTGCAGTGCGCCCAGCGCCGCTTTCCGGACGGAACTCTGCGCGCACTGACCGCCGACGAACCCCTCGATCGTGCCGTCGGACAACATGATCGCTTCGTCCCCGGCATGAGCGGAGCTGGGTGGTTGCGCTCGTACGACGGTGGCGTGCACGAACGGAGTCCGCGCCCGGCGTAGCTGCTGAACGCGCTCGTTCATCGTCATGGTGGACATGTTTAGATCGGCGGGGTGGCGCGGCCTTGCATCGCCTCCCACACCCTCGAAGGTGTCAGCGGCATATCGGCGTGCCGAACCCCGAACGGCGCCAACGCATCCACCACGGCGTTCACCACTGCCGGCGGCGAACCGACGGTGGCGGACTCGCCGACACCCTTGGCTCCGATCGGGTGGTGCGGTGACGGTGTCACCGTGTGCCCGGTCTCCAGATTGGGCACCTCCATCGCGGTGGGGATCAGGTAGTCCATCAACGATCCACCCAGGCAGTTGCCGTCGTCGTCGAAGGCGATCATCTCCATCAGGGCCATCCCGATCCCGTCGACGATACCGCCGTGGACCTGACCTTCGATGATCATCGGGTTGATCCTGGTACCGCAGTCGTCGACGGCCAGGAACCGGCGCACCTTGACCACCGCGGTACCCGGATCGATGTCGACCACGCAGAAGTAGGCGCCATAGGGATAGGTGAGATTCTCCGGGTTGTAACAAATTTGGGCGTCCAGGCCCCCTTCCAGGCCCTCGGGCAGGTCGCCGGCGCCGTGTGCCTTCATGGCGATGTCCTGGATGGTGACCGATGCCGTCGGATCGCCCTTCACATGGAAGGACCCCTTGTCCCATTCCAGGTCCGCGACGCTGGCCTCCAGCATTCCCGAGGCGATGATCTTGGCCTTGTCGCGGATCTTGCGTGCGACCAACGCGGCGGCCGCGCCCGAGACGGGGGTGGACCGGGAGCCGTAGGTGCCCAGGCCGAAAGGAGTCTGATCCGTGTCTCCGTGCACCACGTCGATGTCGTCGGGGGGGATGCCAAGTTCTTCG
>Ga0247763_1000829_pt1 | contig 18557 bp, 13 predicted proteins | sample UWRJL141409B4_FD_179926 | JGI IMG/M metagenome (GOLD analysis project Ga0247763, IMG submission 179926) | Plant litter microbial communities from Arlington Agricultural Research Station in Wisconsin, United States - UWRJ-L141-409B-4 | ecosystem: Environmental > Terrestrial > Plant litter >...
GCCACGCCACACAGTTCGCAATGCAACGAACTAACATGGAGACCACCCGCGCGCGCAGTGAAAATCTGCCCTGCGTTATGTGAAGTGGTTGCGATTGCTGAAAACGGTGGTTGGTTTATGCGAACCAGACATCATCATGTTACCTGATTGGGAATTTTATCCACCCCTCACATACTCAATCGCTCAATCATCTGCTGATGTTCGCCCGGGCGGTTCATCGCGCGCAGTGCAGTGCAGTGCAAAATTCAGGTCCCCGAACCTGAGCGTATCACCGTCCTGGGCTGGGGGGGTTACAGACTGTTACACGAGATTGAGTCGGGAACAGTTGAGCCGCAACGGTACCTTGGGTTCGGTTACGTGCCGCCTCTCTCTCTCTCTCTCTGCAATCGTGCCATTCCATGAAGCATACATGATTTGTATCGGTCTCGTCGGTGTATCGGTCTGTCGGTCTGATCGGTCATCGGCTCCTCGGACGGTATTTTGCATGTTTCGCCGACTTTTGGATCTGGTTCTGGTTCTGATTCAAGGCTTGGCGATTTTTTGGACAAAGCGTTCGTTCAGGGGTCCCTCCCAAAGAGGGCGCGAACTTTCAGTTTGCGCAACAAGCGACCCCAGGAGCTGGGTCCAGAGTTGCATGGGTCCAGGCCCGGGGAAGGAAATCCGACCCAATCTCCAAGCACCAATCACCAACGAATCACCCCAGTGGCTTGTGGCTCGGCCGGGGTTCCAATCTCTCACCCCGACCATCCCGACCACCGACCGCTGTGGGGAAGGGTCTGAAGATGGGATTGGCAATGCGAGCCTGGCCCCTGGGACTGATAATTACCTGTCCATATATGCCGATCCTTTTTTGTTCCCTTTCTTCCCCAACCCATACCATACATACCATGCCATTCTATTCCATCCCATCAATACCATTGACGACCGCGATCGATTTCACGAACAGTAGAGTATCATGTCCACTCCACCAAAACACCACCAACAAACATGATGCATTATCATGAGGAGCGGACTCTAGCACAGTTCGAAGACTCTTCCACGCTGAGGAGAAGCATCATCCTCGCCGCGGCTTTGTCTCCGGCGTTTGCGGCCCTGTTTGTGGGGTTGCGCTTCTACACGGCTCGAGCGATCCTGCGTGGTGGCATTCACAAGGATGATTGTGAGTTTTTTTTTTCTCCCCCTTTCTTTGCCACTCGACCAGACGCACCTGGCCTCGATGTGCCTGGTCTAGATGTTGTTCGTTGCTCACAGTTGTTTCGTCAGGGCTTATTCTGGTTGCGCTGGTACGTTCCCATGGTTCCGTCCTTTGGGAAGTTACATGCTCATTGGCATAGGTCATGTCGATTGGCTTCTCCGTAACCGAGGTCTTCCGTACGTAGATCGTCGTCCGACTCGATTTCCTCGACATAAATATGCTGACTACCGGCAGACACGCAGAATGGACTTGGGTTGCACCTCTGGGAGATTCGAAAAGAAGACAAGCCGAGTTTATACAGGGGATACATGCTGGTCAGTACTCCTCGAGTTGTTGGTTTTGACTTTGAGTACCTAGGTACCTAGAATACAGCACAATGCTGACAAGTCATGTCCGAACAGATCACCATCTTCCCCGTCTCGATACTGAGTAACCTCTGCACACTCTTCACCAAGACGTCGATACTCATGTTCTACCTCCGCTTCTCCACCAGTCGCCGTTTCGATTTCGTTGTTTACGGCGTCCTCTCCATTGTCATTGGATATTGCCTCTCCGGAGCCACGGCAGTGCTATACGCCTGTCAACCCATCAATCGGTTTTGGGACTTCTCCCCGGGAACATGTATCAATGGCGACGCCTGGTACGGCACGTTGGTCTCGCTCAATGTTTTTACCGATGCGATCCTGCTTTTGCTGCCGATTTGGCTTCTCAACCCGTTGAATGTGGGGGTGCTGCAGAAGGCGGCCATTGCGGCCATTCTGGGGACCGGAGGATTGTAAGTCATTGACACAGCACCACCAAGTGTTCAGGATGCTGTGCTAATTAGGAAGGACAGCGTCCTCAGTGTGAGCATCTACCGTCTGTACCTTACCATCTGGTACTTTCAGGATCTCGACTACCTGCACCGGTTTGGTGTTAGTTATATGTGGTTGTATGTTTTACCTACCTATTCTATTAATGCTCTCCTCCCTCTGGCCCAAAACCTGACAACTTGATCGCCAACCCAACTGATACTCCCAAAAAAAATACTGACGAGTAAAAACAGAATGATCGAGTTAAACGTCGCCATAATCTGCGCCTGTCTACCCTGCCTCCGTGCCCTCGCCGCGCGGTTGGTACCATCGTTGGTGCCGATCAACAGGAACGCAAACTGCAACAACAAGCAACCTGGAGCTATGGATATGGATATCAACGCCATTGCCATGACCAGAGCTTCTTCTTTTCGGTGGAATACCTCCCTGTCTAGGTGGACTAGGAATACCTCTACGTCCAGACGAGGACAAGACGACGAGTTTTTCCAACATGAAGTTGCCGTGGGTGTCGGGATGAACAAGACGCCGCTTAGTTCGTGTTCGCCCAGCCGGGCCAGTTCTCCATCACCATCATTATCGCTATCACCAATACGAACACCAATACCCAGGATAACACCAATACCAATACCAGGGACAACACCATCGCCAACCATGTGGATCGAGTCGAGGGCAAGCAGTATGGATATGGACGGGTTTGTGGATGTTGAAGTCGATATTCATCTCCGATCAGCGAGTGCGAGTTCAAGTGCGAGTTCAAGTCCGGTTTCGAGTTCGACGAGTCCTACAGCAGCAGCGCCACCACCACGACCGAGCCAGAATACCAATACCAACTTCGATATGAAGACGAATACGAATAACCTTTCGAGTGTCTGGAGACCAAGTACCTAGTCTGCCATATCTAATCCCTCATTATTATTATTTTCTAGCGGGAGAGCACCAGAGAGGATTGGCAAAAGAACAGAGAGTAACGGGACAGAACGAATACGTGGCTTTCGCAATGGCATTGGATTGGGCGTTTCGGCGGGCTGGCTTAATGCAGTCTGGTCTCGAACTGACTTGACTTGACTGGGGCTGGGCTTAGTGCCTACCTACCCTCGGGGGACTGGATGAACAGGAACAGGGATTGGATTTGTTGGGATCTGGGTTATTCGTAGGAAGGATGGACGGAGTTTAGGAGTTAGGATGGATGGGATGGGGTGGATTCGGGTTTCCCAGGAGTCATGGCTGACATTTTCTTTTTCTTTTTCTGGAGACATCCTCTATTTTGAAGGTGAATCACATTCATATTTTCCATATCATGACTCAAGTAGGAGGAGATTATGGCCCGCCGTGACCCCATATTAGTCCCCTCTGTCTCCTCAGCCACTTGTGAACAGTAAGTTGGTTGTGACTCCATGTCGTCACATGCTCTTTCCTTTCCACTCAACAACTCTTTTTCTTTTGCTTTCAACGTCTCCTTGTTCATACCCCCCCCTCTTATAATAATGACTCAAACCAGAACCCCCTCACTCATAAAACACCAAACATCTCACCTCAATGCTTTCCCTCCCCTTGGTCCCCTCGGGAGTCTGCGGGTCAATAAACGCCGTATGCGGCGTCAGCGCCGCCACCCCTTTTGTCCCACCCTCTCGCCACTCACTCTTACTATCAAAACACTTGATAAACAACACCTCCTCGGGAGTCATATCCTTGACGTAGTAAAACTTGTGTTTCTCACTCGGGACCACACCATACGTCTCGCCACGAACCTCATACCCCTCTGTGCTCTGACTCTTTTCCGGATCCGGACAGACCTCTTTCCCTCTATCATCGCCATCTTTTGGATTCGCCGAAGGGTACAACAGATCCACTGCAATCATATCTTCCGGAGATGTCGTCCGCCAATCTATCAACGCGAGGGGGAAATCCGTCGCGGCATGCCCGATTGGTCTCCACACATTGATGATCTGATATCGTCTCCCTTCAACTTCCGAGAGATTTCCAACGTGGCGCCGGACTCGCGCGTCAGCCGCCCCGGGCGTCTGGTCTACATGAACAGACTGAACGGGCTGACGAGGCGAAGTCTTATCATGTTTGCGAATAGTGTGGTCGAAAATCACCACTTTTTTGACAACCCCAGGTAGTTTTTCTCGTAAGAGCGTCTCGACTTCGCTGTAATATCCCGTGCGGACTGCGTTGTCGTCGCTGAACAACTTTTCTTGCGCGGGCGCATAATGTAACTCGAACCCGGACGTGTCCGTCGAAAAGGTGTCTGTGGATTGTTGAACAAGGGGCCGGATATCTGTCACGGAGCGCTGTCGCGTGATTCGGCGGTACGAGGTGGCGTCCGTGTCGACTTTGGCCCAGGGTTTTCCAGACGTCGTCGTCGTGGCGGAGGGGGCGGAAATGAGGGTTGTAGGGTCGAGATAGCGGAAATCTCCTGTTGTCGACATTGTTATTTTCTCATGTAGGGTTACCGACCTAGCGTTTAGTTTTTTTTTCCTCCCGTGTAAAGACTTAGAGTTTAGGTGCCTGCTGGAATTTAGAGTTGTATAGATTTGGGAGGAGGTGGCGTTTTGCCTCGGCGACGGATAGAAATGCGGGGAAGAAAGTGGGCGAGAGTGGGCCTGGCTTGGAATGGCGACAGCGACATCGGATCATCGGAATGGAATGGGCGTTGAAATAAACGTCCCGCGTATCCACAGGGCTGTACTCCGTAGAACGTTATTAGTTAAGTTCAACCACCCTGAAGCTGAACACTACCTGAAACGGAACAAGCCGGACAGGGGTGCACCCCACACAAGCCACCTTATTAAAACAACCACAACTCCATCAGTTTCTACTCGATTCTTTTCCTACTTTTTACAACTTCTTTACCTTTGAGATAGCTATCCAATATACTAAAAAAGACCTTCGCAAGGCCGCTATGCAGGCGCACCGCATCCTTAAACTCCAATTAATCGCTTGGTAATAGGCCATCCCACCTTCTACACTTTATAACCACTTACATAGCGCGCTACCTCGCTTAGTCGCCTACGAAGATTAATAGTAGCTTATTATAACGTAGAAAAACCATTTAACTAATTGGATTTGGATTCAACAAGCCGCTAGGTACCCTTTTATATACGTATAGATCCGAGGTTTAGCTAGCCGTATAATTTTAGAGAGCGGTAGTGACTTTAGGCCACTGGGTATCCGCTGGATAGCTGGGTTTTTGAGGCGGTACCCCTTCCTTAAGACTTAAAGAGCCAAATTAGTAGATAAGGCGCGGTTATACTACGCTACGGAAGAAAAAATTCGGCCCTGGTTCGATTTATTTAATATATTAGAAATTAAGGCTATTTTTCCGGAAAACCGCTATAATAAAGATAAGGCTGGTATTATGGAAAGTTGTAGTATTAACGGTCTAGTTATTGGGACCTCCGATTATAAAGCTTTAACGAAAAAATAGTATAGGGTGCGTACCTGGATCTTTTTCGTTAAGTACATCTTAGTTACCAGCCGGCACCTATTTTTACTAATTATCTTTAAAGGCAAAACCGTTTAATAATAGTAGTACCCTAAGGATATAAGGCCATTTAGAGATTGGTTCTTTATAGTAACCCTAAAAGGCTGGATTAATAATAATACGGCCTTAAAATGGCTAAAGTCGGTATTTATTCCTTTAACCAAGCCAACCAAGCCCTCCCAAAAGCGGTTATTAGTTATTAACGGTTACGGCAACTATATAACCGTTAATTACATATAGGAGGCCTACTCCAATAACATCCATATCGTTTATTTACCTACCTATACCTCCTACCTTCTTCAGCCTTTCGATCTTTTATACTTTAGTGCCCTAAAAAGGGCCTATTGTAGTCGTATCAAATGATTACTTTTTAAGGTTTACTACGATTTTTCTATTATCGGTAAATATACGTTTCTTAATTGTTATCGCTAAGCTAAATTTAAGGCGCTTATAAAATCTAATATTAAAGCTAAATAAAAAGTATCCGGCTTATAGCCGCTTAATATTACCAAACCTCTAATAAATAAGCTTCTCTTAAAGAATTCCAGTCAATCAGCTACTCCATAGCCTACCCGCCGTAATTTAAAGCTTTATATATTCAAAACGCCCATTCTGGAAGATCTTAGTAACGAAAAAGCAATTTAATCGACCCTAAGGAAATTTAAAAAGTATAGGGAGCAGGTAAGGCAATTCAGCCAAATAATCAAGGCAATACCAACGAACCAATTATTTCTCCGAAAAGTTGAAAAGGTAATAGATAAGAAGGACTTTAAATTGGCTATAGCTAAACGAAAAATTAAATTACTAAAAGCTAAACTTAAAAGGGTACGAGTTATTAAAAGAAGGAAGGTCGAAGTCGATTTAAATACGTAATTTGCGAATATCAAGACTATTCGCGCCTCATAAAGGGCTGCAGGGCGCAAACCGGTTGAAGATTCGGATTCAGAAGAAGAAGACGATTCTAGTGATGTATTAAGTTGTATAGAAGTACTGTAAATTGATAGTTTTCTTAGTGTTTTTGTGAAAGGGTGGTTTGGGGAGCACCCCTGTCCGGCTTGTTCCGTTTCAGGTAGTGTTCAGCTTCAGGGTGGTTGAACTTAATTGATGTACACGTGCGCACATTGGCTTCACCCCGCAACCCCGCACGTCTTTACCAGCTTGATCGAGAATATTCGGTGGGGATATGTACTGAGGGGAAGACGTTGTGAACAATGACGTTTTTTAAGCCCCTATATTCGCTTACCCAACAACACGCGTCGATTTCGAGAATATTTCGACATTGCAAGGGGAGTGAGGAGGGAATAAGTTGGGAGGTAAGGCAGGACGATGCGAATATTCCCGTGAATTTACTGGGATATCCCGGATATGTAAGATCAGACTTGGTCAGCCACAACTTGATATCGACAGTTTAATCACGCAAGGACGTCAAGGACGAGCGAAATACCCCTCGCAACCCGAAATGTTCAAATCATCCTAATGCCCATACGTCGCACGAATCCATCAACGCTCCCCAGACCTGTGAAACCAGTCGGCGATGGACAGCCCAGCTGGTATTGGTGACTTCTTTCCTCAGCCGTTACTTCTGCATCAAGTTCTGCACCGAGTCGACAACGACGGCAAAATAGTCCCCCGGTAATCCAGCGCCCATATCTCTCGGCTCCAGCCTCCAATCCCTTGTCCAAGCAACGAGCCCAAAGACTCGCATTTCGACGTAGTCGCGTCGGTCCGGCGGCATTCTGACCAAGGCCAAGCTGCCTGTCTCACGGCTTTGGGCAGAACATCCTCTAAGTGTGCTGCCTTGGAAAAGGAAGGAGAGGTAGCAAAAAGATTGATGTTCTCATTGGCGAGGATCTTTTCGTTGGTGAGGATCTTTTCGTTGGCGAGGATCTTCTCGTTGATAAAGTGATCTGCCCGCGTGGTGCATGCCCTGTCGAGTTGTCGAATCGGCTGTCAGCGCTACAAAGATGCAACATCCTCGTATGTATTGGTAAATTCGGTCGGCCGGCAGTGTCCACCACAAAATAGAATGAGAGGAGAAGGACTGAAAGACTCACGGGACCCAACCCCGAGCTATGTGGAGCGGGAGATCCCTAGACCACGAAAACCGAACGCTGGGGACTTTTGTTGAGGTAAACGAAAAGGAAAAGAAGAATTTTGCTGTTTGATCTTAGCCCTTGGGGAGATAAGGCCGCCACATTTCGATTGAGCTTCCATTCCTCGCCATGTAGTCTTTTGTGATGATATGATGTGGACCAGGCTACGCCACGAGGCTGTATAATTTCTGACTGTTCTGTCCTGTTCTGTCCTGTCCTGTCCTATCATATGTACCTAGGCGTTATTCTATTTCCCCTGTGATTTGGCTGAGTTTCCATGGCTTCCATCGCCAGATATACAGGGCAGAGGGCGGATCTCCCTTCAGGTGTTCTTCGGGGAAGTCCACTTGACATTGCCTCAGTGAGGGAAAATCAGGTGGCTTGACTTTTGGGCGTCAAAAATGTCATTGATATGGTCCCCCACATACCACGTGCATGGCACATGATTATCCCGCAATAGGGCATAGCTACCTACCTAGGTATCCGCATGGTGCATAGGTGTCTCTGCATGGCGTATAGTAGAACGCTGTGCCCAGCGTCATGGTAAAACACGTTTTCTTGGCTTTCCCAAGTAAAAATGTTGACATGTCCAGGTTAGCGCCCCTTGACTTGCACTACTGCATGGCATACCTAGGTAGATGCCTTACCTGCCTCCTAGATAAGAGTGCCCGCCAAAGACCGCGAAGACGCTGCACCGAGCGTCTGGGATTCACAGTGTCCAAGGTAGGTTATCCCGGCGATTTGATGGTATCGACTAAATACTGTTTTGTTGTATTTTGTATTCAACGCTTTTGTGAGATAATTCTCGCTTCTTACAAACTACCCAACCCAAACAGCACACGTGCCTGTCCACACATTTCGCGCCTTTCTTGATGTGGTACCTTCGGATTCACTGATTACCCTGTTTTAGGCACTCTAGTGTTTTGAGTGCTTTCCACGTGTCCTCCTCGATGCCGGTCTTGAAGGCGGGGTACTTGATTAGTTCTTTTCTCACCTTCTCTCTCACTTGGTGCAACGGCGTGTTATCTTGGCTGAGCAGCAGCGCCGAGAATCTCTCCATCAACTTCACAAATGCCTCCCTGAAGACAGAACGAATGCCTTCAGGTCCATTCTCGACCAGATGCAGGAAAGGCAGCCAGAAATGGCGAAATTCAGCCGTGCCCCGGATCTTGTCAGTCGACCATGCAATGGCCGCGGCCAGCTGTGCCGCTGGTGAATTGCATCCCTCGACGTTGTCATAATCGGCAATGACCTGGAAGAGTTGGTGTGGGGCAATCAGTGGCTCCCGGATGAGATCCCCCGAGTCCTCGTCGCAGATAACGCTCGAGCAGATCCGGTTGTCCGTGGCGAACTGGATAAAGTAGTCGGCGTACAGTGTGCGCCGGTTCGTGAGGAGACGACCAACTCGGGGAAGGCCCTCGAGGTGGGCCAGGCAGGCAAGCATCCCAAAGCCCCAGAGTGGACAAGCATCGGGAGAAGTGACATGGAGAAGCGTGCTCCTAAACACACTTGATAAAAAAAAACAGTCAGTTTATCATGTTGAGAATAGCGACTCGGTAGACGAGTAGGGCACTTACTGCTCATGGAAGTAATCAAAGTCGTCGGCAGTCAGCGAAAAGCCTTCAGCAAAGGCCCACCCACTGCTATAGGAGCCCAGCTCGCTTGCGTCTTGGTCGTTGTTCGCTCCGTCGCCATCCCCTCCGTCGCCGTCCCCGGCAATCACCAGGTCGTACCTCTGCTCTCTAAAGGTTTGAAGCAAATGTTCCAACAGGACAGGTGGCATGGATTTGACAACCCCGAGTCGGCGTTGGATGCCAGGTATCGATCGAATAATGGCATGGAGGCTGCTCCAAAAAGCCAGGGGCAAAAGAGTCAGGTCGTTTTGTGCCATCTCCGGGAGAAAATCCGAAAAAAAGGAATCCTCGACCGAGGTGCAAAACTCAGCTGGCCAGGATGCGACGCGTAGAAGAAGGTCGAAATCTTGAGTCCTCATCGCAAACATGATGATCTGTGTCAGGAGGCCTCTAGATATGATCTTGGAGGGATTATCAGCCACCGCAGCAGCATCGTAGAGACAATGGAGGGCATTATGGATAGAGGGCAGCATGAGGTGGACGAAATCACCCCGGCATAAATCGAAAAGGTTCGTGAGAAAAGGTATCCAGGCCTCATCGCCCGCGGTGTCGGCTCGGAGGGTAAGGGAGTCAAAAAGCACCTCAACTATATCGATACGGACTATGAGCAATGCCTGAATTGTTAGCAATGAATGATGGTGATGGGAGGAGGGCTTGACACTGGGGAAGACTTACATGTACAGTCCACGTCTGGAGCACCGAGTGACCACGGCCGCTTGCGGGGTTCCTTTCGTGTAATATCGATTCGGCATCAAACTCCAGAGGGAAGAAGTCTTTTCTAATGAACCTGTCTAGCCCCTGGAAGTATCTCCTTGGCTCCCCGTCGGGTAAGGCAGGCAGAACTAGGGTTCCGTCCATACCTCGAGCATCGAGAATGCAATGAATGCGGTTTGCGCGAGGATAATATCGAAGCCGTGAAATGAGCGAGTCGCCGGCGTAAGCTGGCAGGGTGCTCGGACACTTGTCTTTGTGCCCCCACCACATTGTCTGCACCTTGGTCCGGTAGACAACGAGCCCCAGGTCCCTGGCACAGTCGGCGAGCATTATTTCCGAGGCCGCGTCAGCATGGTCGGGATAGAAAAAGTACGGGTAGCCGTCTTTGGAGAGCCAGGAGCGCATGTCCACAAGGGCATGATGGACAGCCAGCCGGTCGTTGGCCATCATCCCGATAGTGAATTCGTCGTAAACCTGCTGGTTTTCACCCGTCAGGGACGAAGGGTCGTGGACTGTCATTTGGGAAGGCCAGCCCCGAACATTCGAGCCCGAGCCGACTTTGTTACTAGGCCTAGGGCGACCCGAGGCCGAGCGAGCGGATTGGCGCTGCGTGGCATTGAAGAATCTGGCCCCGTGCAATGACCGAAGGGGCAATTGAGAGGGCATCGTATTCGATTTGATGTCGATGTCGATAAAAGGTCTGAACCTGTGGAATAATGCAGAATTTCGGGCAGCGAAGGGGAGCCTCCAAGACAGTTAAAAACCAACGAGAGGAGCTGGGTGAAGCCGAGGGAGGGAGCGGTGCTGTACAAGGCGATACAGCAAGAACAAGGAAGACCGGGGTGCCCAGAGGTTAAATATTCGTCCATGCCTCTTACCGCCCCAATATCCCATGTCTGTAGATTTGGTGGGCGTCGAGCCTCGGCCGAGGTAGGTTCGGAAAGGACCGCCCAGAATCTGTCGGCGGTTCAATTGGTGAAGCCTTCTTTCTCAGATTGACGATGTGGCGGAGAAGGAGGATCGATTCTCAACGCGAGTCTAGTTGGGGCCGCGCCTTCCTCAAGACTCAAGGCAGACGCACGCCACGTAAATCAGCTGGCCCGCGCTTGACACTAGACCAGCCCCGAGGCCGGGACAGTTTCCATTGCTCTTGTCGTTCTCGCTAGACCCTAATACATGTAATTTCCTAGCAATCTCATCGGTCGCGCACCGGGCATCGGTTGGTCAGTTTGATCGGCATATTGCAGTTACGACCTGTAGAACAGGCGGCGGGTTAGACACGCATTGGCGGATAGCAGGTGCAGTCTGCATCAATGCCCTTGGGTCAGAGTTGGAAAGCTGCACGACGAGGCTGAAACTGTTTAAGGTAGGTTTTGCCGAGCATGCTGAGATTGCTCTTTCGCGCGACTTAACGTCGAGAACTGGCGACGCGCATGCAATGCACGCACAAAATCCAACCTGATATTGCTAACTTCTTCGCAGTGAGCCGTGGCCTATTCTAGGTTACCTGCACTAGACCCTTTCCAACCCGCATCTTCGAGTAGGTAAGATACGGGGTAGGAAAAGCCAGCTCGCCAACTTCTGTCACACTGTTGACAGCAGGTGCAGTTGAATAATGATTAGTCAGCCTTTGAACTGGCCCAGCACCCCATTTGGGCTGGAATTTGCCCCTCCAAAGATTTCGTATCAATTCCACCACAATCGAGATCTTCGCACCTCAACACAGAGCTACCGAGTTATGGCTTGGACGCGCTGGCCGGAACAGGGGATCAGAAATTTGAAAGTCCCCGTCGTTCTAACTTCTGACTGGATACAGACAAATGCTTTTTGATGATGCCGAACAAAACAGAAATCCCTCACACAGACTCTGCACCACGCGCAGCGCCATCGCCGAAAGTCCCGTCCGCAGCACGGCATCAATTGGTGGAGGTCAAGGAAGACGGTGGCATGGCGGGTGGCTGCCTTAGTTTGATGCGTCTCATCAATACAAGCTGTCCGGAGGTGCCCGTGTTTTTGGGTGTTGACCCGATCCATGCGTATAGGGGCGTCCACTACCGCATCTAGATGACACTCACACGCACTCTTGTTGGATTTTTTTGCTTTTTTTCTTCATCATACCATACGCCAAAACCGAAACACAGTTCTCCTTGATTCGAGAATGACCTTAGTCCCGGTCCACTCCTACGTGGACACCTGCAAGTCTCCAGGTTGGGCATCCAAAGACAGCAATTTTGGCACAAATCCGGACGGGGCAGCTTTGTTAAGAAGACACAACGTCATTTGATACCTACCCGAGTGCAGACCGTTTCCCGCTGTCGGTTGACAAGGCTAGCAAGGCTAACTAACACCTTAACCTGGCTGGATAGTTAGTTTCAACAGTCAGAATAACGATGGGTAGGTTCACACGTGGTCCCTGTGTTGTGTGGAGACTAGATCTCTCTTCCCTCGCACTAGAACAAACACCGATCCGCAACCGCTCCACAGGCGCGCGTCCGGTCAGCCATTGTGGGCGTAAGTCCCGATCGCCAACCGCTGGCGTCCGATAGAGTGCAGGCATCAGCAGCTTCAATGTTCGGAGCTAGTCAGGGGGTGCCTTCCGAGGAATTGGACACTCAGCATGTTGTATTGCATGTACGTTGACTGAAAAAGGGGCGGCTGTGTGGTGAGGTCTTTACGGGTGGTGTTTGGGGCCCTCACCTTTTTTCGCGAGCAGCGCATCCTTGACTTAGTTGGCGAGTGTTATGCCGGATGAGGTAAGATGGCGCCAAAAGTTGGTAGTGTCAAAGTCACCAGTTCGAGTCCCGCACACGGCCGTGGGCGGCAGTGGATTCCTCCTCCCCTACTCTCCTGATACAGGGCATCAGATTGCTTCCTCGGCTTTTGTGGTGGTTCACGCGCTACATACTACATACTAGACAAGTCTTTCTCTCCTCGGGTCGCCCACCATGGCGTGCACATTGTCATTTTCGGGGCCACGCCCGGCGAAGGCAACCATTTTGGACGAGCTTCACTGCCACAGGTGAGAAAGGGGGCCGTGGCGGTAAACTATTTGGAAGGCAAGCGCAAGATTGCATGGTACGGGGCCTCAACAGAGTAAAAGCTCCCACCACAGAGATGGCTCCCGCAGCGCGGAGATGGCTCCAGTCAACACGCAACCGAGGTCGAACGTGATGGCAAGAAAAAGCGAGAGGGAACGAAAGGATCGGCTGGCTGTTTCATGATACGCTGGATACCTAAGTGAGTCAACCAGACTGCAAGGTGTGGATTGTGACGGGACAGCAAAGGCAAAGGCAACGGTATAGCGACTGAGATGTATTCGCACCGCAATTAAGGTTCTACAAAGGAAAAAAGAAGAAGTTTCTAGATGACGTGTAGCAGCTGGGTCCGGCTCCGTAAGTGTGGACCATACCCACACGGCGCTAAGTCCCGGGACCGGGACTGGGAGCCATCTAGGTATCAGGTGGCTACAGGGCACCAGTCCCGGGACTGAGAGTCATCTAGGTATGTATCAGGCGGTTAAAGGAGCCAAAACACAGTTGGGAAGCTTGCGCGCCGCACAGGCCGGATTTGAACCGTGCAGCTCTCATCAATGCTGGAACAAGGCTTGGATTTTATCAACAAATCTCCTTGGATTCCGTCGATAACCGGGACGAGTTTCAAGCCAAAGGCTCGAAGGTGACATTTGTCGCAGGGTTAGAAGTCACCGTTGTACTATACTACGTGTATGGAGAGTGGCTACCTATACTATAATCGGATTCGTCCGACCTCCTGCTTCCTTTCTTTTCTTTTCTTTACGCTTTTTGCTTTTAGATCAATTCCAAATACATTTTGCCAGCCACTGGGTTCCAAATTCTCGCTTGACCTCTCACAAACACCAGTCATCCGCGTCAACAGCTGTGACATTGTCTATCGGGTTAGGCAAGTCTCAGCATGGAAACCATACCGAACATGCGGCAGATATATCCAAAGTTGTTGAAGAGCGCGTTTCAAGCTTGGTCATATGCCGTTACAACTGCGGCCAAGTTGAGATGAAATATTCTCCAAGCTTTGACGGTGCAGTATTTATTCCCCAAGGACTCACGCCATCCTCCAAGATTGAAGCTTCCAAATGTTGATTTTACCTGACCCAGCACAAGAGAGACCCAGCACAAGTGCGAAAGAGCGACCCAGAGCAACGGAGACCCAGCACAAGCCAGCCAACTACACTCCGACTGTCTCCCTCTCCAACCAAGTTCCAGTCGATCACCACCGTCAAGTTATAACCCTCTCAGCTTGAACACTTGTCAAAATGTGCCGCCAAAAGTACTACAAGTGGCCCGGTTGCAACCACACGTGTTTTGCTGGGAGCATAGAGCCGTGCGGCCAGGCCGGTTGCCTGGGACCGAAACCTAACGACGTTAAATGGGAGTGGGCAACTACGACTTGTAATACGTGGTGAGTTTTTTTTTTTCTCTTCCCAACCTTATCTACCAGCCGCAAGGCACATTGTTTATATCCTGCTAACTCCATGGGGGGAAAAAAAGCCAACTAGCACAGATCAACAACACCTACAACCCCGACCGTAACCTCAACCCGCGAGAACTCGAAGCGAAGCGACGAAAAGAAGCCGAAGAAGCAGCAAAGGCAAAGGCTGCGGAAGAAGCACGGAAAAAAGCCGAGGAAGACGCCGCGGCTGCGGCCCAGGCTGCTGAGGCTGCTAAGCAGACGTGGCCTTCTTACCAATAGGCACCTTACCTATAGGTTAGTAGCCAGAGGGCGAGTCGAGAGACCCGGGAACAACGAACACAACAAAAAATCAACGGGGTATAAATTTCTCGCGAAACAGTCTACTCCGGGTCCGTCTGGATAAGAAACAGCCTGGGCTGGCCTAACGGGGTTCTGGCTAGGAGGGCGAAGGGTCAGTCAAAACTATGGAGTGGGCCTTCAGCATGAGTTTGTTAGGGTAGGGGTTTGCGGTGGTTTTGCATAAGTAACCGGGAAGCTATTCGCGGGGCCTTGAATTTATTAGCGTTGCGTTTGCATCTCTCTTCTTCGTCCTCATGTTTGACTGCCAAGGTACTTTTGTGATCAATTTCTCCATTTCCCAGACATCCTGGACCTCTCAAGCCTGTGTTCCGAGACGGCGCGGACTCGCGAGTTTTGCTGTTGCGTTATTTCCGCCCCTTTCCGGATCTTTGCGCCTGCATCTTCAGCGGAAAGTCACATTTCCCACAGTGCACCAAGTGTGCAGAGACACCAGAAATGACGACGGACTTCCCGACAGGTATCGGAACAATCTTATTCTCTTTATTAACCCATTCAATATTTCCCCGTTCTAATAACTTGCTTACTGACGCTGACGCGTAGTGTAGTGGTGGTTTTGGTCCGAGACGCAGTCCGAATGTTAACCTCCGAGAGAAGCCGGATACAAGCTCACCAAGAATCACGAATCACCATCTCACCAATGACATGCGGATTTATCAGCAGGCAAAATGATTTTTCCGGAGCTTCATTTCGTGGACATGAGTATAAAGCTCCTACCTTTTCTCTGTTAACATCCTCGCCATTTTTCTGACTAGTAAAGTCCAGTCCAGTCTAGTCTTGTCTCTCGTTCCAGTCTATATACTGCTGCAACCATGATCATCCCTACCTTTCTTATGCTTCTCCCCCTATCCCTCGCCATACCCTCTCCTAAACCCTCCCTCCCCACGCGAACCATCGCCGGTGTCACCGTCCTCGACACCCCGTTGATCCGCTCTGCCGAATCCTACATGAAATCCGTCTCTCCGCCGATTCTCTACAACCACGTAATGCGATCCTGGCTGTTCGCCACACTAATGGTCTCCCACAACGCGACCCTATCCCGCCTAATCGACCCAGAAGTCCAAGCCATTTCTATCTTACTTCACGATCTCGGCTTCGACCGTGATCCGCATTCGAAAATCGTCTCTCCCGACCGGCGCTTCGAAGTCGACGGAGCCATTGCCGCGCGTGATTTCTTATCCCGCGAAGCCGACGGGAAGAAATGGGATAAACACCGCGTACAGCTCGTCTGGGACGCGATCGCTCTGCATACCGAAGCGAAATATGCTTTTTACAAGGAACCCGACGTGCAGACCGTAGCCAAGGGCATCATGATGGATTTTGTCGGGCCGGGACCGGAAGGCGTTACGAAGGAGGAATACGAGGCCGTGGTGAAGGTTTTCCCGCAGACGGGACTGAGGGAGAATGTCGGGGAGACGTTCGCTTGGCTTTGTAAGACGAAGCCGGTTTCCACCTATGGTCAGTCCTTTTCCTTTCCTTTCTCCTGGTTTCTGTTCACTAGAATGGAACTGACAATGTCATAGACACCTTCATGCAGCCGTTTGGAGAACGGCTCGTACCCGGTTATTCGGCCGTGGGGAACAGGACCATTGACCTTGTTCTGGGTCCGGCCACGAATACGACGGCGTGAGAATCGGGGCATCGGATTTGCCTTGAGTTGGATATTTAATAGGTACTCTTCTATTCTCTAATGTACTTGGTGCCGCCCGCCGTCTGTATACCCCAGGATCTGATCTTGGGGATTACCTCGCAAAGAATACTTCCTGGGTGGATTGCGCATGTACATTATAATATATTTCCCCTCTCCGGACTCCAGCCTTTTGGTCTATCTGGTTTATCAGATAGGCATGTCAAGATTTAGTTCAAAACTCTTGTACACGATGACTCATCATCAATACTTTGTTTTCGAGTATAGAGCCATTCGCTCCCATCTTCATTGACTGATCTCGAGTTGTCGATTACCCTCACAACCGCCCAAGGTACCTACCTTAGGTACCTACCACTGTAAGTACATGTGCAAGCATCTTGTTCAATCTACCTACGGCATCATCCACAGAGTTCACAGCCGCGCACGACATCAACTTCCTAGAGAAACAAGATCGGTTCGCCAACGAGTGGATCAGAATCAACCCCATCGGCCAAACTTTTGCGTTCCTGGCTAAGAAGTCGTCGGAGTGGAGTGGAGTGGAGTGGAGTGGCTCCCCCGGGAGCAGCACATGATCACTTCGGATTGAAGCTTCTCCAAACTCTGCGAGTGTCTGGTTCTATCTGCTTTGTTTGTGAACGCGATGGCGTTGCCCTAGTCTGTGGTCTAGCCACGTGTTATGTAGCCCGTGTGGGCCAGCTGTGTGGGCCTGCGTATGACAGCGAGTCTTGATGCCGAGTTATGATGGAGTACGGCTCCCCACTAATAACAAAAGACGGTGGCATTGAATTGGCCGGCGTTGGTCTTGCTGTTTGACCCTGTAGAATTATTCGCCGGAAGCACGCCCCTGGTCTGGTGCCCACCGAAGCAACATGGCGCCCTATGTTCAGCGTTTGCGCCGGCAGATACAACGACCAGATAGATGGTTTCATCAACAGCGAAACCATGCAAGTTGCCAGCAGTAGCCCGCCGCGCGAAAATTCAAGTACTACTAACTCTTTTCATCCCGACAACGCCGGACATGTATCTGCCCAAGAACATAGCGTCAGTGCCATCAAATCCCGAAGATGACCACGTGCAACCTCGCCGAGCGCTTCAAGAACGGGGGCCACGACGACGACATGGCCGACACAAGCAACGGTACCATCGACACCAACAACTACGCCCTATCCTATCCTATCCACCCCGTCGTACAAGAAGCTGGTCGGCCAGCCAGGCGGGACGAGGCCCGGGCTGGGCCAAGGCAAAAAGTCTCCACGGACCAGTTAACAGTTTGATCCCATCCCCTTAGCGTCCACCATCTCCTTTTACTCCAACCAAGGAGGACGACATGCTAACGACCGGTTAAAAATTCAACGGGCCCTACTACCGTCTCCCGACCCTAAGGCTATTAGGAATTTTTAAAAGACCACGAGGCGACACTATATAAATGACTGGTTGACGTAGGCCGTCGCCGGTCTGAACACCGAGGAAGGATAAACTGGTCACGTCGAGGGTATGAAGTATACTAGTACAGAAATTGCACAAGATTCCTCACCAATCCTAGAAAAATTAATTCTGATTGTTATAAGAACGGCTCCTGTCCGAGAGGGACTCACTTATGTACGCCTCCGTCCCGGTCCGGTCTGAGATTCTGTCAGTTGGAGTGCCGTAACAGCTATTCTAGCTACCTAGGTAACTAGAACCTTGAGGAGCGTCATGTCGCTCATTGACCATCGTTAACGGGAACTAACTGACGGAACAAACTGCAAGACGACTAGAAAGCTACCTAATTAACAGAGCCCCTTTGGGCATAACCTCCATGCATCAAGCTTGGGTACCAGAACCTCGGACAGAAAGAAAAAAAAATTCACATCATCGTCAGCCAACCAGGCCAAACTTGCCGGATATGATAGTACTACAGACTTATCATTTCACCGTAGGTTAGTTGAGTTCAGCATAGCTGTGAACAATCTGCACTTGTGATCTGAAACTTTAACTGTGTGCTGTCGATTTGGCCGAGAGACTTGGAAGGGGGGAAGGGCTTGCTTCACTTATACCCTTGTCACATCGAAGTTAGGCATAGGGTCTCACAATTTTCTTTTTCTTTTTCTTTTTCTTTTTCTTTTTCTTTTTCTTTTTCTTTTTCTTTTTCTTTTTCTTTTTCTTTTTCTTTTTCTTTTTCTTTTTCTTTT
>Ga0247763_1000830_pt1 | contig 18541 bp, 17 predicted proteins | sample UWRJL141409B4_FD_179926 | JGI IMG/M metagenome (GOLD analysis project Ga0247763, IMG submission 179926) | Plant litter microbial communities from Arlington Agricultural Research Station in Wisconsin, United States - UWRJ-L141-409B-4 | ecosystem: Environmental > Terrestrial > Plant litter >...
GCCGCCGTCGTTCCGCGGTTGAAGACCGTTCTGGCCGCCACGGACTTCTCGGAGCTTGGTAACGCAGCGATTCCCCTTGCGTGCGCCGCCGCGAGTCCCGGCGCCACCGTCCACCTCTTGCACGTGGTTCGAGCCGATCAGCCTCACGTCGACGTGCACGACGTCTTTCATTCACTCGCCGGCGAGCAGACGCTCGGGGCCATGAGGGGCGCGGAGACGCGGCTTTCCGAGCTCGTTCCGGCAGACGCTACGGGGAAGGGCCTCACCATCCGCGTCCATGCCGTAGAAGCGAACGACGCCTCGGAGGCCATCTGCCAGGCCGCCGAGCGGCTCTCCGCTGACGTGATTTGCCTGGGCACGCATGGCCGCAGCGGCGTCGCCAAGGCGGCGCTCGGCTCTGTCGCGGCACGCGTGCTCACCCATAGCCGGCGCCCGCTCTTGCTCTCGCGCGGACCAAACCCTTGACCACGGATACCAAACAACAGGAGCACGCAATGCAAATCCCCCTGCAGATCACATTTCGCGGCCTGTCGCCTCTGCCCGGCGTCGGAGCACTGATCAACGAGCGGGCCAGCCGCCTCGAGCGCTTCTCCGACCGTATCATTCGCTGCCGCGTCATCGTGGGTGTGCCGCACCGCCACCACCGCAACGGCCGCCGCTATAGCGTACATATCGACATCACCACGCCGCTCGGCAACATCGTCGCGACGAGAGAACCGGCGTGCGATGCCAGCAACAGCGACCAGCTCGGTGTAGCGGTTCGCGAGGCGTTCGATGCGGCCACTCGTCAGCTCGAGGACGACTCCAGGCGCCGGCGATCCGCATGATGAACGGACCCGTAGGTTCGCTTCGAGGGCGAACTTACGGGTGCGCGTGCTGCAAAGCGCCGTCATGGCGGCGGTGGAGTCGCCCCTGGTATCGGCGTTGCAGAGCGATGAACCATGATCGCGAAAACGCGGCACGAAGATGAGCAACAGCGCCGCGGCGGCGCATCCCTCGCTTGCCGCCGTGGGACTCCGGATGCCACGAGCGTCTCGGCGTGGCCCCCGCGGACGGCGTCGAAGAGAAATGATGCGGCCTGGCACGGGCGGCGCGCGCAAGACATGCGCGATCCAGCGCTCAACGCAAGCGGTGCACGCTCGAGGCGAGGAACGACGCTGAGCGAACCAGCTGGCACGATCGGTGCTCGGGACGCCCGACATGGACGCAGCAGAACCCCGCTCACTCGCCCCGCTCTCTGTCGGCGCCCGAGTCGCGGCCGTGCTCGGTGTGTTGACAGCGATGCTCGCCGTGTTGATGACGCTCATACGCCCTTGGTATCTCGACTGGGGAACCACCGTCGCCGAGCGTGGCCGTGCATTGCCCGGCGACAGCCTCACGGCGGGGCCGCCGTACGAGACGCGCGCCATCGACATCCAGGCACCCGCCGAGCAAGTGTTCGCATGGGTTGCCCAGCTCGGCCAGAACCGCGCCGGCTTCTACAGCTATACGGCGCTCGAGAACCTCGTCGGATGCGAGATGCCCGACCTTCGTCAGCTCGATCCGGCCCTGCAGGCGTGGAGGCCCGGCGACAAGCTCTGGATGTATCCTCCTGACGAGCTGGACGGCATGGGCCATGCGTCGCTGCTTCACTACGAGCCGGGACGGGCGCTGGTGTTTGGCACCCATACGCCGCTCGACCCGCCAGGGGCGCCGCCCAGCGGGTCATGGTCGTTCGTGGTGGAGCCGACGAGCGCTCATTCCGCGCGCCTACTGACGCGCGGCAGCGGCGGATCGACTCACACTTGGCTAGGTCACGCCTTCACCCGCGCCGTGTTCGAGCCTCTCCACTTCGCGATGGAGCGCCGCATGCTCGAAGGCATCAAGGGCCTGGCCGAAGGGCGGCCAATCTCGCGAGCGAGCGACATCATGCAGCTCCTGGCCTGGGTGGCCACCTTTGGTCTGTTCATCGCCTCGGCCGTGCTGGTGCTGGTCGGATCGAGGCCCGTCCGCCGTCTGATCGCGTTCGCCGGCGCCGGCGTGGCCTTTCAAGTCGTCACCCTGGCGCAGCCCGCGTCGGCGCTGAGCCTGGCGCTCGCGATCGCGTTGGTGTGGTTGATCAGCTCGGCGCCGCGCCGCCGGGCTGCGGGCGCGGGAGACATGCTGGAGCAAACGTCATGACGTGGCCGTGCTCGCGCAGTGCGCGGTCGCGCACGGCTCGACACGCGCGCTCCCGGTCTGGCTGGGCGTCGTGGGCCCTCTCGCGTACGGCTACACCGGGCCGCGTTCGCCTACCGGTTCAACGCGCTCTTTCTCGTCTACGTCACGCTCTTCGCGCTGTGTCTCGCACCTCTGGCGTTCGTCGCGCTGAGCGTCCGCGTGACCCGGCTCGAGGCCACGCTCGGAGCGCACGCGCCGCGTCGCGCCGTGGTGGTCTTCCTCGTGCTGCTCGCGATGGTTGTCGCCGAGTTCAGAGTTGGGCCAGATCGCCTCGGCGTGGGCTACGGGGCGGCTGCCTCCCTTGATCGCGACGTCAGGCGGCAGCGGCAAGTTCGTCTACGTGCTCGATCTGGGTGCTCGTCCCGCTCAGCCTGGTGGCTGCGCGCGGATTCGCCCGTCGGCGCGACTCGCCGGGGGCGCACCTCGCTTCACTTCCGGAGAGCAGGCGCCCGCAAACTCACCGAGCTCGCCGCCGGGCGCTGGCTGAGCGACGGCGACGCCTCGAACGGCATCTCCAGATGATAGAATGATCCATCGAACCGGCTCTGAACGGTCAGCCCGCTCTGCTGAAATACCATCAACATTCCCCGATTGCCGGCCAGCACATCGGCGGAGAAGCCCCGCAGCCCGCTGGCCCTGGCAGCGTCGAGCATACGCCGCATGAGCACGCTGCCGATTCCTCGCCGCTGCCACTCGTCTCGCACCGCGAAGGCGATATCGCCGAACCGCGTGCCTGGGTCCATGTCGTAACGGGCTACGCCCACGATCTCGACCGTGCGTGGATCGCACGCGACCAGCGCGAGCGTCTCGACATAGTCGGCATCGACGAGCTGCTGCATCTCCTCGTGGGGATACGCCTTCTTGTGCGCCATGAAGCGCAGGCGAGCGCTCTCATTGGACAGCGAGTAGAACAGATCCTGCAGCGCCTCCTCGTCGCTCATGCGGACCGGGCGCACGATGATGTCGATGCCGCCCTCCAGCTTTTCGACGCTGTGCTCCCTCCAGGGATAAATCGCGCACGGCAACCTCTGGTCGATGAAGACGTAGCGCCGCTGCTTGGCCTGCGCGAGCAACTCGGCGCGGAACGTCGGATGGGCGATCTCGATCAACGCGAGCGCTCGCTCGCGCACGCTCTTTCCCCACAGGTCGGCGGCTCCATATTCGGTCACCACAAAGCGCACGTCGCCGCGGCTCGTGACGATGCCGGCCCCTTCCTCGAAGACCGACTGGATGCGGCTGACGGTGCCTCGCTGCGCCGTAGACCTCAGCGCAATGATCGAACGACCGCCTCGGCTGCGAGCGGCGCCACGCACGAAGTCGACCTGGCCGCCGATGCCCGAGAAGAACTTGCCGAGCAACGTGTCGGCCGCGACCTGGCCCGTCAGGTCGACCGCCAACGCCGAGTTCACGGAGACCATCTGGTCATTGTCGGCGATCACACGAGGGTCGTTCGTGAAGTCCGACGCGCGCAGCTCGAGGGCCGCGTTGTCGTGCGCCCAGTCGTACAGCGCCCGACTGCCCATGATAAACGAGGTGACGAGCTTCCCCGGCAACACGGACTTGCGGGAGCCGTCGATGACGCCGGCGCGCGTCAGCTGCATCATGCCGTCGGACAGCATCTCTGTATGCACCCCCAGATTGTTGTGGCTCGCTAGCGCGGCCAGCACTGCGTCCGGGATTGATCCGATGCCGGCCTGCAAGGTGGCCCCGTCCGGCACCAGACGAGCCACGTGTTCGCCGATGGCGCGCTCGACCTCCCCCGGCGGCGGGCTGACGTGCTCGAGCAGTGGCTCGTCCACCGGCACCATCGCGTCGATGCGCGAGATATGGAGGAACGAGTCACCGTGCGTGCGCGGCATGCGTGGGTTGATCTCGGCCAGTACCAGGTCTGCCGAGTCGACCGCGGCCCGCACGACGTCGACGGAGACGCCGAGGCTCACATAGCCGTGTGCATCGGGGACGCTCGTCTGAATCAAGGCGACGTCGATGCGTACGCGCCGGGTTCTGATCAGCTCCGGGATCTCGGAGAGGAAGACGGGGATGAAGTCGGCGCGCCCCTCTTGCACGGCCTGTCGCACGTTGGGGCCGATGAAGAACGCCGAGTGGCGAAAGCGCGCGGCGAGCTCGGGGCGCACGTAGGGCGCCGGCCCCAGCGTGAGCAAGTGCACGATCTCGTTGTCGGCGAGGTGGTGGCCGTCGCGCGCGAGGGCCTCGACCAGTCGTACCGGCTCGGCAGCGCCGGAGCCGATCAGGATGCGACGGCCCGGCTTGATCTGCGCGATGGCGCCGGCCGCCGTCGTGATCCTGGAGGCGTGCAGGCTGCGCCACCCCGCGTCGAGGGCGGGCGAGAACGGTGTAGGCTTTGATGATTCACTCATGAGAAAGGGTCGCGAACATCGCATTCTGGAGTCTCGAGCGTGAAGTCCACGTAGGGGATGCGCTGGCCATCGATGTGCCAGTAGCCGATGAAGTGATGAGGCACGAACATCCCGTCCACCCGATGATAATCCGCGTAGTCACCCGACCAGGGCAACAAGCGCGGCTGCCCCGAGCCCGTGTCGAGGTAGCTGTCCTCGTTCCTTTTCAGCCCTGCACCGCGCCCCCGCTGCAACTCGCGAGCCACCGCCTGTGCGGCGGCGGGCCGCCGCCCGCGATCGGCATTGCGGCAAAAGGTGCACCGAGTCGACCTCCAGCGCAGCTCTTGCGCTTCCACGGCGCCGCCATCGGGCGCCGAGTCGCAGCCACCGCCGTTAGCTGACCCGTTCCGCCGCTCACCGAATTCGGCCAAGAGCTTCCTGGCACACCTCCTGCACCGATGCATCGCATGTCTACACTTCCAGCTACCCCCATCACCGTCCTCGCCGCCATCGACTTCTCGGAGGCTTCAGACCTCGTCGTCGAGCAGGCCGTCGCCGTGGCGAGGCAGACCAACGCTCACGAGCTCCACTTCCTGCACGTGCGTCCTGCGCCGCGTGACGAAGCAGACCTCGAGGGGCCGCAAGCCGAGTTCGAGGAGTGGCTCGACGCTCGCGTGAGCAGCAGCAGCTCCGTTCCCCATACCGTTCGAGTCATCGCTCATCAGGCGAGCGGAAACCCCGCCGACGTGATCGTCGAGATGGCGGGCGACCTGCTCGCTTCAGCTGTGGTCGTCGGCACCCACGGGCGCAAGGGGTTTCAGCGCATGGTCATGGGTTCCGTGGCGGAGTCCGTGGTGCGCAACGCGGGCTGCCCAGTGCTCGTGGCGCGACCACTCATGCACGACCAGCCCGCGCCGCGCATCGAGCCCCCGTGCCCCCGGTGCGTCGAGCGCCGAACCGAGACCGGCGGCGAGCAACTCTGGTGCGAACAGCACAGCGAGAAGCACGGCCGCCGGCATACCTATTACAACACGCGCCTCGACACATGGGTGAGCCAACGGGTCACACTCTGAGCTCGACGGCAGGAAGCCCGCTTGCGAACTTTGCGCGACGTCATGGTTCGTGACGTCGTTACTGTCGCGCCCGAAACACCGGTCACCCTCGCAGGCACGCTGTTGCTCGAAAAGCGGCTGGGCTGCTTGCCGGTGGTGAATGCCGCGAACGAGCTCGTGGGCATCGTAACCAGCCCGGATTTTGTGTCGACCGTCACCAAGGACGCCAAGACCGCCTGACCCACGAGGAGATGCACCATGGATACGCCATTTCATCGGATCGTCGTCCCGACCGACTTCTCTCCCGACGCCGATCAGGCGCTCCGCGTCGCCAGCGAGCTGTCGCGAAGGTATTCGGCGCCGCTGACCATCGCCCACATCTACGATCCGGTCGCCTTCCCCCTCCCCGATGGCTATATGATGTACACTGCGCCTCAGCTCGCGACGATGTGGGAGGAGTTCGAGCGCCGGCTCGCACAGGCCAAGGCCGACGCTGCGGCCGCGGGCGCAGTTCACGCCGAGACCCGGCTCTTGCAGGGGCTGACGGCCGCCGAGATCGTTCGCTTCGCCAGGGACGAAGGCTACGATTTGATCGTGATGGGTACACATGGCCGCACAGGCGTCTCTCGGCTGCTGCTCGGCTCCGTTGCGGCGCGCGTGGTGCAAACGGCGGAGTGCGCGGTGCTCACGGTGCGGCGCCCCACGCAAGGCGACGCAGCGAGGCTGCGCGAACCTGCCGCCGCGAGCGCCCCGGGCTGATCTCTCACGCGGAGATGCCCCGACGCGAAGAGTACCACTCCAGGTCAGGATCCAACTGGCCTGATGGGGCTCTCCTCGTCTGCTCCGCCTCGCGAAAGCTCGGACACGTTCCCGAGCATGAAGCGATTCGCGCTTCATAATGCTAAGCGCGATCCGCGCCAGGCTCTGGTGTCGTCTTCGTGCTGCTGGGCAAGTCGGCGCCAAACACCTCGCGGGCACGAGCCAAGGCTCGCAGATAGCTCTCTGTGACCTGGGCAGGTGTGCTCGCGAGTTGCCCCGCCGCCTCCGATACCGAGTCCCAACGACCCTGCTCGTATGCCATGACACAGCTCAATACCCGGCCGAGCGACCCGAAACCCTCGAGCAGCGCGCCGCGCGTCTCGGGGACCAGGGGCAGCTCGTCGACGATACCCGCCAAGGGCCGACCCAGCACGGTGTCGAGCATGGACAACATGCCCACGAGGAACGCTTCGGTGGCAAGCTTGGACGCGCTCGAGCCACGAGCCACTTCTTCGCAAAAGCAGGCTCGGACGAACGAGTGAACGAGCAGCTCGCGTGGCCGATCTTCCCCCATGCCGGCAATGCAAAAGACGCTGACCCACCTGCGCAGCTCGCGATCTCCCATCGCTACGAGCGCCTGGCGGATGCTGTTGATCCTCGATCGAAAGCCAAAGGCGGGAGAGTTGACGCGCTTGAGCACCCAGTGCACCAGCGCGCCCTCGCTCTTGATGATCGACTCGATCTCGTCATAGTCGAGCGACGGCGTCTGAATTTGCTTCAGCAGCCGCAGGTAGTTCAGCTTGAACCCAGGCACCTCGCGGGCGCTGACCATCTCGGGCCGCGCGAAGAAATACCCCTGAAAGTAACGATATCCGAGCGCGACAGCGGCTTGAAATTCGGCCTCCGTCTCCACCTTCTCGGCGAGCAGCTGAGGGCCCTGCTCTCCCACGCCACGGGCGATCGCCTCACGCTGTTCAGGGCTCGAGCTCTTCCAGTCGACCTTGACGATGTCGGCGAGCTCGAGGAGCGCCTGGTACTCCGGGCCGCGCAGGACAAAGTCGTCGAGGGCCACCGTGTAGCCGCGATCCCGGAGATGGCGAATGGCGTCGAGGAGCGGCTCGTCGGGCGTGATGTCTTCTAGAATTTCGATGGCAACGCGGTCCTGCGGCAGGGCTTCCGCAGTTCGATCGATGATGAGCTCGCGTGGGAAGTTGATGAAGGCGACCTTGCCGGCGGTGAGGTTCTCGAATCCGAAGGTCGAGAACGTGCGGGCGATGACGGCGGACGTGGCGACAGCCCCCTCCGTCAGCATGAAGCGGTTCTCGGAGGACGCGCGATACAAGAGCTCGTAGGCGTGGACCTGTCTGAAGGCATCGAAAATGGGCTGCCGTGCGATGTAGATCTCGGCGCCGGTCGCCGAGCCCCTGGCTCTATCGCGCATATCTCCCCCGTCGCGCAGGCAGTCCTCGGGACGCGAATAACGCCAGCGCTCCCGGCTCATCAAGCTGCCCCCTGCCGCTCGGACGACAACGAGCCGACCTGACGCAATGGCGCGTTCGGAAGGATCCGACACACGGGCGCTCGCACACCAGCGTCGTCCTCGACGACGAGCACGCTCCCCGACCCTTCCAGCTTCGCGAGCGAAGTAGCGACGACCTCCGTAGTCGCGGCCGTCGCGCCTGCGACGGGAAACTCCAGACGAAAGGTCGTCCCATGCGCCAGCTCACTCGAGACGCCAATGTTCGCCCCAGCCAGTTTGACGATGCCGTGCACGGTGGAGAGACCGAGGCCGGTGCCGACTCCCTTCGGCTTGGTCGTGAAGAAGGGCTCGAAGATCCGGGCTCGAACCCCCTCTGACATGCCCACGCCGGTGTCCGTCACGGAGAGCACGACGTAGCGACCCGGCGTCGTGCCCGGATGCGACACAGCATACTCTTCATTCAGCACCACTTCCGACGTCTCGATCGTGAGCTGGCCTCCGTTCGGCATTGCATCCCTCGCGTTGATGACGAGATTCATGAGGATTTGCTCCACGTGGTTCGGGTCGAGCTGGCAGGTAGGCAGTCGCCCGCTGGTCGCCATATGAAGGTCCACCTGCTCGCCGAGTAGGCGCTGAATCATCGGCCGCATGCCTTCGATGATCTGATTGAGGTCGACCGCACTCGGCGAGTACGGCTCCTTCCGGCAGAATGCGAGGAGCTGCCGCGTCAAGGCGGCGCCGCGCAGGCTCGCGCGTTGAACTTCTTCCAGCTCATCGCGACCGAATTGCCCGCTGCTCAGCAAGAGGTCGGTGTAGCCGACGATGATCGACAAGATGTTGTTGAAGTCGTGGGCCACGCCGCCTGCGAGATGCCCGAGCGCCTCCATCTTCGCAGCTTGCAGCAGCCCGTCCTCGGTGCGACGCAGCGACTCCCGGGTGCGGCGATGCTCGGCGAGCTCCTTCTGCAGGGCCTCGAGCGAGCGCGAGAGCAAGATCGTCTGCGTGGCATGGTCGGCGAGTACCTGGAGCAGGTCGACGTCGGCGTCTTCAAATCGGAGCGCCCCCTCCCCCAGGCGGCCGACCGCGAGGGTTCCAATCACCTCGTGCTGCGCTCGCAGCGGAACGCAGATGGCGCCCCGCTGCTCGAAGCGCTCCACAATCTGCCACAAGCCCGGGTCGAGTCGCGTCCTCCAGGCCTCGGTGAGCGGGTCTTCGATCACCACCGGGTGTCCCGTTCGAGCCACGGTCGCAGTCACCGTGGGGCAGCCGATGTCGGCCTGCCGCGCACCGATGGCGCGCCGCAGCTCGCAGGCGTGTTCCGGATGCGGCGAGAACTCGCCCACGAGATGCCACGCTCGACCGTCCTCGCTCAGCAGTCCGAGCAGGCAATAGCCGCCAAACAGGCGTCCTGCCTGCTCCGCGATTGTTTGCCGGAGCCGCTCTGGCTCCCCCGCTCGCTCAGCGAACATGCGGGTGATGTCGACGAGCGCGCGGAGGCGTTCCGCTGGTGATGTGGCCTCGATTGGAGCGCTTTGGCGCACGATGGTCCCCCCCTGAGTGTCTCGACATCGACCAGCAGGAAGCTGCGGCCGATGTCGGGTGAATGATCCATGCAGCAAGCGTCGGACGAATGCGGCGGCACCCCGGCGAGTGCAACGACCGTTCCACGGGCCCCCTGCGATGCGGAGGCTCCACAGCTCGACCACGAGCGTCCGACGCTGGCGCTGCCCGTCGCAGGTAGCGCATGCAAATTCTGCGTGAGCCCCGGGGTGCTGCAATTCCTGCGTGATAGCTGCGCTGACGGCCAATCCAGGGCGCTCTGCCGAAGCGCGAAATGGGCGGCAAAGCTGCAGCTCCTGCGCTCGCCGCGGCTGGCAGCAAAGTTGCTTATGGGCTCTGCGAAAACAGCGCAGCCGCCTCTGGCTCTGCACTCGAATCGGTGCCCATGTCGAACACACTAGACGAATTCACCTACGACGACGACATCGTCCGCAAGTTCACCTTCGCCACCGTCGGCTGGGCGCTGGTCGCGACGCTCGTCGGCCTCTTCCTCGCCCTCGAGCTCGTGCTGCCGGGGCTGAGCGGAGGGCTATCCTTCCTGAGCTTCGGGCGGCTGCGCCCGCTCCACACGAACGCCGCCATCTTCGCCTTTGCGGGCAACGCCGTGTTCACCGCGGTGTACTACTCGAGCCAGCGCCTGCTCAAGGCGCGGATGTTCTCCGACCGGCTCAGCCGCTTCCACTTCTGGGGCTGGCAAGCCATCATCGTCGCGGCGGCCCTGACGCTGCCTTTCGGCATCACCCAGAGCAAGGAATATGCGGAGCTGGAGTGGCCGATCGACGTCGCGATCGCCGTCGTGTGGGTGGCGTTCGCTGTCAACGTGTTCGGCACGATCGCGCGGCGCCGCGAGCGGCATCTCTACGTTGCCATCTGGTTCTACATCGCGACCATCGTCACGGTGGCGCTGCTCCACATTTTCAACAACCTGGTGATCCCTGCGGGGTGGTTGAAGAGCTACTCCGTGTATGCCGGCGTGCAAGACGCCTTCATGCAGTGGTGGTACGGGCACAACGCGGTGGCGTTCTTTCTGACGACGCCATTCCTCGGGCTGATGTACTACTTCCTGCCCAAGGCGGCGAACCGCCCGGTCTTCTCCTACAAGCTGTCGATCCTGCATTTCTGGTCGCTCGTCTTCCTGTACATCTGGGCGGGCCCTCACCATCTGCACTACACCGCGCTGCCCGAGTGGGCGTCCACGCTCGGCATGCTGTTCAGCGTGATGCTGTGGATGCCCTCCTGGGGCGGCATGATCAACGGGCTGCTCACCCTGCGCGGCGCCTGGAACAAAGTGGCCGAGGACCCGGTGCTCAAGTTCTTCGTGGTCGGCATCACGTTCTACGGGATGGCGACCTTCGAAGGCCCGATGCTGAGCGTGAAGAGCGTGAACGCACTGTCGCACTACACCGACTGGACGATCGCACACGTGCACGCCGGCGCGCTCGGCTGGAACGGCTTCATGTCGTTCGGTATGCTGTACTGGCTGGCGCCGCGTCTGTTCCAGACGGAGCTGTGGTCGAAGCGGCTGTGCAATCTGCACTTCTGGCTCGGCACGCTCGGCATGCTGTTCTACGTGGTGGCCATCTATGCCGCTGGCGTGACGCAAGGCCTGATGTGGCGCGCCTTCGACGAGACGGGCCGCCTGATGTACCCCGACTTCATCGAGACGGTCGTGCGCATCCTGCCCATGTACTGGGTGCGCGCTGTCGGCGGCAGCATGTACGTCGCCGGCATCGTCCTCGCTCTCGTCAACCTGGTCATGACCTGGCGGGCGCGCCCGGCAACCTACGCGGTCACCACGCTGCAGGCGCCCCCCCTCGCCAACGACGAAGTGCTGCCCGAGCCGCGCCCGGTGGTGCCGGCGTATCCGACCATGCTGCGCTTCGGCTACACGCTCCGCTTCTTCGCCGAAGCGGCGTGGCACCGTGTCTGGGAGCGCAAGCCGCTGCGCTTCACGCTGTGGGTGACGGCCGCAGTCGCCGTGGCCTCGCTGTTCGAGATCATCCCGACGTTCCTGATCCGCGGCAACGTCCCCACCATCGCCTCGGTGCAGCCCTACACCCCGCTCGAGCTGCTGGGGCGCGACATCTACGTCGCCGAGGGTTGCTACAACTGCCACTCGCAGCTGGTGCGCCCGATCCGCGCCGAGACCGAGCGGTACGGTGAATACAGCAAGCCCGGCGAGTTCGTGTACGACCATCCGTTTCAGTGGGGCTCACGGCGGATCGGGCCCGACTTGCACCGCGTGGGCGGCAAGTATCCCCACCTCTGGCACGTGCGCCATATGCAGGATCCGGCGAGCATCACGCCCGGCTCGATCATGCCGAGCTATGCGTGGATGCTGGATGCCGAGGCGGATTTCGCCAGCGTGCAAGCGCGCGTCGACGCCATGCTCATGCTCGGTGTGCCGTATGGCAACCTGATCGATCGCGCCGAGAGCGTGGCCCGCGAGCAGGCTCACCAGATCGGGCAGGAGATCGTGGCGCAAGGCGGCCCGGAGGGGCTCGAAGGCAAGCAGATCGTGGCGATCACGGCGTATCTGCAGCGGCTCGGCACCGATTTGTTCAAGGCGCCGCCCGCGCCCGAGCCGACCGGCGGCGGCATCGTTGCCGGGACGAGCAATGCTTCTAACAGCGAGGAGGTGGCCCGTGCGGCTCAGTGACATCATGAGCGCGATGCAGCTCGGCAGCTACGCCGAGGTCGCTCTGGTGCTGTTCATGGCGGCGTTCGCGGCCATCGGCGTCAACCTGCTGCTGCGGCGCAATGCCGCTGCCTGGGAGCGAGCCCGCCACCTGCCGCTCGAGCCCGAGCTCGCGCCCACGCCGGCCTCCCCTCACCCCGACACGGCCACCCTCGCGGGTCGGCGCTGACCTCAGGACTCGACCAATGCACTCCAACACCGAAACCTCCAGCACGCCGCCCAACGACCCGCTGACGGGGCATGAGTACGACGGCATCGCCGAGTACGACAACCCGATGCCGACCTGGTGGCGGCGCATCTTCTGGGCAACGTTCGTCTTCTCGATCGGCTACTACGTCCACTATCAGCTCACCGGCAACGGAGCGAGCATGGAGCAGACGTACGCGGTCGAGATGCAGGAGCAGCGCGAGAAGCTCGCGTCCGCCGCCCTGGGCCAGCAGATCGACGAGGAAGCGCTGGCGCGCTTGATGGCTGACCCGCTGATGATGAAGGACGGCGCTTCGATCTTCAAGCTGCGCTGCGTGCAATGCCACGCCGACCGCGGCCAGGGCAACATCGGGCCCAACCTCACAGACGACCACTGGATCTACGGCTCGGCGAGCCTGATGGATCTGTTCGAGGTTATCTCCAACGGGCGCCAGCAAAAGGGCATGCCGAGCTGGTCGAAGACGCTGCGCCCCGTCGAAGTGGCGGAGGTCGCCGCCTATGTCGGTACGCTGCGCAACACGAACGTGCCAGGCAAGCCGCCGCAAGGCTCGCGCCTCGCGGGCCTCGCTGCGGAGGCCGCGGTCCACGTCGCCACTTCGTCGGCAACCGGCTCTTCGCTGGAGATCGAGCCATGACGGTCGCGCCGGCGGCACCTCGCCGCGTGCTGCCGACGCTCAACGAGGACGGGAGCCGGCGCTGGATTCGGCCTCGCCCCTTCGACGGCCGGTTCGTACGCGCTAGGCGCAAGGTCGGCTGGGGGCTCATCGCGCTGTTCGCGACCCTGCCGTTCGTCCGCGTCGGCGGCCACCCGGCTCTGCTGTTCGACATTCCGGCCCGACAGTTTCACTTCTTCGGCGCGACGCTGCGCGCCACCGACGGCGTGCTCTTGATGCTGTCGTTGCTCACCATCTTTGTGTCCATCTTTGCCATCACGGCGTGGAAAGGGCGCGCCTGGTGCGGCTGGGCGTGCCCGCAGACGGTGTACATGGAGTTCCTGTTTCGCCCGCTCGAGCGCTGGATCGAAGGCGGTCGAAACGCGCAGGTTCGCGTCGATCGGGAAGGCCCGAACGCGCGCCGCTGGGTTCGATATCTGGTGTTCGCCCTGCTGTCGTTGGTGCTCGCCAACCTGTTCTTATCCTACTTCGTCGGGGTCGAACGGCTGGGGCGCTGGATGACGGCGTCCCCCGGTCAGCACCCGACCGGCTTCTCGGTGGTGCTCGTGACATCGCTGCTCGTCTACGCGGACTTCGGCTACTTCCGCGAGCAAATGTGCACCGTCGCCTGCCCCTACGCTCGGCTCCAGTCGGTGCTGCTCGATCCGAAGTCGATCGTCGTCGGCTATGATGCCCGGCGGGGCGAGCCCCGCGGCCGCGGCGCAGGCAAAGGCGACTGTGTCGACTGCGGCGCCTGCGTCGCGACCTGTCCGACCGGCATCGACATCCGAGACGGCCTGCAGCTCGAGTGCATCGCCTGCGCGCAGTGCGCCGACGCCTGCGACTCGGTGATGACCAAGTTTAAGAGACCGTTCGGTCTCATTCGGCATGACGTCGAACATGTGCTGCACGGGACACAGGGCTCGCTGCGGCCACATCGATCGCGCCTCTTCGCCTACGGCCTCGTGCTCGCCGCGCTGCTCGGCGGCCTGGTTTTTTTTGCGGGGGGCGCCAGCCGCGCGCAGGTGACGCTGCTGCGCGGCATCGGCGCGCCGTTCGAGGTCACCGGCGATCGAGTGCGCAACCAGGTGCGGGTGAAGATTCAAAATCGATCGAGCGATCCCGGTGCCTATCGCCTGACGCTGCTCGGGGTACCGGGCGGAGAGCTGACCGCTCCCGAGAATCCCCTGCGCATCGGCGCCGGCGAGCAGGGAACGACGAGCGTCTTCATCAGCGTCCCCCTGGCTTCGCTCGAGCACGGAAGCTGCATCGTCACGCTCGAGCTGCGCGACGAGCGAGGCTTTGACGTTCGGCTCTCCTACAGCATCCTCGGCCCCACCTCCACGCCATCATGACCACTCAGAATCCTGCCCTCGATCTTCACCCCGCGTCGACGCCGGAAGCACCGCGCTCGCGCCCGCGCTCCCGAGCCAGCGCTTGGCCCTGGGTGCCTGCGCTGCTCCTGGGGTCGCTGCTCGGTACGCAGCTCGCGGTGCTGTCATCGGCCCTCGACGATCCGGCGTTTTCCACGGAGCCCGACTACTACCGCAAGGCGCTCGACTGGGACGCCCAGCAGGCGCGCGCCCGAGAGAGCCAGGCGCTCGGCTGGACGGCGCGGGCGTCGACCGACGCGGCCAACGCAGCCGCCACTACAGTATCGGTGTCCATCACGGACGCCGAGGGTGCGCCCGTCAGCGGGGCCCGCGTGGGCGCGATGGCGTTCCCCAACGTGCGCGCGACCGAGGCCCGAGAGCTCACGTTTCGCGAGCTGTCACCGGGGCTGTATCGGGCGGAGCTCGGCGCGGCGCGCGCCGGGCTCTGGGAGCTTCGCTGCAGCGCGAGCCGCGGGCAGCAGCGCTTCGAGTCGACGCTACGGTTCGAGATCGACACGAGCCGGGGTGCGCGATGAACGCTTGGTTCTCGATCCTGGCCGCGAGCGCCCTCGGCAGCCTGCACTGCGTCGGGATGTGCGGGGGGCTCGTCAGCTTCTATGCCGCGGACGACGCGGCGGCCACCTCGCGCTCCGCACCGCACGTCGCGTATCACTCGATGCGACTCGTCGCCTACGTCGGGCTCGGAGCGACGGCGGGTGAGCTCGGCTCTGCCCTCGATCTCGTTGGATCGCGCGCCGGGCTCGGCAACCTCGGCCTGTTCGCCGCCGCGCTCACGCTGCTGTTCTGGGCGGCGCCGCGGCTCTGGTCGCGACGAGCCGCCGGCGCGACCATCCGCCTCAGGCGCGAGGCGCCCCGGCGCTCGCCGCTGATGCAGCGGCTCGAGCAGCTGTTCGTCGGCCTCGCCCGCCGCGTGCGTCGGCGTCCGCCCGTTTGGCGCGCGGGAATGCTCGGCCTCGCCTCGGCGCTGTTGCCCTGCGGCTGGCTCTACGGCTTCGTGATGCTGGCGGTGGGCAGCGGCTCGGTAGCGGCGGGGGCCCTGCTGATGCTCGCGTTCTGGCTCGGCACCGTCCCGGCGTTGCTCGGGTTCGGCGTCGGCATCGGGCGACTGACCCCAGCGCTGCGCGCGCGACTGCCGCGGGTGTCTGCCGCGCTCGTCCTCGTCGCTTGCGCCGTCAACGTCGCGCAGCGCTGGCCGCTCGCGGGCGCGCGCGAAGCGGCGGGCACAACCGGTGAGATGAGTTGCCATGCCCAGCACTGACCCCATCACGGTCCCGCCGCCGCGCGTCGCCAGCGCCCGCACTCCGCCTCCGTTCGTGCGCAGCGCGACGGCGTGCGGCCACTGCGGAGACCCGGTTCCGGCTACGCGAATCGACGCCGCCTCGGACACGCAGTTTTGTTGTGACGGCTGCCGCGTCGTGTTCGCGATGCTGAAGCAGCACGGGCTCGACGGCTACTACGAGCTCGGCGCCGCCGAGCCGGCGCTGGCCACGGGCCGCGACTATGCAGAGTTTGACGACCCGAGCTTCCTGTCGCTGTACGCGAAGCAGCACGGCGACGAGCAAACACTCGATCTGTTACTCGAGGGTGTACATTGCGCCGCGTGCGTGTGGCTCGTCGAGAAGCTGCCAGCGCTCGTGCCCGGCGTCACCGAGTGCCGGCTGGACTACGCGCAGCGCATCGCCCGCGTCAGCTTCCGTGACGAGCGCGGCGGCGCGGCCCGAGAGCGCTCGGGCGCAACCGCCGCCACCACGCCCCCCACATCGCCGACGACCACGCACGCCTCCACCATTGCCCAACCGCCCGACCGCCTCGGCTACCCGCCGCACCCACACCGCGACGGCGAGCGCGCTCGCGTGCAGCGCCGGGAAGAGCGCGACCTCTTGGTCCGCCTCGGCGTCGCGGGCGCCTCCGCCGGCAACAGCATGCTGTTTGCGATCGCTCTGTACAGCGGCGGTTTTGCCGACATGGACGCCGAGCACCTGCGCTACTTCCGGGTGCTCAGCACCATCGTGGCGCTGCCGGCCGTGCTCTGGTCGGCGCAAGTCTTCTACCGCGGAGCGCTCGGAGCGCTGCGGGCCCGCCGCCCCCACATGGACCTGCCGCTGAGCCTCGGCATCGTGCTCGGGATCGTCTGGGGCACGGTCAACCTGATGCGCGGTGCTGGCGAGGTCTATTTCGATTCGCTCAGCGCGCTCGTCTTCGTGCTGCTCGTCGCTCGCTTCTTACAGGTGCGGCAGCAAGCCCGGGCAGAGCGCGCGGCTGGCTCGGCCCAGGCCCTGACACCGCGCACCGCCCGCCTGCTCGACGCATCCGGTAGCCCGCGGCTGGCGCCAGCCGAGAGCGTGACCCGGGGGGCCCGCGTCGAGGTGCTGGCCGGCGATGTGTTCCCTGTGGATGGGCGCATCGAGAGCGGACACTCCAAGGCGGACACGAGCTGGCTCACGGGCGAGTCGGCAGCGCGCGATGTGTCGCCGGGCAGCGCAGTGTTTGCCGGCACCACCAACCTGAGCGGGCGCGTGGTGCTGAGGGCCGAGCAGACGGGCGCCGAGACTCGCGCCGCCCGGCTCTGGCGAGAGATGGAAAGCGCGTCGGCTCGCCGTGCGCCCATCGCCAGCCTGGCCGATCGCGCGTCGGCCTACTTTCTGCTCGGGATCTTGCTGCTCGCCGTCGTCGCGTTCTTGGCCTGGTTGCCCGCCGGCGTTGGCCCGGCGATCCAGGCTGCGGTGGCCCTGCTCGTCGTCACCTGCCCGTGTGGGCTCGCGCTGGCCACGCCGCTGGCGGTGAGCGCCGCGCTCGGGCAGGCGGCTCGCTCGGGGTGGCTGATCAAGGGCGGCGCTGCGCTCGAGGCGCTCGCGCGCCCGGCCCTCATCGTGTTCGACAAGACGGGCACGCTCACGCGCTCCGAGCTCGCGGTCGTGCGCTGGGTGGGCGACACGAGCCTCGGGTCGGAGATCAAGGCGCTCGAGGTGACGTCGGCGCACCCCATCGCGCGCGCGCTGGTGACGGCGCTCGACGGGGTCGATGCGGCGGTCGCGACCGAGGTCGTCGAGCGGCTGGGCTCGGGTGTCGAGGGGCGAATCGGGGGGCGCCACGTGAGCGTCGGCGCCGTGCGTAGCATCGCCGAGCCCTTGCCGCCCTGGACGGTAGAAGCCCTCGCGGAGCTTCGCGAGGAAGGCCTCTCTCCGGTGATCGTCAGTGTCGACGGCGTCGTGCGAACGGTGGCCGCGCTGGGCGACCCGGTTCGCTCGGACGCCGCCCAGGCGCTGCGCGAGCTGCGACAGCGCGGCCATCGGCTGGCGCTCCTCTCGGGAGACCACTCCGGCGTGGTGGCGCACGTGGTCCGCGAGCTCGAAGCCCAGGCCGGGACCCGCTTGTTCGAGACCGCGCGCGGGGACGTCAGCCCCGAGGAGAAGCTCGCGTTCATCGAGGCCGCACGCGCACGCGGCAACGTGTTCATGGTCGGCGACGGCGTGAACGACGCCGCCGCGCTCGCCGCCGCCAGCGTCGGAATCGCGGTGCACGGGGGCGCCGAGGCGAGCCTCGCTGCGGCGCACGTGTTCGCGACCCGCTCCGGCGTCGCGCCGCTCATCGCGCTGGTCGACGGCGCGCGCCGCACGCTGCGGGCGATCCACACGAACCTCGGCTTCTCGCTCGCATACAACGTCGTCGCCGCCAGCCTCTGCCTCGCCGGCGCGGTCACGCCGCTGTGGGCCGCGATCATCATGCCGCTGAGCTCGCTGACGGTCATCACCCACTCCTATCGGCGGCGCATGTTCGGAGGTTCCTCATGAGTGTGCTTTTCATCGCCGTCCCGGCTGCCCTCGCCTTTGTCACCTGCGCCGTCGCCGCCTTCACGTGGGCCTCGCGCAGCGGACAGCTCGACGACCTCGAGACGCCGCCGCTTCGCGTGCTGCATGACGACGCGACTTCTGCCGCCACTGGGCGCCCGCGCGCCGGGAGCCGCACGCAGGATTGACGCTGGAGGCGCAGAACGTGCGCCGGGGCCTTCAATTCCTGCGCCACGAAGCGTCGCCCGCGAGCGCACAGCACGTCCGTGTCGGGCACACCGTGTGCAAAGTCCCGGGGTCAGCATGCGTCACTGCTATCATCGAGCGCTCGCGTTCTTGGCGGCTACGCTGGGCGCGTGCGAGTGTCTGGCAAGTGCGCCCGCGTGGGCGAGCG
>Ga0247763_1000831_pt1 | contig 18537 bp, 18 predicted proteins | sample UWRJL141409B4_FD_179926 | JGI IMG/M metagenome (GOLD analysis project Ga0247763, IMG submission 179926) | Plant litter microbial communities from Arlington Agricultural Research Station in Wisconsin, United States - UWRJ-L141-409B-4 | ecosystem: Environmental > Terrestrial > Plant litter >...
CACGATAAAACACACCAACTACCCACAATGGCGCTCCGCAGCCTGACACCCAAGTGATCGCCGGCGCATTCGACACGCTCCGGATCTAATCAGAACGCATGGCCAACGTGGCCGCCATTTAGGACGCCCACAGTATCACCAATGTCATTCAGAACCTGCAAAACACTCTCCAGACCTCGATTCACAATCTGGGACAAGATGTTGAGAATCTGGGACAGAATCTGGGATAACGCCTCGATGTGTTGGGCCATCGCTTCGACGTGCTGGAGAACCGGCAGAATAACTTTGAAATCGCGGGCATCAACGCCCGCCTTTTGCCCACGATAGCGGAGGCACATTCCAGCCACTGGTCGACGTGCAGAATGGAGGCGACATTCCCCAGTTCCCTGCGACTCTGTCGCAGCTCCACATGCTGGATGGTAGGTATTGAACCGGGCCATTGCCACGCGTAGGGACCAAGCGGCTAACACTTATTCTTGCAGAAACCCACGCTGATAACATCCTCGCCGCCTTCGGCATCCATCTCGCGCCCCAAACCCCCATCAATATCAAGCGTGAGAGCATTGCGCGCAAGTGGATTCTAAGGTAGGATAAACACTGCGGCCGGGGCAGGACTGGAACCAGTGGATGCGTACAGTGCCCCAAGCCAAAGACAGTTGAGCCAAGGGAAAAGGGGGAAGGAGATATACTGACGGGCCCGGTCCATGTCAGTCGGCGAGATATATATGGGCCTCGGTTGGTCTAGACGTAGACAATTGGTTAATGGACAAATTTCTGGAGCATAGGGGTTCTGTTTAGTCTTGAATCAAATTGTGTGTTTTTATGTGTGCGTGTGTGATGTAGATTCATATGCAGGACAACAGAATGTTTGAATTGATCTAGTCCGAGGACGACAAGTTATTGGTCTCCCCCCTTTGGTCAGAAATACATACACACCAGGTCCTGTCCGTTGACTGACAGGCTAATTTACTGATTGATTGGCTGGATTTTGGCGCCAGATTGAAGTTCAACCTGGGTTAGTTATATATTATGGAACGCCGCTAATCTTACGTCCTTGTCTCTCTAGAACATAAAATTCCGACCCTCATTGTAGATATCGACATAAAGGAATAGCTTGCCCTGCCCTAGCATTGGATATTAACATCTTTGAGGCGTTTTGTGCTAAACTCGAGGTAGTTGTTAGAGACGTATATGCCCGGCATAAGTTAATAAGCTTATAAAATAAAATAAAGTCATTTTAATATAATTACTTATTATATTTATTATGCTTACTATATTTATTATATTTATTATATATATTGTCTTACTCCGTGCGTAGGGTAGGTGCCACCCACCGGCCCAATAGCCAAGCGGAACATCTAATCGATACTATCTAGGTGGAAAACGCTGCGCCTACGTTGCGAGGTATCCAATCAACTGGTGCTACGTACAAAAACCTCCCTAGTCCTAATCAAACCTAAGCCCCCCTCCCTCGCAGGGGAGGTGGGGTCCGGTCATCAGCCTTCTATTTAGATACGTCTATTCTGCCAATTGGTAAGGTCCCCCTACGAGGGCGTACCACTCTCGCTAGTATTTATTTCCGGGGGCTAGTTATTATCCAGGACCATTATATTATCAGCCAACTGGCTCGTTAAGGCCGTAATCATCTCGGAGATGTTTCCAAAGCCGTAGTCAATCCGTATTAGTACCGAAAAAGCCAGGGGACGACCCCGGGGGCGTACGGGGCGGTTTACTTCGTTTAATTCTATACGTCTCTTCCTCGTAACGTTACCGTTGCGAAACCCAACCGTAGTTAGTTTAGCTACTATTATCGCGTTTTTTTATATCGTTTTCTTTAAATAGTCTGGTAAAATAAAATACCGGGGCCTATCAGCCCATCTCTCCTTTACCTAAGCGATTTACTTTGCCCTAATAAGCCACTATTTAGATTATACTAGGTATTTCTCAGCACAGTTAACGTACCGCGTTCGGGCCGTATACGTACCGTTAAGCATCGCTTCCTCCAAACCGTCCTTCTTCGCCTAGTACTCAGTCTCCCTATACGTAGAACTGCAATATCTATAACGGACCGCCCCCGCAATATACATCTTTGCTACGTAGCCGAAGCCGTAGTATCAATAGCACTACCTAAGCGCCGCACCGTCTGCAAACGGCTCGCACGGATACCAGGTACCCTCCACCACTACTCCCCGGGTACAGAGCGCATTCGCATCGTCTACGCTGCTAACTGCAACGTAGAGTGGTGTTCTTGTTTTCTTCTTGGCGGTTTTAGGTACAACTACCCTAACCACCTCGACGTTGTTTTCGGCTTTAATCTCGAATATAAAGCTAATGAGGCCGATAACAACTGGGAAGTTACCACGTCTAGCTTAAAGTTTTTTGGTAAAGACGGTGCAAGCAGCCTACAGAGAAGTCACCCATCTACCCCTGGTGATAGACTGGTGCTGGTGCTAGTGCTGCCGGGAGAGGTAAGAGCCAAAATTACCACAGTGATGATCTTATGAAATTGAAAAGGTTCCGGGCTGCTCCTCCCATCCAGTGCCCTGAACACTTGCCCAATGAAAACAGGAACAAAGATTTCTCGGCCCTGGCTGGACTCGACCTGTTTTTTCTACCAGCTACTTACACCAGCCTGGGTTGTTCACTGCTCGGAAGATAGCTGTATTCAACCCTTACTAATACTTGCTAAAGAGTCCTGTAACCAGCCGTTGGGAAACCGTGCGTCATGGGAACGCTATGTCCGCGGCAGTGATGTTCATCAGGAGAGGGCCATTGACGGTGCTGCCCATATTGTGATCTGTCATGTACGCACTGGACAATGCAGCGTGGTGGGTGTGCAGAGCCCGCAATCGTGAGCACAACATACATGTAGTTGCCTTGCTCTGCTTTCCGCATTCGTATAGCGAGTTCAAGTTGATGAAGGCGAAGAGAAAGTGACGAGTATAAAGGCGTGGATCATCTGGACGAGCTTGAGAAGCATTTGCCGAGTTGGAGATAGGTATGCCCCGGGGATGGGGAATGAAACTTGGTCTGATGGGCAAAGTTCAGCTCCATGTCTTAAATTTTCCTCTCCTTGGGTCAGGGCGATGGACCGAGATTGTTGATTCAAGGCAACTCTCGGAAAGATACCCCAAGTTATCAAAGCAAAAGATACAAAGCAGGGAAAAACGAGAAGAGGTCACTGGCTATCATAGCAAACGACCCCTTCGCTTCTCCATCGCGTCTATAGGTCTTCAATCGTTCCAAGTACCAGATCCGCGTCACAAGTATGCTTTACGTCCCATTTAATAGATCGGAACTCTCTGTTTTGTAAGAAGAAAACCCCGCCACTTCCCCATCCTGATCCCCTTGTAAGATAGATCCAGACTTAAGGGTCTCATGCTCTGAAGGAGTCGTGAAATTCTCTAGAACCGGAGTGGTAAAACAGCTAGTTGAGCCTAATTTACGCTTCCTAGTTATGTACGATACCTATTTGCTCATTATGTATGTCGTTACAGTGCTACCTCCTTTGCAAATCCCAATTCTAGTAAACCGTTCTCCCCAAAAGCTGTTCCGCAAGCCCGTGTAAGATTATTGTAAGGTCCCCCGCTTCTCAATATTGCTGTCTTGGCGAGGTCAATGGGAATCTTGTTGTAATAAAATATCTTGGTACTGATATAGTGGAGAGAAAGCTTCCGAAGTTGACGACGGGGCAGAGTTTAAAATAAAATGCATCCCCCATGTCGGCAAAGTCAGAGAGGGCCCGACCTGATCTGGTTTAGAGTGGCGCTGTGTTGGCAACGGCATTGGTCTTACCGCAGCACCTGGAGAAGCAAAAATTTTCGGCGCAAACCGTCTGTTCGGTTTGACCCAACTTGGAGGACACTCGGCAAGTGAGTGAATCAGTCCAAATGTCAGTGCTCCTGGTGCCAACCAGTTCATTAGACAAAAAGTCTTGAGTCATTTCTGTTGGAGCAAATGATGAGACCATTAAGTTGATGACCTTTGGGACGACAACCCCCGTGCTAGAACCCGTATCTAAGGTCCAGTTTCTCGCCCTGAAGCGAGCCGGCAGGGAATGTGATTTCAGGGGAGTCTTTGCCTTGCACACCCTTAGATCGGCGGTCCTCAGTCTCGCAGACTCCCAGATTCATTAACTTATGCCGCCTTCCCAAAATGGAACTGGATGCCTGTAATAGAGTGCCGGCTGGGTATTGGCTGCTTGATGTTTTTGACGCTGGAGCTTGACATGGAAACCAACTGTAATAACTTGGAGGCCGCACTTGATGGACCCTTCCCACCTGTACTGCCCTAGACAATTTTCATTCAGTGCGCCCCCCCGGCGGCATCGCTGCCGCAGTTGAAGTTGGATTGCAACAATGGCAACCACTTAACAGAGACAAGTATCGGCTTCCGGACATGTTAATACTGGGTACCCCATTTGCAGGTCCCTGCGCCTCTTTTACCTAGAACTTATAGAGATGGGGAAAGGATATTGCTGTCATGTCCTCATTAAGGAAGATCGGTATATTGAGAACATTAACAGTTTGATCTTGGCCCTTGGGGCTGGTTGGGTTGTTCGTGATTGGTGTCTAGTGACAGATCCATATTGCACAAGTATGTACTAGGCGTTCCGAGTCCCACCCGAGGAAAGGTTTCAACGTACGGATGCAAGATATGGCAGGAATTGTGTAGCGTTCCCCGATGATTGAACAAGGGGCGCGGGAAAGCTTGAGATCATGTGAGCGTCTTGACGGTTTTATCTCCCCATCGTACCGAGCCGTCTTTTTGTTCGCATGTATATAAGCAACACGTCAATGGAAAGATTGCACTGAGTGACTGGGCACGTGGGAGGTATTGGGGTGTTTGTCTTTTGATCTGGTGAGGGCGAATGCGTGCTTTTCCATGACTGTGGCTCAAATTTTGACTGGAAGTCGGCACTGGTATCATTTGCTTGTATTGTGAGAGATGAACGGTTGTACAGGGTCCGCCCTGACGAGGGACATTATCGGGGTTTCTTCACCGACCTAATTGTGAAACTGACTACCTTGGATGCTTGGAGCACCCTGGGCACGCCAGGAATTGCCGTGTCAAGCGCTCCATCCAAATCCCTCGCTATTTGTCCACATTCTTGACAGGGCCAGCCATCATTTCAGAGAGCAAGCAACGCTCTCACACCCTTGATCTCTATTGCTGGCCAGAGAGAGATCTTGGACAATGTCTGAGCCAAGAATACCCAATGAATTGCCCCTCCAGGTTATTGCCTAGCAATACTGATCATGCGTTGATGGGGTTTGAGCATCAACACAGCAAAAAGAGAAGAAATCCACCAAGAATAAATATAATGCAATCTAACCTCTTGTCAGTTCATTCCCACGCCATCTCGTCCACTTTCTAGCGGGCGGTAGATGTTATCTCTCATATATAGATTTTCCGTGAATAGCACCTCCCTCATCTACTTGAAGCATCTTAACATTAAGCCTCTCGACGGATTGCCCTGCAATTTGCCTTGACCTTTTGTGCGAGGGTTAACCAGGCGTGTGTAGATTCGTTGGCACTTTTAGCTTCTTATATATCAGGTCAGATTCCATTGTTACTTTGCGGATAAACCCAGCTACTCAGTACCTTGAAATATCGACTTTCTTCGGGCTTGTCCCGTTTTTATTAGGTTTGTTTAATTCTGGACAGGGTCGACGTTCTGAAGAAGCTCCCCGCTGATCCGAATGTCAGGCAAATGATCTCTCAATCGTTTATCCGGGCGGAGCTTGTTGGGTGCACCGTAGTACTTGCAAGTACGTACATCTATCACATATTCAAGACGCCCGGGAACATAAATCATCAAGTCAGCCATGTACGGGAACTTGGCAGGAAGGGAACCTTCACTCAGATACGCCAGGACCTGCTCTGATTATAGGGCGATAAATTGGCGAGGCTTAGCGTCTGGGGGATGGTATATTCGGGGACAGTAAGAAGGAGGGGGCAGTAGTACTTTCACCTCCTTAACGCTGGTCCATCCATCTAACCGCCACACCACGTAATAACCAGATGCCGACACCCTGTTTCCAATTAGGTCTGCGCTCGCCGTGTTTCGATATTGATACTCTGCATGAGAGCGCTAATGGAGACCTGGTCATCCCGGTTCCCAACTCTATCCCAACGCTATACCCGGCTATCATCGCTCCCCTTTAGACGCCCGAAGGTAGACGCACCATGGACAAACCAGGGGCTTGATATACATTGATTTACCGCTCTGAGTGGGCTGTGCTTCCAAATCTCTCCACCTAGTCCGCTCCGACTCTGGCTCTGAGTCCGGACCCGGCTCTGGGTCCGGTGTGGCACTTAAGGCGGGCTGGAATCGCAGTCAGTTAAGTATCCAAGCTAAGGATGAGCATATCAACAACTCTGTCGTTCATACCGCCGACCAGTGGCCGGAAAGCCACGCAGGTGCATGCCAGGCGTGGCACCAAACTGCCATGAAATCTCACGCGGGTGCATGCCACGCGGGTGCATGCCACGCGGCAGGCGTGGCACCGGTGTGGCCACGATATGTCACGCGTGTACATGCCAGACAAGCTGACCCGCAGCGCGTGGCAATCATGGCACTGGAGTTGCCACGACCTGCAACAAGGCGCAACGATAGGCCGCACAGCGCAGTAATAGGCCACAGGCACCCTGATGCGCGATGACAAGTACATGTCGGGCCGGGCGGGTCGACAGAATACCGGTCGTGGCACCAGAACTGTCACAACATGCCACGATTCTCCACAACGAATACAAGGCACCATGATGCACTACGTGAACTTCTCTGTTGCCGCGATCATCCCGTCCCCACAAAACTCACACCTGATAGTGGCATGACAGGTGCGCATCCTGCAGCCTTCTTCTAGATGGAAATTAGCGAAGTCGCCAAATTACCATGCCGAGCCGTGTCACGATCGCGACCTGCTAGCGCATTATTGATCTAACCTGCCGTCAACCCCAGGCATTGTCAACGCGATGCACCGTCGAGACAACGCGCGGCCAACCCAATGCATCTAAATGACACACTGCTGGGACGGCGGGGCGACAGAAGGATAGCGATGCTGGGGCGAATTGAAGGCTTGATGCCAACGCGATGGATCAAAGTGAGATGAATTGACGGCGATTTGGATCGACAGCGCCTCATCCTGACGCTGTATCAGCCGTGCGGTTCTGGTGCTTGACGGTCCTCCGACCTTTGCATTGTAATGTGCCCCGGTGCCGGTGTGTTGGATTGGAAGCGCCGGATTGGATGCGCCGGATTGAGTGCGTGATAAATGGTCGCGGTCAATTGAAGCGCGATGCCGGCAGTCTTGGATCAACAGCGCCTTGTCCTGGCGATGGCGTTAGCCGAGTGCGGGTTGTTTGCGTAATGGATCGTCATGATGATCGACGACACCCTGTCCTAACGATACCATCGGCCGTGCGTCCTTGTGTCGGAAATGCGGTAATTTCGGTGTGGCAGCTGGCGAGTGTGTGTTATCTGTGGAGGTTGGTCGTGGCAGGGACGCTCCACGACGATGTCGTGGCGCACGGCACCAGTCGTGGCACACATCAAGGCGCCACGACGTCCACGAGTGCATGTCATACGTGTTGATGTTAGGTGGGGGGTGTACTGACGCGCGGCACCAGCGTGGCACCAGAATTGTCGCTATAATTCGACACAACTCAACACAAGGTCAGGGGCCACGCCCAAATGCACTGATACCGTCATCGCCGTCACCATCTCAACGTTCTTCATCAAACTCTCACCGTCTCACCGTCGCCGTCCAACCATTCCTGTCCCACCGTTCCTCCGCCATCATTCCACCATCACCACCCCACCAACCGTTACCATCCTCCCTCACCGTCACTCCCCACCGTTCACCATCAAGTCCTCGCCGTCTCACCATCACCGTCCAACCGTTCCTCCGCCACAGTCCCGCTGTCACCACCCCAGCATCTCATCCCGCCACCATTATCCCGCCGTTACCACCACCGTCTCCGTCGCGCCGTCGTCATCGGCGCCGTTACCGGTGCCATCAATCGATGTACACCTATCCGTCGGCCACTTGGCCTGTCATGCCCAGTCAATTACCGGATCTGCAGCCAAATTGGTACCAGTTAGATGCAGGGAGTGGGAGCATTTAGGCGATCCGTTCTACGACCATGCGCGTGCCTAGAAGGATAATGACGGCGACCACAGCGATATAAGTAGCGTGGTGCTATGTAGGGGCGAGAGGTTGTATCGCAATGACGCAGCCCTAGGATTTTTCAATGCAATGTGTTCTGGGCGGGTGAAGGATGCCTCCACACGCATCACGACCAGGACACAACGCATCCCACCAAAGCGCATCTATACGCGGTACATCCATAGTATGGCATCGATTGACAGATTTGGGCGTCGTGGTATCTTCAATCCCGCGGTGAGGCTTTGACCGGACCACCCAGATTTGCATCACCGAGGCCGTTCTGCCACTGCCTCATGGTTGGCCGCTTTCCCCACAAGCCCTTGGGTGCCGGGGGAAGCCCGCCGCCACACCGCAGCCATGGACGATGGCAGCCAGAACTTAAATTCTAACCAGCGCCGCTGCGAGCTGACAGCTGCCTCAATCATAGACCGACCGCCTTGCCCCACGGCGAAGCATCACCACCACCACCGGCGCCTCTTCTTTACATGGACCACACCAAACCAACCAGCCAGCCAGCCAGCCAGCCACCCATAGCAATAGCAGTCCACCTAGGAAGCATCCTGTGTCGGTGGTCAAACTGGTGCCATCCTAGCCCCACTGCTGGCACGAGGCCGTGGCAACCACCGCACCCACTCACCAGCCGCCCGTCTGTCACCCTCTCCCAGGTGCAGCGGGACTCCCGCAGGTTATTTTCCATGGAGGTTTACCGCGGCGTGCCCCCCTCCCCTTCCCCTCTTTTTTTTTCTTTTTCCACCAGCGGCCAGGGTAGGCTGGTGGACCAGTGCATCATCACGACGATGCATCCGCGGCGGTGCATCAACGGCGGTGCATGCACAGCAGCGCACCACAGCAGCGTATTCGTCGGACCCCGGGACCAGGGACGCCTCGGCCTTGTAGATATGGCCATCGAAATAATTGGAACCCCAGTTATGCACGGGTGCGCTGTCCTTTAATGGTTTCCTAAGGTCGGTCGCAACTTGGTGACGGCTGATGCACCATGGGATAGGGTGCATGAATGGTTTTGTCATAAGTGCGGGCGGGTACGGTGAACCTGGCGGTGGCGGATGGATCTGGCGGGATGGACCCAGCCCGGTGGATTTGGTGTGTGTGTGACGTCGGTGCATTGGGAGAGGCGAGGCTGCTGTCCACCATACGCGACTGTCAGGTGTAGGTTTTTATAGGCGGGGAGGCGCGGCAAGAAGCTTTCCTGATGGGAGCGGGTCCCCATCTGAGGCAGGAAAAAATGCCAGCCTCGTGTTTGGATGGAAAAATCACGAGATTTGCATGCCAAGCCGTCTAGCACTCGTCAATCCACCGCACAACACACCAGCAACGTCACCGAAATCACCACCATCATCGCTACGCTGTTAATTGAATGCGCCATCAATCTAATGCACCGTCAGTCCAATGCGACGCAATGCGGCGGGATGTCAACCCAATGCATCTTTGTCCTAAAGCGCCGGGGACTTTCCAAAGCGAACAGCGTATTGGATTGGCGTCGCGCTGCATTGACGGCGACGATGATGGCGATGGCGTCGGTGATAGTGGTAGTGGTGCGCTGCGCAGTGGATTGGCGGCGTGTCGATGCAGTGTGGGTGATTGCATGCGCTATATGTAGAAATGCTGGGCCGGTGTGGGTTTTGTTGACGGCCCGGCACAACGTCGCGGACCCTGTCAAGCCCCAGTTTATGTTTTAAAAACCATAAAGTGGTGCTGCGATGCCCAATTTATTGTCCGTAGACCATAAATTGGACTACAGCACCCGCTTATGGTCTGCAAGCCATAAGTTGGTTCTACAACACCCACTTTATGGTCTGCAAACCATAAGGTGGCAATGCAATGCCCGCTTTATGGTCTGCGACTGATAAAGTGGGACTGCAGCCTCCGCTTTATTGCCTGGGAGATTGGCAGCTGGTGCGTGTGTACCCAGGTCGAGGTATGGTGGGTAGTGGTGGTGACAGTGATGGTGATGATGTTATGACAGTGGTCATGCGATGGTAGTGGTGTTGAAGCGCGAGGCTGTCAGGACGAGGCTGGGCATGAGGCTTTGCTGGGCATTGTGCAGCCCCGCTTTATTGTTCTGAAACCATAAAGTGGACATGAGCAAAGAAGCGCATGTCGCGCATGTGCCCGAGGGTAATCAATATCATTACGGGATGCAACGTGATACAGAGTACAACGCGATGTAATATAATGCGCTGCGATGTAATGCGATATAGTGCGATGCAATGACGGTGGCTGGTCATGGTGTTGGCGATTGACAAGGCTGGGCGACGAGACATTGACGAGGCTTCTGCTTGCAGGACACTAAAGTGGGGAGCTAGGGGAGCTGAAGCCAAATACTGGCGCACCATGATGGAAATGGTGACGTAAATGGCGATGCGGCAGTGATGATTAGGCTGCGCGACGGGACTTGGGAGAAGGGAATCGCCCAGCAAGACCTCGAGCTTCGTGTACTAGGTACAGTGGAAATAGTAGCCTCGGCAGCGAATTTGACTCGGCAGCTGAAACCAGAGGAACAAGCGAGCCAGGCCGCTGAACTCGAGTGAGCGCCCGGGGATTGTAGGCCCCACAAGTTAACGCCGCTGTCGCCGAGATTGTTAAACCCCTGTTCGGCAGGAAGGAACTTCCGGCATGTGCACCGACCCGACTTCACACCACACCGCAAATTTCAGCTCAAGCACACTCCTCCGGTCGTAACCAGCGCGCTCACCAAACCAAACCAGGCAAACGGCGGCCTATATTTGCCTGGATTTGTAGAAAAAAAAAGTTGCGTGTTTGAGTCAATCCAGTAGAGAAAAAAAGGTTTGTTTGCCGGGTTTGCGCCAAATATCAACTCAAATATTAGTAATAATTGTTAATTGTCAGATAAAAGGGCAACTACTAGGGTTAGGAAGCAATTGGGTTCCCCGCTTTTTGGCGCAGTGGGTAGTTTGCGACATTAATAAGTATAAGAGTTTCTTAGGCCTCCTTTTGCGTAGGCCATTTTATCGATAAGCCTTTATCGATAAGAAGCTCTGACCACCTTATGTCAGGTGTAGCCAGAGATAGTGTTGACCTAGCACAGACCGGCCTTATCGATAAGAAGCTCTGACCACCCTTAGGTCAGGTGATAACCAGAGATAATACTGCCCAAGGTCAAGACCAGTACCTTATATAGGACCTACCCCTACCATATTAGTCAAATATTGCCAAATCCAGGCAAACAAACGCAAATAAAAAAAAGAAGGATTTGCCTGGAGTTTGACTCTTTTCTTGCGAATTTGCCTGGCCGTTTGCCGGGTTTGCCGGGTTTATCGTGGCGTTCGTTTGGTTTGGTGAGCGCGCTGGTCGTAACCTCATCCTCTCGTGCATCTATTCCCAGCCTTGCCGCCGCCGATGCGAACACGATGGATCCTGCCGCATATACGAAGAGACGTAGGAAACGTCCGCTCCGGCATGTTTGCTGCCCGCCAGTCAAAAAACAGAGACATGCAACAGCGGGGGGCCCTCTGGTTGTTGCCCCCTTTCTGCAGTTTCTCGCATTCTGCTTCTCTCTTTTTTTTTTAAGAGTAGAAGGTCGTGGTCAAGTCCAGGGTGAGAGTGCTGCACGGATTGCTTCTAGGAACGCGCATCCCCGTTACCCTCCCAGAAAAACCTGGCCTGCAGCGCTGGCGACCAGCAACCTCAGCCCTTGACGCTCATTATCTGCATGCATGCCGTCTGCCCAGTGGCGCCTCAAATCCTGAGGACTCTTGGACATTGTTATCCTAGTGCAAGCACGTGCATTCTACGAACTGCACCTATCAGCGCGTACTATTTTCTCGCTTCCATTTGCGATGTCAACTGCGATGCCGAGAATTTACAGCATCGCGAGATGTCCGGCGCGCTGTTGATTATCGTGCAATACCCTTGAGAATCCCGGGTGCGCAGACTAGCTCTCTGAGAATGGATCCCACGGGGTTGCAGAAGCTATAAAATGGGGGCTCTACATTGCGCAGCCCCGCTTTATTGTTGAGAAAACAATAAGGCGGGACCGCGCAGAGGAGGGGGTCTCCATTTTATGGTCTTAAAACAATAAAGCGGGACTAAAATATTGGGGAGGCCCGTCTTATTGTTGAGAAAACAATAATGTGGGACTGTACAAAGGAGAACTCCATTTTATGGTTTTACAAACAATAAGGCGGGACTGTGCAGAGGAGAGTCCCCATTTTATGGTTTCCGAAGCAATAAAGCGGGCCTACATCCCCGAACAAATACTGACCATGAGAGGAGTGCTGCGATCATCCCCTTCTCTGCCCGATCATCCCCCGACCCAGCTGCATCGACTCAGCCTCATCAAACTGCGCGCTTCGTACCATATAAAGCACGGTTAACATAGTCTTAATTACCGCCTACAATCCAGTGCCGCACCACTCTCCGCGCAAACTGCTCATCGGACATTCGAGCGAGAGCCACCTGTCTCACCCGCCGTCGTTTGCTTTAATGCCGTCTGCGAATACGCTGTGCAGCCTGCACTCACCGCTTAGCCTTCTGTTATCTGATTCTCGGACCCAGGGAAATGTCAAGTGCTTTTAAGGGCAAGTCCGTTCTGATCAGTCCCCTCTCTGTGAAGACACCACATCGCGCAAGTCTGTTGCTTTTTTGTTTTTTTCTGTTGCATTGCATCTCCCCTGCCTACAGACAACTCGTGCCTGCCCCCGACATGGAGTGTTGGACAGCCACGCATCCGTGGTCTCTCTTGTTTGGACGCAAAACCACGAAACTTTCATGCATTAACGTCGCGCTAGATCAAATCTATCGCACCAGGTCCAATGATGGATCTCACCAGGCCATGTATTATATCTAGGTATTGCGCGTTCGGCTTTCATGAGATTTACAATTGACCTTGAGAAACCAAGGACTGCTAGTTCGTGCCCGGGATTTCTCTATTTGCTGTGTAGGCCATTCGAGGTTGAGCTGTCGATGGAGCCCAGGCACGGCCCGGATTCAATCGGCTCGCTGCGTCGGCGATGTATCGCTGTGGCGATACACTGATGCCTCAGGCTGCATCAACCGGCTGCAGCTTGTCTAGGGAACTCGGTAATTTTGATACAGTTGTAGGGCACAGGGCGCAGCGACGTCGATGGTGGCGAAAAACGGAGGGATCGCAGCAATCAACCTCTCTCGAGTCCTCTCTCCCTCCTCGGATGTTTCGATCTTGAGGTCGTATCTGCCGCTTGCCCCGTTCATTTAACTAGCCCAAGTCTAGTAATCATCATCGAGCAGAAAAAACATAGAGCGCGTCGAGTGCAGGAGGAGAGTTCCGCGTGAGTGAACCCTTGTCGGTTTTTTTTTTCTTTTTTTCAAAAGCGTTGGGATGCAACGGCACGTTCTGTTCGGGAACAAAACGAGCATGTCAGCAGAGAGCGCTGCCTGTCCCCTCCAACCGCGTGGGTGAACCAAAAAAAGAGGCACTTTTTTCTGGTTGCTCCCTACGGCAACACCGCTCGCAGGCAGAACTACCGCAGAAGCCATATCCAGCGCATCTGGAATTTACACGTTGGCTCCTTGGGTTTTTGAACGCGTATGTAGCAGGTCAAGTCAGGCCCCGGCCCCAGGTGCGCCCTCACGTACATGTTGAGCCAGTTCAATCACTAAAAGCAACACTCATATTACAGCCATGGTTTGTATTTGGTTGATAGGCGATAGGCATTAGCTTAACTATTGTATGTGCTTCTCTTCGTCCCATTACCACTGACACCACCGCGTTCAAGGTTCCGGCCGGGGCAAAGAACAGAAACATTGAAACAAGCCGCCGTCATACCAACTGAGATATAGCTCAATATGTGTACAAGATAATGATATTTTGGGGAGGTCCAGGTGTTTGTGCAATCTTTGTTTTGTCATGTCTCGTCTCAGCGAAAGTCATAGTCGTCTTTTGCTAAATCTAAAAGGGGGCCCAACCAGTGACAAAGTACGGCAAAACGAGGATATCCCATCAGTTCTTGACTGTGTTGTCGGGCGGACGGCTTGTTTTCTGGATTTTTGCGAGGTGCCAGAACAGGAGGGCAGATAGCCATACAGCAAGTTGAACAAACGGACTCGTCCCGAGCCGAGCAAAAATTGCATGTCTCTGATCAGAACAATAGTATTCTAAGCTTATCATGATATTTTCGGGTTCATCTCTTTGCAGAGTTTCATCAATCTGATCAAGTATACGATTAATAATCAATAAATGTAAGCAGAGCCGTGCAGTTGAGAAGAATACAACGAACAAGTGCAGCCCGATGAGGAATGTTTCGTGCTGCCAGTTACCCCCAGCATCATCTAATCATGGGATGGTAGAGACTAATGCGAGTAAAACGTAAAGTGCTTGAAGAGATCAAGGTAACCCGAGGAAACTAAATAGCAACTCGACGTACTGCGGAAGGCAAGTCCGGGATATGAAGCACAAAACGGTTTCGCAATCCCGCTAAGAATCCCGCTAAGGACCAAGGCGTGCCCCGTTTTATTTTTTTTAAGAAGAGTATGGTGATAAGGCGGACGAAGAATGGGGTGTTATTGCTGATTGAGATAGAAACTGGGTCTGCCGTATGGGATCAAGGGACCTGGAAATGGACTTGACTCCCAGCATTGTCCCAGAGCCTTGGGGGTAGTACGGTAGCGAGGATGGGACCGCATTTGCCCTATTACCAGATTGTGAAAAAGACGTGATGAGCAATTTATCGCAAATCATGAACTTAAGAGCATGAAGCCAAAATAGACAATACCGATGGTGGGGATTCGAACTTTAAGCCCGGAGGGCTATGACGCAAGTTATCTTCAATACATGTACCTTTAATAGCACCAAGTCGAGGCCTCCGGGGCACTATGGCGCGTAATGGGGACGTCTGAGCAAAGACGGACAAAGTCGTGTTCGACATATTTGATATGAAGACGGAAAGGATGGCGACATAATCCTGGGATAAACATGAGCACCAGGATAAGACTGATGCAGATGTTTAATAGAAGGGAGTCAATTGGCTGCGAGCAAGATCAAGTTCGGTGCACCCAGCCAACGACATGGAATCAGGGCAACGCAAATACGAAAGAGCGAAGAGCATTAACAGGATACCAGCTACGTACGAGATTTAGAAAAGATGATTGGGGTGTGTAAAATGACAAAGATACACACAACTTGGTGCTGAGAAAACAGCTACTATGAGAAAAAAAAAAAAAGACACCCAACATCAAGGTGCGGAAAAGTCCCAAGGGCATAGGCGCTTGCAGGTCACTGTCGAGGAGATCAAGCCCAAGAAGTTTGAACCACAGCGGCGAAGTCAAGACGCCGAGCTTCAAAAAGTACGGAGAGGAGACCCAAAGAAAGACTGGGTCAAATCGGAACAGTCACCAGCAAGTATCCTATCCTGCTTTTATCACAAGGGAACGGCAAATTGCAACATCATATGAACCGCCAACACATGCAGATCGACGAGCAGAAACTCAGGAATCTTCTGGCCTTATGGACAAACTCCTTGCTATCGTGGAGGCAAGAAGTGGAGGACAGATTGTGCCTCTGCAGTGCCGAGGGCACTGACTGACTCTAAAATACTAGAGATAACTATGGACGGACTAATGTTAGTTGGGCAGTCGGCGAGAAAGAGGACGGCAAGTGTGATTCTCCATTTCCACAGTAACTGGAAACATGGTGAGCTCCCCGGAGGAATGGCACGGTACTTGGGTATTAATAGAACGAATAATGCATGGCCGAGATGAGGAAATCGTATTACAGCTGGTTGAGACTGAGCAGGGTAATACTGGAGGTTACGGCAGCACAAGGCCTCTAGACCCAAGCCTATACGTTGCTTGAACCGGTGCATGCACTTACTAGACCAGACGGCAGAGAATATCTCGGTAGATTGGTAGGTAAATAGGTAGGTACCGGAAACCAGTGATCAAACTTGAAACCTCAGATATAAATATTGACTTAGCCATGTCTAAAAGCTCAATGCAGTGGCCGGATTAGAGAGGGGGGTATGTTGACAGAGTGGTGAGTGCTGGTGAGTGATGGTTCGAAGAGGAAGAAGTTGACATCGTCACGGGCGGTGCTGTTTCAATTTATTGATTGGGAAATGTCGGCTGAGGCCTGGCCGTAGTGTCTGTAGAGATTGATGCAATAAGCAAAGAACAGGATCCAAACATGGTGTGTCGTACGGTCAATCTAAACCTAGGACATGGAGGTTATGAACGGGAAGGGCACAGACAGTTCTCTTGACGCGCTGCTCGCTGTTGGATGTAAGCGATCTTAACTTGCTGCCACAGATGTCAGTCGGCCCAGTAAAAACCTCATTCCATGCCTCCAGACCAATGTGATAAAAAAAAGCTCAACATCACCGATTCACCGACACTATCATGGACACCCCGGAGCTGAACCAGATGCAAAGAGGTAGGTGATTGAAGCTGCCCACATGGGGAGATGCAGACCTAGAGTTGGAACTCTCCAATGTAGACAGAGCGGGCTTTCAAAAAATTAGTGCTGCTGACATGCCTTTCCAATTCCAGTTTGTAAACGTTTAAGCAACTCCCAGGGTCAACATGTCTCGGGAACGTGTTGAAACGCCAACACTGGTACTCCAGCTCATGCCTGACTTTCTCCAATTGCCTCCAGTCCCAACAGGGAAACGAGATTTAACCTTGCTAACATGGCGTGACCAAGAGCATCAATACCTAGGAACCGCAGCCAGCTCCCCCCAGACCAGTGTTGCAGGCTTCCTCTCACACTAAGTCCTGGAAAGTCTAGGAGCACGACGTGCTCAGACCTTTACATTTGGAAAAGTCCGTATCGGGCTTAACTATACCTGCCTTCTGACCCTCGTCACTCCACATACAGGACTGGGGGAGATGAGGCCTTGCAGGTGTAAAGAAAGGACTTTCGGATTATACTGTCAACGTTTGGAAAGACGCGATATATTTGGACTTTTCGGGACTGAGTTTCCGTTGTGAACAATCTTGCTGTCTCTATCACACGCGGATTTAAACCGAGTATGATTAACAATTAACTAACTACCTCACCCAAGCCGGTAGCTTGCAGGCTCAACGCTGTTGTTATAGCGGAACAAGACCAGACCTTACAGGAGACTGGGTATGCAACTCTCTCTCTCTCTCTCCGGTAAACAAAGTTTGTACGATAAGCGGTTCTCTCAAAGCAGGGCATATCTCCAGGTGTTATCGACATGTTTGAATCAGCGCAGGTGTTTCAGGGCTCTGACGAAGCAAGTGGATGCAGCTTTTTATAAACAGCTGTGTGTTGAAGAGTGGTTCGTGTGCAAGTAATTTCGGGTATTCAAGGTAAGGTTCATACACTCAGTCGTCATGGAAATGGAGAACGGGGGGCACCCGAGTCCTGAATTCATTGCTGCCTGGCGGGTTGCGAGCAGCGTAGCTTCACTACGCATCGGCTCATAGTAAATGACTACAACATGCCTGCTCTCTTGAACCAATCAAAGACCCTCACTTGGCCTTTGGAAGACCCCCAGGCTCGCAGTCTGGACCCACGTTACAGCTTCGGGGTTCAGGAGTTCAGGGGCTCGGCGGTTCCGAATACCGTCTCCCAAACTGGCGTGCAGGGCGATGAGAAGCAAAAGCTAGGTTCATTGCTAGATGTGCGCGCACCGTTGACATGGATTGGATATGCGAGATCTTAGCGATGGTTGCAGACGCTTTTGATGTTGTTGAACTCCTGTCTCTTCATTCGTTTCAAGTCAAGACATGGTCGTTCTGGGCATGCGAAGAACCCAGTGTTTGAGGCGTGTGAGTCCCAATCATCCGAGACGTGGCCGGAGGTATGCAATATGTTAGAGCCTGGGGCCGGTTTCTCTGGCATGTCCAAAAGCTCCAATTCTGTCGACGCAAGTTGGAGCAGGGTGGTACCGTCTCCAAGATAAAACCAGCGCAGCGACTCCTTGAGCATGTATCCCACAAGCAGGGATGATACAGCAGGGTTGCTGCAAACGGACTAAGGCGTTTTGGAAACAATGATCAAACCACTTAGATACACTGCTTAGTTTAAGAGGTGCCTTGTTGTCTCGGTGAGGTCGACCTCCACTTGCCTGTGAGTTCTCATATACGGGGCAGCAAACCATGCAACTGCTTGTTGAAGTGTATCCTCTAATAGCACTGTATTCATTACACTTGGTTACTAGACAGGTTTATCAGGGCTTGGATACTCACTTTTACCTTGCTGTTGATTGATGTGACTTGGCTGTTTGGTGCATTCTGACTTGACCTCGACCCGAACTGATGAAACGCAATGCGCAGAACTGAAAAATTCCCGTTGATCTTCGTAATCTTGATGCTCTATCATTGGATGTTGAATCTTGAGTTTCTGGCCAAAGCGCGGGCAATGGGTAGACCAATAACTTCGAGTAGA
>Ga0247763_1000832_pt1 | contig 18528 bp, 13 predicted proteins | sample UWRJL141409B4_FD_179926 | JGI IMG/M metagenome (GOLD analysis project Ga0247763, IMG submission 179926) | Plant litter microbial communities from Arlington Agricultural Research Station in Wisconsin, United States - UWRJ-L141-409B-4 | ecosystem: Environmental > Terrestrial > Plant litter >...
GACGACGCCCTCGACGCGGACGACGAAGGGGTTCACGCGCTGGAAGACGCGGGCGACAGCGAGGACCTCGACGACAGCGAGGACGAGCTCACGAGCGCGTACGACCTCTCGCACGAAGACCTCGCTTCAGCCCACGCGCTGGCGCGCCAGCTCGCTCTGGAGCTCGACGCCGACGGCGTCCGCTTCGCGATGCTGGAACGAGCGTGCAACACCGATCTGCTGAGCCTGCTCGCAGACCTCCCCGACGCGCTCGCCAAGGCCGAGAAGGTGGACGACGGCGCCGAGCTCGCGCGGCTGCTCGCTTTCCTGGATCCGCCGCATTTTCTGGGCGAACGTGCGCTGCTGCTGGCGGAAGCCGGCCGGCGCGAGGACGCCCTCGCGCAGCTGGCCGAGAACCTCGAAGCGGCGGACGACGATGCCTGGGTCGAGGTCAAGGCGGCAGACGTTCATGCCGTGCTGGGCGACAGCGAGCGCGCCGAGGGCCTGCTGCGTGCCGTGCTGTCACGCCAGGTCGAAGCGCAGGCACGCGACGGCGCGCTCGATCGCTTGCTCGAGCTGCTCGAAAGCCAGGGCCGCACGGCAGAGTGCAAGGCGCTGCTCGCGGCAGAGCGTCAACGCCTCGACGCTTCGATCCAGCTCAACACCCAGACAGAGCAACGCCTCGCTCCCAAGGTGGGGCGCAACGATCCCTGTCCGTGCGGGTCGGGCAAGAAGCACAAGAAGTGCTGCCTGGCGTGAAGCCCTGAGCGACGCTCGTCGCTGCGGCTCGGCCTGCGACTCCGAGGCTCGTCTCACCGAAAACTCGCTCGCGTCGACATCACGCGGGCGTGTCCGGCTGTCGAGCGACGGCGGGACCCGTCTATCGTCGCGTGCGTTCCGTGCAGCCGCGAAGAGCGCGGAGCATGCAAGAAGGTGGTCGTCATGCAATGGGCGAAGATGAAGGTGGCGCTGGCCGCCGTGGTGCTGAGCTCGAGCTGCAACGTCGACGATCGGCAGCCGCTCGTTTCGGACGTCGAGCTCTCGACGGATGCCGCGGCGCCGGCGGAAGGCGACGCGCCATCCCTGGAGAACGACGGAGCGGGGCCCGGGCGCAGCGGCGGCGACGACGGCATGCGAGCGGACTCGGCGTGCTCGTCCGCGCTCGGCTGCAGCGTCTGTGAGCCGGGCCTCACGCGCTGCAGCGGGCCGGCGGCCATCGAACGCTGCGACGAGGCCGGCAGCGCGTGGGTGCCGAGCGCGACGTGTGCGGGCGCGACGCCCGCGTGCGTGCCCGAGACGGGCGTCTGCGGCGCGTGCTCCGAGGGCGACGTGCGCACCTGCGTGGGCGCTCTGGGCAACTGCGCCGCCGGCACCCAGCGCTGCGGCGCAGACCTTCGCTGGAGCCTGTGCAGCATCCAGCCAACGGTCGACAGCTGCACGCCGGGCGACGACGCCGACTGCGACGGAACCCCCAACAATCCCCCCGAAGGCTGCAACTGCAGCGCCGACGTGGCCTGCGGCATCAGCGACGTCGGCAACTGCCAGCTCGGGACGAGCCGCTGCACGGCAGGTCGCCTGGGCGCTTGCGTCGGCTCGGTGACCCCGGCGGCGCGCGACTGCCGGTCGACGGCAGACAACGACTGTGACGGCCTGGCCGACAACCAGCTCGACACGGTTTGCCAGTGCATACCGGCTTCGATCGAGACCTGCGACGTGCACGCGGGCCTCGATGGCATCGGCATCTGTCGTGCGGGAACGCGCACCTGCGTCGCGTCGGCGGGCTCGCTCTCGAGCGCCTGGGGGGCGTGCGTGGGCTCGGTGGGCCCGGCGGCGAGAAACTGCGCTGCGCCTGCCGACAACGACTGCAACGGCGTGATCGACCGAGACGAGAACGCCTGCGCCCCTCCAGCGGTCACCGTCACCATCGAGTCACGAGGCAACGCGACGTTCGGCGTCGTGAGCTCCTCGCCGCCGGGTCTCGATTGCTCCGCCCCGCCGTGCCGCGGCTCGTTTCCCGTCGGCACGCAGGTCACGCTCGAGTCGCAGACCGTCACCCAGTTCCGGCACGGGTTCTCCGGCTGGGGAGGGCCCTGCAGCGGGCTCGACGAGTGCTCGTTCATCGCCAGCGCGAACGTCACCGTCACCGCGGCGTTCGACCCTGCCAACCTGGCATTCGTGACGTCGGCGACCACGACCGGCAACCTGGGCGGGCGAGAAGGGGGCGACGCCCTGTGCAACAGCCTCGCCGCCGCGGCAGGGCAACCGGGCGAATACTTCGCCTGGCTCTCGACGTCGACCGCCTCCGCCGTCGACCGCATGCGGGGCGCCCGAGGCTGGATCCGCACGGACGGGCTCCCGGTCGTCGACACGCTCGACGATTTCCAGGGTGACATGTTCTACCCCATCCAGGTCGACGAGGCGCGCCGCAACGTGGGCATCGTCTCCGTGCTGACCGCGTCGACCGGCGCTGGCCGCCTCGGCCCTCCCGGCGGAGTTCCCTGCGCCGACTTCACCAGCGGGCTCCCCGGAGGCACCGTGGTCGACGGTGGCAACACGAGCGCGATCGGGTTTCGCTTCTCCAGCTTCAACCAGGCCGCCTGCAGCGTCCTGCGCCCCATCTATTGCTTCGGCGTAGATCGCGAGGTGGCGATCCGCCCCCGTCCCGACGACGGGCGCGTCGCCTTCGTCAGCGGCGGCTTCCTCCCCGCCGGGGGCCGCGCCGGCGCCGACCAGTTCTGTCGGAGTGAAGCCAGCCGGCTCGGCCTGACCGGGAGCTTCAAGGCGCTGCTCGCCACCTCCACGGCCAGCCCCGCCTCGCAGTTCGATCTCACGGGGCCCCCCTGGGTCGGCCTCGACGGCGTGCGCATCACCGCCACCGCGCGCGCCTTCTTCGAAGCCGCCCAGTGGGACACGGCGCCCAAGCCCGACGGCGCGCAGGGCAACGGCGGGACCTGGGTGGGCGGAACCACGCTCACCCAACCCGGCACCCTCCAGAACACCTGCAACGACTGGACGTCCACGGCAGGCAACGCCGACGTCGGTTCCATCGGCATGACCAACGCGCGAGACTTCTTTCACTTCTTCGGCTCGTCCCCCTGCAACTCGGCGACTCCGCTGGTGTGCATGGAAGAGTGAGCGGAGTGAGTCGGCCGCCAGCGATTTCACTGCACCTGCGCGGCGTCGAGTCGGCGCCCACGTGTCTCTGGCAGCAGGAAGACCGCCGCGGCAGCGACCGCAAACGTCGCCGCGATCAGGGATAACGCCAGGAAGAAGCCTCCACGGTCTGCCACGTATCCGATCAGCGCAGGTGCCCCTGCCGACAGCATCCGGCCGGTGTTGTAAGAGAGCCCGAGGCCGACGGCGCGGGCATCGGTTGGAAAGATCTCGGCCAAGACCGTACCGAAGGCGCTGAAGTAGCCGGAGCCAAAGAACCCCAGCCAGGGGCCTATCATCAAGAGAGCGTTGGGCGTGTTGATGGTGGCGAGGGCGAACACCAGCACGCACGCCGTCGAGAGGTACGCCGCGAACGTCCGACGGCGTCCGAGGCTATCCGAGACGAAACCAAACGACACATAACCCGCGAACGCCCCGGCCATCACGGGGATGGTATAAATAGGGGCCTTGGCCAGCGAGAGCCCGATGCCCCCCGACTCCACGGGCGTCGCGAAATAGCCTGGAATCCAGGTAAACAAGCCCCAGTAGGCAGACATCACGAGGCCGGAGACGAGGGTCGCCGACAGGGTGAGGCGCAGCAGGTCGCGCTTCAGGGGGCGGATGAGAGCCTGACCCCAACCTCCCCGCTCGGGCGGCGAACGCGACGCCGCGATCGCTGGCTCGGTGAGCCGAGCGCGCAGCCACACCGTGAACAGCGCTGGCGTGACGCCGATGAAGAACAAGACCCGCCACCCCAGGGCCGGCAGCACCAGGTTGGCCGCGATCGCGGCGAGGATATAGCCGACAGCCCAACCGCTCTGCATGATACCGATGGCCTTGCCGCGGTGCTGCGCCGGCCACGACTCCGCGATGAGCAAGGCCCCCGCCGTCCACTCGCCGCCCATGCCGAGCCCCAGCACGGCGCGAGCGAGCATGAGCTGCCAAGCGTTCTGCGCCAGCCCGGACAGACCGGAACAGGCAGAGAACAGCAGCACCGTGATCATCATCGCCCGCTTGCGACCCAGCCGGTCGGCGACGAGCCCGAAAACGACGCCGCCGAGCGACGAGAAGAACAGGGTCACGGAGACCATGGCGCCGGCCCAGCTCGCGCTCAGGCTCCACTCGGCCATGATCGTCTTCAGCGCGAACGAGTACAGCATGACGTCGAAGGCGTCGAGCGCATAGCCGATGTGTGCGGCGAGCAGCGCGTACCACTGCGAGCGCGAGACGGAGGCCCACCAAGGCGCGCCTGGTGGGTGACCCGGCGCGCTCATGCTGGCCCCGCGACGATGGCGCTCGCGGCGTGCTCGCCCGCGGGGACGCCGTAGCCCCCGCCCCCCGGAGTCTCGACCACCAGGGCGTCTCCGACCTGCATCGCGACCCGAGCGATGTGGCCGAGCGGCTCTACCCTTCCGTCCGCGCGCTCCACGCGATTGGCTCCGACGGCGCCGTCGCCGCCGCCGCCAGCCCCGCGCGCGGGGTACGTGCGGCCGTTGCTGAGGATCGATGCGGTCATCGGTCGCATGAAGGTCAAGCGACGGATGGCGCCGTCGCCGCCGCGAAACTCGCCGGCGCCGCCCGAGCCCCGTCGGATCTCGAAGCGGTCGAGGCGCACCGGGTAGCGGAGCTCGAGGATCTCGGGGTCGGTCAACCGCGAGTTGGTCATGTGCGTCTGCACGGCGGAGGCGCCGCGGAAGCCAGGCCCGGCTCCGGCGCCGCCCGCGATCGTCTCGTAGTACTGGTAGTCGCCGTCGCCGAAGCTCAGGTTGTTCATCGTGCACTGGCTCGAGGCCATCACGCCGAGCGCGGCGTAGAGCAGGTTCGTCACGCAGCTCGAGGTCTCCACGTTGCCGGCGACGACCGCCGCCGGAGGCCGAGGGTCGAGCAGGCAGCCCTCGGGCACGATCAGCTCGAGCGGCCGCAGACAGCCGGCGTTCAGCGGGATGTCTGCGTCGACGAGCGTGCGAAAGACATACAGCACCGCGGCCGTGGTGATGGCGCGCGGCGCGTTGAAGTTGTTGGGCAGCGCGTCGCTCGTGCCCGTGAAGTCGATGCGCGCGCGGCGTGCCGCGCGGTCGATCTGGACGCGCACGCGCACGAGAGCGCCGTTGTCGAGCCTCAGCGACGCTTCGCCGTCGTGCAAGCCGGCGATGACCCGGCGGACGGCCTCCTCGGCGTTGTCCTGCACGTGGCCCATGTAAGCCTCCACCGTGCTCCGCCCATACTTCGTCACCATGGCCTGGAGCTCGAGCGCGCCCTTCTCATTGGCGGCGATCTGCGCGACCAGATCGGCGAGGTTCTGCCGTGGATTTCGCGCGGGGTGGACCCCGCTCGCGAGCAACTCGCGGAGCTCGGCCTCCCTCAGGGTACCCGCGGCGACCAGACGGAAGTTGTCGATGAGGACCCCTTCTTCGAAGACCGACGTGGAGAACGGGGGCATCGACCCGGGCGTGAGCCCGCCCACGTCGGCGTGGTGCCCGCGCGACGCGACGTAGAACGCCGGGGACGGATCGGCGTCGAGGAAGACGGGCGTCACGACGGTGATATCCGGGAGGTGAGTGCCGCCGTGGTAGGGATCGTTGAGCATGTACACGTCCCCACGGCTCATTCCAGGGTTGCGGTCGATGACCGCGCGGATGGATTCGCTCATCGAGCCGAGGTGGACCGGCATGTGAGGCGCGTTCGCGATCAGGCTGCCGTCGCCGTCGAAGATCGCGCAGGAGAAGTCGAGCCGCTCCTTGATGTTGACGGAGTGCGCCGTGTTCTGCAGGCGCGAGCCCATCTGCTCGGCGATGTTGACGAACAGGTTGTTGAAGACCTCGAGCTTCACGGGGTCGACCTCGACCCGAACGAGCCCCTGGCTCGGAGGCTCGGCCCGGGTCAGCTCGATCACGTTGCCGGCGCCGACACGCGCTCGCCAACCCGCGTCGACCACCAGGGTCGCGTTGCGCTCGGCGATGATAGCGGGGCCCGTGATCGACGCGCCTCGGAGCAGCGCCTCTCGATGATGGAGGGGGACGCTGGCGAAGCGCTCCGGGCCCCCGTCTGCCGAGGCATACAGGGCGACGTGCTGCGCCGGGCTCGGAAGGTGGTCTGTCGCCGAATCGTCGGCGCTCGGGAGCGACAGGCGCGAGCCTCCGAAGCTGGCCTCCACGAAGACCGAACCGATGACGATGTCGCGCGTCGGCATGAGAAAAGCGAACCGCTGCCGGTGGAGCCGTTCGAACTCGGCCTTCAGCTGGTCGATCTCCGCCTCGCCCTCGCGCTCGGAGAGGGCGCAGCCGAGCGTCGTGTCCGTGCCCGCGTAGTGCAACTGCACGCGTCGCACCACCGCGAGCTCGCTGTCGTCCACGCCCTGCAGGCGCAGCTCTGCCCGCGCCTCGGCGCCCAGCTCGAGCGCCACCGCCCGGGCCGCGGCGAGCCCCTGCCTGTCCAGAGAGCGCTCCACGGTGGCTTCGCGGATCGTCGTCTGGTCAGCGAGCCCCATGCCGAACGCCGACATCACGCCCGCCAGCGGGTGCGAGAGCACCCGCGACATGCCCAGCGCATCTGCCACGGCGCAAGCGTGCTGACCCCCGGCGCCGCCGAAGCACTGGAGCGTGTAGGTCGTTACGTCGTAGCCGCGAGCCAGCGACACCTTCCGGATGGCGTTCGCCATGCTCTCGACCGCGATCTCGAGCGCGCCGCGCGCGACCTCCTCCGGGCTCGAGGTCTTGCCGGTCGCCCCGGACATCTGCGCGGCGAGCCGGGTGAACTTCTCGCGCACGATCTCGGCGTCGAGCGGGGCCTGAGCGCTCCGCCCGAACACCTTCGGGAAATGCGCGGGCTGGATGCGACCCAGCATCACGTTGGCGTCTGTGATGGCCAGAGGCCCGCCCCGGCGATAGCTCGCCGGCCCCGGGTCGGCGCCGGCCGACTCGGGGCCCACCCGCAGGCGTGACCCGTCGAAAGCGATGATCGACCCGCCGCCGGCCGCCACGGTGTGCACGCTCATCATCGGCACCCGCAGCCGCACCCCCGCCACCTCGGTCTCGACGGTACGCTCCAGCTCGCCCGCGAAATGCGAGACGTCGGTCGACGTGCCGCCCATGTCGAAGCCGATCACGCGACGCTGACCGCTCGCCTCGGCGGTGCGTACCATGCCCACGACACCGCCCGCGGGCCCCGAGAGCACGGCGTCTTTGCCGTGAAATCGGCCCGACAGCGCGAGGCTGCCCGAGCTCTGCATGAACAGGAGCGGCACCCCCGGCATCTCGGTCGCGAGCTCATCGACGTAGCGCCGCAGGATGGGCGTCAAGTAGGCGTCGACGACCGTCGTGTCTCCGCGCGGGACGAACTTGATCAGCGAGCTGACGCGATGGGAGACCGACACCTGACGAAAGCCGAGTCGCGAGGCGATCGCCTCGGCGGCGAGCTCGTGCGCGGGGTGCCGGTAGCCATGCATGAACACGATCGCGCAGGCCCGGATGCCGCGCTGGTGCGCAGCGCCGAGCGCCGCCGCGAGGCCGCTCTCGTCGAGGGGCGTCAGCACCGTCCCGTCGGCGGCGACCCGCTCGTCGGCCTCGACCACGCCATCGTACAGCATCTCTGGCAGCTCGATCGCGCGAGCGAAGATGCGGGGACGCGCCTGCGTTCCGATCCGCAGCGCGTCGCGAAAGCCCCGCGTCGTCACGAGCACCGTGGGCTCACCCTTGCGCTCGAGCAACGCATTGGTGGCGACCGTGGTGCCCAGCTTGACGCACTCGACGATGTCTGGCGTGATCTGTTGCCCGGCGCCGAGCCCGAGCAGCCGCCGAACGCCCTCCGCGGCCGCGTCCCGGTAATGTTCCGGATCGATGCTGAGCAGCTTGAGCGTGTGCAGCTCGCCGTCGGGGTCGCGGCCCACCACGTCGGTAAACGTACCCCCACGATCGACCCAGAATTGCCAGCGGCTGCCGGTTCGCATGACGGTCCTCCACGCAGAGCTCAGAGAGGCCCAGCTTGCTCCGAGCCTGACATGGTGGGCTGCGGTCGTCAACGAAACCCACACGTATCGTCATTATTTTATCGACGATTTGTAAACGTCGAAGGGAGCGGGACGGCGCAGGCGGCGGGCAGCGTTGGCGGCTACAGCGACGCGGCCGAGCGCGCCGCCTGGTCGTAGATGCCGGAGAGCGCTCGCATCAGGACGCTGGCTTCGGTCAGCGCGGCTTCGTCTGTGCCGAGCTGCTCCAGCGATTCGATCAGGCACCGCTCGCGGATTCGCCGGTAGGCGTCGCACAGCGCCCGCCCGAGCGTGGTGGTCTCGTAAAAGACGGTCCTGCCGCGGCGCTCGCCCCGGATCAGATCCAGACGAGCGAGCTTCTTGAGGCCATAGTTGACGGTGTGCTGATCTTCGATGTTCAAGCCTGCCGCCAGCTCCGTCAAGTGCTTCGGCCGCTCGCGATGATGCACGTGATGCAAGACCAGAACGTCGAGAGGCCCGAGCTCGGCGGGCTCCGACTTCGTCTCTCTCAGCGCGGCGGCCATGCAGCGCACCATCCAGCGCTGATAGGCATTCACGGACATGGAGAGCGCGAACTCGAGCTCGGACAAGGCGCCATAACGATTGCCAGCGAGGTGCGCCGACGACACGATCGGCATGGCGCGCGGCGCCTTCTTCGACGGCGTTCGGGTCTTCTTGGTCGGCATGCTCGGGGCGCGAGGATGGCACGCGCGACGCGACCGGGACAGGGCGAAACATCGTGGCGCTGAGCTGCTCGACCAGCGCCGCGGGCTCGCGAGATCCAGCGTGGGCGATGCCTCGACCGTGACGGGAGAGGTCGCTCGGCAGTGGCCGCCCCCGCCGCGCGCGCTCCTCGCATCGAGCGGGAGCCCCTTGATTGCTCGGGGCTCATGTACGGTGGGGTTCCCAGCACCATCGAGGAGGCGGCATGACTGCCTCGTCCTCCAGAAATCTCGGAGCGCCCTCGGGCGCGGGTTCAGCGGTGCATCGCCCAGCTCACTCGCCGGGTCTCGAACCACGCCTCGAGCGTGTTCTGTGGAGACTGCACCACCACGACGATGCCGGTGCCCCCGACGGGTGCAAACGCGGCCAGCCAGCGCCGCTCGGGGTTCGACACCGGGTCGCGATAGTCCGACAGGAAGCGGGGCGAAGCATAGCGCAGCGCAAACTGCTCGCCCGCGGGAGCCGCCTCGTCGAAGGCCGCGTCGATCGCCTCCAGCTTCGGCGCCTGCACCTCGCGCTCGCGCGTCAGCCCGTCGTGGATCAGGTACACGAAACGTTCGACGTCGCGCAGCTCCTCGGGGTCTCGTCGATCGATGTCACGCCGCCCGAGCAGCGCCGCGCTGCGCCCGCTCTCGGGCGATTCTTGCATGCGAACCTTGCCGAACACGGAGCTGGTCGCGATCGTCCCGACCAGCACTCCGACCCAGCGGCCATCGGTGAAGAGCGCGGCCGAGACGGCAAACTCCAGCCCGCCATCCCGCTCCGTACGGAACGCGCGGGCCACGTATCCCGCGCCGCTGCCCCGCAGCCCGAGCTCGCGGGCGCCACGAAAGTAGTCTCGGAACGCATAGGACTTACCGCGCGTGGCCGCGCTGGCGCGGGGCCACTGTGCCGTCAAGATGCCGTCTGTCGAGACCACGAACACGTCGTGGAAGAGGCGCGCCACCGCCTCGAGCGCTGGCGGCGCCTCGGCCCTCTCCGAGAGGCTGGCGAGCGCCACGACCTCCGGCGTCGCCGCAGACTGCTGTATGTGGTCGGCGTATTCCCGCAGTTGATACAGCACGGCGCCCGCCTGACCGCTGGCGATGAACCCGTTCGTCTCGAGCTGCGCGCGCTCGTCTCTGCGGAACGCCTCGAGCGTCAGCAGCGCGCCGAGACAGATCACGAGCACGGCGCTCAGGAGCGCGGCCACCCGAGCATAGCGCCGCCGGTTGCGGCGTACCCGATGCACGAGCCGCCCGAGCCGCGACGCGGGCGCGACAGACGGAGGCCTGCCCGCGGCGATGGCCTCGAGATCGGCGGCGAGCGCGGCGGCCGACCCATAGCGGCGCGCGGGCTCCTTGTGCAAACAGGCGAGGCAGACGCGCTCGAGGTCAGCGGGTACGGCGGGTTCGAGCGCCCGCGGCGCCGTGACGCTCTCCGGTCCCGCGATGCGCTGGCGCAGCAAGCTCGCCTCTGCGTCTTCGAACGGGACCGTCCCCGTCAGCAGCTCGTACAAGACGACGCCCATGCCGTACACGTCTGCAGCGGTCGTCAACGCCCTCGCGCCGTCCGATGCCTGCTCCGGGCTCATGTATCGCTCCGTGCCCGAGCCCGCGTGAGCGCTGCCCTCCCGGTGCTGTCGATCGAGGGGTATCGCCAGCCCGAAGTCGCTGATGTGCGGCTGGCCGCGCTGATCGAGCAGGATGTTTGCTGGCTTGAGATCCCGGTGCAAGAGCCCGTGGTCGTGCGCGCACTGCACCGCCCGAGCGACGGCGGCCATGAGCGCAGCGTGCGACCGAAATGACGCGGCGTCGCTGCCCTGCTCCGCCCTTTGCCGCTCGATGAGCTGCGCCAAGCTCCCCCCCGTGAGGAGCGGCATGGTAAAGAACGCCCGGCCGCGGCAGCGCCCCACATGCAACACCGGCACGATGTTCGGATGGCGCAGCTTGGACTGCTCCTTTGCGCCGCGCAGAAACTGCTCTACCTCCGCCTCGCTCGCCCGGTCTCCACCGCGCATGCGCTTGAGCGCGACGCTGTGCTCGAGGTGATCACACCTGGCCTCGAACACGACGCCCGTCGCCCCGCGCCCGATCTTGCGCACGAGCCGGTACACGTCGAACTTCCGCGCGGCGCCCGTGCGCTGGCGCGAAAGTCGGAGGTCGTGCGACAGCTGGCGCAAGGAGAGCGGCTCGCCCGGGAGGGGCTCGAACACCGGCGTCACCGCGCCGCCCGGCGCCTCGATCCCGAGCGCCGGCACGGAAGCCTCGGCGCACGCTGGGTCTCCGCCCCCTGCCTCGGCTCCCGCGCCGTCCGTCTCTTCGTCAGTCGGAGAGTGCATCAATCAGCAGCCCGATCTCGTGGTCCACGGATGTCCCTGGAGGCAGAGTGCGCGCGATCTCCAGGCGCAGACACTCGCGGAACTGCTCCCGGACCTCTCTTCGAAGCCGGCACAGGCTCGTCCTGAACGCCTCCTCGCTCCTCTCTCCGCGCAGCTGCGACCGCGCGTCGCTCGCGACTTCACCGTCCGACAGATGTTCGAGCAGATAGGCGACCGCAGAGTATTCGGGGCGATCCGCGTAGCGCGCGAGCAAGCTCGCTCGCGCGCGGCGTACCACCACCTGGGCCCAACAGCAGTCGAACACGCGATCTGGGCTCTTGCCCTGCACCGAATAGTCGAGCGCCGCTTCGCGCTGCCACTCCGTGTCTGCCGCGTCCACGTCCAACCGCTGGTTGCGATGCCCTGCGGGGTCGACCCGCTCGCGATCCAACCAGTTGTAAAAATGCCAGCGCGCGCGTGTCCGTATCCAGGATCGGAACCGCCGCTCAGCGGAAACGTACTTCGCCAGCGGTGTCGCCGTCGTGCCCAGCCGCTCGTTCCCGTAGAGCAGCTTCGCGAAGAAGGTCTGGGTAAGGTCCGCCACGGCGTCTTCTGGGCAGCCCTTGCTGCGAAAGAAACAGTACACCGGATACCAGTACGCGCCGCACAGCTCCGCCAGACCTCCGCTTTCACCCCGCTCGCAGGCGCGTCGAATCACGCTGGGGCGCGTCTCTGGAAAGCGCCGCTCTCTGCGTAACGCGACACGCGCGAGCCGGCCCCCCACGCCAGACCCGAGCGCGAGCTCCGCTCCTCCCTCGACTGCTCCTTCAGTATTCAAGTGGATACCTCACGGAAAGGCCAGTTACCGGCGTCTGCTACAACTCCCTGTCCCTTCAGAAAGCGCGCACCCAGCGCCGTTACAAAGAAAATGCTCGTCGCGCCTGGGCCGCCTGCTGCCCGTTCATCATTTGCGGCGTACGAGCGCAACCTCAGGCAAAAATGCCTGCGCCTGCGCGCCTTGACGCCGACGACCGAGAGCATCGTCGCCCGGGTGCCGACGAGGAAGGAGTTCTAAGCCATCGAAGCCATCCCCCCCATACGACCAAAGTAGCAGCCGCTCGAAGACATGGACATGTTCGAGATCCATTATCTGTTAACGCGACCAGCAGCGCCGCCGCGACGTCACGGCGACAGCGCGAGGCCCGTCGTAACGCGCCCGGGGGGCGGTGCGTCGTGCGCAGCGGCGTCGAGCAGGCCCAGATAGTGGGTCACCGTCGTTCGTGCGCACAGCAGCGTCAGCGCGACCTCCGCTGGCTGCGTGATCTGAGTGAGCGCGTCGTCCAGGGCGCTGACATGCGCTCCGTCTGCCTCGCCGTGCCCGCGCAAGAAGCGCACCGCCTGCCCAATGTTGGGGATGTTCGAATGGTGGACCAAGTTGCTCGCTGCCAATTCGGCGCGCTGATGGCCAAACCACTCGAGGACGTACGCCAGCCCGAGCACTCCGTAGGGGGCGTGTTCAGCGGTGCGCTGCAGCCACGTCGTGTAAGCGACGACCGCCTTCGACGGCTGAATGGACAACGCGGCCTCGCGCTCGACCCCCAGGGCCGCGAGGTCGCCCAGCGCCCACTCGTCGTGGCCGTCCTCTTCGCGGGCCTTGCGCAGGAACAGCGCGGCGAGGGCGGTGCGTCCCGAGGCGTTCAGGCGCCGTCCAGCGAGCTCCAGCATCGGGCTGGATTGGCGCAGCTGATGCACCACCTCCGATAAATATCGAATGTACTGGCCTCGCGTCATCGTTCCAGCGACGAGCGACGCGCCCACAGGGTGCCGTTCCAGGCGCGTGACTCCCCGTCGGGCGACGCGCCGGACGCGTTCCGCCAAGCCGTGCTGGGCGCCGGAGGCTCTGCCGTGCGCGCGCCGCGCGGCGCGGGCAGGCGCCGAGCGCGCGCCGAGCGCTGGCTCGGTGCGCGTTTCGAAGGCGGCGAGTGTGGCCGAGGGAATCTGATCGAGCTCGACGTGCATTGGCAAGATCACTCGTGGCAAGGCCGGGTGACGAACGGGCAACCCCACGCACCGGGCGCCTAGACGGCGGGTGAACGCCTCCAGGGCGCGCGGCAGGCGCTGCGCCACCTCAGCCGCTGGCGCCCCAGGAGTAGCCTCGGGCAGACGCGGTACGACCGCGGACGCAGCGCCGTGGCGGCCATCGACGTCGCCCCGACGCGCCTCCACCCGAAACCGATCGCTGAGCAGTCCAAGGCTCGCGAGCCGAGCATGGATGCGCCGCGCCTGCTCTAGGCACCGCGTCTGGCAGTCGACGCCTCCGATCCACTCGCGGACGCCGAGCGCTCGGCTCAGCGCGTACAAACCCGCGTACAGCTGCACGGCCGCCCGCGGTCTTTCTCCGATGATACAGAGTCGGCTCACCTCCGCGAGGCGCGCGCCCGAGCCGGCAAGTCCGCCGAGCCTCACCTCCCGTTCGAGCTCGAAGCCGAGCTCCGTGCCAGTGGCGGCGGCGAGCTCGGCGTCGGGTACGGAGAGACGCACCGTACCGACGAGGACGTCCCCCGCGTAGACCACCACGTGGTGGTGTGTACCGCGGCGGTCGCCGACTGCGCCCTCGTCCAGGCGGCGGAGCACCGCTTCGGGGACGGCGATGCCGAGCCGTTCGCCGTAACAACGCCAGCAAAGCCGCCGTGCTCGTTCGACCTCTCGCGGCGTGCGCGCGACTCTCCAGTGTAGATGCGTCATGGTTCGCTCCTCGGCTACGAGGGCGCGCTCGTCGCGCCCGCTCTATCCCAGAAAGCGGAGCGGCGCGGGCGTTACAGCGAAGTGCTGGCGCCAAGGCGCGGCTTCAGGGCCCCTCGAACTCGAGCTCGACCGCCGCTGCCTTTTCCTGGAGCTCCTGCGCGCTGAGCCTGCCGTCGCGGGCGTCGCGTCGCAGTCGCGCCAGCGCTTCGCGCTCCAGCGCGTTCAGCGCCTGGATCAGGCGGTTGCGTTCCAGCGCAGTGATCTCGCCCTTCTTTTCCGCCTGCAACACCGCTGCCCGGTTTGGATACCGCGGCGAGTCGGGGACTCGGGTCGGAGGTTGAGCGGCGGCGCGCTCGACGCTCGATCGTTCAGCTTCGGATGGCTCGCCCGTTTCGGCCACGGGCGAAGCGCTGGGCAGCGCCGTGGGAGTCGCAGGGGGCGGGGACGGCTCTGGCGTCGCCGCGAACGTCTGCTTCTCGACGACGCCCGCCCCATCTCCGGTCTCGTCGGGGCGAGCTGGCCCGCGCGTCGCGCAGCGACGGGGCGGGCTCGAGCACCTTCGCGAGCAGCTGCGCCGTGAACGCGCGAGACTCGAAGGGGGTCTGTGCCGTCATCGCCTCGAACGCCAGCACGCCCAAGGCATATAGATCCGACGGTGCATTGACGGCGTGCCCCTGCGCCTGTTCCGGCGACATGTACGCCGCCGAGCCCACGACCGTCCCCGTTCGCGTCAGCTTGCTCGCCTTCTCCGGGTCGGTCTCGGCCGCGATGCCGAAGTCCAGCACCTTGATCGATGGCCACGCTGCTCCGGCGCACAGGAACACGTTGGCGGGCTTGATGTCACGATGTACGACGCCCTCCCGGTGCGCCTCTCCGAGCGAACCGGCCACGGCCTGGAGCACGCGCAACGCCTGATCCCAGCGCAGCGGCCCCTGCCGCGCCCAGTCTTCGGCCAGGTCGCAGCCGCGCAGCAGCTCCATCACGATGAACGGAACGCCTCGCTCGTCGGTGCCGTAGTCGAACAAGCGAACCGTGTTCGGATGAGAGAGGCGCGAGAGCGCCCGCGCCTCTCGTTCGAAACGCTCGATGAGCCCCTGGTTCTCGTCGTTCTGAAACTCGAGCAGCTTGAGAGCCACCTGGCGTTTGATCGAGAGCTGCACCGCTCGATACACCGAGCCCATGGCGCCTCGTCCGAGCAAGCACTCGATGCGATAGCGACCGGCGATGATCTGTCCGGGATCCATGGTTCTCGTTTGGAGACTCAGCGGTGGACCTCGAGTGTCGCGAGGCAGTCGCGGCCCTCGCAACGAGTCGACAGCAGCACCGAGTCGGCCCTGACCGTGCGCCACCGCTCGCAGACCAGCTCGGCTTCGAGCCGAACACTCTCTGGCTTCGGCGCAGAGAGGCCCTCTCGTTTGCAGCGCTCCAGATAGAACTGCTCGAGCGCCTTGGCGTCGCCGCGGACGCGAAACGAGCGGGTCGCGATCTCGGGCATGGGCCCGTCTGGGCCCTCCACGTCGATGTCGGCCACGTCGTACGCGCCCGGGGGCAGCCCCAGGCTCTCGAGCAGGCGCCGGGCGTCGGAGCCGAGCTGCCAGAGTCGCACCACCCCGAGCGCCACGAGCACGGCAGTGATGCCGAGAGCGAGCAGCCGAACATGACCCTTGGTCCACATGAAGGACGTGATGCTCCCCGGAAGCCTTCGGACGCCTCAGCGCGTGCGCGCCGAGACGTCGCCATCGCTCGACACCTGGATCGCTCTCCCCGCGTTCACCAGCCGGCCGTCGATGAAGCGGTGTTTCACACGCACCCAGAGCACCCCCGGCGCGGCAGCGGAAATGCTGCCGAAGAGTGAGGGAAAGCCGGCGTCGCTCTGGGTCGCGTCGCACTCGGGACAGGCAAACTTGGTCGGAGTGAGCGTTCGGTTGCGCAGGGCAGCCAAGCCGTTTGCCAGGTGCTCGTCCCAGATGCGAAAAGACTCACCGACGCTCACCTCACCGCAGATCAGGCGCATCCGCGCCTGGGAGATGTCGTTGAAAGCGCTATAGAAGCCGACCAGGTTCGAGACGAGATCTTCGATGCTGAAGCTGCTGCGCCCGCCCGACACGAGCGTGAACGGGAAGGTGCCCTGCAGGCGCTCGAACTCGTACGATGCGTTCAGGAATATGCCGAGCGCCACGCTGCGCCGCGCCTCGAGCGAGAGGCCCTTCCTCACGACCCAGTGCCGCGTGGTCGAGAAGCGGATCGCTCCTTTTGCCGTGGCCATCTCCTGGCCGTAGTTGACGATGTAGGCGGGGGCGCCGTTCAGCGCCACGTTCAACTGGCCGAGCTCGGGCCAATCGGTGCGCTCGGTGTCGATCTGGCTCTTCAGCTTGCGCGGCCCGCGCGGCACGGCGTGCCCCCAGTCGATCCAGCCGCAGCGGCAGGTATAGCTCAGCCTTCTCCAGCCATCCGAATCCGGTTGAATGTCGCTACGGCTCGCCATGCGGTCGCCTCCTCGTCCCCTTTGTCGCGCTCAAATCCTCAGCCACTGAACCCTGAGCGTCACCCGACAAGCCTCGCCGCTGCAGTCTGTAAACAGCAGCACGGCCCGTGAGCTGCCCGGCTGCGACGCCTCGCACAACGTCGTCGCTTCCAGCTGCGCGCTCTCTTTGCTCGCCTCCGACAGCCCCACCTTCCGACAGCGCTCGAGATAAAAGCGCGACAGATTGCGAGCATCGCTGCGCAAACGGAAGGATCGGGCTGCCATCTCTGGCATGTTCCCGTCCGCGTCGTCTTCGTCTACTGGCGACACGTCCATTGCTCCCTCCGGCAGTCCCAGCCGCTCGAGGAGGAGCCTCGCATCAGAACAGACGGCGAACGGCAGCGCCACACCCGCAATCTGGCATGGCGCCGCCAGCATGCCGACGACAGCGACCAGACCGAAGGCCGCAAAACCGATGAGACCACCGCGTTTGAGACCACCGTGTCTCACGCTCGCCTCCGGGACACCCGCTCGAGCCTCTGGGCATGGCTGCGACTGCGCACCGGACGCAGCCTATCCGGCATGACGCCAGCGGTCGACCGTCGGTCGACACGAGCCCCCCGAATGGGCCTCTCGGCTCCTGCCCGGGCGGGCGGGGGCGGGAGCTACGCCCGCAAGCTCTCGAGGGCGGTGCGCGAGGTGGCGGGGCCGTTCGTCGCGCCGAAGCCCGTGAAATTGCTGATGCCCATGGCCTCTGCCGCGCTGATGAGCGCGCGCTGGTGCGCGTCGCCGCCGCCGTCGATGTAGCGACCGTTGGGGCTGGTGCGCAGGTAGCCGCCCGCGCCGCCGGCGAAGACGAAGCGCATGTCGTCGCCGCGGTGCTCGACGGCGTCGCCCATCTCGCGGGCCCAGAGCATGATGGTCTGGTCGAAGAGGGTGCCGTTGCCGTCAGGGGCGGGCAGCGATTTGAGCTTGTTGGCGGCCGCGACGAACTGCGTGCAGAGCCAGCGCTCGAGGTTCGTGAGGCGGGTGCGGGGGTTGTCGCCGTGGGTGAAGGTGTTGTGCCAGTCGCCGGGGTCGCCCACTTCCGGGATGCTGACCTGGGCGCTCTGGTCGTTGCCGAACTCGACGGCGGCGACGCGGGTGATGTCGCAGGCGAAGGCGTTGACGGCGAGGTCGAGGTGGATGGCGCTGTTGAGCAGGTCTTGCCCACCGTCGCCAGGAGCGGCGGGGGTGGCGCAGTTGCCCGCGACGATGTTGGGGCCACCACCTCCGCCCCCGCCGCTCACGGCGGCGATGCGTGATTCGAGCTGTCGGATCGAGGCGAGGTGGATCTCGAGCTTCTCGCGCTCGATGCTGCCGAGGCTCGCCGAGAGCTGGTTGATCTCACCTTTGAGCAGGTTGAGGATGGAGGCGCGACGGCCCGTGCGGTTGTCGACGACGGGGGCGCCACCGGTGCTGGGCGGGGCCATGGCGCCGCCGAAGACGGCCTGATAGGCGGTGGCGGGCGAGGCGATGGGGCTGAGCTTCTTGCTGTCGCGGTAGAAGATGCGCTGCTCTTGCGAGGGCACACCGCCGAGCATGAGGCTCGGCACCTGGGTGACGATGCCGTTCGCGCGCAAGCCGTCAGCGATGAACTGATCGATGGAGATCATGCTCTGGCCGCCGTAGTTGTGCCCGGTGAGGCCGCCGGGCTGCGCGTGCTGCCCGGCGCTGCCGTTGCTGTCGAGCTTCTCGACCAGAATGAGCTTGTCTTTGATGGGCGCGAGCGGCTCGGTCATCGCGCTGAAGGTGATGCTCGAGTCGGAGCTGCCGACGGGCGACCAGGCGCGCGTGTCGGTGCCGTTGGTGCAGAAGAGCAGGAAGTACTTCGCGCGGCCCGCCGCGGCTTGCCCGCGGGCGAGCTTGGGATCCAGAACGGACAGGAACGGGCTGAAGGCAGCGGCCAGGCCCGCGTGCCGCATGAACTCTCGTCTCGACCAGTTGCGCATGGGTGCTCTCTCCAGACTTCTTTCAGCAAGGCTCGGGGGCGGTCGGCTCGCGGGCGCTCATTGTTCCTGCACGCGCTGGGTGAAGTGCTGGGCATGGATGATGCCCTTCAGCACGCCCTTCAGGCTGTAGTCGCTGGCCTGCGCCTCGCGGCGCACGGCGTCGTGGTTGCATTGCTTGTTCGCCCACGTG
>Ga0247763_1000833_pt1 | contig 18525 bp, 13 predicted proteins | sample UWRJL141409B4_FD_179926 | JGI IMG/M metagenome (GOLD analysis project Ga0247763, IMG submission 179926) | Plant litter microbial communities from Arlington Agricultural Research Station in Wisconsin, United States - UWRJ-L141-409B-4 | ecosystem: Environmental > Terrestrial > Plant litter >...
CGCCATCAGGGCCACCTCTCGTTCGAGACAGAGGTCGGGGTGGGAACGACATTTTTCATCGTGCTTCCGAGGCGCCGCGATGGCTGACGTGCCGAAGCGCATCTTGTTCGTCGACGACGACCGAGTCGTACTGCAGGGGCTCGAGCGCATGCTGTTCGAGCACGCTGACACCTGGGATATGGTCTTCGCCGGCGACGCCGAGGAGGCCCTCGCGGCGCTCGACGAAGCGCACTTCGACATCATCGTCACTGACGCGCGTATGGCCGGTATGGACGGCGCCACCCTGCTGTCGCGCGTGCGCAGCGAGCACCCCGACGTGATCCGCTTGATTCTGACGGGTCACTCCGAGCTCGAGGCCACGCTGCGGGCCATGCCCGTGGCGCATAGCTTCTTGACCAAGCCCTGCAGGCCAGACCTGTTGGTCGACGTGCTGCGGCGCAGCTGCGCGCTGCAGAGCCTGCTCGACCGAGACGATCTGCGCACGCTGGTCGGCGGCGTGGCGGGCTTGCCGGTGAAACCCGAGGTGTACTCGCGCCTCACGGAGGCGATCGCGGACCCGAAGGTCGAGGCCGTCGAGCTCGCGCGCATCGTCAGCAGTGACGTAGCTCTGTCGAGCAAGGTGCTGCACCTGACCAATAGCGCCTTCTTCGGCACGCGCCGAAACTTCATCAGCGTCGAGCAGGCGGTCGCCTTCATCGGCGTGCGCATGCTGCGCAAGGTCGTGCTCTCTGCCGAGGTGTTCACCGCGTTTAAGCCCGAAGAGGAGCTGGTGGGTGTGTCGCTCGAGGTCGAGCAGCGCCATGCGCTCGGCTGCGCCGGCATCGCCCGCGCCATCGCGGGCGAGTCCGAGCTGGCCGACTATGCCTTCCTCGCCGGCATGCTGCACGATATCGGCAAGCTCGTGTGGGCGACGAATTCACCCGGGCTCATGCGCGATCTGGTTCAGCGTCGCGCGCCCGGGCAGAGCCTGATGCCGGACATCGAAGAGTGCCATGCCGGTACGCTGCACGGTCGCGTCGGCGCGTATCTGCTCGGGCTCTGGGGTCTCGAGCACCCGCTCGTCGAGGCGGTCGCATACCATCACGATCCAGCCAGCGTCCAGTCCGGGCGGCTCGACCTGCCGACGATCGTGCATGTGGCGGACGCGCTGGCGCACGAGATCGAGAACGAGCGCGCCGGCGTGGCGGTGGAGCCCATGCTGGATCGTGCGCACCTCGCCCGCCTGGGCGTCGACGGCCAGCTCGACACCTGGCGCGAGCTCGGACGGAACCTTTGGAATCGGGAGGAGCGATGACCGAAGCGGTCGAAGAATTTCGCGTTCTGTGCGTGGATGACGAACCCCGAGTGCTCGACGGCATGCGCCGCACGCTCGGCATGAACTTCGAGGTGAAGACGGCCGAGGGCGGCGCGCAAGCGCTGGCCTTGCTCGGCGGGACAGAGCGCTTCGCCGTGACCATCTCCGACATGCGCATGCCAGGCATGGACGGCGCGGCCTACCTCGAGAAGGCCGCCGAGAAGGACCCCGACATGGTGCGCATGCTGCTCACCGGACAGTCCGACATCCAGGCGGCTATCCGCGCGATCAACCAGGGGCGCATCTTCCGCTTCCTCACCAAGCCGTGCGACACCGACGTGCTGCACCAGGCCGTCGAAGACGCGCTGGAGCAGCACCGCCTGATCTGTGCCGAGCGGGAGCTCTTGCAGAAGACGGTGTACGGTTGCGTGAAGGTGCTCACCGAGATGCTCAGCCTGGCCAACCCCGTCGCCTTCACCCGCGTCGGGCGCATCAAGCGCCTGGTCGAATCGGCTGCGCGCCGGCTCGATTTGCCCGATCCATGGCAGCTCGAGCTCGCTGTCGCGCTCGTTCACCTCGGCTACGTCGGCATGCCGCCCGATCTGCTCGAGCGCGCCTACACCGGTAAGCCGATCGACGAGAAAGAGAAGCAGCTGCTCTCAGGCTCTGCCAAGATGGCGCACCGGCTCATGGCCGACATCCCCCGCATGGATGCAGTGCTCTCCATCGTCGAAAAGCTGGGCGAGCCTGCGCCGTCGCTCGAGGGCCTCAAGCCGAGCAGCAAGGAGGGCCGGCTGCCCTGGGCGCTGCACGTGATCCTCGCCGCCCAGCGCGCCGACGAGCTCAGCTTCGGCCACCCGCTTCAGCGCCTCATCATGGAAGCGCTGAAGGCCGAGAAGTATCACCCGGCGGTGATCGAGGCCCTGGGCCGCGCCGATTATTACGCCTTGCAGCAACGCAAGACCATCGCCATCGGAGCAAAGAAGCTCGAGCCGGGCATGTTCCTGCTCGAAGACGCCCAGTCGGAGGCGGGCGTCATGATCACCAAGGGCGGGCAAGAAGTCACACCGACCATCGCCGTGCTGCTCCGGCGCATGGCCGAGCGCCAGAATCTAAAGGAGCCGCTCTCGGTGAGCGTGCTGGCGACGTATGAGCCAAACTGAAACGACTGCACGGCTCGAGACCGCGCGCGAGCGCTACAGTCTCGCAGCGAGGCATCGCGACTGTAGATGATGACGACACGCCCCCCACCGAGTCGCCGTTCGCCGTCATGAAGGCAGGAGATCACCCGTTTTGGTCGTTCGGGTCGCTGCGGGAGGAGAGGAGGGCACCATGACCAAAGCGCAAAAGCGAGCCACGGACCAGCGGGGTCTCCCGTCGGCCGCCGACGAGCGAGGCGCTTCGAGCGGCGTGGCCCCTGCGCGCGCCTCCGACGAGCGGTCGCACGGCGAATTGCGCGAGGCCACCCCGTACGATGCTGCCGAGCGCGTCGCTCGAGCCGACGCCGAGCTCGATTGCGCGCCGATCATGATCGTGCGCCTCGAAGCCGACGGCCGTGTCAACCACGTCAACGAGGCCTGGCGCCAGTTCGTGCGCCAGTGCGGCGCCCAGACCCCCCGCGCCGACGGGCTCGGCCAGCCCTACCTCGAGCTCGTGCGCGGATTGAACGAGCCCGCGGCGAAGGCGGTTGGGCGCGCGCTCCAGCAGCTGCCCGCCACGCCCGGTGCCGTCGGGCGCGAGGAGTATCGCTGCGACCTAGAGCGTTCGCTGCACTGGTTTCGCCTCGAAGCGCGCCGCCTGACGGACGGAGTGCTCTTGATGCACACGGACATCACCGACCAACGCCGCGCAGAAGCCCACCTGCTCATCCAGTCGATCGTCAGCACCGCGCTCGCCGGGCGCCAGCCCCTCGTATCTGCCTGCCGTCGCATCATCGGGATGACCAGCGAGAAACTGGGCTGGGAGTTCGCCGCCATCTGGGTGCCCACCGACTGGCAGCAGCTCGTCTGCTCGGACGTGTGGATGGGCCCTCGCCTCGCCGGCAGCGAGTTCGAGAACCTGTGCCGCACCACTACCTTCGAGCGGGGCCAGGGGCTGCCCGGCCGCGTGTGGGAGACGCGGCAACCCCTCTGGATCGACGACGTCGCCACGGCTGACTCGTTTCCACGCCTGCAGCGCGGGCGCGCCATCGGCCTTCGCAGCGGCTTCGCCGTGCCGCTGCAGTGTGAGGGCCAGGTGTTCGCGGTGCTCGAGTTCTTCACTACCGTTGCGCGCCCCGAGGACCCCGAGCTGATCGAGCTGCTGTCCATCGCGGGCTTTCAGCTCGGCGCCGACGAGCTTCGCGCGCGCGCAGTCGTGCGCGCCGAGGCGGCCGAGGCCGGCGCCTTGCACACGCGCACTCAGTTCGACGCCATCAGCGAGAACGCCCCTGGCTACATCCTCTGGATCGATCGTTCCTTTCGCATTCAGTTCATCAACCGGGTGATGCCCCACCATCGCCGCGATGAGATCATCGGCTCGGACTGCCTCGGCATTCTGCCGACGGCGGAGCACCCTGCGATGACGAACAAACTGCGGGCCGTGTTCGACACCGGAACGCCCCAGCGCCATGAGCTCAGCATGCCCGGTCCTGATGGCCGCGAGATCTGGCTCTCGATTCAGATGGGCCCCATGCGCGAGCGCGGCGAGGTCACCGGCGTCGTCATCACCGCGCTCGACAGCACCGAGCTCAAGCGCACCCAGATGGAGTTCACTGCTGCGCAGCGCTGGGTCTCCGTGGGCACCCTGGCCGCAGGCATCGCCCACGAGATCAACACGCCCATCCAGTTCGTGAGCGACAACCTCGATTTCATCGGCAACGCCACCCGCCGTCTGCTTACCCTCGCCCAGAAGGTCGCGCCACTGCACCAGGGCATCACCGATGGCGCGCCCGAGCCCGCGCTACGAGAGGCCGCCGCGGCAGCCCACCAGGCAGCCAAGGCCGCGCGCCTGGCCTTCCTCGAGGCCGAGGTCCCCAAGGCCATCAACGCCTGCATCGAAGGCCTCGGCCGTGTCTCGACCATCGTCCAGTCGCTCAAAGAGTTCGCGCGTCCTCCCTCCGAGCACATGGAGCTCGCTGATCTCAACCACGTCGTCGAGCGCTCACTCGCCATCGCCATCAACGAATACCGCTACGTCGCCGAGCTCACCACGCGCTTCGGCGAGCTGCCGCCGGTGCGCTGCCAGGCGAGCGAGATCGGCCAGGTCGTCCTCAACCTCGTCGTCAATGCCGCGCACGCCATCGCCGACGTCGTGCGCAACACCGAGAATAAGGGTCAGCTCGAGGTGTGCACCTGGCGCGATGGTGACCAGGCCATCATCGCCATCCGCGACAGCGGCACCGGCATCTCCGAGGATATCCGACCTCGCATCTTCGACCCATTCTTCACCACAAAGGCCGTCGGCAAAGGCACGGGTCAGGGGCTGGCGCTCGCGTGGGCCGTCATCAAGCAAAAGCATGGCGGCACGCTCACCTTCGAGAGCACCGTCGGCGAGGGAACGGTGTTCTACATTCGCCTCCCGATCGCTGGCATCTCGAGCGCCGGCGCCAGCACTGCCAGTGCGGGCGGGAGTGACGGTGTCGCGTCTGAAGCGGCCGCCGCCCTGCTCGCCGCGGGTTCGTTGCCGGTCCAGTGAGTGACCGAGCCGACGCGGCGGCTGGTGTCCGCGGCTGCGCTATCGTGGTGCTCAGCCGAGGCCGAGCGCGAGCTTGATGGCGGGCAGCGCACGCCGGCTGACGCGGGCCCGTTGCCCGTCGCTCAAGCACAGCTCATACCGCCCATCCACCAGGCGCAGCGCGCTCACCGCGTCGCTCCGCACCAGCTCCGCGCGGTGCACGCGCAAGAAGCCGAACGCGAGCAGGCGCTCGGCCAGCGTAGACAGCGGCTCCTCCGTCATGTGCTCGGCGCTGCCCGCGCGAAACAGCGTGTACTTCTCCGAAGACCAGAAGCGCGTGATGGCGCGCGCGTCGAACAGCTGGATCAGCTGCCGGCTGTTGACCACGATGCGGGGCGCCTGCGGCGGCATGGTCGGCGTCGCTGGTGACACGACAGGCGACGACGACGCCTGCGGCAGAAGACCTTGCGCGAGTGGCACGTTGGAGACGGGCGTCGCGCTCGCCGCCCGCTTGCGCACCCGCTCGACCGCCGCCATCAGCCGTTCGGGGCGCACGGGCTTGAGCAAGTAGTCGACCGCGTCGACGCCGAAAGCGCGGGCCGCATATTCATCGTGGGCCGTCACGAACACGATCGGCGGTAGCACCCGCTGCGACTGCGCGAACGACATGCCATCCACGCCGGGCATGCGCACATCGAGGAACACCACGTCGACCGTCTGCGTCGCGAGTGTATCCGAGAGTGCGCTCGCGTCTTCCAGCTGCGCGACCACCTGCACCCCCCCGAGCGCCTCCAGCATGCGCGCCAGACGCCGCCGCGCCGGGCCCTCGTCGTCCACCACGAACGCCTTCATGTCGCCCCCCCGATGGGCAACACCATGCGCGCGCAACAGCCCCCGCCGCGGGCCGGCTCGAGCCGCAGGCTCGCTCGCCCCGCGTAAAAGAGGCGCAGCCGTTCCCCGACCATCTCTACCGCCGACTTCGCGCCCGCGCGCGGCGAACCGCCCGGGCCGGGCCCATCGTCGCAGATCTCGATCACCAGCTCGTCGCGCTCGCGCCGCACCGCCACGTCGATGCGCCCACCCCGCCGCTGCTCCGTGCCGTGCACGATCGCGTTCTCGACCAACGGCTGCAACAGCAGCGGAGGGATCTCGAGCTCTCCCACCCCGCGCTCGACCTGCAGGCTCGTGTGCAGCCGCTCGCCAAAGCGGGCCGATTGCAACTCCAGATAGTCGGCGACCATCTCCAGCTCGCGCTCCAGCTTCACGCTGCGCGAGCGGCTCGACTCCAGCGCATACCGGAACAGATCCGACAGCCGCTCCAGCGTGCGCTCGGCGAGCACGGGGTCTTCCGAGATCAGCGAGGCCACGGTGTTCAGGCTATTGAACAGAAAGTGAGGATCCGTGCGCGCCTGCAGCGCCGCGAGCTGGGCCTCCAGGGCCGCTTTCTGCAGCGACAGCGCGCGATGCTCGGCGCTCTGCGCCCGATGCCGCAGCTCCTGCAGCACCAAGGCGGGAAACAGAGACGCGGCCGAGAAGATCAGCGAGATCACGACGAAGTGCAGCCACCCCATCGTCTTGCCCACCAGCCAGACCATCAGCGGAAACAGCCCGATCGCCACCACCGGGACCACCACCAGCATCAGCGCCCCATGCGCCGCCATCCGCCGTCCCCAGCCGTTCAGTCGCCGCAGCGCCCGCGGCATCACCCGCAGATACAGCACGTGAAACACCAGCCCGTAGACCGCGAACGGGACATACGTCTTCACCAGCCCACGCACGAAGAACTCCCACGATTCACCGTACGGCGTGTACCCCAGCAGAAAGGCGGCCGGCAGGGGGACGGCCACGTAGAGCCACGGCAGCTCGGGCGGAAGCAGCCGCTCCTGCGTGTTCGCTGGCTCGGTCATGCCAGCCTCCGATCGCCGCTCGGAAGAAGTCGCCGGTGCCGCCGCGCCCGCAGTGGGCGGCGCTTCGGGCCTTTCTAGCTCCGTCGCGGGCGCGTCGCTCCCGGCCAGGCTCGACGGATGGATGGCGGGCACGCTCACGGGCCCAGCCTAGCGCGCACCGCCGGGGACGCCTGCCCCGTTCCGACGAACGGGCGGTTTCGGCGGACGAGCCGCTGCGCTCGACGCTGCGGGCGGGCGCCGTACGCGTTCCGAATGGGGGGCGCCAGACGGTCCACGGCACGCGCCCGCGCACGCGTGTTCAGCGCGGCGGAGAGAGCGGCCCTCAATCGGTGACGACGGGGCGCGGGGACGGCAGGCCCCATTCACTCCAGGAGCCGTCGTAGACGGCTTTGTTCGCATACCCGGCGAGCTCTGCAGCCAGAGCCAGCGTGCACGCCGTCACCCCCGAGCCGCAGCTGAAGACGAGCCGTTCGCGCTCGCCGATCTTCTGCGCGAAGAGCGCCCGGATCTCGTCCGGAGGCTTCATTCGCCCCTGCGACTGCACCGCGCCAAACGGGATGTTCGAGGCATTGGGCATATGCCCGCCGCGCAGGCCTTGCCGAGGCTCCGCCTCGCGACCGTGGAAGCGACCTTCCGAGCGAGCGTCTACCACGGCGGTGGCCGGTGTCGAGAGAGCGGCGGCGACGTGATCCGCGTCCACGAAGAGACCCGCACGCGGCCTCGCGACGAAGTTCCCGGCAGGGATGGGCGCGCGCGCGCTGGACTCCGTGGGCAAGCCGGCCGCGACCCACGCGGGAAGACCGCCGTCGAGCACCGCCACTGCGTCGTGTCCCATGGCTTTCAACATCCACCACGCGCGCGGGCTCGAGAAGATCCCCACCTTGTCGTAGACGACGACCTGGCTGTTCTCGTTCACGCCCAGCGCCCGCACCTCCCGCTCGAACAGCTCCGGCGCCGGCATCATGTGCGGCAGCGGCGAATCCCGATCGCAGATGCGCGTGTCAAAATCGAAGACCTGCGCGCGCGGCAGATAAACGGGCGGCGCCGAGCTCGGCGCGGCCGCGCCGATGGGTTTCATGCTCGCGTCGAGGATGACCACCTCGGCGTCGCCGAGGTGGGCCGAGAGCCAGGAGATCGAGACCAGAGGGGTAGGGAGTGACGACATGGCAGCTTCCGACCTCCTATCTGAAGGGGCTGGACGGCAGCGTCAAGCGGGCTCTCGCGGGCGTTCGCCGCGCGGAGCCCGCCAATGCTTTAGAGCAGGCCCCACCGGGGATCCGACGTCGGCTGCGTGGGCGTCCGCGCGATGCGATCTCGCCCGCGCTCGGCCACGTAGAGCCAGCCGTTCGCCACCGCGACGCTCGTCGGCAGCGTGATCTCGGGGCCCAGGTCGTTCGAGAGGTGCGTCCCGAAAGCCACCTGCTTCACCCGGGTCTGACTCGCCCAGTACAGCGCCCCCGCATCGAACGCGAAGGGCCCCATATCCGACCGCGAGACGGGTGCCACCGGCTGCCCCACGCCGCCCAGCGGCGCAAACATCAGCTGTTCGCCGCCGGAGTCGAACCAGTAGAGCCCGTCATCGTTCACCACCAGGTCGCTCGCGCCGGCGCCTGCGTTCAGCACCTCCGCGGTGCCGCCTGATCGGGGAACCCGTTGAATTCCCCCGCCCACGCAACCCCCTGCCGGAGCGCCGGGCTCCCCGGTGCACGAGGGGCGCTCGCTCGCGATATAGACGAACCCCCCGTGCAGCGCGATTCGCTGCGGCGCGATCAGCCCCTCCGCGAGCAACTCGGTCACCCGCTCGCTCAAGGACGTTCGGTACAGCCGCCCCGAGTCGATCGCCGTGTCCATCTCCGTCCAGTAGAGCGAGTCATCGTCGAGAGCGTAGCCCTGCGCACCATCCGAGCGAACGATCGTTTCGTCGTCGCCGCCGGTGCGTGGCACCCGGGCGATTCGACCGCCGGTGCCGCTCTCCTCGAAGTAAAGGTATTCACCCGCGGGCACCAGGTAGCGCAGCGAGGGCCGCCCGCTCACGAGCGTCACCACTTCTCCACCGCCGAGCGGTATTGCCCTCGAGAAGTAGTCGCGACGCCGAACGTCTGGCGAGACCCAGTACAAGAACCGCTCATCGGCGGCGAGGAAGTGAGGGTCCCTTTGCAGAGTCGCCAGCACCTGCCACTCTCGCCCGAGCGGCACCAGGGGAGAGTCCGAGAGCGGTGACTCTTCGGGTAGCCCGGGAATCGCTTCGTCCTCTGGCTCGCCCTCCGCATCGGGCACGGCATCCGGCGGGAAGCTGACCGCCTCTTCCGGGTCGCCCGCGCGCCCGCCGCAGCCTGCCAGCCCGAGGCACAGCGCCATTCCACCGGAGAAACGACGGGAGTCCAGTCTGGCCCAGCCCAGCGAGGTGAAACCCATGAGCCCACCACTTTACCGCGAGGGTAGGCCCACGCCACCGAGACGCTCCGGCGTGGAACGCAGCGATGGTGAGACGCCGCAAAAGTGCTCGGTCGCGTGGCCCATGGAACGGTGCGACGCCGGCGTTCGCCATGCGGGGTTGGCGTCACCGGAAGTGCGCTGGCGCGGACGACCTCCGCGGTCAGCGGGGCATCAAATCTCCGCGCCGAAGGCCACTCCGACGAGCAGTGCGTCACCCGCCGCCACGCTCTCGGGAACGAGCGAGTAGCGCCCCTCGACGAGCAGCGAGGCAGCGCCGACCGGGAACGAGAGCTGCAGCGCCGGAGATGCGATGAACCCCAGCGCGTCCTCCTCGGTGCGAGTTCGCCCTCGGGCGTCGATGGTCAGCGCCTCTTCCTGCATGTACGCGGCGCCGACGCCGAAGCATGGCCGCAGCGTGACGCCATCGAGGGCCAGCTGATAGCCCACCCACCCCTGCAGCTGATCGAGCGTCGCCTCCATCTCGTACGCCGCGATGTTGGCGAAGGCGTATGGCTGTCCTCCGAAGAAGTGCTCGTAGGAGAGCCCGAAGTAGATCCGTTGGGGCAGCGCCACCCCGGCGCGCAGCCCGATGCCCATGCCGTATGGATTGACCGAGTCGCTCGCGCCGGGCAGCTCGCCATAAAGCGCGCCGGCGCTGACCGAATAGGCGAGCGCGCCCCGCTCCTCGGGCGGCTCGGCAGACTCCTCCGGCAGCTCGCCGGGCTCTTGCCCCCACGCGATCAGCGGCTGCGCGCAGCAGAGCCCCAGCCATAGAGAGGTCGTGACCCGCACGTTTGAAAGCGAACTGATGATCCGATTAAGCAACATATATACGAAGCTTGACGGCTGCCCCGCTCGGGCGCAATTCGAATGGCGTGGCTTTTCCGCCATGCCGGCGCCGAGGACGTCGTTGCCCAAGCGCCGCGCCCGATTTGGGGCGCTGCCGACACGGCCTCGGGCTGTGCCAGCGGACTCCTGAGCAGCGCCGCGCAAGGGCGAGATCCATCGAATTTACGAGGTTTTCGGGGCAGGTCAGCGGGATGTGCATGCCGTCGGGCGATGCCGATCGCCGCGCGCGGGCGACGGTCATGTGCATGGCTCACCCCGTCGTCTGGGGCTGGATCTCGTCGCCGGGTCGCGCTGCGCTCCGCACTGTTCAGCGACTCGCGACCGCGCAGTCGAAGCATTCGTGGTCTGCGAGGCGCACGGGCGTGAGCCCCCCGAGCGTAGCCCTCACCGGAACTTTGGTGATCAGCGTCGATGACGTGGGCGAGCGGGACGAGCTGTAGGCGTGGCCGCTGGCGGGACGAGCGATAGCGCGGGCGCTGGCGGAACCAGCAATGGCGAGGCCGTGCGCGGGGGGCGAAGGCGTGACGCCGGTGGGCAGCGGCTACGGCGCGCTCACCAGCGACGAGGCGTGTCACGACAGCAACACCGCCGCGGATGACGGCTGCGCCGCGAACTGTCTCTCGACCCGAGCCGGGTTTCAGCTGCGCCTCGGCGGGGCAGGCATCGCGCGCTTGCGGTGACGGCCCTGGTAGTGCCCAGCCGTGTGACGATGGCAACATCGATGTGGGAGACGGCTTCTCGAACCGTTGCCGCGTCGAGCACGGCAAGAAGTGCGACGGCGAGCCGAGCGTGTGCACTGATGCCATCTGCGGCAACGTCGTGCAGCCGACAGCGCCCTGCGTCAGGATAGTTGTCACCCCGTTTGATCCGGATGTTCTGGATCGGCGAGCTGCGTAGCAGTCGATTCTCTGACCCCAGGCCGCTTCGCGACCACCGTGACCGCATCGCCGGACGCGCGAACCATCTCGACCAGCGGCCCGCCTATATGGGAGCGGTGAATCGATACCCTGCATGTACGCGGCGCCGACGTCGAAGCATGGCCGCAGCGTGACGCCATCGAGGGCCAGCTGATAGCCCACCCACCCCTGCAGCTGATCGAGCGTCGCCTCCATCTCGTACGCCGCGATGTTGGCGAAGGCGTATGGCTGTCCTCCGAAGAAGGCTCGTAGCACGAACGACGGAGGCTACCGCGAGTGCGGCGCCGACTGCCGGCTCAGGCCTTTCTGCGGTGACGGTATCTGGCAGGAGGAAGTTTGGCGAGGGGCGCGATGTCGACGCGGGCGGGGATGCGAGATGTCGAGGGTGTCGGGTGTTGGGTAGACCGTAGGACTATCGGTTTCGAACTGCTCGGTAGCAGCTTTGTGCGGTCGCGCGGTGGGTTCTCTCCCAGGGGACGGGACTCTCCCAGCGTTGGAATGTGAGTCGTGAGCAATTTCCGGCGGATCTAGGTCTTCCTCAGACTGCGCTCAAGGATCGCTTGCGTCGCGGCGGGGACCATTGCGCTGCGATCAAAGTTGCCGCGCAGAAAATCGTCGGCATACCGTGTGAGCTTCGATGCGCATTGTGAAAAGTAAGCCTCAGGGCCAGCGCCGGGCTGAGCTGCGTCGGTGCCCGACCACGGGTAGATCAGGTCGTTCGGGTCCGCTAAGTAGATGATGCTATTCAACGGATACCCTTGTGCGGTTGCTACCCGCCCGCCTTGGATGGGGAACTTGCCGGCCTCGAGTGCATGCACCGTGATGCCCAAGTGTGAGTCTCGGACATCGAACTCCACATAGACTCCAGTGGTTCGACTCGCATAGCCAACTGCGGGAGCCCATTGTCGGCTCCACTTGTCAGTCGGTACTCGACACGGCTTGAGTCCGTAGTCTGTTTGCAGAAGGTCGAATTGGTCACGAAGCGTTTGAAGTAGCGTCATAAGGGATTCAGTAGCCCAACAGAGTGGTCGATGGGTAGGATGTCTCTTCGAGGACTTGGCGCTCAACGCGGTAGAACGGACTTCTCGCCGCACGTGTCAGATCCTCGCCGATGTCCATGATCTTGTACCCTTCCTTAATCTTGGTGCGAAGCCAGCGGGCGTTGCGACTCAGGGACGCTTCGAGTTGAGCCGGTGCCATTGGGCCGGAACTTGGAAAATTCTTGGACCATGCCCGATACCAGCGCGCATCAATCCCTTGTTCGCGCAACGCTCGCACTGCTGCTCTCACTCGAGGCATTCCTTCGCCGAGGACGATGACCTTGCTTTCACAACTCTGCGAAAGACCGAACGGGTCAATCCTAGAGGTCGGGTCCTGCACGTAGCCGAGTGAATTGAGACCTCCCTCGAGCCCAATCGGATCCTGGCTGACGTAAGCCCCCGCCTCCGGATCATAATACCGGAACCGGTTATAATAGAGCCCGGTCTCTCCATCCTCAAACTGCCCCGGGAACCGAAACGGACAGGCCCTTCGCCCCCCGCGCACGTCATGCAGCTGCCCGTAGGTATCAATCTCGGCAGCCCACGCCTCCTGCCCATGGGCATCAAACATCGCCCGTGGGGTCCCGAGATGATCGGTAACGATGGAATACCGCTCATCGGCGACGAGCTTCCCGAGCGGAGCGAAGCTCTCCGGCTCGAAGAGCCATGTGATGGGCGAGTCGGCAGTCCCCTCGAGAAGGAGGGGCTCCTCGTCGATGCCACCATCGCGAAGGGTCCGCGCCGCCTCGTCGTCCTCTGCCGTCGGGTAGATGAGCTCCGGAGGCCCCTGCGCGCTCCTTCGTGACAGGTGCGCCTTGCGCTTGGCCTGAGCCACCTCGCGCTCGAATGAAGTGCGCAATGGCTCACCATCGCGCGCGAGAGCGTCCTCGCTCAGCTCGACCCACTCATGCAGCGGGACGTTGCCATCCCAGACCCAGCAGGTGGTCTTGCCGCGAAAGCTCTTGCTCAACCGACGGCCGAGGGCGTCGTACGAGAACGCGACGACCTCGCCATCGGGCCGCGTCACGGACGCGAGCATGCCGTTGAGGTTCCACCGATAGCGCCATTCACTGCCGTTTGGCTCAATCTTGCGGCTGAGGTTGCCTTCGGCGTCGTACTCGTAGCGGGTCACCCCGCGCTCGTCGCGCGCCTCGAGCAACTGCCCGGCAGGGCCGTACTTGCGGTCGCTGCGGTCGGGCGCCTTGAACAGATTTCCGACGGCGTCGGGCAAGCGCAGATCGACGCGCCCATCTGCATAGGTCGCCCTCGCGAGGTTGCCGAGGGCGTCGTGGGTGTAGTGAACGGGCCCGCTCATCGAATCGATGATCATGCGGAGGCGGTCGTTGGTCTCCCAGGTGTATTGGCGAGCTTGCTGGGTGACGCCGCTGACGCGGATTTCCTGCAGCTGGGGGCGGCCGAGGGTGTCGCGCTGCCAGCGGGACTGAACGCCGCCCGGCAAGCGGCGCTCGAGCTCGAGGCCCAGTCGATCGCGCTCGAAGTCGACGCGGAAGGCGTCGCGCGGCTCAGCGTCGCCGAACCGGCGACTCGTCGGAGATGATGGGGGCGGAACGGAAGACGGTCGTTCGACGTCGGGCTTCGAGTCGGGACCGCTCGGGCTCTCGCCGTTGACCCGCGCCTCGATCGCCACGACGTCACCCATGGCGTTGCGGCGTATGCGCTGCTCGAGCCCCTTGGAGGAGCGCACGACGGTGCGGCGTCCGAGCGAGTCATACGCGGACGTGACCCAGTGCTCGCCCGAGCGCTCTTCGGTGATCCTGCCGAGTGGGTCGCGGTCGAATTCGAGGGTGGTGGCGGTGTTCTGTGCCCGTACGAGCTGGCCGTCGGCTCGGTAGGCGTAGCTCTCGAGGGCGCCATCGCTGTGCTCGACGCGCGTCACGCGCCCGGCCGCGTCGTAGCCGTACTTGGAGGTGGCGCTCGCAGGCCGGAGGATGAGGGCGACGCGGCCCGCCTTGTCGCGCTGATATCGCCGTCGGAGCCCGTCGAAGCCATGCTCATCGCTGACGTTGCCAGCAGGGTCCAGCACGAACCGGTACACGGCGCCGTGCTCGTTGACGATCGCGAGCAGTTGCTCCTCGGTGTCGTACTGGAACTCGACGCGGGTCCCGGCTTCGAGGCGCGCGGCGAGTCGTCCCATTCCTTGGTGTTCGAAGCGGACGTCGTGATCGCGGTCTTTCGCGTGCACGACGTTGCCCTCGGGGTCGTACGCGAGCTCGCGGAGGTTGCCGTCGGGCTCGGCGACGCGGATGACGCGACCGAGGAGGTCGTGCTCGCGACGCTGGGCATTCTCGTTGGGGTCGATGACGGTGTGGCAACGGCCGCGGGTATCGTATTGCCAGCGGGTGGTGGTGCCGTCGGGCGCGATGAGCGCGGCGAGGTTGCCGGCCTCGTCATAGTCGAGTCGGGTGTGTTGCCCGGCAGGATCTGTCAGCGCCTGGAGGCGATAGACGTCCCAGTGGAACTGGGTGCGGCGGTCTAGCGGGTCGCTGCGCGCGATGAGGCGGCCTTCGCTGTCATAGCTCCAGCCCCACTCGCCGCCGAGCGCGTCCGTTGCGTGGACGGGCAGGTTACGAGCGTCATACTCGAGCCGCACCACGGCGCCGTCGGGATAGGTGATGCTCGTGCAGTTGCCCCGGGCGTCATACTCCCATGCGGTGGCCGCGCCTGCAGGGTCCGTGAGGCTCGCGCGCTGCAGCGACGGCTCATGGTAGGCGTACTTCGTGGTGCTGCCGAGCGGATCGATGACCTTCGTCACGAGCCCGACGGCGTTCATGAAATAGCTGGTGGTGAATCCGAGGCTGTTCTTGACGAGGGTGACCCTGCCTGCCTTGTCGTAGGTGATGAGGTGATCGTAGATTCCGCCGTCACCCCAGGTGCGAACGCAGTAGGCGTCTTCGCCGAAGCCATCGTAGGCGAAGTAGAAAGAGAGCCCGTTGCGATTGGTCTCGCGCGTGAGCAGGTGAGTTCGGTAGTCGTAGGAGTAGCTCTGGCCCAGGGCGTCGGTGGCGTGCACGAGGTCGCCGTGGTCGTCGTAGGCGTAGCGGTTGTGCGGGAGGAAGCGGCCAGGCTCGCTCGGGTGGGGCAGGTGAGTCGCGATCAGCCGCCCGTGCCCATCGTGTTCCAGCAATACATGGCGGCCCTGAGGGTCGGCGACGCGAGCGAGGTACCCCCGGTCGTCGTACGTGTACCGGAGGTGAGCTCCCTCGCGGCTCCGTTCGCGCACGAGGCGCGACCGATGAAAAGTGCGGCTGTGAGCGGCTGCAGCGTCACCCCCGCTCGCGCCGTTGCTCGAGCCGTTGGTGCTCCGTTCGCGAGCTTCGAGGCGCTCGAACTCGCGGCGCAGTCCATCGTGTGTGGTGATCGCGTAACGACCCTTCCCATACGACTTGAGGGTGAGACGACTGACGGGGTCGTAGACGTCACTACCGACGGGCAATTGATGGTCGGGAAAGTCGAAAGTATCGAACTCGATCTCACGTCCTTCGGGATCGAGGTAGACGATTTTGCCGCGCTCGGGCCACACTGCCTGCTCGAGTGAGTGGGACCAGCCGTGCCCCAGCGGCCCCGCTCGGTTGGCCCAGGCCGACGAGTAGTGCCGCTCGAGGCGAATCGGCAGGGCGCCGGGGAGCTCGAAATCCACTGCGTCGGTCAGCACGCGCCCCGTGGCCACGTCCACGGGATGGCCCGTGAGGAAGCACACCGCCTTGCTGAGCAGATTGCGCAGTCGGTCGCTCTTGATACGGCTGAGCAGATTGTGGAGGTGGCCGGCGATCCACCGGGTGCGCACCATCGACCCGATCGCGTCTTGCAGCGAGATGGAGGGTGGCCCGCCGATGAGCACCGGGCTGCCCGCCGGGATCGGCAGCGCGGTCGACGATGGTAGGCGCACGGGCTCGGCACAGCTCATGGCGAGGTCGCCCATGCGCACGGCGCTCGAGCCCATGATGGTGACGGTCTGCGAGCCCATGATGTGCACGGCATCGCCCTCGGGCATCACGGGCGGCCCGGGCGGGTCGGGCGGGCCCTTGAACGCGGGCTTGGGCGGCTTCGGCATCGGCGCCCAGGAGACGCCAGGCGGAATGAGGATGTGCGGCACTCCGAGGGAGTTGGTCGCTTCGGTGCCGACGTTGGTGGCGGGGCGGAAGTTGATGAAGACCGGCCCGGTCGGGGGCGTGCCGGTGGCGAGGGCCATCGCGTAGCCCATGGCCTGTCCGACGAGGAGGCCGCCTGGGTCCCACGTGAGGCCGATGAAGGGGTTCGGGAAGGGAGCGGGCACGCCCATGGGCGTGAGCTCGAAGTGGATGTCGACGCCGACGACGGGGTCGAGGAAGCGGCTGGCGAGCATCGTCGTCACTCCAGCGCGGGCGCCGCTGGGCTCTCCAGCAAAGGCCCGGGCTCGACGCCGTGCTCGAGGCGAAAGGCGCGCCGATCGAGCTCGGCTGCGCGCGGGCCGTCGCCGTAGGCTGCGAACAGCTGCGCGAGCTGGCGCGCGATGTCGGCGGCGCTCGTCGCGCGTCGTTCGTTGGGAGGTAGCCGGTCGGCGAGCGCGAGCGCATGTTGCCAGTGCTCGGCGGCGGTGTCGTGGGCACCGAGATCGCTCGCGCATTGCCCCGCCATGCGCCGGCACTCGATCGCGAGCGGCAGCGTTTCGGCGGCTTCGGCGACCCGCGCCGCGTTCGCGTAGTGACCGAGGGCGCCCGGCCGCTGCTCGATTGCATCGAGCATGCCGAGGCCGAGTTCAGCCTGCACCTCCTGCGCAGCGAGCCGCTCGCTGCGGGCCAACGCCACGACGCGTTCGTACGCCGTGCGTGCCAGCGCTGGCTCGGAAGCCGCCAGTAGATAGCCAGCGAGCACCAGGCGCTGGATGGCGTGGGGCTCGTGCAGCGCCAGCTCCTCGCACAGATCGGCCGCGCGTGCCTGCAGCTCGATCGCGTCGCCGAAACGCCGTTGCCGCAGCGCGAGCGCGGCGCCGAGCATGAGCTGCTTCAAACGCTGCGCGCCGCCCTTGATATACGCCGGATTCAAGCCGCTCGCGCGCAGCTGATCATCGCTCGGGGCGGGGCTATCGTCTTTACGCCGCGGTGGCGCGACGGTGGGCATGGCACCTCCGCTCGACCACGGCCCCCAGGGGTACGGCGGCACGAGCGGTGCGAAGGGCGGGGGAGGACTGCCCGCGATCGCGGCGAGGTCCGCCTGTTGCGCGGACTCATCAAAGCGCGCATCGACCGCGAGCGCTCGCGGTTCGCCGAGCTCCGAGACCAAGGGCACGAGATGCTCAGAGTCGGCCTCGACCACAATCCAGCGCACCACCTCGAGCCCGCGTGCCGATACCAGCGCGCGGACGTCGGCGAGGAAGGCTTCGGGCACGTCCACCCGCACGGGGGCGAGCACGACCACGATCCCGTCGAGGGGCGCTCGCAACGCCGCGGCCGCGCGCGCCAGGCGAGCCGCGAGCGCCTCGAGCCCGCTGCGTGAGGGTTCGTCGGTCTCGAGCGGTCCGAGCTCGAGCCCCGCCTGCCGCAGCGCTTCGGCCTTCGCCGTGAAGCGCTCGGTGAAACGAGTGGCCCTCCCGCGCGCGCCGAAGTCGGCCCCGCTCCAGGGGTCATCGAGCAGGATGAACGGGCTCTGGTTGTCGGCGTGATACTCCAGGCGCTCGACCAGTGTGAGCACGGTGCTCCGCCCCGACGTGCTTGCCTGCACCCAGAGCAAGCGCGTCTCCCGCGCCCGAGCAAACCACGCGCCCTCTTCTTGCAGCCGGCGTAACGGTGTCGAGATGCCTTCCACTGTTGTCCCACCGATGCTTCGTCTTCGCGAGCGCTCGGGCTCAGTTGATCTTCACCAGCGCGCCCGTCACCTCGGAAAGGGTCGTGCCCGATACGCTGCAAACGAGGCCTGACAGCTTGCCACCGGTCGGCCCAAGCTCCACGGCGCCCTGCGCGCCCGAAACCGTGACCGTCTGCGAGGCACTGATGGTGATGGTCCCGTCTTTTGTCAGCGTGATGCTGGCGCTGCCGCACTCGACACGCAGCTCGTCGGCAGCGCGCAACACGGCGGCCGTGCCGTCGAAGCTCAACGTACACTTGCCATTCGTGAGCGCTGCGAGGGCGCTGTCGAGCAAGAGTTGATTCTCCTGGTGCGAGAGCTGATATTTCTTCGTGGTCTGCGTCAGGTATTCACCGTCGACATTGACCACACGGTTTACTCCAGTGACGTTCAGCGTGTCTTCCTTCGTGTTCACGTTGATCGTGCGGCCCGAGTTGTAGTTGCCGGTGTGCGCCGACTCGATCGTGTCGGTGTTGGTGCCGGTGACGCTCATGCTGCGGTTGGCGTGAAAGATCTGGGTCTCGTCCTTCTCGACCGTCGCCGTGCGCGTACCGTTGACGGTCGTACTCTCGTCTCCACCCACCGAG
>Ga0247763_1000835_pt1 | contig 18513 bp, 13 predicted proteins | sample UWRJL141409B4_FD_179926 | JGI IMG/M metagenome (GOLD analysis project Ga0247763, IMG submission 179926) | Plant litter microbial communities from Arlington Agricultural Research Station in Wisconsin, United States - UWRJ-L141-409B-4 | ecosystem: Environmental > Terrestrial > Plant litter >...
CTCCGTCACCATCCTCATTCCCGCTGTCCCCGCAAAGCTCAACGTCACACTCGACCCCAATATCTCCCTCATGGCCAACGCGAAACCTCCATGGTAGCTATGATGCACACCACTCCCGCTACTCGGCGTCCGGTAATATCCCACTACCGTATCGCCCTCGTACCCATACCCCTTATCGAGCTGCACGCTTCCGTTGCTGACAACAACATGATATCCCACCGTCGCCGGGACCATAGCGCACGTCGTCACCGCCAACGTCCCACTACATCCCGTCTCCGTTTTGACGATAACAGTCAAATTCATGACTGCCTCGCCCTCCTCGAACCACCCGGACTTATCCCCGTATGATAACCCAGTGCCGAAAACTACGGCATCCGCAAACGCAGAGGTTCCGTCGGCAGCGGTTTCGTTTACCAGTCGGGAAGTCTTATCAAAGAACTTGGACGAGTTCGTGCACGAGATGGTATACCCGGCCGCGTGCAGGACCCCATGGCATGAGCCTGTACTACAGACCGCCATACCCATAGGGGAAGGAGGGTTTAGCGAGATGGGCGAGGAAGAATCTACCACCATTCCACACTCTTTCCAACCTTCTTCTCTATATTCACTTGTGACCTAGTCCATCTAACACTAAGCACAGAGGAGCTGGAGCGTGGATCCGTGTAAAAGTTAGGGCCGTAATTCAATTTAATATGTTTCATACCTTCATTTCGCCATGCATTCCGTGCAGTCGTCGTTCAGCGCCATGAGAAGCCAACGGCAGCCCTGTTTACCTTAGCAAAGATACCGTCCAAAGCTGCATGATGTTGGCCATGTCAAAAACTTGGAGGACACGGCAATTGAGTTCGCGAACAGCTTTGGCCGTTGGAGGATGAACCAGTCAATGCTGATTGGTCTAGCTTATGTAAGTGGCAGGGGAATGGTTCTGGCTATCTAGAAGCATGGTAGGACAAGGCCGGGGGGGGGAGGGGGAGTCAGTCAACTTTTGCCATGGCTCCAATATTAATCCCTGGGCGAGCTTACATCGAGCCTGCAGATGTCCTTTCCACCTCCGCGGTTGGCGGGATCAGCTCGGTGGTGCGGCTGAGGGCATGGCGTTCGGAGGGCGCGGCGCTTTGACGATTCTAAAGAACAGGGGGGAAACGCGACTATGGCGAGATCCCGTCGTCAAAGTTGAGGATTAGAGCGGCGCTCAATAGACCAGCCATTATGGGCTCGATAGATGTTGCCGACATCGGGTCATGACTTGTAAGAGCCTCGCCTTTCAATGAATAGCCGTTCTCCTGGCAAATATTACATAACGGTGGTTATTTGAATGTCTTTCCTATCCTAACTTCCCTGGTGTAACATCCAACTCGAAATTCAGACCAATGTCAGACCTAAAGCCCTTTCCCTGCGGGACACGCCCAGAAACGGGGTTTTCGGTTCCTTCGACATCCCCAGTCCACCACCAAAGACAAGGCCGTCCATGGCGAGTATCAGCCATCCGCCGTCTCCCATGGGACGCCCTCATCGCCGCCGCCGACGCTGTCGCCTGTGCAATCCTCATGGTTATGGTCATTACCAAGTCCAACGGCGACCGTGTCGATAGTTGGACCCTCGCGCCCGCCGTGTACCTCGCCATCTTCTCCGTCGTCCCCAACGTGCTCATTCGCTACACCTTCTCCCGCGGCGTTGAGATCACCTGGTGGGTGACCGCCCTCTCATCCACGGGCACCACCGTGTCCAACTTGCACAGCGTCTGGCTGCACTCCACCAGCCTCCGCTCCGCTCTCGTCTCCCCGCTCCACAAAACTTGCAACCTCGTCTCCCTCGCCTCCATTCTCCTCGCTCTGGTCCCGGCCAGCGCGCCTCTCGCACAGCGCGCCTCTCGCACAACGACCCTCCTCGCCACGCACAACCCCCCGTACCCCCTGCGCATCTCCGCCCTGCAAGCTCTCAACGAATCCTCCGCCCCCACAGGCCAAGTCTCCGGGCACGGCGCCGGTATTTCCTACATCACCCCCTCCTTCGCTTCCGTCCTCCAACCGCACCTGCTAGATGTAGAAGGACTACGGTGCAGTGCCCTGACTGCACAACGTTCCACTTTTTGTGGTGTTTACGCATTGCGTCCTTTGGTGCCGTGACAAATTGTAGTTGTGGAAAAATCAAGGTTGTAAAAAGCGTCCGGAATGTGGGTCGTCCGGTTTGGGGGTCGCGACCTCTAATTGGTGGCTTTGCCGTGGCCCCCAGAGATGTAAGAGATTTGGGGATAGGGCTGCAGCTGCCATTGGGTGTTGATAACACACACACCAGAAAAGCCACTGGCTGCAAAATAACATCTGGGCTGCACCCGCGAAGACCGCGCCAATGGTTGGCCTTAGATATGGCAAGTGCATGAGAGGCTTGCATTTGTGTTACGCACCTTCCCCGGTGACAGTTGGACAGAAGGGCAAGTGCTCTTTCGCATCGCCCACGCCCACAAAAATCCCGGTCTCGCGTCAAATCCCTCTGACATCAAAGTTCTCCCTGCGAAATGGCCACGGTCTCCGCGGGCGCCGCGGCGCCGGTCCCGGGCCCTCCAAACACCGCCTCAAGCCCCCAGGCCAGCAATGCAAAGTCAAACGTTCAGGACACTGTGACGCCTGCTCTCCAAGCCCTGCAACCATCATTTCGACACCAACTTCGACGTCTCTGGACCTCTTTTGGCCACTATCTGAGTCAAAGAGACAATGACTGGGCCTGGGAGGTTTCCTCCATCCTGCTCTCAATCGCATCCACCATCGCAATTGTCGCCATTCTGAGCGTCTACAATCATCAGAAATTCCCTCAGGTCCCTAGTGATATTTCGCTAAATGCCGTCGTCGCCACCCTCTCCACGGTAGCCAAGTCGAGCTTAATCTTTGCAGTTTCAGCCGCGATTGGACAATTAAAGTGGGACTGGTATGAACAGGAACCTCACAAGCTGGAAGATCTCGAGACATTCGATGCAGCAAGCAGAGGGCCCCTTGGTGCGGCGAAACTTCTGTTTGGGCGACACACGATGTTCTCGACCGCATCTATCGGGGCTATCGTCACGGTTCTGGCACTCGGAGTTGAGCCATTCGTGCAACAGGTCATCGGGACGGCCGAGCAGGTGTCTTTCGTGCCCTCGGATGAAGTATGGACTCCGCGAATGACACGGCCCTCTTTTTTCCCGCTACCAGGCACAATGGGAAACGATTCAGAATACCTGCAACTCCTCACCGGCGCAGTCTGGAACAGTGCCGAGACCTACAACCATCGTGCGCACTGTCCCTCTGGGGACTGTCAGTTTGACAGCTTCGAAACACTAGAGTTTTGTGTCGACAGTGGGATTGTGGAGGATGTCTTGACCTTGGACTGGAACTGTTCGGCTCGTTGGGACTGGAGGATATTTGAGGGCATCTTCAAGATTTGGGACCAAGATAGGAGAATACAAACCCATTCGGAGGAATGCAAAGTCTGGTTTGGGCGGAATCAGAACAATACGCCTTACCTGGAATATCCGATTATTTACAGTCTCAGCCGTTTTGGTGGCCAGGATATCAGCGACACTCCGGGAAAACCACGCCCTTTGATCGGCTTTCCATTCTCGGTCTTGAAGTGGCTCTCCGGTGACGAATCCAACGAGGTCAGCGACTCGTCTTTGATTCGTGTTCCCCGCCCACTGGTGTCCTTCGGCTTCATCCGCATCTCTGACACCGACCCCTTAACACTCCGAGCCCTCGACTTCCGTTACCCCAAGCTCGAGTGGGCGGAATGGGCAGTTTTGGGCCTGTGCAAGGCCACACGCAAGATCTCGGTCACCAATGGAGTCACCACTGTCTCCTACGAGAATGGCCGGCCTGAAATTGGACACCAGTATGTTATCTTCAAGAATAATAGCGGTTCCATAAATGAGGGCCTGGAGCCATGGTATTGCTGGGCACCGAAAGGGGCAGGCACGCCCGACCTGACAAGCCTTCCAGCTCAAATCGATCTACCCAGCGGCAATGTATCACAATTTGTTTCAGACCCCACCGCCATGACATTCTGCTCGACCTTCACTGGCTGGGCCGATGATGTTGGGTTCCGTCTCAAGAGCGCTTTTACGAAAGACAGATTGATGTCTAGGACCAACTGGACTGGTTCAAACCCGGAAATCTTGAATCCAAAACCAGGTGTGACGACCACTGACCCCGGATTCTACGAACCCGAATCAGCAAAGGATGTTTTCACGAGGGTGGAAAACATCACGCTCGGGTCCATGGTAAGGTCAATGGCCGCGGCGCTAAACAATATCTCGTTTGCGCGGAGCCAAGAGGAGCCCGTGAGGGGTTCTGTTAGGGTGACGGACACGGTCGTTGAGGTTCGGTGGGCATGGTTATCCCTGCTTCTCGCACTGGAACTACTTGGGCTGGTCCTATTGGTTGCAGTTCGAGTCCGGAAAAGGCAGGTGGCCGGACTGTGGAAGGATTCACTGCTGGCTTCGTTGTATAATGGCTTGGACCGTGAGGATGATTCGCTTCAGCTCGGTGTGGGGAGGACGATGGTTGATATCAAGGAGAAGGCGAAGGTGACGAGGGTGAGGCTTGCGCGAGATGGGGAGAGGATTATGTTGTCATCGGCATGACGGAAGTCCGCGATCAACCAGTTGGGGATGGAGATCAATGTCGCCGAGGACTTGGGGATATTTCCAACATCTTTAGCATGCATAGCCGGGCGCTTTCGCATTACGGTAAGGTCTTGTCACGGCACCAAAGGACGCAATGCGTAAACACCACAAAAAGTGGAACGTTGTGCAGTCAGGGCACTGCACCGTAGTCCTTCTACATTTAGCTGCAGCCACAGGCAGGCAGCATCACTGTACCGTGACACTTGCCAAATAAGGTCTTTATTCGGGCATAGTCCTTGCCACTTATGCAGGTACGCCCCCTTGAGGGCGTCAAGGCCGGTTTATTAAGCGACAGGATACCTGATTGGCGAGAGTAACCCACGTCGCTTGGCATATCGTGTAAATAAGCCTTACAGCTACGGATCCGTAAGCCCTGCGTTTAATCCTCCCTGCATTTGACATGCGATCATCTCTCGGCGAGTTTTAGCGACAGTCTCCGAAAACAGAATGTCAGCGATAAAGTTTCCGGTTTGCATTTATAAATCCATGATTGTTCGTGGAACAAACTTTTTTTTCTTTTTTAAATCATTACAATACATCAAATCATATAATAGAACATGGTACGAATACCCAGAAAGATTCTTGTCGTTGGCGCAACCGGCCAGCAGGGCCAAGCAACCATCGCCGCCCTCCAGCAATCCCTCCCCCAAGAACCCGCCATTGAGGTCCTGGGGCTAACACGCTCGGCTTCTTCTCCAAAAGCAGATGCTCTAAAGAAGCGATTCCCAAACATTACGCTAGTCGAGGGCGACACACAAACCCCTCAGGCAGTCTTCGCTGCCCATCCCGGCATCCAGTCGATATTCCTCGTCACAGCCCCCCCGAAAGATGAGTCCCAGGCATTGCCGTTAATCGATATGGCATGCAGCGCGACAAGCCGTGTCGACCACATCGTCTTCAGCTCAGTGGACCGAGGCGGCGACACCCCCTCGTGGTCGACCCCGACGCCGATCCCCCACTTTGCCGCCAAACATGGTATCGAGCTGCACCTCCGCGACGCGTGCAGAGAGTCAACTCGTGAGATGCGCTGGACGATCCTCCGTCCGACCGGGTTCATGGATAACTACAACCCCGGGACGTTTGGCTCGCTGATGGCTTCCCTCTGGGCCAACGGCATGCCGGCCGACCAAAAGATGCAGCTGGTCAGCACGCATGACATTGGCGTATTTGCGGCACGGGCGTTGCTGGATCCGGAGGGGTGGAATGGGAGGGCAATCGGGCTGGCGAGCTGCGAGATGAGCTTTGAAGAGGTGAAAAGGGTGTTTTACGAGGTGGTGGGGAAGGAGCTGCCGATGACGTGGGCGGTCGTAGCCAAGGGGGTTCTCTGGTGGGTGCCCGAGGCCAAGACAAGCTTTGCGTGGTTTCGGGAGTGTGGGTACGGGGCGGATATTGAGGAGTTGAGAAAGCTAGAACCGGGAATGCAGGACTTTGGAGGCTGGCTGAGGGAAAGTAGTAGATGGAATGCGCGGTAGTAATCTTATTAGTGCATTGTCCGCGAGAAATAACAACTGATTACAATTGCTGGTGTCGCTTCGTTCGTCGGCCTGCTCAGCCCTACTGTCTATGTGTACGAAGTACTTCGTACGTACCTGCACACAGAAACTTTAGCGCCTTGGCCAAACTGACCTAGCTTTTTGCAAGGCAGCAGCATGGCCTCAAGCGATTGGACCGCAGGCCGCAATTATGGGGCACGCAGGCAGGGTGGCTGTGCCAGCAGGTTACCTCCATTTCTCTCAATTGTGTGGCTTGGGCAGCTTGCTCCCAGCCCAACACGATACGACAAGGCCCTGGGTTCTTTTCATCTCCTGTTTCCACTTTCTCCCGGCCAGGCAAGCTCTGGGTGCCCGACACGGTGTAATTAGGACGAGACCCGCTCCAGCCAAACATGGACGCCATCAGGCAATCTGTAGCCCAACAGCGCACAAAGCTGAAGGCAACAGACTCTTCCCAACGATCAGCCAATACCGAGATTGTTTGCCAGCGATGCAACAGCGTGCCCTGGCGAGATCTTGCCCGACGACGGGAGATGGAGAAGACGTAATGAGAGTGACAGAAACTAAGCGTACGCTACTGGAATCCCGCTGTCCGGTCTGCCGTTGTCTGGCGGCCATCATACCGCCGAGGCTGGATGGCGCAAGCTGCGATCTCTGGGCTTTTTCAGCCAAAGAGATCAGCAGCATCGGACTCTTTGCAAAGGGCAGACTATTCTTGGGGACAGACAGCACTGCTGTCTGCATCGCCGAATGCACAGCCCCCCACCTTCCTATTTACCGCCAGTGGTCGACGACAGCATCGCAGTTACTTTGGCATTGGGTTTTCAATACTTGTGGGTGGATCGATATGTAAAGTTTTCAGCCCTTGCGATGTGTAAGGAGGTTCCTAACCTTGGGCAACAGTGTATCGACCAAGCCAGCGACAGTAAACACTTTCAGATTTCCCAGATGGACAAGATTTACTCAGGCGCCGAACTTAGGATTGTTGCTGCGGCTGGAGATAATGCCAACTATGGCCTTCCCGGTGTTAGCAGCCGACTTCGTCAGAAGCAGGCAAAAGCATCTCTGCCTTCTCAGGGAATATCGCTCCTACAAGTCTACCCCACCACTAATAAGAAGCTGGCCGCGTCCGTCTGGGCAAGCCGTGGTTGGACTCTCCAGGAAGGTTACCTGTCACGACGGCGGCTAATCTTCACCGATGACCAAGTATCGTTCTTATGCAATACCATGTATTCTACCGAGTCCTTCCGACAGGACCTGGATATCTGCATCTACAACAACATGCCGTTCCAAAATATTATCCCGAGCCCTTTCGAAAGAGGGTTAGCTATTGCCGAGCTTATCACGGAATTCACCACTAGGCGGCTCAGCTACAGTTCCGACTCTCTTTCCGCTTTCCTTGGAATTCTCCAAAGTCTAGAGAACGTCGGGATCCGCCACTTATGGGGAGTCCCATTCAAGAAGACCCCTTACGGAGAGTTTCAGTTTCAGTTCGCGATTGGATGGCATCACGTTGAACCTAGCCCTACCCGCCGCACGGAATTTCCGTCCTGGTCGTGGACCGGCTGGGAGGGCAGGTTCGGATGTTGTGGCAATACGACAGGCTAGAGTCGGATATCTACGTCAAAGACAGCAGCAGCAGTCAGGAGCTTCAACTACTCCGGTCACTGTCTTGGCAAAGTAAACTCGCCGGATCAAACAAGCACATATACATCCTGGCACCATTGGTTAACTTGTCATTCCGTACTATAACTTGGGATAATGACCGCGAGGCTTCGGCGAGAACAACAACAACAACAACAACAACGGTGAGATGGCGAGTAGGAGGAGGCGCTCCGAAAAAATTCCCATACGAGGCAGGGCGAGCCGACGGTCTCCATGTCCAGCTTGCGGTTTCACAGCACCTAAACGCCTTGGTGTACGTCAACATGGACCATGTAACGCCCTCGCTCGATGGGCTCAAAGGTTTGGCGCTTCGGGGGTTAAATATCTTGCTGGATAAGGAGATGCCTTATTACTTTATCCTTATCATTAAGCAGGTCAGTGACGACAGCTATGAGAGAGTGGGGATTGTGCGACCGTTTCATCTGAAGAGGCCCTCCTCGCCAAGAGATGATGATCACCAGATTGTGTTTTCAGACGAGACTGGAAAGCTTTTGGACAATGTCGAACTGACGGACAATTGGGGAGAGCAAGACTGGTTGAAAGGAGCAGAGGAAAAAATGGTTAAGCTCAAGTAGGTAGGTTCAGTTAAAGCAGTGCTTCTAAATACCTAGGTAGGTAGTCATCAAACAACCTGCGAGTACCGTCCTTCTACCCTTCCAACAGCAACACTCTTCACCATGTCCCATGCAAAAGCACCCAGCCAGCCAGCAAGACAAGGACATGGCACACCTGTGGGAGCCTGGTGCCCCCAGACTACCCCCGAGACCACAGCAGGTTACCGGGTGTACTACTCCTACACGACATCCGAGATGATTATCTTACAAAAAACACAACAGCTGAATGACATGCCATCATCACCGCCCACACAGTTCAGGCAAGGGGGCCAATCCGTTCGATCCTCGGGATTCACCTCAGCCTCCAATGGGAATCAGTTCAGCCAAGCATCCGGCGGAATGGGTCGGTAGTTGCAAGAGAAACACAACCAAGGGCCCTGCACTGGTCGGCGACATGAACCAGATATGTCTGGTCGTTGCGACTATCTTGCGATTCTCTCGATTTGCTTCCATCCATCCCGTCACTTTTACGTTTTACATAGGGCGTCCCGAACAGGAAAGTAGGATGGTGTAAGTAGTAGTATAAACTAAGACCGGGGAAAAGCATCCTTCTATCTGATCTTCTTGATACTTGGTTTCCGGGTACTATATGTACTTGCATAAGATAGCGGGCGTGATTTCATAAAGGTTTTCTCCACCCATACTTTATAGCGGATTCCTTCATTCAAAGACAAAAGCCCCTCGTTCATGTTGTGTTGTTCGGTGAATCCACAGGTCCATCTCCACGAAGTTACAATTGAGAAAGCATCGCCTGCCCATCCAAACACAAATACGAATTAGCCATTCATCCACATGCACACCACATATTTCATGAGAAATTCCAAACCATCAAAACCAATCGATCCAGCAAAGCGTCAGTACCTAGTTTAATAGTAAAATCCATCGTTACCATCGATGGGCTCAAGGGAATGAACGAATAGCTCCCAGTTTGGTGCCTGGCCCTTCCAGGGGTCAATTATATACTTTTTTGCTCCATGTCCTGCGTTTGGTGGTCGGTGGTCGCGTTGGCCCCTGAGCCCCCCCTGAGATTCTCTCATTAGAACCCTAACCCTGATCGGCCGGCCATCTCCCCGACAACACCAGACATCACGCCACCTCACCAAGTCGTGCCGCCGAGATTCCCCAGTGTTCCATTGGATAATCTGTATGATATAATGAGGTGACAAGCGCCACACTTCAAGACCCCTCCTTGGACATATCTCTGCTGTCATCACCCTCCACCTCGATTGTGACTCTCAGTTAAGGCCTCGCTTTTTAAGATCAAATGTTACGACGCAAACCGATCAACACATTTTCTGCAAGAAACCGTTTATAAATACAGACCCCCTGTGAGAGATTTTGAGATGAACCCAGAATTGATACCCGCTGTTTCCTCTCCCATCTCACCAACCGACATGCTCCCGCACATGCTCCTCCCCGTCGTTGTGATCGGGGGGTACTTCCTCCCACCTTTCCGCGGCCGCGCAGCCGTATTCCTCGTGCTGCTGTCGCTCACACAATGGCGGTGTGCCGTCTCGTCCTGGCCACCCAACATAGGCGACACGCGGGCGATGCGCTACGGCCTAGCGACGTCGTGGATTTTCGTGCTTCCGGCCGTCGAGAGGCTGGTGATGCGCACTCCCGAAAAGGATATTTGGAGAGAAGACGCAAGTGAGGACGAAGCTGACTCCCAGCGCGGAGGAGGCGAGACAATATCAACCGGGGCACGGGATATGTCGACGTCCGTCTCGACGTCCGTCTCGACCTCAACGACGACCTCAACGACGACGACGACAACAGCACACAACACAACAAGACGAAATCAGAATACGCCGCCCGTTGCACAAAACCAAGCATCGAAGGTGGGAGCGGATCCGGCTCCAGCATCACGGCAGGCTCAGCAGGTCCCCATCCCAGAATGGTCCCTACACAAACTCCTCTCGGCCCTCCGACTCTTGGCCACCCCGCGCGCAGTCGGGTACAACATCTCCAGCCGCTCCGTCAAAGCTGCCCGCAGCAATATCCGGCAAGCACGCAAATCCGGTGCCGTGTCCCGGATGCGGTTCGTCACGCAGAGAGCAGTCACCTCGGCGCTATGTTATCTTGTGTGGGACGCCATCATGGTGGCGTGGCAGCGCATCGCCGTCGTCCCGGACGCGTGGGCGTGGGGCGGGCAAACGTTACGGGACATTGCAGCTGCCGAGGCGTTGATGCTGGCTACCGTGTACTGCGGTATGACGATGCAGTTTGAGAGTGCCGCTGCGATCGCTGTTGGGTTGAGCATCAGTGAAATGGAGGTGCGTTTTCTCTTTTCCTCTTTCTGTCCCATAAAACTTATCCCCGGTTCCGAATGGTTGCGTCTATGAGACGACGGATCAGTGATCGAGGTGTGTGCCTAGATGTACTGATGAGGGGGGAACAATAGGACTGGCCACCTGCCTTTGGAAGCATCCTGGACTGCTACACCATAGCCAACGTCTGGGGCAAGTTCTGGCACCAGTACATCCGACAGGTATGTAAGCCTTTTTCTGCCTACCTACCTACCTAGGTACCTTACCGAACCACCTCTGCTCGTCCGGGATACTAACATTCCACTGCCTCTACAGCCGTGCCTAGGCTTCAGCCACGCTCTCCTCCAAGCCCTCCACATTCCTCGACACTCAACACTCGCCTACCTCGTCCATCTGACCACGGCCTTTTTCATCAGCGCCCTCTGCCATATCCTCGCAGTCGGTACTGTTGCGCCGGGATTCTACCCCCTCCGCACCCTCGCCTCCGACATGCTCATCTTCTTCATGCTACAACCCATCGGCACCATGATGGAAAGCACCGCCATCACTCTGTTTAACCGCCTTGTATGGGCACCGTCCACGTCCACGTCCAAATCACAGACACGGACCAACACCAATATTATTAGACCGCTTTGCCGGGTAGCCGGCTACATGTGGGTGCTATGCTGGTTCCATGTGACGTCGTGGCCGTTCATCAAGGCGTACGCGGGCGTGCGGATGCAAGACTGGCAGGTTCCGTACTCGGTTGTAGGAAAATTTGCTTGAGCTCCAGTCAGAGGTGATTGATTGATCCGAGACTTGCGAAACATTACGCCAATGGATATTTTAAGTAAAGAATTGGGGATTGGGGTCTGTGTTATCGTGGGATGTAAAAATGCAATTTTCGTTACTCTGGCTTCGTAGAATTAAGAACAGCTACTAGTTAGTTCGAGAAGACTGCTAGCCTTTGTATTTATAACTAAGAGGATCATTAGGGCCTTACTGGGTAATCTAGACTTCTCGGTTGTTGTGAATCCACCCAGATGCGCTGTTAGCTAGTCGACCATGCCCAAAGATGAGCCTTGCAGCGGGGGAAGGAAGAAAGACGTGGAGGCCACACATTACTGAAAAGGGGGATGTATAATACTGAAATTCCATAAATAGCAGCATTAAGAGCCTCCCAACGCTGTTCGAGTATTAGAGCCCTACCTTAACATCAAATATTCCGTATAATTGCAGACTAAGGCAGCAGCCTTTTTTGGAACTGATTGCTACAGTAGTAGAAAGGTTGGCGCAAACAATCTACCGATGTGGCCTGTGCCCAGCGAAGGGCCGTTCCACCCTCGGAGCTCTGACGTGTTATGCTCTGGAGTATAGCTGAGGTCAAGCCGCGCAGATGCTCGGTATAGCAACCTCTTCCTAGAGGTACTATTTCTTGATCCTACATATTTTCAAGTATGGACACAACTTTCATCAGGCTAGAAAATCTGCATCTCGGCCTTGATTTTTCCACGTCAGGAGAGGTTAGCTACACTTGTTAGTGATAACTAAAGGATGAACTCAATATTTTCTTCATTCTTTTTATTATTTGTACCTCTAGTTTCTTGACTTTCCCTCACACACCTTTCTTGCAATATACTCTATCGAGAGAAGCTACTACGAAGTCCTCATGCTTATTTGTGTTCTTGCTCCTGCTTCCATGTAGTCACTAACATCGAGAGGTACGCAATTATATTAACTACTGAACAATAATATCATGCTCTTTAAAGACCTCCGGATCATATCCTTCTGGATTTGGCTTACAAGGACGGGAATGGTCCCACCCCCCTTCCATCATGCCTAGGGCAAAACAATGCCCTATAAACAAGTACCGCCGCGCATTTCCTCCTGTTCTCAACCGTGCCTTATGTTTGATAGGCCGTACTAGAAAAGGGACAATTGGAGAACCCAAGATGAAGAGCTCATCCCCTAATTCGGCCCTGGGAGGCACTAAGCACATCCTGCCCGTTCGCGTAAGGGCGAACTTCCATCCCTGTGTTTGGGCTGTACAAACAGCAATAAACTGGCGACTTTTCTCAAATGCATCCTCTACCCTTTCTGGATGTTCCCTTCGTAGATGTGGAAGCATTCGCCATAAGTCATAACTATGCTCCAACTCAGCTTGACTTTGTGGTGTATTTGTCCTGCTCCATTTTTGGTTAGGGTTGTCGAAAGAGAAGGAATCTGGTCGCTCGAAAAGTGTAACTCCAGTGTTCCCGGGTACCTCCCCCCAGTAAGGCTCGCTGTCCCCAACCAAGACTCTGTAAATGGCGCCTCTCCATCGACCGGGGCACCTGCGATAGCATCGACTCCGTTCGCCGGTTAGATCGATATCTGCTTTTGGGATGTGATCCAACTGCCTGCCGACCACATCGCAGATTTCCTGGAACCAAAGTCTTGCTGGGTCGTTATGGTCAATGGGCCGTGTTTGAGCTGAAATACTATCCACGATACGGCCGCCGAAAATCTTGAGCAGAGTGCCTGAGATTACAACGGCCTTCACGTGCCATTCAGCCCCCCTGAAGTAAGATGACGATGTGAATCCATCTAAATGAGTCTGTGAAATGGAACTCCAGTCCGGAACCCATGACGGAAGACCACTCAGAGTCCTTGGCCAACCAATACCAGCGTGCATCAAAATACTGATGTCGAAGCTCTTGATGTCTTGAGAGAAATTGGACCGAGCTACTTTGAGGTAAAGCTCTTTTGCTGATAAATTGTAGTCCGTTGTTATATTGCAGCTGATATTCGGCAGTGTGTTCGTATCCCTCACAAGGCTTAAGATGCTATACACTTTGTCGAGAGGGTCTGACGCGCGGGTCGCACCAAGACGGACAAGCAGAGGGATTAATCCCTGGGCACTGCCATTGAGGGTATGTTGCCGTATTGATGAGATTAGTGATATCTGCCGGAGGCCGCGAAGTACCTCCCTGGAGATTGTAATATCGTAGAATGGATTGTAAGCTAACTGGAGAGCTGGTCCGTGGTATCTCTCCTCGAGACGATCTGGCCAGAGGTTGTTTACGAAGGCTGAAACTGACTTCCAATCGACACACGTGGAATCGGCGTGAACGAGAATTTCCCTTGCAAATGCAATTTCCTGGACAACCCACGCCCTAGTCCAGTAGTTGTGAGAGAGGAGGCGTTCTAATGCTCTACTAGACATAGTAGGCGAGCTGAAAAGACGCAGAATAGTCCTGAGTATGGTTCGCTCAAAAATTTCAGTAGGTTTTCGGGTTTTGAAGGGCATGAACTCCGGTGGAGGCTGTCCTAACATCGATGTTTCTGACAGCCAGACTCTCACTCTCGTTGCTCGTGCGTAGATCTCTGACATGTGCTCAACTTGGATTCGTTTCTCTTCTTTATTGCCTTGATTAATGCATATTGAATCAATCCAGATCAATCGGTGTCCAATTGTAGGTGTGAAGTCGTGAAGTATTTGACGTGCATTCCTCGTTACTGATAGGCGACGACCATTGGCGATGATGTAACTTGCTCGGTCCTGCCCATCCCATGTGTATGAAATTGCATCAAATGGAGGACATTTATGCAGGGGATAGCGTGAAATCTGGAACCGGCGCCAGAAAAGAAATCTCTCTAGCCTCAAGAGTCGAATATCGGCATCTTCATCGTTGGAAAATGCCTCGTATTGGTATAACCTCGGATAGGTGTAAGAATTTAAGATGTCGAGGCAGAATAGACGTGATTTTGGAAGGCTAGATATGACCGGTGATAGGAAGACCTTGGCCGCCCTAATAGAAAGCATTGATAGGATCAAAAAGACTTCTGAGTCTGGGAATTGCCCCACCAATGTGACGCAGAAGGCGCATGCGAGAGTGTATGCTGAGAGAACGGCCCAGAACGGGATAATGGCGGGAATGAAGACAACGCTACTATCTAGCGCGTGAACATATCTATAGAGGCACACGTGTTCGTAGAAGAGATGAAAAAGTGCTATGCAGAAAAAGCGCCAGAAGTACCTAACTATCGTCAATTGAAACCCAGCTGTAACGTGGCCAGCTGAAACCTACGTAGCAATAGAGTCGTTCATACCGAAGCTAAAGCTCGATGACATTTCCAAACAGAACATATCCAGGGATGCGATATGCTATTGGGATTCATGCGGTTAATGTCGATCGCTTAAGTGATTGGTTTTCTAGAGGCATACAAACCCTTGGTGCCATGAGAGTAACGAAAAGGCTTCCATACCCCGCCCAAAACCCCTTCGCTCGGGAAAATGCCGGAATTACTTCAAAGTTTTGAGAAAGGTGGGTCACATCACGTGTGTTTTCCCAACACAAGGCTGCTTTTTTATCTCCCAACGTCCCGACTCGCAGTTTCTCTGCCTGCCGTTCCTGAAAACGGTTTCCGCCGTGCTAAACTCGAGCCGCTCTTTCACCAGTCCCAGGTTCTGCGTCCCTAGCGGTCTCCTCGCTCAACTGTAATACCCTCTTCTCCGTCGCCGCTATACTTTCCGGTAATGTGTTCAATGTTGCTCACTTAAATAGTACCGAAATAGCTCTTGAGATAACTAATAAAAATGACGAATTAATACGCCGTCATATGCGGTGGGATTGCAACAGTTCTATGATCATCAGTCACGGCAGGTGGCCCCTAGATGCCCTACAGCCGTGCTATGATCGATTAGTCAGCCTTTGACTGACCGACTGGTTGAGGTGTTGTTGCCAGCCCTGTGCCCTGGGCCCTACTGGGCCCCACCTACGTAGATAGAAGGAAAGGTTTGGGTATTTTACTATTGTAATGAGGCTAGGCGACAAGCAGGCAAAACCCCACCACAGCGCCTGTGTAGCACTGAGGTAGTAGTGACGTAATGGGTTGGTATATATATCGTGGTAAGGAAATGCCAGAAAAATATCAGTGCAACGCCATACCCAGCGCTAATTGGGGGCAAAATGTACATAGTAGAGAGCCCACTCACTGTAGCCTATCGCTACTCCGTTTTATATTACAAATTACCCGTAATATATATTATTAGAATTTTATACGTATACTACTACTCGGGTTTTGGAAAACTTTAAATCTTATCGTATGGGACAGTTCGCAAGACCACGACTAAAGTCTATCTCCCTTTCATACATAGGAGTCTTTTTGTGATGGTCGCAGATTATGAAATGAACAACGAAAAGCTGAAAAGGGAGAGTGAGCGTTTAATATAAAACATGGTCCATAGACCCTTTTATACTCGCTAGATGTCAAATTTTATGACCATCGATCAGTACGTACCTTTTCACGATCACCCTGAGAAACTGAACCTGAACAATCACACCCTCCAACTACTAATTGCGGCCATGAAAATTATGCCTCAGTTAAGGGGTTCTGTTGGTCTAAACCATGTCAAACATTATCGGATGCCACACTGCAGGACTTCCAATCTCTTGATGTGAGATGATTGGCCCATTTGGGTTTCTTTCCCAGTTTACGAAACAATATTGTGTCGCTAAAGGAACTGAATTCGGCTAGCAAGCGCGGCAAAGCTCGCTAATACGTCGAAGGGAGGCGTGCCTTGCATTGATCGCCAGCCCCGAGCCGCTCAGCTCTCCTTGCCCACCCAGTCCGACAAGTTTATTAACTCTAAAGAAAACAAAGGCGCGGGAGACGCAAGGTTTTTTAGACTGACAACAGCTCAAAAACGCCCACTTCCACCATGTTGCTCTTACGATGGTCAACGGTCATTGCGTTGCTACAATGCGTCCTCATGGCTCCAGCCAGTGATGTGCAGGTCATGATGCAGGCTTCTGATGAATACAAGAAGCTCACAGCGAACCAAAAACAGTGTGCGGCAGGCAGCATCCTATCCGTGTGTCGAGACACCAAATGCAAAGATAAAAATTGTTTTTGCGCCGACCCGCAGTTCATGTCGGACTACACCGACACGTGCATGCTATACTTTGGCGATGCCAATCCCACTATTTACAGTATCGACACTTATAACGGCATCATGGTCTTCTTCGCCAACGAGTGCAAAACTTTTACGCCACAACTTAAAGTACGTCTGGTTTTTGCCCATGGACACACATACTTGAGGGGGGTTGGAAGGTGGTGGTATTCTAGCTGATACACAAATCCCCCAGGAGGTCGTAAGCCAAAGCATCACGTACACGACAACATATGCTTTCACTGGGACTCAAAAGACACAGACAGCAACGGGCGGCTCGACCAAAGAGACTTCAGGTGAAGCCCCACTGCCCCGCCACTCAATCATGTCCAAGAATCCACGAAATTCTAACTTGTCAAGATAGACTCAACATCTCCCGGTTCATCAAGACCTGTCATCAGTGATGCAAGTGAGCAGAAGCCCTTGAGCACCGAGGCAATTATAGGAATTGTCGCTGGCATTTGCACCATCATCGCCACAATTGTTGCCGTGTACATGTGTTGCTGCCGATGAAGGGCAAAACAGCAATCGCAACCCGTCCTTGCCTTTGGAGGTGGCAAATCAGATAGAAATAGGTACATTACTCTCGAAATAATAAATCAATAACACCCATCTCCCTATATATATACCTTGTCCTTTTAGTTCGTACCATGATCCCATAAATGTCCTCTGGAGGCGAAGTCTCGCCGTGCAATAACTCTTTAGAGCTAATACACTATTAAATACATAAGGCTGGCTGGCTGGCTGGCTGGCTGGCTGTATTTCTCACCACAGGGTACTGCTGCTATTTAGCGGCCTCATTGGCCAGATATTCTTGGTCCCGATCCACGCCTCAATGCCGCTGTTAGACACCACGGTGCCGCCACATGAGTCCCACGTGCCGTATCCGACGCTATCCTCCCTGTTGGGGTAGATCCTGGTAGTCAGTGCGAAGCGATCATTGACGTAAACCTCGAGCAGCGACCCGTCAAGGAAGACGCGCATCCGGATATCCTCGACGACGCGCCCAACGCCGCCATCCGCCGCCAGCGTGTACGGAAAAAAGAAACCCTGGACTGTGTCTGTCGCAACCCGCCCACCGGCAAGGGTCGTTGAATGGCGCCTGTCTACGACGATGGTTTGATTGGAGGGGTCGTAGTATATTGTGGTCCACTCGTGCCCACGGCCACCACTACTGCCCTCGCTATCAATGTCCGACGACGGCGGGGCAGCTGAAGCCGCTACGTAGACGCCGGCACGGCAACTGACCAGGCCGCCCGGGAGGCTCACGGCTAGTTCCATATGCAAGCTTCCCTTGTTCCAGCCATTCTGCTGCCCGGGCGGGGTGGCGGTGCAGATGTGGACCGCATCCTGGCGGAGGCCAAGCACGACGTCATCCAGCGGCTTCATCCCGAGCGTACTAGCCGTGTATGTCCCGTCATCGGCCGGTATAATGCGGGCACCACCACCACCACCACCAGACCAGCCAAGTAACTCCTTCTTCCCGGGGTCGCTGAGCCCCTTGGTAACCTTAGCGAAGAGCTCGCGCGGGATACCGAATGCACCTTGAAACCCTTGTTCTCTTGCCAGGCTTACATCAAGGATATCCTCCGGAACCCAGCCCCACTGGACCCGCCTGTTGTTGTTGTTGTTGTTTTTGTTGTTGTTGTTGTTGTTGTTGTTGTGTTTTCGGTCGACAAAGGAGGTTTGGGCGTACATGAGCCCCCAGTCGGTCGCGCCACCGCTGACGGGAGTGAATGCGACGCTCCCGTTTGGTCGTCGAGCTACCGTGCCCTCGTTGTATAGCGACCAGTGATTGGACGGATGGGAGGAGATATTACCGCCTAGGAATGTCAGATATACAACACACACACATTGTAAGCTCAATGGTCATGGCGAAATATGGAGCATGCCAATCAATCAA
>Ga0247763_1000836_pt1 | contig 18505 bp, 14 predicted proteins | sample UWRJL141409B4_FD_179926 | JGI IMG/M metagenome (GOLD analysis project Ga0247763, IMG submission 179926) | Plant litter microbial communities from Arlington Agricultural Research Station in Wisconsin, United States - UWRJ-L141-409B-4 | ecosystem: Environmental > Terrestrial > Plant litter >...
CTATTCTGCGAACTAACGCTAATATTTAAGCCTTAATACCTAGATATACTTAATAACTTTAACAACCTCCTCTAAGCACTTTTCGCAAGAAAACTGGGCCCGTAGCCGTCTCTAGGCCAGACGCCCACACGGCTTTATACTAATAACGTACCTAACTTCCGGCGCCATAATTAGTAAATATTAGGGGAAAAGGGTATAATAAGCTTATATTTAAGGTAAAAAGGTTACGAGTACCTGGGCTTATATAATAAAATCGTTGGGGATAAGTTTTATAATTTCCTAAAATATCTTTTAATAAAGTGGAAAAAGTAGCTATATTGGGGCCCAGTAGCGAGGCTTAATGATAATTATAAAAATAAAAAAGAGGTAGGATACTAAGGGATTAGTAACTAAATTTAAATACTATTAGGAAGGTAAGGTATCTTTATATTAATAGCTAGGTTTAATAACTAGAATATATAAACCGAACCTAATTAAACGTAACCTAGTATTTTTAAGCATTTTATAGAAAATTCTTAAAAAAATTACTGTTAAAGGATTTTCAGTTACAGGAGACACCAGTAATATTATTATTGAAAGGATAAGTAGAAATAATTATATATACTTATAATAACGTATTATAGGGATATAATAATAAAAAGTACTATTTACCGTTCCTTATCTTCCTTTTATTGCTTAGTTGTTCCAAACCTATACTTTATTTCTATTTACTAATTTACTTTATTACGATTCTTTTAGCTATAGACGGGTAAAACCTTATAAAATTTTGCGTTAGGAGGATTTAAAAATAAAAATAGGGGTTGGAAGCTACTGGTAGGGGATAATACTTACTACTTAAGGCTCCTCTACCTTTTACTACCTACTATATATCGTTATACGAGTACGATCTAGTATAAGGGGGTTAGGGTATTAAGTAGTATAGAGTTTATAGGGTATTTTTCGATTTTCCCTATAAGAGGTAAATATAAAAATTACTAATAAGATAACCTTATATCTAACTTATCGCTATTTTAGCTATATTGTAATATACGAATTGAATAAAGCTATAGCCCTAGCCGATAAGGATCTTAATATATATAATTTCCCTAAAGCTTTGGAAGAATAACCAGAGCTGATGTTTAGCTACGTAATTAGAAAGACCGCCGACGAAAATAGTTGTATTATTTACGTTAGTAAATTGGTTTATCGGTTATATTTAATTAAAAGATCCAGATTGGTTATATTGATATAGAATACCTTAACCTATATGGCTGGCGAGCCGTTGAGTAACTTGTGGAGTTATAAATTTTCCTTTGTGCTAGTGGGAACTATTTATTATTAGAGCTTTAAAGTAGCTAAGTAGTAACTAATAGATATATTAAGTCTTTAGGTTGGCGGTAGAGATATACATAGCGCGATTACTACAATACACACCCTACATCTCTATAAGAGCACGCTACTGCTCCATCTTATTGCTAAAGCGGACGAAGCTGTATCTATAAGATTGGTCGGTTATGGTATCGGTGATGATTTTACCTCTACATGCCCTTCCGCGGCAACTCGATCAACTGCCAGCTGGCCGAGAACAACAACAGCGACGCTGTCAAAGCGCTGCAGACGCAATTGAATCTCTGCAATGGGGCCAGCCTCAAAGTCGACGGAGACTTTGGCACAAAGACGAAGGCCGCGCTCAAGGCCTCACAAAAGGCGAATGGCGCCAAGGACGTGGATGGAATCTATGGGCCTGAGACGAGGAGTCTGATCAAGTTTGGACTGTACTTTAATTCGAACCCGAGTGATAAGGTTTGCAAGAGGCTGAGTCAGTGGTGAGGGTAGCAGTTATAACTATTTGGGTTCGCGATAGTCTGATACTGGAATACAAGATCAATTCTGGCTCTGAAGGCTACCAAGACCCCCTGACCCGCCCATATTTATCCATAGTAAGACGACTGCCAGCCGGAATCACATACGAAATCTTGCCCGACTGCACCGTCGTGTCGACACCTGCCGGATGAATCTCTTCCATAATCTCCCTATCCGTTGACTTGGCCTTGCCCTGCTTGACCCTCAACTTCTCGAAAAGGACGTACGCAGCATAGTAAACGCGGCTCGTGTTCCCCGCCAGCGGACCCTTTTGCTTCAGAAAGCTGTAAAGTGAGCTGGCAGTTAGCTTCTGAGTGCTGTCTTGGCCGTATGCAGCAACAATGATGGCCCGGAGGAAATCTGCTTGGGTTACGCCGTCTTTGGCGAGCATGGCGCGGATTTTGCGCCGGATGGTATCGCATGTGTCATAGATGGGCAGTGGGCCAGAGGGGCCGGTCTCGACGACGCCGGAGACGTCTAGGAGGGAGGCGGCGGCGGCTTTGAGGGTGGCGGTGGCTTCCCTTGCGGTGGGGGTTGTTTTGGCCTTCTTTTTGGGGGGATTTTCATCGGTGGGCTTGCGCTTTTTGATGGTGTTGGTTGGTGGTGCTTCAGTTGGTCGATTTTCGACGTCGGTGTCTTGGTTTGGGGTCTTGCTTTCTGGATTCTGAGAGCTTATCAGGCAGAGGTCTATTGACGGGATTTACAGTGGGACTTGGACTTGGGCACACCTTGTTGGCGGCACGTGTGTTGGCGTCGGGTACGGATCCCAAGGGCATTCTAATCCTCGGCATTTTGGAAATCCTGCGCTCTGTTGCGACACGACGTTGGTTTAGTCTCTTGCGATTAAGTTGAGGTTGGCTGTCAAGACACGCGACGCGGTCAGCGGTCAGCGGTCAGCATGTTTTGAGGCCCACAGTTCAGAATCCATCTGGAATGACGTAACATCAACGACCCACAATCAGGGGGTGGCGATCTGTCACTGCTTGAGTCCCACGCTAACCCCAGATCAAGCGAATCCAACGAAGCCGACGAGCCCCCGACGCCGACGTGTGCTCGTCAACTTGTTCCGGAGCATCCCAAGATCCTTACTCTGTCCTTTGCAATGCACGAATCGAATGCGATGGTCACGGTGAGATTTAGGCTGCAGCGTCTAGACTATATTTGGTCGAGGTGGCGCCTCCCCGCGTTCGGGTTGTGCGGCTGAACCACCACTCGAGCACTTCTTCTCCCGCCTCACACGAAAACTTGAATCACTCCTGCACAGCTTCGCAGAAGGACGACCCAGCGTAAGCTCAATGGCTGACCCGGTATCGCTGGTTGGCGTGGTGAGCGCGTCCCTCCACCTCGCCCAAAAAATCCACAAGTACTGCGGCACATTCCGGGACGCCCCACGACATGCCGCCGAGCTCAACGAGGAGGTTGTCGCCATCCGTCACGTGCTGGAGACACTTCGCACCACCCTCGCTCGCCAGGGTCCACAAAGCAGCGTCCTTTTGGATCGCACCTCGGTCCTCTTCTTTGCTGTCGACGGCTGCCAGCGCCGCCTGAAGCTCATCTGCGACGCGCTGGAGCCCTTCACTGCCACCAGCCGGGTCGTGCGGCTTTGGAAGCGAGTACAGTGGCCACTGGAGAGGAGTGAAACGTTGGAGATCGTCGAGGCTCTTCACCGTTATCTGGGAATCCTTCATTTTTCTGCGACACTCGATGGGGTTTCGATACTCGCTTGCCCCCAACAAGATGCGCTCACCAAGATCGAGAGCCAGCTAGGCTCGATGGGTGCATCCCTCACTCACGCCTCCGCCGAGCTCAGTGACGTGCTAAAAGCCATGAGAGAGCTTCCCACGATACCCGCTCGGCTAGTAGAAATCGACAACAACGTCAAGCAGATCTTGTCTGGTAGGTTCTCCCCCATCCGCTCCTGGCATTTATCCGGGTTGACTTCTGACTCCATCCAGACAACCAGCTGCATAAACTTCTCGATCAGATTCCACGGCTCGAGTATCAAGATCGGCACTACAACTTGCAACTCACGCGGATGGGTGGTGCTGGTCAGTGGGTTTTGAGCATGCCCGAATTCATCGAATGGCGCGATGGTGCCACGCACGCCGGGGCGCTCTGGTGCAGTGGGGGGCCGGGTGTGGGAAAAACCTACCTGAGGTACTGCGTGCTCCTAGCGACACTATGAGGTGACCTAGCTAACTTTGTTCTAGCTCTGTGATCATCGATCACTTCGAAGAGCTCAGCAATACGAGAGGCTGCTCCGTGGTTTACTTGTACTTTGATTACAAGAAGCAGCTGGATCAGACGCCGCTGAAGATTCTGCAGACGCTTCTGTATCAGTTGCTCGCCGCCCACTCTCACGTACCTCCGCAGGCAGCTGGGCTCAGGCAGAGGCTGGAGAGTGGGAAGGGGCTTCCTGGTTGGCAAGAGCTCAAGACGACCTTTATCAATCTCTGCAACGCCACGACGGATCCCTTTGTTGTCTTCGACGCCTTAGATGAATGCGACGGCGAATCCAACCGGTGTTCCATATTAGAACTCATCCGGGAGCTGAAGACGTCGAAAGCTCGTGTTCTCATCACTAGCCGGCCCTTTCCCCCCGATATCAACGACTTGCTCAGCGATTGCAGGCAGCTCATAGTCGAAGCTTCCGAAGCCGACATAGGGGCATACATCCTCGATCAGATGAACCGTTCGGCTCAGTCCTCAGTTCTTGTCGACCAAGTGCTAAAAGGAGAGATCGTTGCCTCGATCACCGCCAAGTCGCAGGGCATGTTCCTCTTGCCCGCCTTGCAGATCCACAACATCCTCGGCCAGACGAACAAGGCGCAAATCAGGAAGGCCTTGAAGTATCTACCAACCGGACTCGCCGATAACTTGGCTAGAACTATGGATAGGATCAGAGCCCAACATTCTCAGAGCCGTGCGCGAGCGGACCTGGCGCTAGCTATCCTACAGTGGCTTTCGACGGCGGAGAGACAGATCACGACAGGCGAACTTCAGCACGCGCTCGCATGCACGGAGGAGGGCCTCGACCTAGATGATCTGACGAACCCAAATCTTTTTGTCGACTGCTGCTTCGGTTTAGTGGTCGTTGACAAGGAAACGTGCGTGATTCGTCTCGTCCATTTCTCCGTCAACGAATTCCTCCAGGAGAGGCGCGATGAGCTATTCAAGGGTTCCCAAGGAGCGCTGGCAGCTACCTCGTTGACCTATATTCGCCATGTGGCCCGGGAATCGTGCTCTGGAGCGTTGAGCGAGTCCAGTTCCCAGTCCGTCCCCGAAACTACGGCCTTGGGGGCTAAGTGGAAACTATGGGACTACGCTTGCATATATTGGGGGATTCATGCTGGCAGAGATTTTTGTGATGAAGTGGAAGCCGCATTCCATGCATTCCAATCTGATTACGGTGCCCTGCATCTCTGGAGCCAATATTTGGAGCAAACAACACCCTCTTACTGGGAATACTGGAGGGGAGAGCAATCATTGGGGGCCGCACACGCAACGCATATTAGCGAAGGAACAACGTCTCTACACATCGCTGCTGTGTATGGTATTGCACAGCTTGCAAATGGTCGTCTTGGCGGAGGGAATGACGGAGACGGAAAAGGAGCCACTCCCTTGATGCTAGCCGCTGCCAGAGGTCGGGTGGACATGATGGAACTGCTGGCGGGGTGGGAAGATGTTGATATCAACGCCGAAGACGACGAGGGCAGAACAGCTCTTGACTATGCGGTACAATCGGCTCATATCACGTCCGTACGCTGGCTGCTATCCCGCCACGACCTCGACATAAACACCTACCACACCATCAGGAAAGCCTGTTTGAGGATGACGTACGAACAGCCAGACAGCGTAGCTATACTCTGCCTGCTCTTCAAGAGGCGGGATCTGGCAGTAAACGGTCCTCCCGAATACCCTTGGCGCCCGCACTGGCACAATCTAGCTGCGGATAACTGGTCATTCGAGCCGCTGCGAGCTCTGGTTGCTAGACCGGACTTTGATGTGTGGTTGGACAGCGACCCCAAGCGGCACCCCGGTGCCCACCTCGACGAGTTTGTCCGGTACGTCCGCTCGGTCGACTACAACGCCGTGCAGTTTCCTAGCTTGGCTGAGTCCATGTGTTACGTACCTGCCAATGTCCTGCTTCTGGATTCTCGCATTCCCGAGTTTCCCGAATTTAAAGCATTGGAGTTGACATGGACTTTTGTCTACTACGCCTTCCACCAGGACTTGGTACCGGATGGGAAGTATAACTATCCCGCTGGAGAAGCCGCACGCTTCAGCATCGGCGTGATGAGTATTTATGACAGCCCCGAAAAACAATGGCGCCGCGTGCTGCACTCTTCCTTCCAGTCATAGGGCATCTCTCTCGCCACCACTAACGCTAGAGGAAGAACGTTTCTTCATTTTCTAGCGGACTTGCAGACGGGGAACGATTCAGATCCCAAGACGCGTGAACAAATCGCGTTTCTCCTGGGGCAGGACCGCTCCCTGGTCCATAGCCGCGATACCAAAGGCAGGACGCCTCTACATTACGCTGCGAGGAGTAGTAGCGAGGAGACAGCCCGGTCCCTGCTCCGTACAGGAGCAGACCCCCTGTGCTGTAACAAGCAAGGGACCTCCGTCCTTCACTTCGCAGCGCAAGGAAGTAGTAGGGGAATAATCCAGCTTCTCCTCGACCTAGATACGGATGTAAACGCCACGAATGTGTACCAAGAATCCGTACTACAACAAGCGTTTTTTACTAATAAGGCAACCTCTGGGACGATTAAATATCTTCTGGAGAAGGGTGCTATGGTTTACTCGGAAGATGTATATAGATCCAATCCGATACACGCTGCAGCTAAACGGCCCGATAAATATCTAACCGTCCTCCTCGCTACCGGGGCGAACCCAATTGCCCCTAGCTTGAAAGGGTCCCCCCTCTTACTTACGGTCATAAGTGGGAAGGGCCTCAATAGCCAACTGTACCTCCGACATCTCCCGGAGGATTACGATCTAAATCGGCTGGATTACGGGGGGATAAGCGTCCTGGACTTCCTCAACCAATACCCACCGTCCTTATCGCAAGAACTCGGGTTTACGCTCAAGCACTGGACAGGTTACATCCCAACACCCCTGGTGGCCCGCCGAGACAATGTGCTCAAGACCCTTGGATGGCGGATCCAAAAGATGATCTCGGCCGACGAATATATGCAGCGTCAGCTGTGCTATCGAACGGGCCATCTCTTTCTCCTCGCCGGGGATGATGAGTCCGCCAGAGTCATGCTAGAACATGATGTCGACCCTAAGTCAAAGCACGGAATTCCCCACTTTATGGTTGGGTACTGCGACCGGTGCTACACAGACAACACGGTCTTGCTGAAATGCAGGACTTGTCCAATGATCACCCTGTGTCCTGGTTGTCAGAGTCAAGGAGATGTAACGAAGGGCGAGGCTCAGCAGTGTGAGGGGCATGAATATTTATCGATTCCTTCGGACGAGTGGCACGACCTGGCAGTTGGGAAGGTAAATCGGGAGGGTCAGACGTTTGAGGAATGCCTGCAGACGCTGCAGGAGAGATATCCCGTTACCGAGTAGGGTCACCAGCAAGGACACCAGCGTCATAGGTGAGCCGGTCGCTCATTAGATTGTGTGGTAGAAACGGTTATGGAAGCCGCAATCGTAATCTGCACTGCTAATCGACAGATTTGGATATTGCTATTCACGAGGCGTTAGGTCTCTACGAAGTAGCGCGCATCGACCTATCAAGCGACGGTGCATCAAAGGGCCTGTCCTTGGGCGAAGCTCCCGCGAAGCACACAGTCGATACTACATCATACCTACAATGGCTTCAGAAACCGGGACTAAGGTATATCTATTTATTCGAGTCTTATCAACAGCCATTCTTTCTGCAGTTTGACTTTGATGCACCGCGCTCTCTTCTGGTACATTTGTTGGGCTTTTTTTTTTTTTTTGACGAACCAAGTTCTGGCATCTCACAACCATCACTGCATTCGCAGTGGCGCAGCGCATGGCTCTGCAGCCACTGAAGAGCAAATGTTTAAGGTTCTGCGGCAGGCACACACTCTCAATCCAGATAGGATACTTCGCGGGATCGAAGGGATGGAATGCGCGGATACAGACACGGCGCTGCCAAGGACAGCGACGGCCGAGATAATTGTCGGGCTGAAGAGCATCTTGACAATGGGACCGCCGGATGAGTGCGGTGTGATTGGATGTCAAGTGGAATGGGGGTTTGCTAGGGTGAGCGAATTTGAGATGGTGAATCTGAGGAGTTCAATCCCTGGGTTGTTGCGCAATTAGTTTATATAGCTGAGGAGACTGAACTTGTGTGCTCTTGTACTTTTGCTGGAAAGCTGACCGGCCCGTGGTCATTGTGGATGGCTTCAATCGCCAGGGTGTCGAGCATGGGGGGATCATAGCGTCAAGACTGCTGCAAGGTAACCCGGTTCTCTGCTCCACGCCAACTAGGATGCAGCGAGGGCTATTGAGATTTCGTTGGTAGAGTTCTATTCTGAAGAGACGGGGAGGAGGTGGCCTTACATGCCGGACTTGGGGTAGGTCGTTGTTGACAAGGGCTTACCGGAGAAATTGCCGCCCGCGCTCTGACGAGGACCATGGATTCCGGGCGCTCGCTCGGGTCGGGCGCGAACCTTTTTAGCCATCTCAACCTTATTTTAACTTCACATCGACCCGTCCATGGGTGCGAACAATTCCAAGCGTACTGGCTGGAGACAATGATATTTCCCGCAACGTTAAGGGATGCTATGCTAGTGGTTCGAGATCTCAGAATTCGCTACCTCTGGATCGACGCTCTGTGCATCATTCAGAAGGGGATGGGCGTTCCAGGAACGCCTCGTGTCCCCAGCAACACTTCATTTTTAGTAACCGTGGTATGGTCTGGGAGTGTTGCGCCAAGACCAACACCGAAAGGGAGTGGGGTTATCGATCCACCCACGTCTGATCACATCTCAAAGTGGCATTGGAACATGACCATACAGAGCCGGCCCGCTGAGATAGCTTAAGGGCCAAGAACAGCGGAAGAGGCGTTGGAGGCTTGCTAAACGCATTAGAAGATTACTCACGGATGGCTTTGAGCTTCGAGACTGATCGCCTCCCTGCAACTTGCAGGCATCGCTGCGCAGCTATCGAAAACACTTGGTTTTACATATCTCGCTGGAATCTGGAAGGAAGACTTAGCTCATGGGATGTGTTGGTACGTCTGCCAGTGAAAGGAGGAAATAGACGGAAATGACAGGGGGACCTTCGTGTAGCTGGATTTCGGCGAATAGGGTAGTCCAGCATTCAGGGGAGAAGCAGTGGTTATAGGAGGTACCAATGAAGAGATTTGCTTCAGTGGCGCCAAAATCGACGAGGAGCACCCCGGCAGGTTTGGAAGGGTTCAAAATTGTCGATTGGATATTGAGGGAACGTTATGGGAAGTTGGTATTCATGACGCAGTGAAGAACAGAGCTCTCACCTCAGTCCGCGTTTCTGGTCTCCATCGGGCTGGTGTGCGGTTAAAGCCGAAGGTCTTTTTCTTCCATGGTTTTATACGCAGCCTCGCTGAAATTGAAGGGACGGCTGGCGGGCTGCAGTGCTGGCTAATGCTTCTTCGGAAATTCGGCACGGTGCAGGATGGTGGCCTCTATTTCCTTGCCCTAGAAAAAAAGCTGAAGGAGCCGTCTCCAACTGGGTTGACGTTTACAGGTGTATTGGCCTCATTCTGCTTTCTTGGGACGATGGTGAGGTTGGAGAGAGATGTATTCTTCCTGGGAAACGGACTGCGCTATCACTGGTTTGACACTTGTCACAGCAGTACCTATGAACCTCGGAGGCACTCATCGGTTCTTCGCCATATAAAGTTGTGTTCTACTGATATCTTCTTGTCTCCTACCTCAGATGGATCCACCTCACTGCTTACCTTGCCCTCTCTCCACCCAGAGTCAGCAGGGGGTCGATCGGTTGGAGGTCTAAGCTTCTAGTATGCCGTGTTTCTGACAATAAGGGACGCAAATTGGGTTTTATAAGACCTCGAGGGCCCTGGAGGAAAGAAAAAGAAGGGGGGGGTTGGGTGGTCCCAGTTTTGGGACATAGGTGGATCAATACTGTTTCCTCGCGAAAAAGTTACTATTTGAAATTCCAGAACTCGGGTAAGTTATGGAGCACTGCCTACTCGTCTAAACCACATTTGGCGGCTTCCCTGATCATAGCCTCAGTAGCGCCTGAGCAGTGCCTGAGCAAGGTGCGGCGAGGGGTGGTGCGGGTGACTGGGGGTTGGTGAGGGCAACTTTAGGGTAAAACAACAACCAGACTCGGATCGCAACGTCTCAAAACCTGCTGACGCCGTGACGAGTAATGCTAGGTGTCGTCCATGTCGCAGTCCATGTTCAAGGACCAGATGAAGAGACGTGGATCTCGGTCACGTCGATGCGGTCCCAAGTTTTCCTCGTCCAGACCTACATACTAGTGGGTAGGGTAGCATATCCCCCCCCGGCTGCCGTGCCGTAGCCTGCTTGTCCCAAGAGCTTAACTGCAGCTTGGACTGATCTGCCTCGGACTGCTCGTTCCGGGTCACTCAGATGCAGAAGCTGTCCTGGTGTTAGAATCTGTATCTCTATAACGAACAGCAATGATTGAAGTGTGATACTCGGTCTCTTTCCTACGGCCCTGAACCCTGGTGGTTAAGCTGCAATGCCAATACTTGATTTGCTTCAGTCCATCACTCCCCCACTCCCCCACTCCCCCACTCCAGTACCTACAAAGTACTGGATATCCTTGACAAAAAGAAATGGAATCCCACTCGGAGAACGGGGATTGGTTCAAAAACACGGTAAGAAAATGATGCAAACGGCAAAGACCAGCAGGTTGCGGTATCGATGTATACCGATGAGCCTCTACAGTCACCGCCGCTCCAGGTGCATATGACACAGCTAGACAGCCAGACCATCATGGTTAGTCACGTGTGCATAATCTGTGGAAGATATGACGAAAAAAGAGAAAAAAAAGAAGGGAGGGAGACATGCTTGATGTAATCCCTCCCCTGCGCCGATAACCACACCAGAGAACCGCGGTTGGTAACGGGAACACGGCCCTGGCTGCCGGGCCAAAAGGTTGTAAATGGCATAGGGGACATTAGTCTGACAGTGGGCGTGGGTGAAGACGACGAGTCGGTCCAGGGGTGAGGGAGAAATTTGGCGGCGGTTGATTGTCCTGGCGTCGGATTTGTTGGGCAGCTTGCCTTCGCCGTCAAATTCTTCAACGAGGGGAAGATGTCTCAACGCTGGGTAGGCGTCGAGAGGTGCTGACTTGGCTTTCAGTTCTGCGCCAGCCTGAGCCTGGGGTAGGGCAATGACCTGTCTACACAGAGCCCCCACTATGATAAAGGTTTTGATGAGCATCATTTTAGGAGGTATAAGTCGGGTTGATGGGTGAGGTGATGCAATGGAACGTCAGAGATGTAATCGGGGACTGACACAGGCGTTATATATACGCCGAAAATTTTCTGTCTTCCGAGTGTACTCGGGGGTAAAGATCACAAGGCGTTGACAACGCTCTGATCTAGACACACATAAGGACATTACTATTGAAACTCGCTACCGCTAGTGGTGGGCCAACAGGAACATTAGCAGAGGCTAGAGCTAGTGCATTTTGTCTTTGCTAGCTAGTGCCGAGAGTTTGTCGGTGGTTGGGACTTGGTCGGCTGTCAAAGATGGTTACCTTGTGGGATCAAGTCTTGGCTGTGTTAGTTGAGCAAGTCTTTGTGATAGGATCATCTAGATCCTTTCCAATCCAACTTAAGCTTGCTCTACAGGGTTGCCATAAATACTATACGTAACATAAATAGAAATACGAGTTAAGAGCTTAGCCCATCGGAGTTTAAGTTGATAATAGACATTCAATTCGCTCGGTCGTCTGAACTTGGAAATTGTGCTCATATCCTAGGTTTTTCCCGAGTTTCGTTGCGCTCCCTAAGGTACCTTACCCCAATCACCTCTTTGTCCGTCGTCTCACTCTCTCCCCATCCGGCTCTCGAACCTTCACCAACAACTCCGCCTGTCCCTTTTCTTTCAATTTTCTTGCTATCTCTGAATCCCTCAACCTCCCAACCACCCCCTTTCTCTCCAACCACGAATCCACTTGCGGCCCTCTAACCTGCCTTACTGCCGCCCACGCACTTCCCAACAAACTATCTCCTCCCGCCAGCGCAAAGCCGGCAACCGCTGCGGCTACCGCCAACATATGCACCGCCAAGAGCACCACCACGGCTATGGCAAACCCCTGATCCACAGGCCGGTCCACCTGGATCCAACTTTTTATTTCCGCAGGAGCGGGTTCATCAAACCGATCGGCCAGGTCATAATACGTTAGAGCCAACGCCGTAGTTAGCAATGCTTGTACAGCTACCGCGGCATTTCCACTTGACAAACGTAAGGCGCCCTGGAAGATGGCAGCCGGAACGGGCGAAAGCTGCGTGCCGATCGACATTCCGTAGGTATTGTCGGTGCAGTAGACGCAGAGGTAGAGGGTTCCTCGGTTCTCACTCACGTTGTTGGAGTTGGGATCGGGCTCGGGATCGAGATTGGAAGCTCCACCTGCGTGTAGGGAGAGGTCGGCTAGAGCTTGCATCACAAATGATTGTTGGGGAAGCGTGGAGTTGCGGCCAACAGCACTACTACTACTAGTTGAATTCCCATGGGTACCAAAGGAGGTAGCATTCGGCGGTTGCTGTTGAGAAATACGCATGTCGAAAATACCCCGGTACGAACGAGCGAGTAATCCATAGGGATCCAAAGAGAGAGGGATCTGCTTGCCGATGCCGAGCTGGTCGAGGATACTTTGTACGTCATATACGGCTTTCTCAGGCCGCCAGAGGGGAAGCGGCTCGGAATGGCGAAAGCCGCGCGCGCCTCTCATGTGTATGTCTTGGGCGACCACGTCCGATGTGCTTTCTTTCGTATTAATACGACAAAGGTAGGGAAGTTGAACACATATATAACATACCAAAGGGTCATTCTGAGGGAAGAACCCCGACTCGTCTCCGCAACGAGCCATTCGTTGGACTCGGAAAGTTTGGTCACGTCGACTTCGCCCGTGGTGTTCCACGCCGAGTACGGCCCCGTCGAGTGGACCAACAACTTCATGGGCTGGGGTGGAAATAAGCCTTCCGGGAGGCGTGGCGAGCGCATATCAGACCGGATACTGCTATTGTACATATCCAGACTGCAGAGACTGATGGGCCACTCTTCATCCCAGTCCGCAAAGCCTGCCAGTGGCGTATCACCAACAGTGAATCTGCCGGTCTTGTCGATAAGGACATACGGACAGCTAAAGTTGAGCGGTCGAGTTGCCTCCGTTACTCTTTGACCCTTTACCTTGTGGTCGGTCCAGATAGTTCCGTTGATTTTGTTGCCAGGCAGCAGGGAGAAGATACGCAGCCCTTGGACAGAAGGTCGCATGCACACCACACGCGTGTCTAGCGCCGTAGCCATGCCCTCGTAAACAAAAAGAGCCTCGCGTTGCGCCTGAGTGGGGATGGGGAGAAATGCTCTGATCGAACGGCCCGTGTCGCGAATCGCCTCTCGCGCTTCTGAAGTTCCAACAGGTTCGGAATATTCAGCATAGGCAGGAAATGCCGTTGGCCCTCTCCTATTCACGAGATATCCCACCGTCTCTCGGGGCACCGAAAACAAAGATTGCGCGGTAATGCCGTAGTTGAGATTCGCCAAGTGTTCGGTCAGAGCGAAATCCCGTCTAACCACGCCTGAGAGCAGCAGCGTTGATGTCAACTGTAAAGAAACAGAAGTCACCACCAGACTGCCAACAACCAGATAAAACACCCAGGTTACGCGTCGGTGAAGATGGCGCACCAGGTCAATCGGTCCGGTATTGGCGAAGCAGGCGATAGAAACCGCCGCGAGACTGGAAAGTTTAGTCTGGTTCGCGTGCAGGAGCAGCGAAGCGACCATGGAAGTGGCTACGGCCGCCTGCGCTGCGATGACCACGCGAAGCACAAAAGCGGTAATGGTGATGGACCGCGTAACCCATCCCGACAGGACAATGCTGCACCACACTGGGTTGCTTTCGTTGCCGTGCCAGAAGAGGAAGGATATGAACCCGATGCAGCCCAGGATTAATATGTAACCGCCGACGAGAATGACGATTGAGTATACCCCAAGGCGTCGTCTGAGTCTGATGGGCGGTCCGAGGGACTTGGGCTCATGTTCATCGTCCATTGAGAGAGGTATGGTGGGCTGGTTGAATCCCCGGAACATGTTAAGACTCTTCCATGCTGAATATTCGCATCGCGCTGGATTGTGGTCAACTCGTGTGTTGAACAGAAGAAAAGTTGAAAACGAAATGCGTGCTCTGTGAGACGGTGTGACAGCAGGTACAGTTGTGCAACGCCAACTGCACTGCCTCGATTGCGGCGTTGCTTCTCGTGTCGGATCGCTCCCGGCTGAAACCAGGCATGGCCTCTGTTGCGGCGCAGTTTAGCAATGGCTATTTGATGAGCAAGAATGTCACTTTATGCTAGATGTAGCCGGCTGGATTTTGCGGCACAGTATGCCTAACACCAGACTTAGGTCGGGAGCTTGGTCGGTGGTTTATGACATGACAACTAAGGACAAAGAGTTGTAACAATCTCTCAGTCTCTGTTTAACATGCATGGACAAAAATGCCCCTTGTTACAATAACTACCTGTTTTTTTTCTGTGCTTGTTAAACTGTGTCGCAAAATCAGACTCTCTCAGGCTTTTCTCCCTTTTTGATTGGAACAAGAAGAGGACTGCATGTCCTAATCCAATCAACACCTCTCATCCTACTCCTGCCCAAGAGTCTTCATAATCTTGTCAAGACCCTGCAGGTCTCCCTCCCCCGTTCCGTACATCTCCTCGTCAACCCAGCCCTGTGTGTTACCACCCCCAAAGTCCAAGATCACGGCATCGCCGTTCTCATCAATAATTACATTGTCTGTTTTAATATCGCCCCAGATTATGCCAAGCTCGTGTAGCCGTCCTACACACTGTCTGATCTGGGTGGCCCACTTGGCTTTCATTTCTGCAGTTGCCTCAGACTGCGGGATATTGCCGTCTTTAACGAGGTCAAGCAGTGCGCGCAGATTGTGATATTTGTGGGGAATGAAACCAATGATGATGGCGATGATGCCCGTGTGCGATTTGACCACGCCTGTAATCGAGTCAGTTATGTCATATATGAAGCCTAGGTAAAGTCAGGGTCTCAATACTTACCTTTCAACTCGGGAACCCTCAATTCCGGGAACGACACCTTCGCCTTCTCCAGCTTCTGGTAGGTTGCAAGCTCATCGCCGATAATGTTGAAAAACGATCCAGCCGAGACCTTGCAGATCATCTTCTCGCCGGCCACATCAACCAGCCACACCCAACGTTGGATCCGTTCCCCCATGACAATGTGGGATGCGTTAAAGACGGGAATGTCCGGGCCAAGACCACCCTGTTCCTGCAGCTTCGACTCAGGAATCGGCCGATGTCTGTCACGAAGTGGATACCCTTCCAACCTGTGAGCGGCGAGCGTCCCGTTTTCAGTGAGGATTTGTAACACGTGGATTTGGGGGTAGAGCTGCTCCTGCAGTGTTCGCGGTTCCGGTACAGGAACGTCTGGTCCCAGCTCACGAATCAGGGGAAATGCAGCTTCCTCGGCCAGCCTAAGCAGCTGGTGTTGAAGCGCATTCATCGTCTCGTCCCTCCCATCCATGTCATCCTCCCATTCGAGGTCGCCTAGCTCTTGAAGTATCTTCCCCTCGATGGACTGCTCAAAATCGTAGCCGACTGGGTGATCTTTATCCTCGGCGCTGGCGAGGACGTGAAACTCGACTCCTTGATATTTGAACCGGAGAAAGAAGGACGCCTCTTCAGCTTCCATGTCAACACGTGCGGCCCCCAAACAAGTGACATTTGGGGACACAGGTTGGTATGGCACAGGGCGTGGCATGGCGACACAGAGAAGCTCAAGGAACTAAAATTGCAAATGTCGCAGGCACAATGATCACGGCATCAGCTACAGTCGCCAAGACACTCCCTCCAAAATTCAAACGGCTCGAAAGAGGAAGAAAGAGGGGTAGGCTTGCTGCCTGCGACCCGCTCACACAATTAGGCCAACGGCTGCCCTGATTCTCCCTAAAAAGTCCCGACAGTTTGGAACCGAGAGGGAGGTTGGGGTCTGACTCAGAACCAACCAACCGCCACCATGTACCGTAGCTACCGGCTTTGCCGTTTTAGGGTATCGCCATTTGTCTGCTACCTTGTCCACATAGTCTCTTGACATTTCGCTGTGTTTCTCTGTAGGTTAGGTAGGTAGTTATGGTAGCCTGCTACTTCAACTGAACACAATCAAACCCAGTCGGAGCCCCTGCCGACCTCCCCGCTTGCGCAACACAGTCCCTATTAAAGGTCGTGGCTGGAAACTTTGCCGTCCACTGGTGGAATTGTTAGCAGCGCTCCCCTTGGCTTGTGAGTTAAAGGGGCTGAAACTTACCTCCCTTCCCTTGTCACCCAGCTCATACTTGAACTGCCACGCCTGAGCATTCAAACCACACCCTCCTAGTTTAAGTTTTAGTTCCTCTCCGAGATCCGAAGTCGCCCATCCTTTTCCCCACATGGTGTACATGCTCGTCGGGGAAACTTTGCCGATGGGAATAACAAGAGGTGCGGCCGCCTCGCACCCTGACCCATCTTTGTTGGGCATATTAAACGGCTGCCTCGTCGTCAAAGGTTCCATCTCATAAACCACCGGGAACTTAGCCGCCCCCGCTACTGTCGTAAGTTTCCCCCCGCCCTTGGCATTCTCAACGTTGGCCTTATTATCCCCATCACAACCATCGACCACGACACGCAGCAATTTATTCACACAATCCTGCTGAGAAACCACACTCAGCCCCCCACCCCCGCCAACGCTAACCCGTAATTTCACTGCATTGGGCGTGTTCGGGAAATAAACCTGCTCCAACACGCCGCCTTGAGCGTTACTCTCGTCTGCCGTCTGACAGAAGCCAATTTGCATCCGACCATTCTTATTCATGCCTTCGATAGCGTCCCTCATGGCGTTCCGCTCGACGTATTTCCCGCGGTTTCCCTCTTTCCCTAGACCGCGGCATTCATTCTTGTCGCCTCCTATAGAACCAGGAGGAGAAGGAGGGGGAGGAGGAGCGGGGGTCCCACTCGGAGTAGGAGCGCGAGTAGAAGAAGAAGCCGGTCCCGGGTTAGGCGACAATGGACCAGCAGGCTTAACTCCCGGGATGTTATCCTCGCGCATACGCTTGATAAAGAAATCTTTAAGGGCGGTGTGGCCTTGGTATTTCGGATGGAATGGCCTCGCTGTGAATCCAAATCCGTATTGTTGCGTGAGGGGGTTATTCGCCGGCTGGTCTTCATCGGGACCAACTTGGATGGCGAGAATGGGGGGGATGGAGACATCGTTTGCGGTAGGAAAACCCGCTCCTTCGGCACCGTCGGGGTTGGTCATGATTTTGATGCCGTCTTTAGTGGTGGTGGTTTTCCACTTGCGGTCGCTTTTGGATTTGGTGTCCCAGTATTGTAGGTTCCACATCCACACGTCGGGCGAGTAGAATTGATCGTCAATAGTTTGGCCGGCTTCGCAAAACCGGTGCTTGTTGAACAGCGGGGAAGGCTCGACATGGCGGAGACGGTATCGTTTGCCTGGTTGCGGTAGTTTGGCTTGATACGCCTTGATGACTTCTCCTTGGACCGTGTTGAACTGGCTGACTTTGTCGTTCATTTCTTTCCTCAGGCCCTTGACCACGCTGGGAAACCCCTGGCTGAATTGGTCATGGGCAAAAGTCATGGTGTCGCAATCATCCGTGTCGACGTTGAAAAAGTGCACGTAGGCGGAGATATAGACATCCAGTTCCGCGATCTGTTTTTCCGCAGCAGCCAGAAATAGCTCGTCGAGCGTTCTCACCAGCTCCATGCGCAGGCCTTTTCCATTGTTGTTGTTGTTGTCGCCATTTATATACACAGCAGCGTTGGCGAGGTTCTTCTTGCAATGCCCTACCCCATTTGGGTCCTTGTCCCAGGGAGGACCCCAATCGCTGTGGAGTTTTGGCTGGTAGATGCAGGCTCGGACAATGGCTCCGAAAAAGGCATCGTTGCCGCCAAACATGCCCCAAACAATATCGGGAAGTCCTGCCCGTTTAGTAAACTGCCGTTGGATATCACTCATGAGGGTTCCACCACAGGCGGCGAAGTTGAAATTCGAACCAGCTTCTTTTTGCCAGGACGTGTCCTCGGCCATTTGCACGCCCCAAGCTTCCTTGATTCGGTAGCAAGACTCCAAGTCGAAACGGCCATAAACATTGCTGGTATTGTAGGCGACGCCCGAGGCCCAGGAATCACCAATGACAACCCAGGTCAACGGCCTGGAGGTGCTGGCTGGGTTGGGTGTCTGTGGGAAGGGATTTCCGAGGCCAAGGGGAAATAAAAGGGAGAAGGAGAAAATCACAAAGTGCGCCATGTTGAGATGACGAGAGGGGAAAAAGTCAAAGTTTTGAAGATGAGGATGGCAGATTTCTGTCCAAAAGGACGTGGACGCAACTTTTCCAACGAGGCCTGGTCGTGAGATATATATATATATATATATATATATTTATATAACACACT
>Ga0247763_1000837_pt1 | contig 18463 bp, 18 predicted proteins | sample UWRJL141409B4_FD_179926 | JGI IMG/M metagenome (GOLD analysis project Ga0247763, IMG submission 179926) | Plant litter microbial communities from Arlington Agricultural Research Station in Wisconsin, United States - UWRJ-L141-409B-4 | ecosystem: Environmental > Terrestrial > Plant litter >...
CCCAGGCTCCTCGCCAACTACCAAAAACGGCTCTCCCGCCCACCCCTCCAAACCCACGCAAAATGCACCTCAACCTTCCCCTCCACTCCCCTCCACTCCCCTCCACTCCCCTCCAAACCCATCTCCTCTTCTCTTCTCTTCATCATCTTCGTCTTCGCTTCGTTCGCTTCGTGTCGTCCCAAACCATACCATGCCACATCATCATCTTCGTCAATCATCTTCGTAACCATCCCCATCCCCCTCGCAACCCCAAGAAAGAAAGAAAGAAGAAAAAAACACCAAAAGCAAGAGTTTCAAGTCTAGCTCCAGGTCAGGAAAAACGACTAATAATCGTCATATCCTCCAAACCCCCAGCCTCTCTCACCCTCATCGCCTTCCGCAACCGCTTGCACTGGCTCAGGATATTCGGACCCATCACACGCCAGTCTGGCCATGTACTGTCTCGTGAATTTTTGGTCGGGTGCCAGTCCCGCATACATGAGCGGGGTCACCAAAACGAGTGCACCATCAGGATCACCGTCGTAGCTTTCCAAGGCGTTCATTTCCTCTCTACCCATTCTCATACCCAACAGGGATGAAGGAATAGAGGAAGAAGCACCCTTTGTAACCATGGCCTTGATAAATGCCAGCTGTCTTCCCGCCATCTGCCAGACGAATTTTGGATTTTTCCGATAGAGCGTCTTGAATGCCGTACTTGCCTTGATGAGGGAAAACAGGCTGTTTTCCGCTGGGTCTGCGAGATAGCGCTGCTCGAGAAGGGCCGCCATCTTAGGGTCGACTTTGGCGGCGGCGCCGAGAGAAGGGAGGGTGATGGCGCGGTACTTGGCATGCAGGCGCGCGACTTTGGTGGGATAGCTTTCTTCTTCTCCGGGAGAAGACGAGGAGGGGGGACGGTTACGGTTTCCCATGGAGGCCATGGCGCGTGACCATTCGGATGCAAGCTCGGCGATAGCGACGCTAAGGGCGGCAAGAAGGTTGGTAGCAGATTTAGATTTAGAGAGTGTGGCGAGGGATTCGTGATACTTAAGCAGGTCGCGGTCGTAGTAGTGCGCGGCATTGGGGTCGTCCGGGTCCGTGGTCGCCGTCATTTTCTTGTGGAAAGCAGCAAGCTCGCGGTCGATGGCGGGCTTGGCGACGCTGAACTTGAGGAAATCGATAATATGGGCGGGCTCACCCATTCTATCCCAGACGTCGGTTTTGTAGGCCGGATCCGGGAGCATGTTGGGGGTTCGTAGGAGCTCCCTGCGGAGTGCATCCCAGCTACGGTTGTCAAAACTAAGCCCCTGCTTGCTTTGGTCGACGAGGTTGCCGACCAGGGTGCTGAGAACAATGGCATGGAAGTTGCCGACGTTGTTGTTAATGTAGCAAAGCCTCTCTTTGTAGTTCGTGCAGATACCCAAAAAGTTAGGCTGCATGGCAAAGAGAAAACTCTTGGTGATCATATCGTAGACGGCCCGCTCTCTAGATTTCGGATCGTTGGGGCCCCGATCGTGCATGATCAGGTCGCCAAATGTTGTCTTGTCCTTCTTGACATATTGGGACAGGTCGGGCTGCTCTGGCACCTCGGTATTTTCGAATCCGTCGACGAGATCAGGATCCCAGCAAACCCACGCCATGTCTCCGTCGTAGTCACCACCAGAAAGCTTGTCGGCCAAAGGGATATCTCCGGTGGCGGGAAAGACGATGACATCCTTTAGTGCATGTAACTCCGGTTTGAAGACAGCCCGGACCTTCTGCACATCGCTAGTAAAGTGTGCAGGAGACCGGGCGACCAACACATCGCGTTCAGCGAGAAGAGTAAAAGACAAATCCTCGGTTTCTGCTCGGAATTTGTTGGAGAATCCGAGGTGGACTTCGCCCTCCTTGAGAACTCCCCAAAAGTCGACAACCATGTAGATGTAGGCGGACTGTCCGACTTTGATGTTGAGCTTCGTCTTGAGAAGTTCGCATTTTTGCTTCTGAAGATCCCAGGCAATGTCCTGCATGTACTTTTGTCTGCGCGGATCGAAGCCGCTGTTAATCATCAGATGCATGATCTCTTCCTTGCTCTGAGGCAAGCCGCCAAGGGGTGGGACATGACCGTGTTGGACGCGTCCTGCACGAACGTTAAAATTCTGTGTCAACCACTCACGGAACTGAAGAGGGCTATTAAATGCTTCCTTTTGCTCGTCAAATCGCTTCTGAAGGTCATTGGCAAGTCGGTTGCCAATGACATTTCGCATGTGGTGCTTGTCACGGGCTCTGTCTTCGAGGACAGGAAGAAGCTGAAGGTTGAGGCCGGCCGATTTCAGCTCAGTGGCCATGCTCCGAATCTCCAGGGTACGCATAAATGGATCCTGGAAACTACAGATCCATTTGCGCTGTGAAGGATACGTCTCGATCCAATCATCATCCCCGGTATCCTGAACGTCCATCAGCCACATGCCCTTCGCAGAGCCCATGCGACCCTGCACAGCCGAGGGAATGTCGCTCAGGCCGAGGGCATCGCGAATCTTGCGAGCGACACTGCGCGACATACGGCCAATACCGTCATTCATGACCTTGCCGGCCGGAGACATAATGTCCTCTTGACGGTTGATAATCTGCTGACAGCTCTCGTCGCTAGCGTCAAAGTCGAACGTGATCACTGGATATGTTTTGCTCAATCCGAGCTGGATACGAGAAAAGAGCTTCAGATATGGCTGCCACTCGTTTTCCTCGATGGTCAAGAGCCAGTCGAGCATCTGACTGACCTTGAATTCGGTACGGTTGTTGATCGGCTCATCGACCGGAACAACGAAACGGGGCTGGCCATGACGGGGCACCGGAGCGAATCTGAAATTGTGGCCGCTCTCGGCGAAGAAGTGCACACGATCCTTGAAAACGGGCTTCTGTTCGCCTTCGAGACGATAATCGCGCAGAGGCGCCCTGTAGCCTGCGTCTTTGGTATAAAAAGCACGCCACTTCCGGCCGACAAGGGAGTGTTGCTGCCCAGTCAACCATCGAACGATCTGCTCAGGGGCACCATCCACCTTGGATACAACGGGCGGGGCGCTTGCAGATGTCGGCGACGGGATTAAGATCTCGAAAAACCGATCGCCTCCAAAACGGCGAGTGAGGCGGCAGCCTTGATCGAGATGCAATGGCTTGAGGTTGACGCGGAACAGCGGACCGGTCTTGGCCATGTTCCAGTCGAGCGACGCTTGTAGGACTACAACGTTGCCCTTGGTCTCGAAAGTGCTGAGAGCCGCGGCCCATGCTTCTGCAGACGGTTTTTCGGGAAAAGACTTGAACATGCGGTGGTCAGCAGACCTGTTGGCCACATCGCCCGGCCGGGGCGCGTATCTTTCATCAAGTTTGCGCAAGTCCCTCCAGATAGCCTCTACGCCGCTCTTAGCCCAAGCCGGATTGTATCTGATATCGAGCGACTCGAGGTCGACTTTGCAATGCAAGCCAATGCGGGTGATCTCCCAGGCAACGGCGAGGGGGGCATCGTGTAGCCATCGGGGGGAAACAGCTGTTGATCGAGGCGTGTTAGAGAGAGGTGGACAATGGATCGCCCCACTTTCGCAACTTGACCGATAACTTACGCCAAATGTTCTGAAGCCGGTCCTTCAGGGGGCCCGTCGGGATATATTGGCGGGACTGGATAGGCTGGACAGCGGGAGGAGTGGGCGGAGAAACTGGTGAGGGGAGATTCACCGCAGACTGCGCTTTGGGGACCGACCGATAGCTGCGGTCTGTCGCAGTTTGGTACTCACTGCTGCTGGCAGACGAGGGTCGCGTGCCCACGGGGCCCGCATTACGGTAGCGCTGCGAAGGTGGTGTCGCAGGCAGCAAGGTGTTGGTCGGTATCTTAGTGGAGCCCTGGAAGGTAACCGTCGAGAGTTTGGGCGCGGCACTCGCAGGTGGCGCTACCGTGGTGCTCTGAGTATATTCAGGCTGCTCGGTGGCTTTGGTAAACACGGTCGAAGCTCCAAAGGAGGTTCTGAATGATGTTTTAGTCGGCGAAACCGCCCTTGAAGCTGCATCTGGCTTCGCAACCGTCACCTTGGTAATGACGATATCGTCGTCGTCATCATCGGGGTAGAGGTAAGGCTCGTCAGTTGCGTCCAAGGCCAGGCGCTGGCGCGTGGGAATCTTGTCGAGCACATGCGAATTGGGCGCCGGCTTCGCGGGCGAGGTGAACAACTGCTTGCCCTTCACCCGCTTGGAAGCAGAATCATCGCCGCCATCAAGTGATGGCCGTTTTGAGCCTGCGGAAGGCGGGGTGATCGGGCTAACCACAGCCATCTTCTCGAATCGCCCTGTTGCACCCGTGCTGCGCGGTAGTTGGCGCGGCGGTGTTGAGGGGAAGGTGGGATTGGGTGCTGGAACACAGTAGTCTAGGGTTTCCAGAAGTAACTGCTGGAGGTGCCAACGCTGGCCGTTGGTGCTGGCTCTTGGCGGCGCTGAGCTGCTGGGCAGGGTTCCCGGATCCGCTTGCGGTTTAATCACCCAACGTTGGGAAGCTGTTCTTGCCTCTTGGTCGAAAGCCTCAAGGGCATTTTCGAGGAGCCCTCTACTCTGGTAGTAAAGGAATCGGATTCTGGTGCAAATACTATTGGCTGGTTAGCTTTTGGCCGGGGAGACTGATCACGGATCTCGGCGCCGATGTTGTTTGTATATCGCGGACAAGAAGGAGAAAATTATCAAGAACAGTAACCCCGGCGAGAAAGATTCCGCTAAAAACTGTCGCCACCGGCCAACAGGTACTTACCGGTCCCATTGGGCGTACTCCTCGTCCTCATCCGCCAGCCGCTTCCTGTCTAGGGGGGTGAGTGTGTTGTGAGGCACCCTAACTGTTAGTCCGTATCTGGCGTTGAGATCTGCGACCGCCCGCTCAACCGGGTCTCCTGGAGTGGGTGCCATCATTAATCGCTGTGATCACGACCAAGGGTTGGGATGTGGTAGGTCTGTGACGGGTATTCCGGTCGCGCCCAAGTCGTACTGAAAAGCTACTGCGAAGATCAAATTTTCATTGTTAGATTGCTTATTGTTCCAGCGCTGTCGGTGCGTTTGATGAATCAGGAAAGACTAGGGAGTCTTTGGGAAATTGAACCAACGAATGTGGTGAGAAGAACAAATGTGTGAGGGAAGAGGTTGAAATTTGTGCGTTGTTTGGAGGAGCGGAATAGAAAATACCCACCGAGTCAGAATCGGCGCGCAGCGATATTCTTTATGGGCAGGTGGCATCCCTGATTGGGGATGAATGTTGAGCCTTGGACCCAAAAGACGATGGTCAATGCTTGAATAGGGTGAAGCCAGAGCAAATGCTGGAAATTGACGGGGAAAGCCCAAAATGGTGTCCGGGAACCGTAGCAAGGCCTGAAGGACTTTTTCATAAAAAGCCCTCCCTAGTGTTGTTGCATATGGTTCTCTTGGGAAGATGGGGACTGTCAATGTCTGCGCACAGGATATCCAAAGTCAGCAAGGCTCCCAGGCAACAATCCAGCTTGTGACCGCTCTGGAGGCCTACCTCGACGGATCACAGTAATCAGGAAAAACGTAGCCTTTCTGGCTGACTGAGTGCGATGGGAGACTGGTCGCCGATTTCGCCGATTTCGGCCTCAGGCTGCAAGATACTAAAGTTCGGTGTTTTTCAACAGCACCGAGTTCAGCGATTTGGATGCTCGGTTTTTGTCACCAAACCGTTGCAAGGCAATACATGATTTCGAGTGGGTGTCAGCACTAGGCTATGGGACGGAATTGGGCTGGAAGGCGACGAGAGACGAGACGAGGGAATAAAATCCAGTCGCGTTTGGGTCAGGAGTCAAGCTTGCCGGCTCATTGGACGAAACACTCGCTCTCCATCATTCCCGAATCACCTTCCGGCGGGCAGAAAATGAGGTTAGGTATGTTGTCTTGAAGATTGTTGCAGCCTGACCATGAAGGAACGTCAGAAGATGCCTCAGGAAAACATCCATTTTCGGATTGGTGCAGTCGGCTGCGGGACACTAATTAATCCGGCCAGTTCTCCGTCGACGATCTCACAGGGATCTCCGCTGTCATGTCTTGGCAAGATTTCATGCATCTGCGAAGGGTTTGAAGTCGTCGAGGACGAGTGTTGAGGGGCTTGCCATACAGGGCCAGAATCTTAGCACAGGCTATCGCGTCCTGCAAACCATGGATTCTGCCTATTGTGCATACTCGAAGACTGCGACGTGCACCAAGCTGGTTGTGCCAAGCACAGAGGCGGACACTGCCGCGTCTATTTTTCCCGGCCCGCTCAGGGGACACCGCGACGCACGTGCCATTTCTTCAGCGAGATCGAGAAGAGTCCAAGACTCTTGTCTTCTCGACTCCATTGAAAAGCCACCCGTCTGAGTGGGTATTCCATCCCAGATGGGCTTTAGCTGTGGAATCCGGAAATCCGCAGCGAGATGACCCAAAATGGCGGGTCGATTCGTGTAAATGACAAGGTGGCTCACCGTGGTTCGTTTGGAGAAATGTTGAGGGGTCCAGCAGCGCCGAGAGTGGACCCTCGGTGATATCAGTCAGCACCCACAGATCTTCCCCGCCCCCACCGCCACGCAGTCGCGCTTTCCGAAGTCCCACGTTAAAATCCCAGCACGCTCGGGGTCTTTTGATGAGGGGGCTTTCGTCCTCGGATTTCCATCGGTATTCATCGCTCGACCAACCTCTCTCCGAACCATCGCGCTTGGAGATCTGGCAAGCTGGCGCTCTCCTGATTTTCAGCTGCCCGACACTAGCATCTGTTCGACTCGATCGCGGGTCCACATTTGCCTACCGATCCCACGTTGCGGTGATTGCCATTTGCAGCGCCGCCTAACGCTCTCCGCCGGTGACATCCTGCCGAACCGAGCAGTCCGCCAACGACGCCTATCGTCGTTTGCCCGTGTCTCTGAATCGCCACCCCACACGTCGCACACTGCGCAACGGCGCGGCATCAGTGATCTGTCTCAAGGCCCCAATTGCCCATTGCCAATGTCGGACGCGCACGACAGCCCCAACCTCGACGACCTCACCCCTGAGGAGGCCAGCCGTATTATCCATTCCCACCGCAAGGTGCGATATGGTGAGTGGGTCTCATATCCTGTCGTTGTGTGCCCCTACCCCGCTTCCCAGCCGACATCTGTTGTCGTACACAACCCCGTCCCTGCCCAACCCGCACCCCCTGGCGATCCCTCGGCATCTTTCATGAGCTGCCTTTTTTTTGGTTTGCTCTCTGGCCAGCCAATGCCTCCTGCTCACGTTCCTACAGGTACTGCCTGCTGGCCATGTCGACAGCGCAAAGTAAAATGCGACAACAAGGCCCCCTGCGAGAACTGCGTCAAGCGGGAACACCCAGGCCTTTGCTCGTACAAGCCCAACCGCTCTGCCACTGGTAAGAGTGGCTCTTTCTCAGAGACCAATTCGCAAAGCAAGAAGCGCCCACATTCGCCGGACGAGCAGGAGACGAGGAGTCAGAGCAACGAGGCCCGGGAGTCCATTGCTTATGGTGTGTGCAGCTGACCCACGTGCAACCCGTTCCGTTTATTGATCAGTCTGACCAGAGCCCGAAAACGCCGAAATCACCAGATATGTCGGCCAAAACAGCATTCCCGCTTTGCTGAGAGAGCAAACCTCCAACAACGAACCCGAGGATGTTAATTTTATCCGTCAAGACATGCGTTCACTCCTCGGCCTTGACAACTCGGCCCCTTTCCCACTGATGTCCTCTCGACATCTGAACAGACTCACCTCTGACATCTCATCTGAGCTCCCATCTGATAGGGAGGTTATGAAGTAAGCTCAAACGCTTTGACATGGCCATCCCACAACGCTCACTCTCTACAGACTCTTCAGAACATACAAAGAAATCCCCCAACCATTCTGGGGCTTTGTTATGGACATCGACGACCTTGAATCCAGGTTAATGGTTTATCTGGAAGATCGCGCCAAGAATGCCCGCGCCTCAACCAAGACGACTAGGCCTGTTTCTGCGTCATGGCTCTCGATACTATTCGCAGTGCTGGCTGTTGGCTCCCAGTACCACGACTCGCCGTACCACATTCGAACCCGAGACTCGCAGAAGTACATCCAAATCTCGTTCCATTTCCTCCGTCTTGGCAATTTTTTGTTACGGTTTGTCTCGGTCCACCTCCAGCAAATGACCAGACCTTCTAACCATTATCCAGGCCAAACTTGGATTCCGTACAGGCCCTTCTCATGACGGGTTTTGTGCTTTTGAATGACATGAAGGCTGAGGCATCTTGGGCTCTCCTCGGGCTGACATGTCGATTGGCACAATCGCTCGGGTTACATAGGCCTCAGACAATTGATGCACGGTTATCCCCTGAGGCTGTCAAGAAGGAGATGTCAAGGCGGAAGCTCTGGTGAGAGGCCAAGAAGATAAAACCCAACCTTGCACTAACGTTGCTCTAGGTGGACTTGCCTGTGGCATGATACTCTAACCTCATTGTCATTTGACCGGTATGCGTCGGCTGTTTGAGAAAAGTTCGCAACACCACTAACATCTCGTAGATCACCGATGACTAATATCCCATGTTGCCCAATACCAATGTCCCCGACTGCTAACACCGATGGATGGGTTTATCTCGAGGCCATGTATCACCTTTGCCAGATCATCGGCCAACGGCTCAATCCCGACGCAGTTGCTGAGGCGACTTATAGTACTATCTTGGAAAACTGTGCAGCTGTACAGAATATACGAGACAAGTTGCTGGTCCAGCTCCGCACAAAAGAAACCTGCAAGTCCGCGCTAGACCGGTTACAGCACTTCGCTATACGGCTTCACACTGCATACACCATCTCAGTCTGCTGTCGACCGGCTCTTCTTCGAGGAAACAGCCGACTTGATGCGAGCCAGAAGAAGTTTCTGGCTGATCGCTGCAAGCTGAACTTGACAGAGACGGTGCGCATGTTCCTTGCCATGCATCAACTGTCTGTCATTCCGACCAGGTCATGGGCGTTCACCTATCACGGGCTGTCCTCGGCAGTTCTTCTCGGCATCCTCGGCGAAACAAAAGCCGACCCCGAAGTTCGTCAACTCCAAGGTGATCTCATCTCAGCCTTGTCGGCGACGGTAACTGCAGCGAAGGAGCAAACATCCCCCCAGCCCCATATTCCGAAGTCCGACCACGATATCGAACTGTCAGGGCCATTATCTAGGGCGTTGACTGCGCTGAAGAACATTTACGATCACGGGAGTGTTATTGGGCCGACGGTGAAGAAGGAGAGCAGTGGGTCAATATCAGGTTCCGGTGCCCGCACGCCGTTGCACTTCGGCAACTCTGTTGCTAGTGGATTATCCAACGGAAACACACTTGGGCAAGATGGCGACTCTCGAGCGCTAGATCCGCATCAAAATGCGGCTTTGGCGATGGCAGAGATGCAACAACAGCAACAGCCGCCTGGCATCTCGGCCGGGATGCCAGACTTCACTAAGTGCGTGATAACTGTTTTTCCCGCGTACTTCTGCTGACCGTAGGACAGTATGCCGTTTGGTCAGCCACTACAACAACCTGGGACAATGCCTGATATGTCAGCATTTGATCCTACTACTTACATGTCGCCATTAGATCTTTACGACTCAATCTTTTGGGGTATGTCTCACCAACTCTGGTCGGTTGAGTGAAATAAACTGACTTGGAGCAGAATCCCCCGATCCCTTCAATACGGGTGTCGATTCGATGAACTTTGACTTCCTAGCCCATCCTCCGCCGGGACAGCCGCAGCAGCAATTCTACTTTCCATGATCTCGCTTAGTTCTCGTCTGACACTTGTTAGCGAATGGCGTTCTGGAACTAGCGAATGGAGCATGTGCTGGTTGGCCGGGTTTGCAAGCTACCTACTCAACATATAGACTGATCTGGAAAATTTCATGTTGTTTAAAAGGTTCTGAGCTCGCCTGTTGCTGCGTTCTTTGCGATGGCTTGGCTGGAGACCAATTCTAGGTTGATATCTACCAACGACTAAATGAGAATATCCGTTGGCTCGGATGCAACGGTATGGTTCTGCATTCCGTCGGCAGCATATCAAGATCAAAGGCTATCCCGAAGTCGTTCCACGACGGCAATGGGGGGGCACGAATGTGGGCGGTGAAACAGGTGAACAAGATCACAGGGGACAACAGAAAGGGGTGGGTGTTACTACGGAGTAGAACGGGGTCTCGGACTGGATGGCCAAAGATTCATAACGATTACATTGTATGAATCTGGGAGGTGAAGGACGTGTCAGTTTGATGAGTGGAAGAGTGATTGGTTGTCGCGTCTGGATCCCGTTTTTGCTATCGGAGCAAGACAACCGACGTTGTTCGCTTCGGGTACAACCAATAGTGGGTGGCGGGACCCCTGACAAGCTTTTTTGGCGGAGCGCATGAAATGCCGGCTCTGAGAGTGCTGGGTTCTAGAATGCAAGTAAATGACGGGCTCAAATTGGAAGGTGGACTTGGCATCCGGTGACTACCCCCGGTTCGGCACCTGAAGCACAGCAATGCAACAGCATTGAGGTCCGCTCTGCGCCACTTCCCGCGTGAGCTTTTTAAGGCCATGTTATCAATGCGAGCCTCGATCCCTGTGGCCCCATTGTGCCTTGCGGGGTTATGGCCATCTTGCATCTTGCTGGGAAGGTAACACCCGATCCGTGGTTTGCATCGCGGCTGTCCCCACCCAAAACGGAAGTTGCTCGCTCTTGTCCATGTCCACATGTCTTTGCGACCAACTAACTCCCTGGTCATTTTTTTCTTCTTCTCGTGAGCCCCGCCAAGTGATCATCGCACCGATCGGATTGCAACTCTGGTTTGCTTGTGCATTGGTTGAGGCTGTGGTTGTGATCTTTTTCCTGGGCTTACACCATTTTTATCGCCTAACAACACCCTTTGATTGCCGACTATAAGACCAGACCCAACATGCCTTGAAATTGGAACAAACTGACCACTGCTAGCTACGTACTTGGTGGTGGAACATTTTTTGTTTCCTTTTTCCTCCAATCTGGTAACCTGGTGAGAAGTCAAGTCAACCTCTCCAGTTGAGCTTCCAAATCTCCTCAACGCTCGCCAAAATGAGGTACCTCACCGCCTTGTCCAGTCTGCTTGCGCTATCATCCACCGCTTTCGCCGCCAGCGTGCCGCCATCTTCTTCACAGAAAAAATCCTACTCGGGCTATAAAGTGATCCGCCTCTCTGTCGGTCAAGATGTCGCCAAGATCAATGACTTGATTGACAAGCTCGGCCTAACGACGTGGATGGGCGCTCCAAGACAAAATGGGAGAGCGGATGTCGTCATTCCCCCAGGACAGGTTGCGGAATTCGAGGCCCAAACAAAGGGCATGAAGAGTGTGATTATGCATGACGATTTGGGGAGAGCAATTAGCGAGCAGGAGGGCTATAATGTCTATGCTGGTGAGTGTTCCACTATATCTATCGACGATGGGGAAAAGGTTTTGGTTTTGCTGACTGATGATAATGATGATTATTAGCTGGATCTGCAAACGCAACGTGGTTTAACTCGTATCATAGCTACGATGACCACATTCAGTTCCTTAAGGATTTGCAGGCGTCATACCCCTCGCAGTCGGCGATTGTTACCTCAGGGGACTCACTCAATGGGAGACCCATTACGGGCATCCAGTTCTGGGGAAGCGGTGGAAAGGGAAAGCCGGCGGTGGTGTTCCACGGCACGGTGCATGCTCGAGAGTGGATTTCTACCATGGTGGGTCTTGTCGTTCTGAGGGATCGAGAGGAGGGAATACTAATGACGAATAGGTTGTCGAGTACTTTGCGTACAATCTCCTGACCAACTCCAACACGCCCGAGGTTCAGGGTTTCTTGGACAAGTACGACTTTTTCATCTTTCCTGTCGTCAACCCTGATGGTAAGCATTTATCTACCTTTCCTAGGTACCTATCCAGGTGCAAAGGCAGGCATCTCACTTACACATGGGGTAGGTTTCGTGTACACGCAAACTTCAGACCGGATGTGGCGCAAAAACAGACAGACTATATCAGGCAGTACTTGCATTGGCCATGATATCAACAGAAACTGGCCATACCAATGGTCGGTCAGCGGTGGAGCTTCGACAAACCCCTGTGCTGCCGACTTTAAAGGAAAGGCCCAGGGCGACACCCCCGAGACGGCCGCTCTCGGCGCTTGGCTGAAAGCCACCAAGGCCAGCCAGGGTATTAAGCTCTTTATTGACTGGCATGCCTATTCTCAGCTATTCATGACGCGTAAGTCCCCCACCTACCCCAAAGGAAAGAAAAATGAAATGCTAACTTGTGAGGGTGGATGAAAAAGCATACGGATATTCCTGCACCGCCGTAGCAGACAAAAACACCGAACTGCTATCCCTAGCGAAAGGCGCCGCCGCCGCCATCCAGGCCGTCTACGGGACGAGTTTTAAAACCGGCCCAATCTGTTCGACCATTTACAAGGCTACGGGAAATAGCGTCGATTTCGCCAACGATGTCATTGGCGCGGACTATGTCTTTACCGCGGAACTTCGTGATACCGGCAATTATGGGTTTGTGCTGCCTGCGAACCAGATCGTTCCGAGTGGCGAGGAGGCGTACGCCGGTGTGCGATATCTGTTGCAGAATATGAAGTAGAAATGACGAGTTATGATTTTTTTCTTCTTCTTGTAGGGTCAGGGGAGGGGGAAAGGGTTGTTTGACTTTTTACACTGCATTTCATGAGGATAGCATTTTCTGGTAGTTTAGGTAGTTTGATAGTTTAGGTACTTGGTTTAGGTGGTTTAGGGGAAGAGGATTATGATTAGAATATGACTGGGGACTTGAGCTAGCTACCTTGGTACCTAGCATTGAGACGGCTGAGATATACGTGATATATATGTATATCAAAACGGAAGACATGCACTGGGGCGTTGCAGACAGACGAACAAACTGAAAATGCGTTTTTGGGGCAAACCAACAACTTAGAAGCGATCCCCTAGCAAGCGTTAGGCCTGCGGCCAACACCAAGCAGCGACCTAATACGGCCTTGTTGGCTTCAACCTGAGCCCACTCTTCAGTTTCGTTATCGACAGGCTGGAAATCAGAAAGAGAATTTCCATTGACGAGGAGATTGACTATACGCGCGGGCTCGAGGCTGTCGCCAAGTTCTCGCATGAAAGGGTATGCCTGCCTTCGATTGCCACCCCCCTCTCCGTACCACGCCCTGACAGGTGTGCCGCCAGCACTCCGATTGGTTTGTACGCTCCGACGGCTGGTTCGAATCTCGGGACGCGGTGTTTATATCCATGGAATACCTCGAGCGTGGAGATTTGCAGAGATACCTCACGTGCGCCCTGCCCGAGGCAGAGGCTCGCGAGATTTCCTGTCAGGTCTTGGAGGGTCTCAAGCATATGCACGATAACCGCTTCATCCACCGAGACCTGAAACCTAGGGTAGGTTGCCGCAATTCAGGAGCACAAAGCCACGCTAACAAGCTAGAACATCATGGTCGTCGAGAAGAGTCCGGATTGGTGGGTCAAACTCGCTGATTTTGGTATTAGCAAACGCAGACACGACGTGACGACCCTCCAAACACTCAAGCGAGGGACGATGGGCTTCGCTGCTCCCGAAGCTGTGGGAATATCCGCGGACAGTGAAGACGGAACCTATTCTACCGCCGTTGAGATATGGCCCCTTGGAGCAGTGGCGTTCTTGATGCTTACAGGCAAAAGTGCTTTCGGGAACTTTGCCGAGCTGGCAGGATACTGTTCTGGCAACCGAGACTTTCCCGTTGAGACGTTGAAAAGCTTTTCTGTCTCAAGTGAAGGTCAAAGTTTTGTCGCCAGCTTGATGATGTTGGCACCCGAAATGCGCCCAACTACAGATAAAGCACTCCAGCATCCATGGATGGATGTTGTTATCAACTCGACCGAAAATGCAGGAGCGAAACATCCCGAGACTATGTAGGTATCAGACATTTTTTTGCCAACAAAATATTTGGCGCAGGGCTAACGGGCATGTCACAGGCCGATTGACGGCACTAAGACCGCGAATACCCATGCAACGATGGTTTCAGAAGCATCGACGGCTTGGAGCGACGAGGATGAAGCTGGAAGCGCCGCCATGCCTAACCAGACCGTAAAGAGGATGCAGCCGATCGTCGAGGATGATGACGCGTCTGGGAAAGATGGCCAATCACAGAAGAAATTACCAAGTGACAACGACAAACTTCAAGTGAAGTTCCCAGCGAAGAATATACCGAACTGGCGACAACATCCACCGGTAATAGCGAGCGATTCAGAGTCGTGTTCTACGCCCGAAACCTCAGGCTTCCGACCCGAGGAGCCCAAAGGGAGGGCCGAATCTTCCAATCATGAGACGAAATTCACTCTGCAACCTATCAAGCCGCTAAATCCCATCGGTTTTGATGACGGCGAGGGTTACGACGCTGACGCAGGTTATAAGACTCAGCGTAATGTCGTTCTAAATCGCCGTCCTGTGGCAGTTGTTTCTGGCGAGGCAAGAGGCACGAGCGTGGAAAGGTGGCTTTGAAGTCGACTTAGGAGGAGACGAAGACGCGAGGTTATTGCGAAAACGGGTTGTCGGTGATGTCCAAGATGTCCTGGAAAGGTGGACGACCGCCCTCGGGTGCCATCTAAGCCTGTTTATTGGCCAGTTCCTCGAAGAGGCTTTGACAGGAACAGCCATAACGATGGCTTGACAGAAGGAGCCAACAATACCGTCTCCACGCCCCGCCCCCGCGCGCCGCCTACCTTTGCTCGCACACAAACTTGGGGAGCCCCCCAAAGAGACCCCGACGGGAACAGCGACAGTGATGTTTATTACCCCCGTAGCCGTCGGTCCCAAGAAAAGGGGCAGTATAAAGTCACCGGTGATGGAAGGAAGAAAAAAGACGGGCCCATCACCGACGCAACCCCTATATCAAGACGGAACGTGCCTGAAAGTGTTCCTGAGAAGGCCCCAAGAACTAGGCATCGAGATTCCAGGCCGCCCGCCGAGCAGAACTCTGGGCCATATCCATCATATATAAAGGTAAAAGAGTCCAGGCCGCCCGCCAGGCAGAGTTCTGAGCCATATCCATCATATTTTAAGGTAAAGGAATCCAGGAGCTATGCCCCCAACGACGTACAGTACGCGGCTCCTGAGTATGGACTGGAACCGGGGGCATACTATCAAGTGTACGCATAAAAGAGTATGAGAAACATGTTATATATTCTCAGAATACGGGGTTCAGTTATCAATTTCCTGATATCAATTCACTTAGTTCGCCGGGATACCTGTTCCTGTGATATTCTCTGTCAGAAAGAAAGGGAGTTCCGGCCAGAGGCCAGAGCGCCACAAAAGCACGGTTTTCCCTGTGGACTTTGCAGGCCATGGAGATGAGTAAGAGGAGGTTTATGAAGAGGCTTTGGGATGAAATGTCACACCTCTTCTATACACTGGCCAAAAAGACCAGACCCATAATGACCAGTAGTAACGTAAAGTGTACCACACGGAGACAAACTTGGGGCTCGGGCTGCTCGCTTGCTGGGATCGTCTGGTCTCGGCGTTGTAATTGTCAGAAACACCGCACACTGGAATCTGGAATTGAGAAGGGTTGCAACTGCTTGATTGAAAAGGCCACTAACAATTTACCAGCATATTTCAGTGTGCGGAATCAACCCACCTCAACTGCGCAGACAAGACAGTTCCACTGCCCGAGCAGGAGAAGGGCGTTGCCCTCGAGGGTGTTAATGCCAGCGCAGGAGATAGCAAGGGCAAGGATCAAAGGGGGGACACGCACCAACTAGCCGACTTCGGATACCTACAATTTAAGTCACGTTCACGACATAAAACCAATTCAACTCGTCCCATGTTCTAAGCCCCGCGTGTATCTATGTGGAACCATACGTGCCCGACCTTGGCTTGTGGCACGCAATTTTTGTTGAGCCCCTCAATCAATAGCACCGACATTTCTCCTTTCAAAAAATTTCCGTTTAGCGGTTCGGCTCAAGCAGCGTATCTTCCAGTTATCCATTCTGTAATTACGGCAAACGGAAATCTAACCTACGGAAATATCATCTTAGGAGTAATGGGGAATGTATCTAGCCCACTCCAATTCCTCGTAGACGCTTACCGGCATGAAACTGAAGCAGTAAAACACAAGAACTAGGATAATAAAACGGCAAGCGACATAGACGAAGAGCGTTGCCATTGTTAGAAGCCAAAACAAATGGCCACGGCGGCTGCGAATCCACTGACCAAGAAAGTTAAAATGAGACACGAAAATACTTTCGCCGTTCAACCTCCCTATCATCTTTTCAAGAAAGTGTATCAACGGGGCGAGGAAGAAGGGACAAGCAGATGCCAGGAGAGCCCCCAATGAAGCAGCCCTCCAGAGCACCTGAACTGTAGGGCTGGGGAAGTCCCAATTCCATGCGGCAAGGTGAACTGCCGAGAAGGTTATACCGGTGATGTAGAGCGAAACACTTGCCCACTCTGTGCCATTGTCACGGCTCCAGGCAAAGCGGTGATTCACAGTCAGCCAAGTAAATTCGTCCCAGCTCAGATCCAAGACATGCCGGTAAGAGTTGGGCGCGTTCAAGCTGAGATGACGAGTGGCTGGACGATTGGTGATGCTTTGCATCCAAGTTCGCACGGATTCCTGAGATGGAAAGATCGCAACCGTCAGACATCTTTGTTCGGCACCGAACGGTTTGCTCCACCAAAAACTGTACATGGCGATCGCACAGATGATGAATGCAATGGTGGCGAGTTCGAGCTCGCTGATGGCGAGGCCGCTGTGTGCTCGAGCAATACTCGACACGATAAGCCAGCTCGACTGGGCGATGGCAAATGTCTTGGTAAAAACGTCCGACTTACTCCGATCCGCCACGTTTTGCTCGTCAAGCGAGCCGACAAGACCATGGCAACTGAATATATCCTGGTCTGATCAAGAAGGGTTTGAGTGTGAGCTTTATCTGTTCCAAAAATTGCAACACCCCGGCAAATTCCACACACATTACTCGCTGGGGGGTTGGAACGGGCTTTTTCTTACAGCTAAGGGGCGCAATATCGCCGACGACTTCGTACTCCGGGCTGTTGACACCTCTCGGCGTGGCTTCGAGGCCAGAAAGTGGCCTGTCGCTTGTAAGTACGACTCCGTCATCTCTTGCGCAGCATGTTGCAACCCTGGCGGCGTCGTCTTGCCTTGCTGCAACCACTCGAATAACGATGCCTCCCATACGCGCGAAGAAAGCGCGCGTCATTGCGCCCTCAACATCTTTCGTGCCGTATCTGTGTTCGAAAAGCCTTGACACGGCGTTTGCGTCCCTTCGGGCCAGCTCCCATTGCTTCACAGCTACAGCAACACCGAGTTCGGGAGCAATGGATACGAAGCACATCCAGCTCAGCTGCCTGCCCCATTTTCGGAGGAGTGGTCTTCTTGGAATGACGGGAGCCTGATTCCAAATATGGCGTATCATGGAAAGCATTGTCCGCGACTCGGAGCCCTCCTTAGTCGTACCGGGCCGCCCGCGAAATTCGCCAACAGTGTACCACCCGCTATGTGTCTCTTCATAAGACGGCATGTTCAGGTGGACACATTTCCAGGAGCAGACCAGAAAGATCGAGAGGCAGCTGAGGATAATGTCTACCGAGCTTCTTCTTGACTGAGATGGGACCCAGCCAATCATGCCGGATCCGCCCGCCGCTGTGGTATTGGTCACGGTAAAGTTTGTCGCCATTTGGTGCTGTTAACGACATTAATGAAGCAGGTAACTAAGAGTTTGGACAAAATGGAAAACCCTGGCGCAAAAACTACTAGGCACCAACAACCACCTCATGACATGCGGGCCAAGGCTTTGCGGGGAGTTCAGGGCCGCCCCCCCCCCCTGCAAGGAATGCTTGGGCAGCAATGAGCAGTGCCGTCAGGTGACCAATCTTCCTGTCAGAAACACTGCATTCTGGATTGGCTTGATTATATTTGCTCCTCCAGCTCGCGTCGGGGCTCCAGGCAACGAGTCAGGCTATGTCGGATATATTTGATGTCACCCTTGCAATGGATATGCCGGGTCCGACCCAGACTGTCCAGGCACGAAATTGGTGACAGCAAGAGGCGAGATAAACATTTGAGACTCACATAGAATCCGAGTCTGCAGTTGCAACCAGCACTGTGCTAATGCGGATCTGATCTTATACTGCTTTGCACTCACCTGCACTGAAGCATCTTTTGACTGCTTACGATCTGTGTGATCCACCGTCTACTCGTATCACTTCGTTCAGCACGCCTACTAGTATGTACGCACCTCTCCTGTGTCAATTCAATTCAATTCAATTCTGTTAATTTGTGTGGCCTGACTGGTCTCAGTACAGGAGGTTACAGGGGGTGAGTCCCTTGTAACCGGCGCAGCGGAAGGCTTTGAGGGTACGATGACTGCCCGGGACGGGGTCAAAGGAAGCTAAGATCAGCAGACCAACCTGCTGTAACAAGCAGAGATACAGGGGTCTATGCCCTGTAACAGGGTGACTA
>Ga0247763_1000838_pt1 | contig 18453 bp, 15 predicted proteins | sample UWRJL141409B4_FD_179926 | JGI IMG/M metagenome (GOLD analysis project Ga0247763, IMG submission 179926) | Plant litter microbial communities from Arlington Agricultural Research Station in Wisconsin, United States - UWRJ-L141-409B-4 | ecosystem: Environmental > Terrestrial > Plant litter >...
GGCAAAGACCTTGCTGGGGCAGGAGCGGTGACATACTTCCTAAGGCAAGAACCCCCAGAATCACGGGCGCAAGGATGTACGACGGGAAGGAAATCTATTAGACTTGAGCAGAGTGCCGCTGACTACTCCTGCTGTTTTATTGTCAATATATTCCCAGCTATGAGGCAGATCAAGACCAAACTGATAGACTACTGCCCATACGTGATTTCCACGGCAACGCTACGCCGCTGCCTGTGCTTGCGCCTGCCCTTCTCCCTGAGCCGACCCCGCCAGAACTTTTTGCCTCAAGACTGTTTCTCAAGTTAGTACAAAATGATTACTTGTACATCCCCTCAAAAAACCAAACTCACCCTCTTCCACCACCCGCAGGCTATTCGTCTTGTTCTGCACGATCCCCTCTAGATCCTTGATATTCGTCGCCAGCTCGTCAACTTTCCCGCCGTAAAACTCTGCTGCACTCTTGGTATCCTGTTTAATCACATCGAGTCAGCCCTCTCCTGTCCTCACTATAAGGTGTCCTAGCCACCGTATAGAGAATGCACCAACTTTCTCAACATAAAACCCTGTCCCGACATCAACAATCACCCTATCGGGGTCTGCCAGTCTGCCCTTGACGTAAAGGGAGGTTGTCAAGGGGACGAGTATGTCTTTTTTGTCTAAGCACAACGGGTGAAAAAATTACAAAAATTAGCATAGATGTAGGGTTTAAGAGTAATGCGGGACGGGGGATCCGTATATACTGTCAAAAGAAGCAGGCCCGCTAGTCTTCACAACGCGGAGGCATTCCTTGAATTTTGCTTGGGCGGCGGCCAGTTGCGTGTATGACGCTGATAGATGCTCTACTTCTTCATCGAGCTGTTTCTTGACGGTACTCAGCTGCTGCGCTGAGAGGCTGTCTAGGGAGACTATTGGATTTTTTTCGTTAGTTCTCGGGGAGGGAGGGGGCGGAGCCTCAGATATCCAGGCGGCTCACGCCTGTCAACGTGGCTCACACACCTGTCTCTTGACCTGGGCGGGCGGCCATTTTTCTCTCTGCCCCGGATAAGGTATTCCCTCAATTCTCAGTCTTGATTGATGAGTACCGGTTTTAAAGTCCGGAAATGGTAAATTTGATTCGCTGCGGCGAGCTGTTGCGGGAAACGCTGCCCCGCTATGCAGCCCAAGCTTTAGCACTACTAATGTGGGGGGTGATATGCAACTATCTGACAATACGCACACCTGATATGCACATATCATGACTTCCGGACATTGCCCACCTATGTATCCAACTACTCCCCTCCGGGCCTCCGCCATTTTGCTTCTACTCAAGGTCACACTTGGCCAGTGTATTTTCTCTTCAGTTTCACTACCCCGGCACATTTCTCCAGTCATCTTTCTTTGTTTCATCCAGTACGCAATATTCATATACCTTGAAGGGTGCAAGCACAAGTTTCGCGGCCTACATCACACCCTCTCCCAATGGCGGCCCCTCCAGGTACCCGCCTCATCAAGACCCCCACCCGAGGTCACAGCCTCCTTGCTAGCCGTATCTTCCAGCCTGGTGAGCTCATCGCCACCTTCACTCAGCCGCTGCTTGCTCTTCCCGACGGCCCTGGCATGCGCACAACATGCAACTACTGCCTACGAGTTGAGCAGCCCGGCGCCGGACATCCCCTTCGCGCCTGCACTGGGTGTAGGGCCGTCGTGTATTGTGATGCCTTATGCCAACGGGCCCACTGGAGGGTGGTGCACAAGGTTGAGTGCAAGATGTTTAGCCGCGTCCGCGAGAAGGTGGGCAAGGATTGGCTCCCTACGCCGACGCGTGCCGTGGCCCAGGTGCTGCTGTCGCTCAAGTCGGGGGATCCCGCTATGATGGCGGCGTTTGGTGATGAGGGCTCGCTTGAGGGGAATGTTGAGGGGTTCCGCGGGGTCGAAGAGGTGTGGGCAGACTTCGAGTTGCAGGCCATGGCGGCGGTAGTGTATGGGGGCTTGCTGGAGTCAGAGGAGATGTTGACTAGGGCGAAGGAGGTGCTTTGCAAGGTACCTGACATGCGCCACCTGATTCTAGGAAGGGGGGTTGAACGCTGACGGCCACGGCATAGATACAAACCAATGCCTTCAACCGACTAGATGCCGACAATGGCGCAGCCGGCATCTTCCTCGACGGTGGGCTCTCCATGATTAACCACTCTTGCGTACCCAATGCCTTTATCGGCTTCGACAAGAGGACGGCTATGCTGAGAGCTGAGAGGCCCATTGCTGAGGGGGAGGAGATCCAGATATCCTACATTGGTGCGTCTTCGCCCCTGTCTTCTCCTGATGTGGTGTTAATTCTTCCGACAGACGTAACCCTTCCCAGATCAGTGCGTCGCGACCGCCTCAAGCTCTACCACTTCCAGTGTGTCTGTCCTCGCTGTAAAGACGATTTGGATGTCTACCAGGTTTGCGCGGCTTCTCCTGTCCTTGATCTGAACAAGTTCAGTCTTCAGCCAAATCTCCACAAACTGCGAAATCCGATCGTCGATAGGTCCAAGATATCAAGCGCAACCGCCGAGACCATCCACAAGGCCTGTAACTCACCAACGGTATCCAAGGGCGGAGGAGAAGCATTTCAGCAATGCTGGAAGTTATGTAGGCGCCTTGGAGAAGCTGGGATGTGGGCGGTCGAGCCCGTTCCGTCTTTCATTCTTGACACGGTAACGTCCCGAGGTGGCGAGCCTAGCATGGCTGCATACCTCCTTTCACTGACATGTTTCCTCGCCACCGAATGCGACCCCGTTGAGCTTGTTGCCCCTTTCCTGGCGGCAAGAGTCAAGACCGTCATGATGATCGCTAGGTTGCTGAGTGAGACGGCGAGGCAGACGGCAATGCGTGAGCTCGCTACCAACGCCCCACTCAAAGACTTGGTGGATGTCTTGGAAGGGTGTGACCAGGTGTCCATATGTGAAGCTGCACTGCGCCTCGTCGTTCACCATGCCACCATTGGGGCTTCGGCAGATTGGGAAGTCTTGCAAGAGGCAAAGGAGATGCTCCAGGAGGTGGAGGCATTGGAAGGGCGCGAGAAAGAAACCGCCATGTTGAGACAGTGGGCTACAGATCCGGAGGGTCCCGAGGCTGCTGCTTTCTTCCATGCTGCCGTGCTCCAACCTGTCAACCAGCTCGCCGCACTGGCGCCCCGTGTCATGGACGAGATCGCGAGAGAGGTGGCGGGACGTGGGAGGAAAGCTGTTGTAAACAGCAACAGCTCTGGTGTGGTAGCTAGGGGGATATCCAAGTCTCTGGAGACCACCAACGCCGCCAGCGATATGTCGGTGGATGATTTCCTCAAAAATTCGGAAAAGGTGTTTTTTAATCGGTTCCGGGATGGAAAGTAGAGGTAGATAGCAACGGTTCGTACCACTCAGTATTCAAGCGGATACCCCTTGTTTATACAGAATATTCGTCTCATCGTATCTTGCCGCTGCCTGTCTTACGGGTTCGCTGGCTCCTCTTGTCGATTTTACCGGTTTTTGTGAGCTTGAGAGCTGGGCTTAGCTGTTCATTCTCTTCGGATGGCCCATCGTACAGCTGAGCCGGTGTGCTAGCATGGTTCGATGAGAAGGCTGGTCGTTTGGACGCAGAATCTGGCTCCTGAGACTTCATGAGTGTCGACGAAGTTCGTTTTCGTTGGCTTGCAAGCCCGTTTGCATATGATAGTTGTGGGTCTCTCGGTTCAGGGGGTAGCCGATCATCTGGCGAGAGACGGCTGGCCTCGGCCCTTTCGACCCTTCCTTTGAGGATCTCAAATTCCATCTGCAGCGTCTCAACCTGGCTTGCCCTGGCGCCGATTTTGGCAATCGTGCTGGTCAGAATGTCAATCTCCTTTGAGGGGAAATCCGCCGGTGCCACGACCCGCTCTGATGGTTTGTTGCGAAGTTCATCCATCTGCCGCCGCATTTGGAGCATCTCGGTGCGAAGAGCGGCCATGTCCTTAGCATGGTCGCGCGCGGGGACTCGTCCCTTGAGATCAACTTTGAGGGTTTCTATTTCTTGCTTTTGCTGACGAAGCTCCGATTGGATCGCCGAGACTTCTTTGCATAGGTTTTGTTCTATAGAACCTACGTCCTGGCGGAGTTGATTGAGGGCTGTGTCAGTGAAGCGCAGCTTTTCTTCCAGCCCTGAGACGGCCCTGGCGCCAGGGTTGGCTCGCTTCACCGTGTTGACCTCTTCCTTCAGTGAAGTTAGGTCATCCTGAACGCCGGTAACATCACGACGGGCTTGGCCAAATGAGTCCTTCAGTTTGGTCACTGAATCCTCGATCCGGACGACGCGGGTGTCGAGCGAGGAGATGATCCTGGTGCCGTTGCTGTCAATCCGGGCAATGTCTTCTCGCTGGTCCTCCAAGTCCGCCTGCAGCTGGAGAAAGTCGAGAACCTCGGGGAATCCCGAGGTGTTGAATCCGTTATTGGGAGTTGTGGTCTCGGTGAATTTGTTTTTGCTCACTCTCGAGGGTTCTTTGAGATCGAGGACCCGTTTGGCAACAGGTTTGGCTCCTTGACCATCTCTGCTTAGGAGCTCGATGGAGGCTACGCGGAGGAGAATTTGGTTTCTGAGGCATGGGTCAGTCGTCCATCTCGTCGGAGATGAAGCATGCTTAAACATACTCGTTCAGGACATGGTTGACTGGCGTCTCGATGCACTTGAGCCCCAAGGTGGCAGAGCAATTGGCGCAAACGATGTCTTGCAATTGGCTGTAGTAAAGCATCAGAGTACAATTCTCCAGTGGAGAGGGGGTCATGGGACAACGTACCACTCATCGACCAGAGTGCCCCGCTCTCCTACGCGGATCTCGCCATCGAGACGCACCGCAACATCATTTCCTGGATCAACAATGGGGCTGAAGTAACTCTTTCCAATTCTGGTCCAGAGATTGACAAAAAGCCCGATGGTGTCGTCGCACTTCTTACAATTGCCGTAAACCGATTCCATGACGTATGAAAGCGCCGAGAGGTGGAGGCTGGGGCGTTCTAGGACTCAGCCGGCGTCAAAGGAGAAATAGGTAAAGCATCTCACTGATAAATCCAAAGTCATTGATCTGGAGAGAACTTATGGTCTATAATTGACTCTTGGCGGCGTTGTGCTCCCTTTCCAAAACTTGAAGCAAAAGTGATCCGGACGAATTGGAAGTCGCGTCATCGCCATCTGATTTACCTGGAATCCGACGCGTCTTAGCGTCTTGTTCGGGCGTTCTTGGCATTAATTAAGCCCTGGCAGGTTGGTTCACTCCTCGACCGCCTTTCTCTGGAACACATTCTGCCGGCCATATCTGGCGGTGCGAATTTGAGGTCCCTCTAAAAGGCCCCTCTTTCCTCACAACCTCCAACGCAGGCTGCAAACATCATCTGGAGCTGCGCGACACATAATAGTTGCGACATCGAACTGACCTCTCCCTGTTGGTCTACAGTGAGTAGTCACTCTCATTCCCCCAAGCCTGATAATTGTGCAACCTCTCGTACGCTAACCATTCACGTTCCAGCTTTCGAGCAAAATCGCATTGCGCCATGGGCAAAAGGAAATCCAAGGCTGCGAAGTTGGCTTCGTCACCCAGCAAAGAAACCGAGAAGCAGGAAAATACCGGCGGCTCTCCACAGGAACAACATAGCGAATCCTCTGGCAGCCGCAAGCGACCAAGCACCCATGATGCGGACGACGACGACGACGGAGGATGGCAGACAATTGAGCGCGGACGGTCGCTTAAGAAGCAAAAAAAGACACCAGGTTCCGATTCGAGCCGTTATCCAGCAATTACCTTCTCAGAGAAGGCAAGACTCAACTCGAAGCTTAACCTTGCCCAGGTGCGCGACTTGATCCTCTACCTTTTCGCCGACGGACCTGCCCCGCAATGGGTTTCTATCACGCATCGCCCAGAGTTCAGGAAGATTGTGGTAATCATGGTCCCTGGCCTAGAGGAAGCCATGTTCCGACAGAGCGTCGACCTTTCCACCTACAATGATATCAGCGCCGATCAAGCGATCAACCCGGACGGTACGTCCCCCGATGCTTACTACCCGCGGCCGCTCAAGAGAGAGAAGCTACCGGAGCCGTTGCAGCCATTTGCGGACATGTTTGCTCATATATGGCCAATTCGCGCCCCGGGCGACGATCGATATGGAAAGCTGCATTCCCCCATCCACGCAATCCTCACGGCCCCTCCTCCGAAGGAGAAGAAAAACAGCGCCAAGACAGTCTCAGAACCTCACGACTGGAAAAATCAGAGAACGAGGATCACCGAGTTCTTGGCCACCGCTGAAGAGTTGATGGAGCATAACTTCCCCTTGCACCCAGCAATGCTGCCGGAAGGAGAGCGCAAGGACAGTTTCTCCGATCCGCCAGGATGGGTACACACCAGCGTCGAGAAACTCGAGGACGGAGAAGTGCCCGAAACGGAGATCGAGCAAGGCAGTATCACCGCTGGCCGAGAAGTCCTGGCGTTGGATTGCGAGATGTGCATGACAGATACGGACGAGTTTTCGCTGACGAGGATCAGTCTCGTCTCTTGGAGCGGCGATGTCGTCGTAGATGAGCTTGTCAAGCCAGACAAGCCCATTATCGACTACGTAACTAAATACTCCGGTGTCACAAAGGAGATGATTGACCCCGTCACCACTACTCTCGCAGATATACAAAAACGTCTGTTGGAAATCTTAAACCCAAAGACGATCGTCGTAGGCCACTCACTGGATTCCGATCTGAAGGCCCTGCGACTTGCACACCCCTTCATTGTCGACACATCTCTCGTCTTTCCCCATCCGAGAGGGCCTCCTCTCAAATCATCGCTCAAGTTTCTCGCCCAGAAGTACCTTGGGCGGGAGATCCAGAAGGGTGATGGCACGATTGCTGGCCATGACAGCATCGAGGATGCCAAAACATGCCTTGATCTTATTAAGAAGAAATGCGAAAAGGGTACGGCGTGGGCGGCGGGCGAAGTTGGAGAGAATCTCTTCAAGCGTCTCGCTCGCGCCGGCACAGCGTACCGAGCTACCGGCGGACCATCAGCCACTGGTGGGCTGCCCGTAGGCAAGAGCAGCGCCGCGGTTGACTGGCGTGATTCAGGGAAGCACCTTCATAACGCAGCTACAGTGACAATCCTGTGTAGCTCTGACGGTGAGGTCGAGACTGGGGTTATCCGCGCTGTCAAGGGTGATTCTGATGGTCTCGAAGTTCCCGGAGGTGGTGTCGATTTTGTTTGGGCGCGCATGCGTGAACTCGAGGCCGTGCAAGGGTGGTGGAACCGCAACAAACTTGATGATGATTCTGAGGGCGGCCCTCCTCCTGCTCTCGCTCAGAGCAGCAATGATAAGAACGATGCCCTCTCGTACGACGATCCTCCCGCGGCCTCATCACTCGAGACCCATCTCACGTCTCTCGCGCAAAGGCTCAAACGTATCCATGACGCCCTGCCCCCCTGCACCGCTTTCATAGTGGTCAGCGGCTCCGGTGATCCAAGGGAGATGAGTCGCCTTCAGACCATGCAGAGACAGTTTAGAAAGGAGTACCACACGCCCGGGAGTAACTGGGATAAACTAAGCGTTCAGTGGACAGACAAGGAGGACCAAGCCTTGAAGAAGGCGGTGCAGATTGCCAGGAGTGGACTTGGGTTTATTGGGGTGAAATAACTAGGATAACTGGTAAAGATTTAACGCTGGTGCATGTATTGAATGATACCTCGGGAGCTGAGCTGTAGGTAGGCCTCTAGTATAGCAACGACACGTGGATAGGGAGACAATTGGTGTATCGTGGGATGAAATCTGACCATGGCTGATGGATCTCAGCTTGGTGCCAAACAGTGACAATCCCTCAGGGGCTGTGGTGTACTTGCGAGGACAGCGCAATGCATTATCATCCTAGCCAGAAGAGCACACCCAAGGCCCAGCTGGCTCCTCAGGAAGTCAATTCTTCTATCTTCTGTCTCGTGTTCTGACTTGTTGTCCTAGTCTACCAAAGTGATGCAAATTGACGCCACGCAATGAGACAGCAATACCATTTAACACAATGTCTACCAGCTAATAACAATGTAATCAGGCTCGTTTTCCGGTAGCAAACGCTACACCTCAACCACATAAAGATCAACACAGGAAGAATAAGAATTAAAACATGAAAGTGAGCGTCCATGCTATTCTATCCAGCGCCACTCAGCTGATCGTGTAAAAATACTGTGCACAACGCGTCGATGCAATTCTGCAATCCTGCCATCCCGCCGAGGGCTGTCTTGTGTGTGTGTGTGCGTGTTCTACGCCCTCTTTGCATTTTATATTACCCCCTTGATCGGCCAGATGTGTCGTTGTCCGTTGAGATACCAGATCTGATTCTGCTTTGGAGACTGGGGTTGGGATTGAGACGGGCAATGGCCATCTTCACGTAAGAAATCGTGCTGCCTACTCCCATCACCGTCAACGTCCCCGTCAAAAGTCAAATTCGCCCCTAAAAATATCGGGATCCACCCCCGCCATCACCTTCTCTGCTAGATCTCTTCTCCCCATTGTAGTGAAGACACGGCGCAGCGTGTCGTAGAGTGTAGTGCTCCGGTTCTGGGTGGTCATTGCCTCGATGCGGGCGTCGGTATCGCGATCGCCAGCGGTACCACCAAGGAGCTCGCGGGCCTTTTCGCGGCCGCTCTTTTCGACGCTCTTGTGCATGTCGAGGGCGGCAAGAAGGTGGCCAGCGGCCTCGGCATGGCAACCTATATTAATGCACGAGACCCCGAGGTTGTAGCGGGCGCGCACAAAGTTTGGGTGGATGGCGAGCGCTTTTTCGTAGGCGGCAATAGCTTCTTCGGAGCGGCCGCTGTTGGCCAGCGTAGCACCGAGACGGTTCCACAGTAGGTGGATCTGCTCGCGCTGGTTAGTCGCGCCCAGCTCGGAACTGTGCAGCGCTGACTGGAAGCAGTCAACGGCTTTGTCGTAGTCCTCGGCGCCGTAAAAGAGAACGCCGAGGCCGACCTGGACGTCGGGATCCATGTGGTCGCCGTCGGGAGCGAGGCGGGCGGCATCGAGGAAGAGATTGGTGATGCGTTCGTGGAGCTGGGCTCGGTCGGTGAAACCGAGCTCGGCGGCTGACGAGATGTTCTGGGGCGCGATGATTTGCGGGTATTTGACCGAGAGCCAGCGCTCGAGTGTGCGGTAGGAGGTGCTGTCGTAGCCCTCATTGGTATAGGAGACGGCAAGGCCGAGGAGGGCTGTGAGGTTGTTGGGGTCGAGCTTCAGGGCCTGCTCAAAGGCCCGGATAGCTGCCTCCTCCTTCTCATTCTGGGCTTGCACGCTTCCGAGGTAGACCCAGGCGTCGATGTGATCCGGGGTTTTCTGAACGGCAGCTTCGAACGCTAGGGCGGCCAATGATAAGTTTCCTCCCTCGGACATGATGCGCACGCCCTCCTCGAATGGGTTTGGCTGATCTTGGAACAGATTCTCTTCCTCGAACAAATAATTCTGGATGACGGGATCAGCACCTATCCTGCCGTTAATCAGGCCCCAGTCGTGAAGGTTATCGCCGCCAAAATTGCTGCTGTCAAACTTGGCAAAATCTTCATCATAGTCATTCATGCTCTCACGCTCGGCCTGGATGCCCCGCCAGATGGACTCGAGGTCGCCGTAGCCCGTTTCCGAGTGTAGCAGCTTCTCATCCATCTCGTTCAGTTCGGGCTCCATGGCCTTGGCCTCATCTACCTCGCGCAGCTCCTTGTCATGTAGCTCGATCTGCGCAAATTGCTCTTCCCACTTTGTATCATCAAGCTCAACGACTTTGCCCTTACCCTTCCCTTCGGGCTCTTGCTGCTGCTGTTGCTGATGGGGAACCTGCGCCTGCGCGCCGTACATTGGCGCCATCGGCTGGTAAACGGGACGCGACATCATGCCGTAGTTCATGCCCATGCCCATCATGCCGCCGCCGCCCATCATGGGTCGCCCGGCCTGGGCAACGGCGCTGGGTATCGGGGTGGCATGGGCTGAGGAAGCGCCGGAGGCGCCCATCTGCTGGAACTTAGTGAACTCGTCGGGGCTGAACTGCGTGCCGGGAGGCGCGTTGAAAGCAGCCTCCATGGCAGTTTGAGTGTTTTGAAAGTCCCCGGCCCATTGCGGGGGGGAGGCCGACTTGGCACGGAGGTGTTCCATGTGGAGGGCGCCCATGGGGCCCTGTTGCTCGAGCGGCATCTCGGGGAGAGGGGCATTCTGGTGCAGGAAGCCGTTCACCATCTCGTCTTGCGGGGTGCCACGCGTCTGGCTGCGGAAGCCACCGAGGGAACCGCTCGGGCCGGGGCCGACCATGCGATCATGTTGCAAGCCCTTGTCGTCCTGGACGTGCTTGGTGAATTGGAGGAGCGGGTTGCCCGCTGTCGAGCACTCGGCGCCGCCCAGGAAGGACATGGTGTGCGACCGCGATCACGCCTCTGTGGCAGTATCCTGTGCGGCTGGATGAACTCAAAAATCGACCTTCGGGGTTGACGCTAGGTTGTTTGGGCTCCGGTCGACTGCTCGGCCTCTGTTCCCGTTGGGCAGGCGACAAGTGCGGGGCAGGATCGTTCGAGAGCACGGCGCGCGAACTCAGGCCTGAGCAAGCGACAATTCGGGGGGATACGAAGATTCAAATTTTACTACCTATACAAAGGAAGTAATGGCAAAAAAAGAAGAAGAAAAATTGAAGCCAAGCGTTGGGAACGGCGAGGAATAGCGTCAGGTACACCTCGGCGTTCTGGCCGTCGCTCGATGAACAGTTCTAGTGCCGAGGCTGCAGCCCGTTGCCCCTGTTGTTAGCCACCCCGCAACCGGTTTACACTACGTGGCAGCGTGGTCCCACCCACCCCGGATTTCTTCACTCGAGATTGGCATGTGCCACAGGGTTAGGCATTGCCACTTGGGCCGCAAGGTATCAAATTTCGCAACCATGGCATGGCCAATAGAGTGGAAATGTTCGAAGTCTATTACACATCTGATGGTGGCATGGGTTTGTGCATGGTATAGTTACACGTAATTGCTACAGCTACTGGGACATTGGAGAGGCCAAACCAAGGAAAGGGCAACATCGCGACCCGAGTCCAGCTTACTGGTATCTGTCCTCCGGCTTTCTCCACGCCCGGGCTTTGTACCCCCCTTCGGCCCTGTCCTTGGACATGTTCGGGCTTGACTTGGCATAGTCAAGCACCAGCGTTCTGTAGCCAAGCTTGACGCCTTCAAGCTTGCGCATGGCCAGCTCAGCGTCCTCGGCAGCGGCAAACTCAACATGGCCAAAGCCACGCGGCCAGCCAGTTGACTTATCAACAGCGATGCGGACAGCCTTGACATTCGGCAACTCCCGGAATAGGGTATTCAGCTCGCTGTCGGTAGTGTCGTAGGGAATGTTGCCAACGTAGAGGGTTTTGGTGGGTGTTTCGGATGGTTTCCTTGGCGAATCACGCTCACGCTTGACTGCCTGTTGTACGACCAAACACCGTCCATGCCAGAATTGGCCATTGACCTCCTTGATAGCCTTTTGGCAAGATTCGGGGGTCTCGAACTGAATGAAGGCAAAGCTAGTAGTGAGAGTGTGTTAGCGCCGGCTGTTCTGGCAGCAAATCTCGTGAATGGCGACAACAGAACTCACCCTTTAGGACCACGGGCACCCTGGGGGTGCGTGGTCTTGACAATGGTGCCGAACTTGCTGAAGGCTTCTTCGAGGTGCTCCACACCGACTTCAAAATTCAGGTTTCCAATATAAATGGAATTCTTTAATGCAAGATCTTGAATTCTCTGGGCTTCTTCGACATCTTCGACTGGCTCGGTTTGCTCAGCTTGCTCGACTGGCTCAGTTTTCTCGACTGGCTCAGCTTGCTCAGTCGGCGTCAGCTCGTCCTTCGATTCAACATCGTTCCACTTGTTCTCAGTTCGCGACTGTGCTGTCTGAGAGAAACACCTTGCTGCCACGAAAGATGCCTGGTTTGACGTAAAGGTCTTTCTGGCAGTTTGGGCGGCGAGCGTAGTGGCTGCAGTTTTGGGAACGAATTGTCTCGTTGCCGCAGTGGCAGATCGAAGAGCGACGCGTCGGAAAAAATGCCTGCTGCGTGTTAACTGGACGGACATTCTGCGAATCAGAATCCATATCAATGCTTACATTTTGAACCCGGAAGAGGGGTTGGAAGCGGTTGCGACAAAGTTTGGGGATTGCTTTTGTCTTGTGATGATCTGGATGTCTGAGAGAAACAGTCTGAAATCCTCGTTAGGGGGAAAGAAAAAAAAATCGGGTAATGCTTGGTGCCAAGACCTGTGCGCCGTCATTTGGCCCCGTTTTGTTGACGAACAACCCTAACCCTCAACCTTGAATTCCGCCTGCAACGCAGAGGTAGCTTCTTGGTCCGTGCTATCCCTACGGAGTACCGTGCTGCATACCTGCATTGCAGTGGACATCTCATTCTGGAGATAATGTGCTTGAAACACCTTACCTAGGTACCTATATATTCTGACCATGATACCCTTTCATTCGAGTCAAGACGTATTGGAGGTCATTATACCACAACCCCAGATAGTTTGATGAAGCTCCAAGCTGCGAAACATGAATACCACACCAGTCCGTGCAGGGTGTTAAACTGCTGCCACAGTCTATGGCAGCTGCTCATCCAAGGGAGCCGGATGTTGATGGGTAGTCCCGTGAAAACATGTCCGAGGAGTTGATTTGTAATAGGTGTCTCATTCACTTGATTGTCAACTGCTAGGGTATCTCATTATCTCATTAACATATTTCCTGGTTGTCCACAAGTCCCTTCTTAAACACCGCCCGCAGATCCTGACACCCCTCAGTTTCTGGACTGTGTAGCCTCCGAAGTCCCCGGACTTGTCTTGGAAGCGGCTTGAAACCGGGCTGAGGGTCCGGTGAAGACGGTGGCGATATGAGGACAGGAATTCTGCGGTGCCAATGTTTGCTAGATATCCTCTCAGAATCAGCCAGGCTCTGGCCCCCTGACGGCGAGGGTCCCCTTCTCGGTCGGCTTAGGGATCCCCGGCGGCTGCACGGTGGTGTAGCTGTTGGTTCAGGCTTCGTCACCGTGATATGCATCCTTCCACCCATGGTCGAATTGTTGCCCATGGCACACATGTCGTATTTCGAACGCCTCGATTCCCTCTGATCTCCCGGCAGTTCAAAAACAGACATCCATAACCCACCCTCCAACTTTTCTTCAGTCGATTCTGTGCTAACTCGGTCATCGTAACCTCCCTCCAGATGAGAGTATCCGGAAGTCTCGAGCGAATGGCGCGAGAATAGGCTGGGACTGATTGTTTTTCTCACTGCCAGCCGGACCTTGGTGACAAATGATGGCCAGCTTGCTTCCTGGGAACGGATTTCTGCCGTGACGGTGTAAAGACCCGTCGTGTCCAGTTGCGATACCCTCGACCATCGAAAGTGTCTCCGTTGCCATATCATTTGGGCTTGCCTCCCGGATTCGAGATCTCTTAGCCAATCCGGCCTCCGCAATCTGCGAATCACCATAAGAGCGATTGCAGCTAGCAAGACAACAGAGAAGCATAAAGCGGCAATCGCAGTCGGTTTGATGGCGTCACTGTGTTGAAGCATGTATACAACGGAGAAAATGCTGAGGGCAAGGGCAAACACGCTCAGAGGGACGAGGAGACACAGCTCGAATTGTGAGAAGAAGCTGCGTCGTCGATCTCCTCTACCCTCTGAAGGAGGAGTGTGGAGTTCGCCAGAGTCGCCGTGACCCATGATGAGGACATATGAAGAAGCTGTGAGTCTCGAAACCGGACGGTTCAGATAGGAGACTAGGCATGCGGAATACGGTGATTTAACGGCCTTCGCATCAAAGTTCTGACGGCATCATGCGTCTTTGAAGGCCTCCAACGGTTTATGATAGGGCTGGGCTCACACGTCCCATCTCAATGAATATGGGGGAAGTATCAGACGCTGCGACGTAGACACGCGAAACGCAAACGCGGTGATGTTCCCGATGGGGACTGGCTGAATGCACCTTCCGCAGCTGGACGGCTTCATGCCCCGCATTGGGAGAAGCTGTCCGTTGACTGACCGGTGACGGCGTTGGGCGATGGGATTCACTGCGGGGAGTCTTTGGGTAGCCAATCAGGGGCCGGGACCGGTAGTGCTGGGCTGTGCTGTGCCTTCCTGCCAGAGGGCTTGGCTTCACTGCGACCACAAACCTCTGGAACTCGAGAGACAATTATTCCATCAGTTCCCGCCCCGTCAAAACCCACCGTAAGTTACGTTACGATCATTTTGCCCCTTTGTCGGCCATCGCTCGGGACATTGTGACGAGATACAACAAGACCTGCCATTTCCGGACCACTGCGCGATAACTATGACCGGGCCAAAATTCCTGCGCTGTCCCTTTGGCGTAATGCGCCAGATGGTCTGATTTTCAGTAGCACCCGTGAGGCTCAGCCCGATTCCATCAAGTGGATGACGTCCTTCGGAGACCGGTTGAACAGATGCACAGCTGTTGTTTGGCCGGCACCTTGCGATGTCAAAGTGAGGTGGACTGGCATAGCTGTTCTCTTCAGTCTCGGAATTTCGTCTTCCCGGCAACGGCCAGCGCGCATACATCGGTCACTTGGAGGATGCGCCGGCCCAGACCCTCGGGTTGGTAACGTTATGCCGTGTGGGACAGTTCAGCTGCAAAGCGGCTCGGAGCATTCGCCAATCTTGGATTCTCACGTCTTAAGCACCAACCCTAACCCTGACCTGACAGCGCTCGTTATGCCTGCGCCGGCGCCAGCGAGTTTCTGGGATGGCAGTTGACTTCAGTGACCCGCTCGGCCCGATTTCTGTCTTGCGGCCGGTGGCCCACAAATACGGTGCTTGTTCCTGTCGGCCAGCGCCGGGCCGCCGAGCCCCTTGTTCAATTGCTCTGACTCGAGGATGAAGCCACAATCCACAACAGTCACAACGCCATCAGAGAAACGCATGCTCGCCCACCTCAACAGTCGCATTACGGATCCTGGTCTCAACAAGTTAGGGCATATGGCTCAGTTGGTAGAGCGTTCGCTTAGCACGTATCGGTATGCGAAAGGTCCTGGGTTCGATTCCCAGTCTGTCCACGGCATGGTCCTCTGGTCTTACATCCATACTTTCGGGCATATGGCTCAGTTGGTAGAGCGTTCGCTTAGCATATATCGGTATGCGAAAGGTCCTGGGTTCGATTCCCAGTCTGTCCAACTCTCTTGCGATAGTGGTCAAGTGGTTAGGATTCAACCCTTCCAAGGTTGAGGGAGGGGCTCGATTCCCTTCTGTCGCAACAACTATGGCGAAGATTTTTTTCCCCTCCCCTTTTTGTGCCCGCAGGAGGCTGGCCCTGTTGACTTTTGTGGTCCGGGGGCAGCCACTGGAAGCCGGTGGACCTCGACCTGCAAGACATTGCCGGAACCCACTCCGAAGATCCTGAGCCGCGGCATCGCCAGGGGGTCAGTTTCTCTCTTGACCGGGAGCGCTACTAGCCCGGACTCCCGAAAACGGTTTCGTGACTCTCTAGCTGATAAGTGTTCGCAGGGACCACTGGAACGTTAGAAAACGGTACCCGGCTAAGCGACGTTGGCTGTTCGTCTTGTGTAGGTACCTTTACGCGTTTCGTTACCAGACGGAAATAGGGGTTTCGTTCGGTACGATGTGTTTGTCGGGTCCGTCAAGAATTCCGCCCCGACATTCAGTTTGTGAACCACTCCTAATGTATCCTCCGCCAATGTTTTTTATGCATATGTGATAGCGCTTGCCGTCATTTGGTCGCAACGCGCCCCCTAGCGCATCCGGCTGGCCGGCTTTGACTACTCTCCTCGTTTTGTGTTAAATCTTGGTTAACTTTTCGTAGTCTCACTTCTTATCTTATAACACTCGTTATTTTGGTGGCTCTGTGCTGGCCAACAAACACTTCGGAACGATGCGGCTCTGGGACTAGGGGGAACACCTGAAGATCCGGCAATTGCAAAAACTTCTCGCCGTGTGAGAGCTTGTTTTACCCAGGGAGGTAAAGTCTACAGTGTACACTAATCCAGGTCTTGCTGGATTCCATCTTTCCGCTTTCCCAAGTCGAGTTCGTTGCATGAGATTTTGACTCGCCCATGTGGCGAGTGGAGACCCAGATCATGAGCACCCCAAGGACGACCCTTGCGGATATGGTTGATCGTGGAGACTGGGCTCGAGAAGGTCCCGCATGAGCTCCAGTCTCGGACAAAACCTTGCCAGAGAGCGCCGAGGAGAAACATGGGATAACTTTTGTTATTATGCCACTGGCCTCCCCAGACCGGACGGTTGAGGATTGAAGCCAATAGTCTCCGCCTTCCTCCCGTCTTCCATCGGGTCTTTTGTTCTGTTTTCTCTTCTCAATACCGTGGACGCACCCCTCGAGACGTCATGGCGATTGTTGCGGTGATCGAACCGCTTGTCATTGTGAGTCTGCTCGCCGGGGGCACACTCTTTAACCGTGAGAGGTTTTACACATGGTCGCCGTCTTCATCATCACCATCACACTTCCGGCGCCCCGAGCCATGGCAGGACATTGAGTACGGCGCTAGCAGCAGTGAGATAGACTCTATGATGAAGAAGAAGCAGAAGAGGAGTGACTCTGTGAGCTCGTCATCAACCATTTGGCACGATGTGCCCGATGGCACAGTCATGGAGGGAGGCATGGACCCTAGCGCCTCCCAGTGGCGTCATCGCACCCTGCGTGTTGGGAGATGGGAGCGTGAAGTGACAGTTCCCAACACCGAAGTTCACAAGGGCCGGTTGCTCAGCAGGGTGCTCAAGAAGTATCCTTTCTTGGTAGAAGTGTGGTATTGGGCTCTAATCTATTGGGTTTGTTGGACCACTTATGCTTCTCTCGACTTTTCTGTGCTGTGGCTGACGATAAGGCTGAAAAGGTCTACCAACTTGGGCGTGCCTTCACAGCCGTCACACTCCAAGCTTCGACTGTCGACACGGCCCGCGAGCATGCACTGCAGGTCATACACGTTGAGCAACGGCTGGGAATTTTCGTCGAGGTTGCGATCCAGCAGTGGTTCCTAACACACCCCCTTTTGATGCGGTGGACAAACCGGGCTTACTCTTTTATCCATATTCCCGGAACGATTCTCTTTTTAATTGTCCTCTTTTACACCACCACGACTCGACCCAAGCGACGCCTCTTTGAGCAGGCACACACAGACGACGACGCGGATTCTCTCAAGCACTGGCGAGTTTTGCTTGTGCCCTTTGGACCCGATGTTTATGAACGCCGGCGTCGGACCATGGCCATGTGCAACCTGTTGGCTTTTATCGTCTTTACCTTTTGGCCATGCATGCCACCGCGTCTGCTAAGCGACGAGAACTACCATGGAGAACACGCCAGAGAGGCCAAGAGTTTTGGGTTTGTCGATACGGTACATGGTATCGATGGAGATAGCAGTGTGTGGACGACAAACCGCTTCTGCAACCAATATGGTCAGTTATTTTCTGCTACATACTGTTATGTTCTGGTATCTCTCTGTGATCTAGCCAAAACATCTCACTGACACTGTCATATTTAGCTGCCATGCCATCTCTCCATTTTGGATACTCCTTCCTGGTCGGCCTGACCATTGCGACAGTACCCTTGAGAAAGGCAGGGTATCTTGGCTGGAGGAGGATTGCCATTTGGTTTATTGGCATGATTTACCCGGCTATCATTCTTACCGCTATTGTTGCCACCGCCAATCACTTTATCCTCGACGCAGTCGCCGGCGCCACCGCTTGCTTGTTGGCATGGAACTTGAATGGTCTGTTGCTTAACCTGTTACCACTGGAGGACTACCTTCTCGATGCATTGCGCATTCACAAGCCATGAGGGTAACAAACACAATGTACATGTACATGTATATGTATTGTCATGTGTAACGGCAGGGGTGGTGTCCTTGGCGCCGGACATACAGATACACTTGACGTATAATGCCCTGGAGGTCTAGTAGCTTGAGCAAGCTCATTGATCTCAACCGGTTACATGTCATTGTCTGGTGAGCGCACAGGTGCAAGGCTGTCTCTAGCAGACTAGCGGGCATCAGATGTGGGATGCGGCTAGAGCTTGCCAAGTAGTCAAGTCTCGATCAACATGAAGTGATATAACAATATAAAATAAAGAGTACCTAAATGAGTGAATCTTTATGTGGGTGCATCGTTGCGAAATCTGACTGGATTGGGTGGGTTTTGGCACTGGGTCTGGGTATATGTATACCTATGTATGTCTGGTATGTATGGCAGCGAGAGTGGGATTGAGCAGGAGCATCAAATGGATGGTTCATGATTCAATGTTGGGAAGGAGATTGAGATCTATCTCCTTTTTTTTTTTTTTTTTTTCCTTGTATACATCAAATGTAACAAGACGTGCCCTAGACCTACCTACCTATAGAGATCCTAGAATCCAACACAAAACAGAACATTGAAAGGACCGGATTTGATTTTGATTGAAATGTAGTATCCGAGTGCTAAAGTGACCTACCTAGG
>Ga0247763_1000839_pt1 | contig 18416 bp, 19 predicted proteins | sample UWRJL141409B4_FD_179926 | JGI IMG/M metagenome (GOLD analysis project Ga0247763, IMG submission 179926) | Plant litter microbial communities from Arlington Agricultural Research Station in Wisconsin, United States - UWRJ-L141-409B-4 | ecosystem: Environmental > Terrestrial > Plant litter >...
GGCTCCCTGCAGGCGGGAGCGGGGGCGGGGGCGGGGGCGGTGGGGGCGGCGCCTGAGGATTAAAATTCGGCGGTGCCACCAGAGGGATAAAATTAGGTTTTCCCGGCTGCGGTCTCCGTGTTCTTTTGGATGTTGGCTTGGCAGTGCTAGCAGATGGAGGCGGCGGCGGCGGAGGAGGAGGGGGAGGCCTTCCCGGAATAATATTGCGGTATTTGCCGTATTTAGCGGAATGGGAAGGGACGTTTGGGGGAGGAGGCATAGAAAGCTGAGAGGCGTCTGCGACGCCGGCATCGCGCACTTTTGCAGCCATGTATTTCTTCAGGTTTTGGTATTCCTCGTCTTGGGCTTTGTTTCGTATTTTCTCCAGCTTCTTCAACCGTTCGAGCTCTGCCTTGATCGCATCCATAGGGGGCGTCGGAACGCAGAACCTTTTTGCATCGTGGTATCTCTGCAAACAGCGTCCGCAGGCTTCACCCGGCATGGCCTGACAGTACTTTTCAGCTGCAGCGCACGGGAAACATTGGAATAGCATGGCTGGTGGTGGCAGCGCTGGTGGCTCTGATTCCTCGGGTGGTCTAAGATGCGGGGGTAGGTGGAAGCAATGATCGCGTGCACGGCTTCCATGTTCCCGAATGCACCGATCGCAGTACACGTTGTTGCCGCTGCATACGCATGTAACTCTCAACTTCCGGCAGGGTTCGCAGGTTTTTGGGACTCCCCGGGTCGTCCGTACGTTCGGCTTTCGACTTTGCGGCATTTTCGCTTCATCAACAGGCAGGTACCGACTTAGCCGTTGATGAACTGACTCCCAGGGGCTTGAATGAAGGAAATGTGTCTGGGAGAAGGAGTGATGTTTGAGTTGCTGATGGTTCTTGAGCTTCCAGGGCTCTGCTCTTTATATTACCACTGACTAGAGTTTGCCTCAGGTGTTGCCTCATGTTTCAGACAAAATATCTCCGCATCTCAAGTTAAGAGTAACATCAACGTTTCTGAGTTGGAGGTCCAGTGCCTTGAATATTGCAAATCCGAACTTTGTCTCTAAAGGTGAGATCTCCCAAACCAAAGACTTGAAGCCAAAAGATAAATCACAGTCCCCCACCGCTTATGCGTGTGTTTATACGCAAAGATCATCCCAAGGGTCACCGATGGCAAGCTCCGGTTTATAACCCGTGCCAAATAAATCTGGACTTAACAAGTCAATCCCAAACCAGACCTTAAACACTCCGAACAGCGTAAAACTCCCAAGGAGGCACCGTATTATCGCATCAGCTGTGAATTCTGAGGCAGAAACATAGGTCTGGTTGGCATCCCGTCTTCCGTTTGACATTGTCTGCAGACTCACCCAGACTGGAACTTAAAGAGCGAACAAGACCATTCTATGAATACTGCAGACGATAAATACACGAAACTCGCAGGCATGACTCATGAATAAGCGCATAGGTAATTACAAAAACTGTTGAAACAAACATTGAATCACATCAACCTCAACAAAACAACATCATTCCCCGCCTCCCTCTCGAGGATAGATAGTGTTCACAAAGCCGAAGTCTTGAAGTTCCCGTCAAATCTCGTCGCCAAGATCCCCGAAACAGTCACACTGATATCCTCCTCCCGCTTAAACCAGCCGTTATTCTCCGGGTCAGCAACCGATCCGCCAACTTGGACTTTATACCATCTTGTCGCTGTAGTATGGTAGGTTGTCGTCGGGATTTTCCCTACATAGACAAATACATCCCATGCATAAGCGCTATGTGGCGGAGCCGTAAAGTTTTGCGTAAAGATCAGGTCGGTTGATTTGGTGTTTACGGTGGTAGTAGACTCCGTGTGCGTGTACGTGTACTTAAGAGTCACTTCCCACGTGGCTTTGAGGTTTCCCACTCCCGGGATTCCCGTGTCGGCTTCGCGCGTTATCGTCACGTCGATTCCCGCAACGTGTTCTTCAGTAGTGGTGATGGACCATTCGCGTACCGTGCCCACCTTAAAGTCAATGCTGGAGGTCATGGCTTCCGAAGTCTCGTTGCGGCCGCTGCTGTGGTGCTCAAGACCGTTATCGATGGACTCTACCCCCGCGGCGGTAACTTTGAAGGGTTTCATGGTTTCCTTGAGCGGAATGAGACCGTCCCAGCGGAATCCGCTCATGACATCGTTGAACCGTAGCTCTTTGAAGTCGAGAACCTCCTTGCACTTCATCCAGCCGTTGATGTTGTCAAACGTGGTTCCTGTTCCATCCGGGTTGTTGATGAGGGACGCGGTCTGGCGGTCGTGAAGGGTCTTCCAGCGGACAGAGGTGACGCGGTCGTTGATCCACCAGCCGTTGATGGAATGGACCTTGGCGGCTTCCCATTCCGCAAGGAAGATGGTGGCGCGACCGCCAATGAAGTTTTCATGCTCAAACATCTCGATCGCACCGCGCTTGAGGTCCACGGTCCGCCAGAACCAGGTGGAGATCTTGTCGTTCATGCTGACCTTTTTGAGATCAATAGCTTCCGTCTTACCTGTCCCAATCAAGTCAAGGCAGACACCACATCCGCGGATATCCGCAAAGTTGACCCCTTCCTCGAGAGGCGTGATGCGCTCCATCAGGGTCACGACGGTGCCGACGGGAAGGTTGTAAGCAACCCAGGTGGCGACATCATGGATGGATGAGGGGACCATGTGTCGCTTCTTTTCGACGTATTCGTCAAGATCGATCATGACTCGTCGGTCTTTACTCCATTCCGAGTCTTTGAACAGCCAGAATGTGTTGGACCTCACCGTTTCGGGGATCGGCGTTGCCGGGGCGGGCAGCGTAGTGAACTCCCTGACAATGTCTGCGTCGTTCATTTTGAATTGTATCCTGAATTTGAAGATGAAAGATGAAGATGGGAAAAACAGGAAAGAGTATCAAGGAAGTTGTCGAGCAAAAGGGCTTTAAATATACTCGATATCTCTCTCTCTCTCTCTCACTAAACCAGCGACTCAAAGTTTTCGCTAGGAAGGTAGGTAGGTAGGTGGAATGAAAGTGGACTGATCGCGTGGGCTGACTGAATTGGCCGGTACAACCAATCCCACGTGTGAATCTCTGCCGCCATCATATCATGAACTCGCTGGAGGGTTACATGGGCCAATCAGGAAGTAGCACTGCCGTTTGGTTTTACCTGACGATCAAGTGTTTCTTTCTGTGTGGACTGCTGATATACCTGCAGGACAGGTACTCAGCCACGATAAATGTGCCGGAGTGTCAGAATCAGAAGCACTTTAATCATCAGGAAGAAACACTTTGAGGCGAACCTGCCAACATGTCATCTACCGAGCTTTCACTCATTTCAAGACTGCTCTGTTGATGAGACAGCGCATCACTCCAAGTAAATCAAGAGTTTCCTAACTGATAAAGTGACTTCTCGTTAAAAACAAGACAGCCGAGTATTCTGTAAACGAGGGTAAGAAAAAAGAGCGGTCAGAAAAAACAAGCAGTCTGCACAATCTCCGCACCATCTGATCCCGTCCCATCTCTGTGCTCATCACCCAGTCCCCAGCCTTCTCTATAACATCAAGTTGCCAAGTGCTTTGTTAGACCGCCCGCTGATTTAAGAGTGGCAGTTGTCATTCGGCACAATGCCCGTCTCGCACTTGCCGGCGCCGCCGCACCAGGTAATATACGAGATGGCACCCGTCTCCGAGTCGCAGCTGTACAGGGCATCGTAGATTCTGCTCCCGTCGGTGGTGTTGGCCGCGGCCTGGAGCTCGGCGTACGTGTAGCCTGTGTTTTATCATGTGTTAGTTTTCTGTTCTTTCGGAGACTGGATGAAGTTCAAGAGAAAAGGGGAGGGTACCAAAGTCGCCATTGGCAAGGACCCAGCCGCAGTTGTCATAGGGGTAGCGGCATGGCTTGGTGAAGGCACTGGCGCCGGTGATGGTGAGGGCGGCGACGGCCGTGAAGAACTGGGCGAAGTGAACCATTTTGGTGAGGTAGTTGATAAAGGTTGGAGTATGTGGTTTAAGAGGCTGGTTGAGTTTATGTTTGTTACTGCTGGAAGAAGTGAGCGGTGATGGAGACAAACTGGAGGCAGAGAGAGCAAGAACCTTGGACATATTTATACAGAAAACCTCAACTATTGAATGAGTCTTCTCTCCTCGTCTCTGTTCAACGCAAGAGAGCTGATTCCCCCTCTTCCAGCTCATGCTCCTAACTTGGGACTAGAGGTCTCGGTACCATCGGGAGGGTTCTCCGGCCCTCGCCTCCCCAAGGCAGACTTTCTCACAACAATCACGATTCTTGAATGACCCGTGGTAATGCATCTCCAAGGGCGCAAGCATTTCCGGTCCGAGAAACCGGTTGTCAACCACGGCGCCGGTGAAGATGGATGGTAGTGGCTTGCGATTGGCGCGGATATCTTTGGTCTCAAACTCGGTGACGACGCATACATGTATCTTGAGGAACTATCGAATCCAGAGCCAGAGTTCACCTAGTCATGAGGCAGAGTGAAAACACCAATGTGAGAGCGGTGTACAACAACCATGACGTTCTCACCCTGGCGATGGTGTCTGTGCCCGAAAAGGGGCATGCATCTCGGCAGGGCGTAAAGCGTGGGCTGACGCTCAAGGTTACCTAACGGTCTCTTGTCAGCAGGGTAGGAAGAAGCTGTGCCACTTCAGCACGCCAGTTAGAGCCTTACACAGATGAGCATGTACACACCTTGGGCAGGTTAAGCGAGGCGGGAGCATGAAACGGGCGTACTTTTGTGTGACATGTTCTTGTCTGCAGCTAGATGTTTTGGGACTGTACCTGCCAGGCAGAAACTTCAAGCCACCAAGTGTGCCGCTGCTGCCGCGTGGATACATGCGCGTGTAGCGGTCCGCGGCTTGATGTATGCATACCCGTTGCAAAGAAAGTGTAGTCTTGACAATAGCTACCCGGTTCATCCGTTGTGTCGTGGGGGCTGCGCCCGAATACCTGGTTGCTTAGTGTGGCCAGCCCAGATCAATCCCCCATGTCGTGGCCGATTCACCATGCGGCATCCCGCTCTACCAAACTTGTCGGAGAAATGGTTCGTCAAATCAGCATCAGCCCACACACCAGGTTTTCCCCCAACCATTCGCACACACAGGGTTAGATCTCGTCCCAGGCAAGGATCGGCGCGTTCGATCAAGGTTGCTGGACCAATCAAACTTGCAACATGAGGCTTCGGATCTCGAGAACTGTTTGTCCGTCTGACAGGAGGGTTATTTCTCGTTTGGCCGTAGTGAACCCGCCAATCCTGTTATCGCTTTCCCTCGGGACTCGCTTAGAACAAACGTGACTCTTACACATGCAAAAGGTTGGAAATGGAAGCATTAACCGATATCAGGGGAGGGCATGACCGCCGGTGGTTTTTTTCTTCTCTGCTTCAACTAACCGCACGGGACAAGCGTGACATTTACTCAGTCACGATCACATTCGACTACCTCCTGAGAGTTGAGCCTAATGCAGTACACGCCAGGTGCATGTGGTTGAGAGTTAGAGGCAACGGTCGGAATATCGTCTGTGCGGCTTATTCGTATTCCCGCGTATTGTTCCGCTGCATGTATACATGCACAAACGAAATAGTCCCAACCAAACTCGTGGGTGTATCGGGATTGGACTGGATGACATACACGCCATGTAACTTATCTAGGAACGGCCCGAAACGGGAAAATGTTACTGCAACTAGGTAGGTAGGTAGGTGGGTAGTTAGCGGTTTCACTCCCCGGGCCACTAATGCAGGCATGAAAGTATAGGGCTCGCGGGGCTCTAGAGAATCTAGTATTTGATCCAAGCTTGGCCGAGAATAGTCTCGTCAGCCACTCCCAATCAGGGCTTCCCGTGTGCGACTTCACAGTTAGTTGTCGTCATTACGTCTTGTCATCTCTTAATGCAGTGGCTGCTCTTCTCGTCCCATTCCCACACCACTGGCTCTTTCCCCCGGTTTAGTCACATGCTGGACACCCCTGATAAATGGAAAAGGAATAAAGGAGGGAATCTCGACAAGCACGTGCAATATGCACAAACTCAGCCACAACAACCACCCGCGTCGCCTTTTAAGGCGAAAGAGCTCCAGGTACAGGTAGCAGCTCGATTTCCAGTACCGAAAATAAAGAAAACCCACCGGTTCAGTTCAAGGTCTGCATAATAACAACTCTTACTTAACTTAGGGGCAGGGAACCTAGGAAGGCTCGCTTCTGTGTGCCTGGACATGGTGCATGTGGGAGACCGGGGTTGCATCTGTGTCTGTTGTGAGATAGGGTTACATCTGTGGGGCCCAGCAGATGAGCCTGCGCGGCGCATTCAACGTGTTTGCGCTCTCAACCCTGGAACTGGGCCGGTGAAGGCTAAACTTCGCGCTGGCGTCTCTTTTACGTGTTTGTGCGGACGGGAATTCGGACGGTGATCCGAACACCCCAGCTCTCAGCCCCGGCGTTGACAACCCCCAACTCCCCAAACCCTGTGCTATCAACCTTATGCATCATTTCTGCTCACAAGATTAGAGTGATCAATAGTATTATCGGGTTTCATTAGTCGTAGATTCTTGCACGTATGGCTCTTTTGACGTTTGTGGGAGCGGTCTGTTCAAGAATGCCTGTCCACAGCGTTCAAGTCCTTCCAGTAGCAGTGATTGGTCACCGCCCAGCTTGAACATACTAGGTAACAATGTGATGGGGGCAACATTGTAGGGCCGTGGAACAGAGAAGAACGAAGCAATAAAAAGCAAAAGAGAACGCAGCATATAGAGATGCCAGCGCATTTATTTCTTATTTCTTATTTCTTATGATCGAACCCAGGCTCGAACTGGGGACCTTCAGTGTGTGAGACTGACGTGATAACCAACTACACCATCCGACCTTGTTGATGGTAGCAATCTCTTCAGAGAGGGTTGTAAATCGGCGAGGTAGAATTGACGATAGGGCTGTAAGCCGACAGCTTGCTAAAAGACCCCATGTCAACCAGACACAAGCTGTGGTGAACGGCAGTGGACGACGGGATATGTTTTTCGCGTGACTGGTACCGAGCATCAATGACATCGGTGAGAGGGAATTGATACAAATTATGTGCACCGCCTAACCCACTTCAAGGTAGTGATTAGTTGGTTAAAGAGTTATATATAGTGGGTTTTGTGTCAAATCATAGTGATTTAGGTCGCCGCTTCAAAACACTACGCGGCAGCGACTGCAGAACCACTCCAAAAAATGAAGGATCTCGGTAACTCATACGAGCGTGGTTTTTGCCTTTATCCGAAGTGCAATATAATTCTCTTCAATTTCCACAAGGCATTTTGGTACGTGTAACTTTGTCTCATGCGGGGAAATGTATTTGCCACGGGGCCTGGTTCCCGTTATCTCATTATGAGAAGAGAGGACTGCTTCATGTCCTCAGTTCAGGTCTTCTCACTGTCACCTACAGGCCGCAATGAAGATGAAGAAACTGAATTGCAGGTTTTTGCTACCCCTGTTCTGGGGCCTCGTCACCTGCCTGAGCGCCAATAATCCATGCGAAAACCGCGACTTCCGTCCACCAGTTTATTCACTCAGCAATTTCAAGTATCGCAAAAACCAATCCTCAAAAGGCGCAGCCAACTTCACCATAACCGACGTCGCGAATAACTACTCGATCGAATGTGGAAATGCCGAGCTCTCGGGAGATATCAACTTTTATACTCCGGACGACACACTCTGGTATGACTGCGCGGCCCAACATACGATTTCCTCTCCCGAAAGAGGCGATATTATCTCATCATATCAGTTTGGTTATGGATCCAACAAACTGCGTTTGGAGCAGGAGTGGGCTTGCCCGAGGCCAACTGGACTCTATCCGTATGTGAAACAAAATGAACTGTGACACTACGTACTCCCGTGCTGAAATACCTGGCAACAGATGGACCTATTTTGCACTTGCAGAGTGGTCATTCACGAAGCCGCTAGACTGCAAAAACGAGACAAATATGAACACCACGAACACGAAGTTGTGGGTGGCCAACTGCACTTGGGCAACGGGTGAAGCGGTGAACCGAACGAGCACCGCTTCGTGGGTCTTACCAACTCCCGATGCCACTGTCTTTCCTATTCAGCCATCAAACGTATCAATCCCTGTGACTGAAGAATCTCTCAACGGCTCTTGTGTTAGGAGATCATTCACCTATCCCGGATGGTGGGTTGACGTCCCCACGCCCCAGAGCATGAGGATACGAAACATGGCCACAAACTACACCGTCATGTGGTGCGCCAGCCCTTCAAACAACGGCACGGGGTCTGTATGTGATAGTGGAGCATGGGAAACTCTCGGACTGTCTGGACCACCTGAGACACAGCTAAGGCAGAGCAGCACGTCGGAAATAGTGATCAACCAGACGTGGAAATGCGCCGGAGTCAAGTCCGAATTCAGCAGCTCCGCGTCGTTTGCTATTCCTAAGAACCTCTCATCCCACCAATCGTTTGAGATACAGGGTACGCTCTCCAAGCCCGTCGAGCTACGACCAAACCGACCACCGCCACCAAAGGGCATCAAAACACCAGGTTGCACCGCAGCTTCTGCAAACCCCCGCTGGACAATATCAAACATCCGACAGTGGCAAGAGAGATTTGTGGCGATCAGTGCATTTGTCAGCTTCTTCCGACGCAATGGGACCTTAGATTTTGACCTTTATAACCACGCTAACCAGCTTACCACACATTGTCGCGTCGAAGGCGAGGAGTTGACCAACTATACTGGTTTTCCGCTTACTGTGGACACTATTCGCTACGACAAATGGTTCGACTGCGATGTCAACACTTCCGACCCGCATCAGTTTCCAAAGTACAATGTCTCGACTCTTGTGCAGTTCGACAAGCGCAATGGGTTTTTACGTCTTAATCACACTTGGTTCTGTAGTGATGAGGGGGATGATCAACCGTAAGCAAACACTTTTTCTCACTCATCTTTTATTCTCTCATAGGTATTGTATTGATCCCCATCAATGACAGTCTCTCCTTCAACGCCCAAGCCTCCATCCCGCACCTCCCGCTCCAATGCAACGACACAACCACCCCGGGCACTACGATAGGGAACGCACAGTACCAAACCGAAAGCTGTCTCGTCGCCGACCCAGTCCCGTTTTCAGAAGTCGCCAACATTACCAAAACCCCGCTTCCACCCGGGGAGTTATCGAGCCCGGACCCGACGCTACGAAGTTGTACAGCTAGTTCGATATTATCCACGGCCTGGCATTTGCAGGGGTTAGAGTCCAAAACTGACTGGGGGATATATATCTGGATTCCCGAAATGGAGGGTTTAACGACCTCGCTTTCCGTCACGGTTTTAAACACGGGGTTTGGCAAGCCGTTGGTCACGTACGTGTATGGAAAGGATTTAACGCCGTATGCGCCGTTCAGACCAAATGTCACTTCAACAACGATGAGTGGTCCTAGAGAACAGAAGTGGCATCCCTGCGCAGGCGGCACGACAGACTCCACTGGGAGTTACAAGAGTGGGCCCGAGCCCGTCGGACATGTTAGCTGTATGTTTGCGGTGGATTTGACGACGGGATGGGTGGGCGTGAGACAGGGCTGGATTTGTGATGATAAAGATGCTGAAAATCCGTAAGTGACTCCGTACCTATCCTCTGAAAATTTGGCTAACGATGAGATAGAATTCTCTTCGAAGCAGAAGGAGCAGCTTATTTGGATCTCAAGTGCCAAGTGGAACATGGTTGGATCTTCGATTCGATCAGATGCAAGTGGCCAGAGCCAAAACCCATCCTGCCAACGAGGATTTCCTGGCGAGCGGCAAACAAGACGGTCCAATGAGAGTGGTCCTACATAGGTCTCGAGTTTCAGAAACCCTATCACGCCCACCTAGATAGTTGAATACCCAGTTTGAATCCCCCGCACTGTTCAGCCCCCCTTTTGCGGCACACATATTCCGCTGGGCTAATTCCGGTGAATGCGCCACTCGAGTACGGCCCAGGCGGCTTGGCACTCCATTTCTCCATGGGCTCCAACTTTGCCATTGCGAGCCCACATACGGATCGAGTCGCGAATGAGATCGCGAATATCCTCATTCCCCACCCAGCCTCCCAGTTCTCCCCACGGCGAAACGGCACTGAATGCACAGGAACCGTAGGTGGCAAGCTTCCTCCACCCGTCGTACAGGTTCACTTTCCAGCTGCCATCGCCGGCAATATTGCGAGACAGCCGTTCGCAGTCCGCTACCGAGGGCGAATCGTCACGGTAGTCATCCAAAGGGGTGGAAGGGCCGCAGTCATTTATACGCTTCGTCAGGGTTGGCGAGCTGTAAACGTTTGGGTATATTAGCTTAGTACTATCTAAGCTATGCCTCTGAATTTAATTTTCAGAGAATGGAATTAAGAGAATAAATCGGCACCTACCCATCTGCCATGGAGAGGATGGAAACGGCAAAAGCCAGCTTGACCAGAGAGAACTTCATGTTGTAAGGGATATGCTGTGCAGCAAATAAAAAGTGCTGCGCTGGTTTCAGGAAAAATCTAAAGAATGATTTGATAAGACATGGTCACATGGTCGAGAGCTCAAGCAATACTTGTAGCCATTTTCCTAGATCCTTCAGGAATTGCTAGAACAGACGAGTTAAACGGCCCCCAACTCTACACGGTAGCCCAACCGCTTCATACAGATTATGACACCCAGATCCTCTTGACTACGCCGTAGCCAAGACGCAAGCGAGGATATCGAGAGAGACGACCAACTACCTTTGGTGGCCATCTTCGGATGGCCAAGTTGGAATTTACGCCCGACAGGACTGGGAATGATGATAAAGTATGCGGACCAGAGTTTTTAATAATATATTCTGCTGTAAAGCTGTTGGAAGCGCAGCAATAGGATGCGGTCGAGATAAGGGTATATAGACTCATCCAAATGAAGTTGGCACCGGAGCTCAGAAACGGCGCCGAGGGGATAGTCGCTTCTTGACAGGGTAGTTACAAGAACCTGTAGAACATTGGACATGTACAGCGTCAGGTCGGTTCTTTCTACTAATACTGGTAAGGCAGGTTACCTAGATAACCAGAGGTCATATGAAATTGGCCCTCTCCATCTCCACACTTGCCAGAAGAAACGGACCGACTCCAATGAGCGAATTCTCCACCACCGGAACACCAGTGTAGTACTGCAGAGTATTAGCATCGACTGGAGCCACGCAAAACTCAGGAATAGGCAGGAGCACTCGCCTTGAAATCCCCATTTCCATCCAAACTCCCCACCCTCACCGTCCCCTCCCAGTTCAGCGTACCGCCCGTGCCATTTCTCGCCACAAACTTGTCAACCATCAACTTGTACCCTTTCTTCGCAACCTCGATCATATCCCTCGCTTCTTCGTCCCCAGAAAACAAGCCGTTTCTAGCCCCCTTTAACAACCCATAAACATACATGGCCGTTCCACTACTTTCGATATAATTCCCTCTTGCCGCTTTGTAACCCCCATCCATGACCAACCACCACCCACCACTCCCAGCATCCTGTTCACGTTTCAACGCCTTTGCTAAATCAATGAAATTCTTTCGCAGTGTATCCCACGCTTTATGTTGCCTCGGAAACCATTCCAAAACATCCACCAATGCCATGATATACCAGCCCTGTGCCCGAATCCACGTCAACGGACTCGCGCCCGTAATAGGGTCCGCCCAGACTGCGCGTTTTGATTCATCATAGCCATGTTTTAGTAAACCAGAGGTTAAATTTCGACAGTGCTTTTCCACAAGAGAGAATTGCAACGAGATATCATCCCACGCTGTAATATTCTGTGGCTGAAATACCGCCGTGTGAGCAGCGTAAAAGGGTGCCGACATGAATAGACCGTCCAGCCACATTTGGTTGGGATATTTCGGGTCTTTATGCCAGAATCCGCCGGAAACAGTGCGTTTTTGATGTTGGACAAGTTCGGTGTGCAGAAACGATATGGCGGAGAGGTATTTTTGGGACCTTTCAGGGGAAGGGGACGGAGAAGTGGTATACAAATACATGAGCGTAGAGCCGATGCGGATATGGTCGAGCTGGTGGTCTTTGGTATCCCAATCGCGGAGAGCACCCGTGGAGGTGAGGACGGAGTCCAAAGAAGTTTGGAGGTAGGTGTGGTAGGGATTGGGAAGAGGACCGCTAAGGTTGGCGACGGCTTCGATGCCCCGGTAAAAGGTGGCTTCCGTGTACCATCGCTGCGGAGGCACGCCGCGAGTGATGAAGCTATCGGCCATCCATGTTGAGTAGGGTTTGTCGGCGGCGAGAGTGGTCGAAAAGAGGGTCCATGTGAAAATAAAAAGACGCATTTTTTCGCTTTCCCTTGTCCGTTTGTCCGTAAGTTTTTCGCCTCCCACGACCTCTCAAAATTGAGAAACCGTCAACTGAAAAGGTGAAGTAGATGAGAAGTTGCAACTTTCTTTATCTCTAAAAGATATACAAAAGGGCAGCAGTGGAAGAAAATGAACGATAGTAAAATAAAAATGGAGGGCGATGGCGCATATTAGCCGAGGGGTACTTTTTGACGTCAAAATCCGGGTATTCCAGAGGCCACCTCCCAAGCGGATAAATTTCCTGCCCTTTCATTCGAGGACAAATCTGTTTAAACTTCCGTCCGGCAAACACCACAGTTGAGTGCACGTGTAGCTGATTGTCGCTGAGAAAATCCAAAGCCATATTGAATGAATAGGCCTAACAGCGAACACCCCTAGTCGCCACCATGACACTTTCTTCTCAGCCCACCCGTCATTCAACTTCACATATGACCCATCCGTAATATCAATCTTTCACAACCCCCCAGATTCAATTGCACACGCCATGCCTTCATCCGCCGTAAACGCCGTCGCCCCCGCCCAAGCCGCCTTTCCTCAAGGGGTATACGCCCTGGTTATCCCATCAACCACATAAAATCTCCCACTCTCCATTGCAAGGATCGTGCCTCCCGCCATGGCTATGGAGGTAGTGTTCTTCCACACCCGCGTGCCCAACCCCGTGTACCGACCCGTGGTAGCATCGACGCGCCATAACCTTTCATCCTGGAGAATATACACGGTTCCATCCCCGCCCCCACTACCACTCCCGGAGGTGGACCCAGAACGGGAAGTGGAAATCGTCGCCATCGACGTATGTCCCGTCCAAGCCCCCACGCTACCGAGGATCAAGTACGTTCCATCGACGGGGTTTACCGCATGCAGAGCACCCGCCTGGGCAACCATTAGAGAAGTCCCTGAAACCCCCATTGACGTGGTATTTCGCCAATGGGAATTTGTGAGACGCGTATACGTTTTGGTCAAATGGTCAATGAGGCGGTAGAGATACGGTTCGGCGATAAAGTGGTTGTTACTGCAGACCGAGCGCATCAGATTGGCGGATGTGGGCCTGCACAGGCTGGCGAAGAGGAAGGTAACCAGGAGAAACATGTTGGCGGTGGTTGAAGTTTAGACGTGTGTTGTTTGTAGTCTGGTCACATAACTTCGTGTTCCGACACAAGACACTACCCGATGTTTACCAGACCTACCTACCTACCTACCTACCTACCTACCTACCTACATAGTATTGAAGATCAGGGTCTACCCTGCATTGACATGACGCAATGGACGTGTGCAGAAACCCTTTGGCGATGGGGCAAAGGCTGACTGAAACTGGACACCGCAAACAGATTTGACCATTTCGATTTTCGGCTGTTCCGTTCGTCTCCTTCACCCCCCTAGATGGCGCCTCGCAGGGCTGCAGCACTAGAAGTAATAATTCGCTGTGGTTGTTTCTCATGCAATAACACAAGAAATTCTGTTCTTTTCAATCTGAATTGGGAACTAGTTGCTATAGCAGTTGTGCACCAGCTGAAACGATCATTTTTACGGTTTTACTGTATGCCGCTTGACTCCAGTCCGTGGCGGTAAAAAGTTGATACTATCACAAATAGCGGAGTCGAACGGAGATGCTGCTGCCAAGTTCACCATTCAAAACATCTCGTTGTTAATATTTCAGATAACCTGAGTAGGGCTTTACCTGTAGTTGGATTGCTTCTTGGTTGCAGCTGCATCGTCTAGCGGCTATTAGAGTACTACGTATTTGTGTAACCAATGGATCCTACAGGAGTCTGACGCGGGAACTCAAGGCGTATCGAAACCCTGACTGGGGCGTAGCCAGGCAGTCCAAAGTACAGGCCCCTGAGTCACTCTACTTGCCGGGAATCCTTCCGCCCATGCCAATCCCTGTAGCACACCAGCCCTAGTTGAATAAAACCACAACATCTCCTTCTGGTGCGAGCTCTCCTTCTGGTGCGAGCTGGGCAAATCTCACGTCAACACCACCGATTTCAATCCGATCCACGTACCTTACTCGCACACGACGACTTATAAACAACAATACTTTGTACCCAATACCGAGTGAAGAAGGGAAAAGAAAAAGAAAAAGAAAAAGAAAAAAAAGAATAAGAAGAAAAATGTCAAAACCATCACACGAGAGAAAACGACCCCGCTGGCGAAAGACCAAAATAACTTTCTACACGCTCTGGATAGTCCAAACTTTTTTCCCCTGTATTTTCTCCGTCCTCTCCATTATTAGCGCCGTGGTTTTTGTCGTCACCGGGGCGAGGGCGGGATCCAAGCCAAAATCACCACCAAATACGAACTCACCGCCGCCACATGCACCGCCTGCATCTGGATCAGGAATTGGAGTTGGAGTTGAAGGAGGCGAGAGCTCAGGACAAGTCGCTTTGGAAATATTCCTCGGAATTGGCATGGCGCTTGCGAATTTCGCATTGCTTTATTACCTTTCCATAAAACTCCGAGCTGTACTCGCTGCCTCTGCTTCTGATACGGCCGCTGCTGCTGCTGCTGCTGCCTCGGCGCACGCCGTCGGATTGAAGAAGAGGAGGGGATGCTGTTGTGGACCACGGTGTGGATTAGACTCGGCACTAGCAACAGAAGATTTCCTGTTGACGGAAAAAAAAGGAGCGGCGATCTTGTTAGTAGCGGCAACAGCGTGGGTGCCTTCTTTCGGACTGGCGACGTTGGGAATGGTCATGGGGATCATGTTTCTCGGAAAAGGGCTAGTCGCGTTGCTTGTGCTGGTGGCATCGCTGGTGGGCGGGGTGAGTCTTTTGGGACATTTACTGTATGTCTGGGTAAGGTCGATCAAGGTTTTGATTATGGGCTCATCGTCGCACGCCGGGAAAAGAAGACGGGTTGTGGAGGGAGTGGAGGACGGGGACGAAGAAAGCGGGGAGAGGTTGTTGCCCTTGACCGGGGACGGGCGGGTTTAAGTTCAGTTGTACCAAAAAATCAAGTACAGACTTTGTTCGATTTATGTGTATGTGCAAGTGCATTTACATGGCCGTCGGCTAGTTAACATCCAGAGGAAAACCTAGAAATACAGTCTAGGTAGGTAGCTACATGTATGTCTGATACGGAGGGATTCGCACCTCAATCCCCGTAGCCTCAGTAATGGCGCGTGCCTCTTCCTTCGACGGGCCTTTGAACTCATCCATCCCTGCATTATAGTAGGGGTCCTCCAAGCGAATGGTCTGGAGATTCGGCAGCAGGGCGGGCGCCGCTTCGGCCAACCTCTGCACCAGCTTCAGATAAGACTCGCCCCAGCCGGGCTTTACCAGAGGAAAATACTCCACCAAGGTGACGGAGCGCGGAACCAAGCTGGCCAGGTAGGGGGCGTCATCCGGCCCTTTCAACTCTCGCTCGAGGCAGCCCCAGTCGACGCTCAGCGTCTCGAGGGAGGACAGTGCGGTCAACCGGCTATTCAGACAAGTATTGTTCCCATCGTCGTCGTCATGATTGTCGTCACCTTCTTCGTCTTCTTCTTCTTCTTCATCAACTTCCTGCAATTCCGACATGCCTTCATCATTCGCAAAGTGCAGCTCGAGATGCTTGAGCTCGGGTGCGTAGCGGAGCAGGGCACGCTGGGCCTGGCGTGGGGTGAATTGTTCGTCGCCCGAGGTGGCGCCGCCAGCATCGTAAGCGAAGCTTTCCAAGTTGGGACAGGCGCGCAGCAGGTTGACGAGGACGTTGCGGCCAAAGGTGCTGTTGACAAAACGCAGCTCCCGCACGTGTGGGAGTACTGGGATCGACTGGGTGCACCAGCTGATCATGTAGCCCCAGAGGGACTCGAGTCGGGGCGCCGCCGTCAACAGCTGCGAGGCCCCTTGGATGCTCGTGCCCAGCTCCGTGTCGGTGTGGGTGATGTGGAGGTGACGCAGTCGCGGGAGGCTACCGGGAGTCGAGAAGGGAAAGTCGGCGCGGTAGCCGCACGAGGCAAAGAGGTCTTGGATATTAGGACACATGGCAATCAGCAGGCTTTGGACAAAGTATTCCCTATCGGCTGCCAGAAATGCCCCGGGCGTGGTATGCCCTCCCTCATTGTCGTTTTCCGGGTTCGGGAGAAGGCCGCCTGGTGCATGCTTGGCCGCGATTTGCAAGAGCAAGGCATTGTCTTCGTCCACGGTACCTACCGAGTCGTTGTACCGGTCCGAGACAACGTCAATGTACAGGTTGGTGACGTGGCGGCACAGCTCGGGCTTTTCGTTGAGGGTGCGCACTAAATGCACCGAGGCGCAGGGTTCGTGGTAGAGAGCCCGTGTCGCCACGTCGTTGAGGGTCCAACATGTCCTGGCTAACGCTGCGAGTGTCCTGAGCCGGGGGTCGGGACCGGGAAGTGGCCCACCGGCACCCGCGCTGCTCCAGAATTTGCGATGGCCGCGCCGTTGATGGTCCGGTGTGCAATGCGGGCAGAGCGCCTCGGCAATGCCGCAAAGCACCGTCGCGGGAAGCCGATCAAGCATGACCATTTTTGGGGAGTTGCATGTGAATTTTCAAATCTGGTGCGGGAATGAATTTGCGCAAGCAATATTGATAGTGCCACAACAACGAGAGACGCGTCCGCGTTTTAAACTAGAGAGAGACGCGAAATGAACGCGGTGAGGGGTGATCCGGTCTAGAGAGCAGGCAGAAGTGGAGTTGCCCTTGGCTGCCTGACTGTGCCTCAAGTCAGGGGATGTGTTGTTGTGTGCGACGAATACAGTCACACAACCTGGATTGCTCCGCCACGGCAACTTGCTGCGCCGTACTGTGTCCGAAAACGTGAGCCTACCAGCCGAGTCCAGTTTGGCCCACGTCATATCTCGACGAATTTTCAAGCTGAAGTCTCCGATGCCCGGACAAGTAAACGCGCACGACATTGGCGGTTTTGCGGCACGAGCATTGCTGGACCCATAGCGGACCGCTCAGCCCGAACGGGAGGCGGAGGAGCGGCCCGACAACTCGGTTCCCTCTCTTGGCCAAGCCGACTGAGGGTCGCTTCTCGGCCAGCGACCAGGGCGACGAGGCTTCAGCGAGATGGATATCTCGCGTTCGGATCGGGCAGGTCTGGTCTCTTGGAGAATAGCCACGGGCCCCCAGGAGGTCAGGATGTATGGGTTCCGTGGCATGATCCATCCGAAGGCGGGAGGCGCGTGCAGCTGTGCGCTCAGGGAAACCCCCGTGTTGGCACCGTAGCAGACCTTTGAGCTTCCCGAGTTGTCGGCGTGGGCCGTGATATAGACCTGGACGTAGCCGTTGGCGACGAGGCTGACCTCGCACGGGGTCGATGCGCGCCAGCGCTTTGTTGAAGGTGATGCCGAAGCTGATCGTCGGTTTGACGTGCGCCGTGATTTTCCCTTGAGCATCAAAAGTCCACTTGAAGCTGGAAGCTTGGGCGTTCGAGCCGGTCTCTTCCTTGGCGTCAGCCCGATTCGCGGGATCGTTACGAGGGGCCCTGGTCTGGAAAGGTCTGTAAAGGTCTGTCGGACGTTCCAGTTCGCGAGCGTGACGTCTGCCTGGAGGTGTCCCTGGACGGCCACATCCATGTTGACGGAGCCAAAGATGCGCATGTTTGGCCCGACGGCGACAATGCCGGGGACAGCGAAGGTGGCACCGAAGTTCTGCATGCCGAAAAGCTCAATGTCCCCGGTGGCGTACGTTTGTCGATACCAGCGCGTCTAGGGTGAAGGTGGCCTTCACCTCGCCCTTGTTTTTGAAGTACAGATACGAGTGGCTGAGGTCGGGGATCGCTCCCAGCTGCCAGATAATCGTCAGGCTGAACGCCGTGTCGACGCTGATGGACGTTTGAGCTTGCACATTTAGGTGTGCCTCCACATCGACGCCGTGGTACGTGCACTGGAACTCCTCATTGAGCAGGATGATGGTCAGCTGCTCGGAAATGGAGTGTATGATCTCGGGTGCAGCATCGGTAACTCCGAACAAGCCCTTCAGCCAGTCCAGAATGTCGCGGCCGAACCAGCGGGTATGCAGCTCATCACGACTGATGAGTCCGGCATTGTAATCTTCCCTCCACGCTTCCTCAAGCCAGCGCTTGTGGTTGCCTCCCACATCCTGAGAATCGGTGAACGATTGCAGTTGCAGGGATTATAAGTTCTGGGGTTCTGGGGGGGGGGGGGGGGGACGTGACCA
>Ga0247763_1000840_pt1 | contig 18392 bp, 14 predicted proteins | sample UWRJL141409B4_FD_179926 | JGI IMG/M metagenome (GOLD analysis project Ga0247763, IMG submission 179926) | Plant litter microbial communities from Arlington Agricultural Research Station in Wisconsin, United States - UWRJ-L141-409B-4 | ecosystem: Environmental > Terrestrial > Plant litter >...
TCGGCGGCCACGTCCCAACCATGATGACCCTCCCCCTCCCTAACCCAAATCCAAGGCCCGCGAATCACACCTAGGCCACTTGACACGTAGTGCCGCCTCATACTCGGATGGGGGGTGGGCATCTAGAGCGGCAACGCCCCGTTCTGTTCGAACAGGGCGTCGGCGAGGGCCTCGGCGGTGCGCCGCCTCAGAGGCTCGTGCGAATCCGCCGCCCGCTGTTTGGGGGAGGAGCCGACGCCCGAGCCGCCGGGGGGCGAGCACGCTGGCGCTGCGACTCGGCCTTGGCCTTGGCCGCGTCGGCCTTGGCAGCCTCCGCCTTGGCCGCGTCGGCCTTGGCAGCCTTGGCTTTGGCAGCTTCGGCCTCGAGCGCCTCGGCTCGCCGCCGCTCTTCTTCGGCGGCGCGCGCTCGCGCGGCGTCTGCCTGAGCCTGTTCGAGCTGCTGGCGGTGCGCTTCCTGCTTCGCCTCCAGCTCTCGCGAGCGAGCCTGCTCCTCGGCGAGCTTCTGGGTCGCCTCGGCGCGGGCCTCTTGCAGCTGGCGCTCGACGCTGGCGGAGGTGGCAGCGGCCCGAGCTGCGCCGCTCGCCGCATCGCTCTGCAGCTTGATGACGAGCCCGAGCACGGCGAGCGTCATGGCTGCGCCGCCCCCGATCAGGAGGTTTCGGCTGGTACGATGCTTCGGCGCCACTGGCGGAAGCACGGCGTTCGTGTTGGCCCAGGCTTGCCCGGTGCGATTACCGAGTGAAACAGGCTCCGCTGGCGGCGTGAAGGGCGCGGTGGCGCTGGCTGCGGCCGCGCTGACCTCTGCCGTGGCTCGAGCGGCGTTCGGCTCTCGCGCGGGGCCAGCGCCGCCTGCCAGCGCGGTGTCTGCGCTGGGGCTCGCGAGGACGGGCGGTGTGAAGGCGAGCGTGGCGCCGGTGGCGAGGTCGGCGCGCATGCGTTCGGCCCAGCGCGACAGAGCATCGCGAAACTCGCGGGCGCTGCCGAAGCGATGATCGGGGTTCTTCTGGCGCGCCTGGTCGATGATGTCGGCCAGCCCCGCATCCAGCTCGGGGACGACGCTGCGGACGGGCGGCGTCTCTTCCGTCACGATCTTGATCAATAGCTCGTTGAACGTGTCGCCGTCGAACGGGACGCGCCCCGTCGCGGCCTCGAACAGGATCACGCCCGCCGCGTAGACGTCGAGCCGTGCGTCGAGGTTCTTGGCGCCTCGCGCCTGCTCTGGCGACATGTAGTAGGGCGTGCCCATGACGGAGCCCGTGCGCGTCATGCTGAAGTCCTTGCCCATCACGTTGAACTTCGAGATGCCGAAGTCGAGGATCTTGACGAAGTCTGCCCTGCCCTTGGCCTTCGCCATCAGGAAGATGTTGTCTGGCTTGAGATCCCGATGGATGATCCCGGCCTCGTGCGCGGCGCTCAGGCCCTCCAGGAGCTGCAGCCCGATGTCGCAGATCTCGCTCGGTGAAAGCTGCCCGCGCGCCGCTATCCGGGCGCTCAGCGACTCGCCCTTCAAGAACTCCATGACCATGTAGCGGTCGCCGCTCTCGAGGCGGCCGAGATCCAGCACCTCGACGATGTGGTCAGACCCGATGCGCCCAGCCGCCTGGGCTTCGTTCTCGAAACGCTTGACCGCCTCCTCGAGCGCGGCGACTCCCGAGTGCAACACCTTGATGGCGACACGGCGATGGATGAGCGTGTTCTCGCCCTCGTACACCGCTCCCATGCCGCCCTCGCCGAGCAAGCGTTTGATCTCGTACTTGCCCTCGATCCGATCGCCGACCTTCAAGCTCATGCATCACTCCTCATCCCTCCGGAGCCGCTGAGCGCAGATCGGGGGGTCCGGGGCTTTGCCCAGGACTCCAATTTGTCATGCCTCGAGTCGAGGAGCCATTCGGCCCCCGAGGTGTGCTCTGTTGATCGAGCGCTCGGCGTCCGCGCTCTGCTTACATGCAGCGCTCACATGCCAGCGCCGACATGCCATCCCTGCGTCAGGTGGCTAGGAAAGTCTGCGAGGCGCGCCACGGGTCGGGGTTCGAGCGGCGTGATACCACCCGAGGTGACATCGTCGCGTTGCATCGAAGTGAAACTCCCCGCCGTGCGTGAGCGGCGCTGACGTCTGCGCGGGGGCCGGGGGTTTCGGGGGCCCGTTCGCCGGCCGTTCGCAAGTGGTTGCCTTAACTCGACGGACGTCCATGAAGACCATCGTTCCCCCCCACATCGCCCCCTCGACGCCAGCGACCCGGAGGGCGGCGCAGTCGCGCCTCGCCAGCAGGCTGGGGGCCGTGCTGTTGCTGATGGCAGGTTCGGCCACCGCCCAGACCGCCGCCCGAGACTCGCCCCAAACGGTCCAGATCACCGAGAAGGCCCGGGCTCTCTTCAGCACCGGCGTGACGCTGCTCCAGGACCCCGACGGGAGTCGGTACGAAGAGGCATACCAGCAGTTCAAGGCGGCCTACGCGGAGTCGCCCTCGTGGAAGATCCTCGGCAACCTCGGCTACACGGCGATGAAGCTCGAGCGTGACGGCGAAGCGATCGAGGCCTTCCGGGCATACCTCGAGCAAGGCGGCAAGGAGCTGACGAAGGCCGAGCGCGCGCAGTTCCAGAGCGACCTGGACACCCTCTCCGCGACCGCATCCGTCGTCACCATCCGCGGGCTCCCCGCCAGTGCCCGCTTGACCGACGTGCGAAGCCCCAACACGGGCGCAGACATCAAGAACCATTACGACGTTCCCGAGGGCGGAACCCTCGTCCTCCGCGTCCGTCCCGGCGTTCATCGCTTCAGCGCGCAGTGGGGCGGGCAACCCCCTCAAACCCAGGAGCTCGAGACCAGCGCCGGCGGAGCTCACGGCGTGACGTTCGAGGAGGCGCAGCCCGAGGCACCCCCGCCGCCGCCCGTGCAGCCCGAGCCGGTGGCCCCCCCGCCCGAGCCGGCGCCCGTATCGATGTCGACCCGCGACGACGGGTTCTTTCAGTCGCCGCTTCCGGCTTACATCTCGCTCGGCGTCGGCGCCGTGGGGGTCGGTCTGGGCGTGGTGTTCCTCGTCCAGCGCTCGTCTGCGACGTCGGACGCCGACGACAAGTTCGAGGCGTGCCTCGATTCGCAGTCGTGCGTCGCAGACGACCAGCGCGAGATGGAACGGCTGGATGACGAGGCTGCCAGCAAGGGCACGCTCTCCGTGGTGTCGTTCGGCATCGGCGCGGTCGGCCTGGGCGCGGGCGCCGCGCTGCTCTTGTTGAACGGAAAGGCGGAAGAAGCCCCCGCGGCAGCGACCGGTGTGACCTTCCACCCCTACGCATCTGCCAACGAGCTGGGCCTCTGGGGGCGTTTCTGACCAGAAATGGCGTGAGCTGGGCTGCCCGCACGAAGCGCCCACTGAGAGAGAAAGCGGCAATGGTTCTCCGGTACCGAAACTACCAATTCCTCCTGAACGCGGTCAGCCTGTGCACGAGCCTCACGGCCCTGTTTCTGCTGGTGCGATGCTCCGTTCCCGAGCGTGACTACGCCGACCTCAACATCGGCAACAGCGCGGGGAGCGGCGGCTCCGGCGGCTCCGGTGGAGACGACGTGATCGGCCCCGCGGGTACGGGTGGCGGAGGCGCGGGTGGCCAGAGCGGCGAGGGTGGTGGCCAGAGCGGCGCGGGCGGAGAGGCGGGCGGAGCGCCCGTCCCCATTCCCTGCGTCGAAGATGAGGAGGACGCGGGCGCCCCCGCTCCAGCCGTCCTCGACGCGGGCGCCGACGCGGGCACCGACGATGCGGGCGCCCCCGGCCCCGCCCCGGCCGTCCCCGACGCGGGCAGCGACGATGAGCCGTGCGCGTGCGTCGACGGGTTCATTCAGGCCGTCGACGCAGACGGTGACGGCGACCGGACCCGCGCGTGCACCGTCGCTCCCGGGCTCGACTGCGACGACGCCGACGACACCGTCACGCACAACAGCTGCGGCGGATGCAGCGCCCTGCCCAACCCCGTCGGCGAGGATTGCCTGGAGTGTGGCACCTACATCTGCGATGGGTCGGACGCCGTCGCTTGTGGCGCGAAGCCCGGCCCCGTCGAAGACCCCGACTGCCGGTGCGAAGCGGGCCTGATCGTCGCGCGGGATACCGACGGCGATGGCCAGGGGACGAGGCTCTGCGAGTTCAGGGCTGGCACCGATTGCAACGATGGCGACAGCGGTTTCGTCACCAACGCTTGTGGCGGCTGCGAGGCGCTGAATGGCACGGTCGGCGGCAATTGTGGCCAGTGCGGTGTCTACGCCTGCAACGGCAACAACGGGCTCGAGTGCGTGCCGCGCACCGGAGCCGATGGCCAGCGCTGCACGGGCCCCAATACTCGCCAGACCTGCGTGGGCAGTGGGTTCTGGCAGGACGAGGCCCCCTGCCCTAACGTCTGCTACGAGGGCAGCTGTCAGCTCTGCACCCCGGGCACGTTCCAGTGCGTCGACCTCGGCGGCGGCAGCACGCAGGTGCAGATCTGCGGAACAGACAGCTCGAGCATGATTACATGGGGCTCGTATGCCAGCTGCGTGCCGGGAGAGACGTGCAACCCGGCCAACGGCGCCTGCACCGGCTCCCTCATGTGGCCACGTGATCACGATTTCGACGTCGCCCCCCTGCTGGAGCGGGGCGGCCTGCGCTGGCATGACGTGCTCGATCGCGCGAGCGACGCCGATTACGGTTGAGGTGGGCTGATGCTCGTCTTCGGAAGCCGGGCCCTACGATACCATTTTCCGCAGTTCCGCGAGCCACGAGACTGGGACCTCGCCGGAACTCGCGCGGATGTAGAGCGCCTGGACCAGGTGCTGCCACGGCGTGGTCGCCAGGCAGATTACAAGGTCCATTTTGAATATGCGTCGGTGATGGTCGAGGTCGACATCGCCGAGGAGCGTCCGTTCTGGGCGCGAGTCATGCACGTGTTTCGCGACGCCCCGATTCTGGAAGACCCTGTGCTCGGGCCGCTTCGGGTGCCCCCGCCCATTTTCATGCTGTTCACGAAGCAGTGTTCGCTCATCTATCCGGTCAGGCACTGGCACAAGAACCTGGAAGACATCTATCAGCTCCAGCAGTGGATCACGGAGGTGCCTCCAGAGGCCCGAGAGCTCCTGCGCCCGATGCAGGAGGACTCGCGGAGCATGCACGGCGAGGCCCACGCCAGGGCGACGCGCTCGCAGCCCGATGCTTGTCACCCCAAGATGCCCACTCAGCCCGAGGCCGAGCTGCATCGGCGGCTCCACGAGCGCATGAAGCTCGGGGCGCGACCCATGGTCGACATCGACGGCGCCTGGCAAGGGTTTCCGCAGCTCGAAGGCGACGCGAAGCTGCACGGCATGCGCCGCCTGTTCGCCGAGGAAGCCATGGTGCTGGCGGCCAGCCTTCACATGCAGTCAGCGCGTCAAGACACACACACTCCGGCGCGACTCCAGCGCGCCGCGCTGCGCCGGCTGATCCAGAGCGCGCTGCCGGAAGCCTGGCGCTACTTCGGCATCAACAACTACCGAGAGATCGCCGCGCTGATCCCCGAGACCTGGGCGGAACGCATCACCGATCTCGAGCACCTGCGCCCGGATCTGGCGAACGCCTGTGTCGGAGCGGACGCGCTCGCCGAAGAAGACAGCATCGAGGGCGACCGCCCGACTCGCCCGTCGTGGAATGAGCCGCTTCTCTGGTCTCGAGCGGTGAGGGTTGGCGTCCTCAACGGCTACCGGAGCACCCGAACGCGCTCTGCCAGGAGCTGATTCCAGCCGTCGAGCCCCGCTCGGAGGACGGCGCTCTGGTCTGCAGCGTCGATGTCCCAGTCCTGGATCGACTCCTCGTTGTGGAGGAGCGTTCCCGTCGCCGTCGGCTCGAGCGTCCACACGTGCACGGCGTCGCCCGTACCGTTCCACAGTCGCCACGTCAGTCACTGTCGACGTCGACCAGTACTGCCCAGACCTCGCTCGGCGCCGCATCGATGCCGAGCTGTGTGGGAGGCGCGCGCCCGTTTCAAGACTGAGCTGACGACCTCGAGGGTCGCCCGCGCTCCTAATCTCGATCCACGACGAGGCACGGAGTCCCAACACGAAGCTGTTTGGTGCGCGGGCGCCGTTCGACGACGCTGGCCGCGTCGACGACACCGAGGCTGCCGAACTGCTTGCGAATGCGAAAGACGTCAATGTTGAGCTGAATCTGCGAAATCTGCAATGCGTGTAGGAGCTTGTCCTGGTAAATCCAGCCACAGCCCGTGTCAGGTAGACCACGGTCTCGGTCGGCGATGCGTTCGCGCGCGAGCGTCAGGAGCAGGTAGTTGTGGTTTCTGCTTCCCAGGTCGACCACGGTCCCGTCGAAATGGACGCCGAGCGCCACATGCTCCTCGTCTGTCGAGACTTTGAAGCGAAGCGTCAACTGGCGCATCTCGCGCGGAATGATGATGCCAGCAGTGGGTACGACGAGCTGCGGGCAGCAAAATCGCCACTCGTCATCATCGATCTGGAAGCGCTGCTGGTTTCTTATGGTAGCGACGCTCTCGTCTGTGAGCTCCAGCCGCCAGACGCCGTTCGTTCCTCGATAGAGGGTGGCACGCGGGTCCTGCACGGACGGCAGCGCGAGGATGTTTCCTTCCATCACCACCGTTGCGCCATCTCGAGCTCGAACCGCCATGACCTGAGGAGGAGTCTCGTCCTCCAAGAGCCATGACTCGTTGGAATCACCGAAACGAAGTGTCATGCCCGAGCGAAGAACGTGGTCCTTGGCCGGCTGCATCAAGACACCATCCAGAAACGTGCCGTTCCGGCTGCCCAGATCCCTCACCTCCCACTGCTGACCATTCCAGCGAATGAGTGCGTGCTGAGTGGACACGTAATCCTGCTCGAGGCGAAGAGAAGCGCGATCGGAGCGCCCTACCAAGTGCTCGGCTTCGATTACCGAACGTCGGCCGGACCCGGCATGCCATAGGCTCGCCATACTGCTAGACCTTGGCCGCCAGGCTAGCTCGCGCTCAGCAGGCGCGTCAATTGCGCGAATCCGACGCGGACAGAGCACGCCAGGCACCGCGAATTGCTGGCGCCACATTTACACTTACGATGAGGCTGGCCTTTGCGCGCCCATGCGGCGCCGAAACTCGTGCCAGGCCTCCGTGTACTGAAACTGAAATCGCGGGCTCGCCGACGGTCGATCAGGGCGCAGGAGTTTGACACACTCGAGGGCTGCGAGAGCATCAGCGCGCTTCTGATCGATCCGCTTGCCTTCATTTAGGAACTTTTGCAGGCCCTGCAGATCTGCCTCCGGCACTCCGCATTGGCGAGAGCCTTCGATGATCGCCTCAAAAGACCGGTCAGGATAGTAGAGTCTCTGGCCAGCGAGGAGCATTCCATCGGCCGCCGCGGCTGAAATTGCTCGATCTCGGACTGCACGCTCCAAGGTTACGCGCACATTCACGAGTGCTTCGGAGCGAGCACGATACCCAGTCTCGACGGTGTCATGCGCGACGGCTACTTCGTCGTCGCGATCGATCTGGCCGGTCTTGAACCAGTTGAAGACGCGGCCCACGCCGACCATCCCGAACGGCTCCAATTCCACAGCTCGAAGGGCACCGAGGCTAGCCGCGCCGAAGACACGGGTTCCATTCCGCAACGCCCAGAGAATCTCCTTGTGCCACACGGACTGGCGCTGGTCGAAGACGCCGTCGATGATGACGATGACGTCGGGCCGAGTGGCGAGTGCTCGGTAAACGTCGCCGCAGGCTGCCGGAGGGAGAACTTCCGCATCAGGCAGCGCAGCCGCGGCTGCGCTCGGCCCCAGCGTGGGGCCCGTAAAGACCACTATGCGCATGCCAACCCCAAACGCATGGCGCGAGGCCCGGGCTGGTAACCTGGCATCTGGTTGAATGCCTCGAGGCCAGGCACGATGACTCGAACCACCCAAGCGGGGTACTCGGGGCGACTGAGGTCAACGACGGCGATAGGGCCTACGCCTACCTGCGCCAGTCGCGCCTTCAACGCTTCGATGGCCGCGCCGACACCGTGCGTCTGATGGGAGACATCCCGAAAGCTGCGTGGGGGCTGCTCTGCCATGGCAATGCGAGCCCGACTGAGAGCTATGGCTTTCGGATCGCGGTTTTCCTGTAGAGCAGTTGTCGCGAGGTCATCCCGGCAACCCACGATGTGGGTCATTCGGCTCTGCGCTGCCTCGGTCAACGCGCGAGCGAGGGCGACGCCACGGTCGGCGTGTGCTCCAGAGCCGCGAGCTTCCCCTAGCGGACGAAACGGGTTCGGATCGCGATCAATGATCGCGCACAGGAACGTAGCAACACCCACATCCGATGTCACATCCCAGACCGCCACGCTGACCCTGGCGCGGTCATACCTTTGCAATAACTCGGCGCACGTGGGGTCGTCGATGGTCGAAAGGCAAATGCGGCGTTGCCACTGCGCGGGACCATCGGTTCGATAGAACAGCGTCAGGGCATCTCTCTCGACGACCTCGTACGCGCCGTGGAGAACGGCTTCGAGTTCATCGTTTCCCGACGCCAGGCCGTTGGAGCCAGCTAGGAAGCAGCCGCTCCCCGGAGGTAGGGGTAGGCGCAGGTCGAGATGCACCATCTCAAACGGAACCCAAATCGGGCACCGCTCCAGATCGTGACCGCGGACCCATGGGATACGTTCATTGCGCTGCAACTCTCGGAGAAAGCGAGGGAGACGCTGAACGTCAATCACGTCGTCAGCGTGCAGTGAATCCAGCGTCGCGACCTCGACCGATCGCGCAGTTTCAGCGTGATGCTGCTCCACCGCTTCCATGATCCCTGACGCGCGCGCCGCGTCTAGCGTCACACCCTTGCCCTGTGTGATCGAGAGTGACCGCGAATTGGGCCTGACCACCATGACGAGGGGAATGCCTACGCCGTCAAGCCCGGTCACGTCGGCCACGCGGGTGACGCCGAGTGCAGGCAGGTACGGCGTCATGCGGTTGACGGTCTGCGCGGGGCTGAGGGAACGCCACGTCGTCGTGGCCGCACCAGATGTTGCATCAACCATTGGTGACATAGGCGTGAATCCTGCGAGTGTGTGTGCGTGTCTGGTCTCGAACCTTGTTTCTTGGCTCCCCGAGCAGACGAGGGCAGACGTTCGGCGTCGCGCCGTCGCGCACTGCTATTAAGTGTAATTGCTCCGTGCGGTCTCGGATAGCAAACATCAGCTGAAGGAGGGTCTGTTTCATGAGTAGTAGGCATCCAGATGGTGATTGGGCGGATCGCGGCAAACCGCGGGGCGCCCCGAAGCACGACGTCTTCATCGTGACGCGTAGAACCGACGCAAAGCCGCGAGATGTCGATCTGTATCGGCTCATCAACGACAACGGCGAGTACAAGACGGCGCCTGAGCCCGTACCGAGTGATGGAGAGGAATATCGATCAGTTCTGAATCTTGCCGGAAACGGCAACGACGAACCCGACTGCGGCCCCGCGATCGCGACGTTGCCCCTGCATCCCGATCCGTCGGCGACCTCAGCCTGCACTTGCTATCTGATCAACACCGAAAACCTAAAGTATCCCTCAGTCTGGATCTCGGAAGAGTTCAGCGACCCTCCTGGCGGGTTCAACGCCAATGGCGAGGTCGGCGCGGATAGCTTCGAGTTGGTGATTGCTAGCCCCAGCGGCGACGTCTACCACCTGCAGGCTGCGAATGGCCGCTCAGACATGACGAAGATCGATTTGAGCGAAGAAGTCGATATCTGGCAGGAGCTACGCAACGGCTGCGTTGCAGGGCGGGTGCGCTATCGAGATCGGATCGTGCCCATCGTGAGCGTCGATGCACTGAGCCCCGTTCGAGGGGGCGGAAAGGAGAACCTTCATGTTGTGCTGTAGCAGCCCGCACCGCAAGCCCCGAGACCAGGACGAGTCCAAGCCGCTCCTGGCTGGGACGTGGGACTTCAAATGGCGGCGGGGTACGAACATTCGGGTCGCGTTCCAAGGGTCGTCTGACATCGACACCCTGGACCAAGCCAGGGCTCGGGTGGTCGACGCGTTCTACAAGTGGAACGTCACCGACGTGAAGGGCGGATTCTTGAGCTTCTCTCTGGTGGACGAGCCGCTGCCTCCGGCCTTTTCGGCCGGCGTTGCCCGCTCGGCCCAATCGCCCGGGGGAGGGCGCGAACGCGCGTACGACGTCCTGATCTCGGTGGATCCACTCCCCCTTTGGCTACCGCATAGCCGACAACGCGAAGGCACTCAGGTTATCTTCCCGCGCTCCGAACTCGGCACCTATGCGCGCCGGGTACGCTGGGGCGTTCCTACGGCCTTCCTCGGCTGCCCCGACAATCGAAGAGACTGGTTCGCATCGCCCGAAGGACGCTTCACGGTGTTGCATGAGGTCGGACACATGCTCGGGATTCCTCATCTCCACCAAAACCCGTACCTGCTTGCCCCCGCCGACGGCTGGAAGCAAGAGGAGGAGATCTGGCAGACCATTCAGCAGCGCCAAAGGCTCGACGAGGCTGCGATTGAAGCACTTCGGAAGCAGGAGTTTGTGACGGCTGAGATCACCGCGCGCTGGCCAACGAAGGTATTCTCGGACTGGATCACGACTGCAATGCGTGTCGACGAGCTGGATTCGGTGATGGTCAAGCCGATCATCAAGTGCCTGTTCGCAGGACACGATTGCCGCGCCGACTGTGATTACGAACGTAGAGACTTCGAGCGCTTGCAGGAGCCGACCGCCCTGGATAATCGGCACCTCGAGCTGATGTATCCGCAGCCAGCAGCTGCTACTGCCCCCGCGGCTGCCTGAGAGAGAAGGGGGGGAACGAACTTCCTTCGAAGGGCCTCACAGATAAGCGTGGCGCCGGGCCTCCGCGCAAGCACGGGCCCCGACGACAAGAGCTCTGACCTCGTCTCCCAGAGCTGCAGCGGCGATGGCAGACTCGAGCTCGGTCTCTATCGAGCACGGCAGCCGGCGCTGCGCGGTGTCCAGCAATGCGTGGACCACATCGACGAGGCCCTCGAAGACATCCTGCACGATCAGCAAGTCCAGCCAGACGAACAGTGCCAGCCATTGAAACGGAAATCGATGAGCCCCCTGGCGCCAGTAGTCGAGCGCCCGCTCGACCGCGGCCTGGGCGCCGATCAATCCTCCGTGCTTCCAGTGCAGCCAGGCGCGACACGCGGCGACGATCCCGAGATAGGAGGGGAGCGATGCCCGTTCGGCAACCACTTCGAGGTCAGTCAGCGTCGCCATGAGCTCCGTCTCGTTGTCGAGCCGGCGATGCGCGACGCAGGTATACGCGATGATACGTGCGAGGTTGGTCAAGTCGCCGTGGCGTTCTGCGTGATCCCGAGCGGTCTGAAAGCAGTGCAGCGCTTCTCGGCACCTTTCAATATCAGACTGCAGCAAGGCAAAACCGAGGTCGAAATGAGCTTCGGCTTCGCGTATGCTCAGCTCGGGGTGACGACTGAGCACGGCGAGTGCTTGGCGTGCGCTAGAGATGGCAATGTCCGTGTCAAAGTAGCGACTGCGACCCAGTTGGTCGCTTGCCTCACATTGCAGGAACATTACTAGCTGACGCGGCGTTCCGGCACTCTGCACAACAGGCCGGAGCTCGTCGATGAGCGCTCGAGTCGCCGGCCCAAGCTGCCGTGCAAAGTATAGGAACCAAAACTGGCAATGCTGGATTTCGATCCACTCCTCTATGTCGGCGGCATGCTCGAACAACGCAGGCGCAGGACCGAGCGCCTCGCGTGCCGCGCCAATGGCCACCGATGCTTGCTCGTACTCGTGAAGTGTCCAGCGAGACTGCGCGGTCTTGCGAAACAGGCGCGCTCTCGTGCGGGACTCGTCGGCAGTGGTCAGCGCGAGCGCTTCGGACAAGCGCAGTCTGGCGTCGGCATGGCGAGCGCCGTTCAGCAGGCCATCGGCGAGCGCCTCCAGGGCTTCGATCCGAACTTCACGCAACGCGGGATCGGCTTGATGCGCAAAAGCGGCTTGCTGCGCATAGAGCGAGTAGAGCAGCAGGGCTTGCGTCGAATCGTGCATCTTGTCCGCCTGCAACGCTGCCTGCCTGATGTGCGGTAAGGCGCGCAGCGCCTCACCCGCTTCGCACCAGTGTCCCGCCAACCGTGCGGAGTCTACCCCGGGCATCGCCGCGAGGTGTTCGGCGGCGTGTCGATGCATCTGTCGACGACGATCCGCGGAGACAGCATGTGCTCGACACTCGCGCAGCTTGTCGTGCGCAAAGCGGTAGCGGTGGCTGCCGAGGTGAACGAGTATTCCTTTCGAGCGAAGGTCTTCCAACGCGGAGAGCAAGACGTCTTCGCGCTCCAATGGCGCCAGGGCACCGTCCGTGGAATCCGATGCGATGTGTTGAAGCAGCGTCATGTCGACGTCTCGACCAATAACGGAGATCAGATCGAGCACGGCAACGGTCGAGGCTCGCAGATCGGCGAAGCGCCGCTCCAGGACCTCGCGGAGCGTTGCTGGCAACAGGCTGGCCGCATCGCGGACCACGTCGAGACCCCATTCGAGATCCGGTCGCTGATAGCGGATTAGCACGCCATCGCTGAGGGCGGTGCGAACGAGCTCCGCGACAAAGAACGGGCTGCCCTCCGATTGTCGGTAGATCATCTCGCATGCGCGGTCCGACACGTGCTGCGCGGCGCATATATCCCGAAGCATGACGCGTATCTCGTGCTGATTGAGTCGCTCCAAGATCTGGCATTGGCCGCTGTGGGCGTCGATCACGGCCTGCACGGCGGGGGACAGGTCGTCATCGCGTATCGCCGCAACGATGAGCACCGACGTCTGGCGTAGAACCGACGCCTGGCCTGTTGCCAGGAACGCGAGGCTGAGATCATCCGCCCACTGCAGATCGTCGGCGACGAGCAGGAGCCGGCGACGCTGTCCAATCGCACACAAGCTTTCCGCAAGGCTGTGAAAGATTCGGTCGCGGGCCGACTCTTGCGAGATTGCGGGCAATGACGCCGTTCCGCTGCCCAGCCTCTCCAGGCCAACTTCGTACGGGGCGAGTACGCTCAATGCGGCAGACAGAGACGCTCGCAGCTCGGCACCCTGCTCGTCGGCGCAAGCAGAGGCGAGTAGCTGGAGGAATGGCACAAAGACGGAGAGCGGCCCATGCCGCATTGCAGGGTTGCTGTTCGGTACGGCAAACCTTTCATCGTGCGATTCGACGACCTCGAACCCTGACGCCATGGCGTGGCGCACAAAGTCATTGAGCAGCCGGGTCTTGCCAAGACCGCTCTCTCCAACGAGCAACACACAGCCGCCTCGGTTCGCGCTCGCTTCCCGGAGCTGATTTGTGAGCCGGGCGTAGACGCGATCGCGGCCCACCAGGCGAGACCGGTAGAGATAGGGGTGGTCGGAGGCCTCCTTCTCGCCCACCTCTTGCGCGCCGACGCGGAACGAAGCCAGTCGCCGCGCAACATCGCTCGCAAAGCTCGAGCGAACATGCGGATCCTTCTGAAGGAGGCCAAGGATCGTTAGTTCAACCTCGACGGGCACGTCAGAGACCCATTCGGAGAGCGGCGGAGGCGGGCAGCTCAAGTGCTGCTGCAAGAGCGCTTCAGAGTTGTCGGCTGAGAACGGCGGCTGGCCCGCGACAAGCTCGTAAGCGATGCAGCCCAACGAATACAAGTCGGCGCGCTGATCGATCGCAGATCCTCTGATCAGCTCGGGGGCGGCGTAGCCGGCTGTGCCTTGCATTGGAGGCGAACCGACCAGCCTCTCCTTCGAAGGCGCGTCGCGCGACACGTACGTGACGCTTCCAAAGTCAACCATCACCGGCTGTCTGTCGGGGCGAAGGAGCACGTTGTCTGGCGACAGGTCACCATGGACGACACCGACGCGATGCAATGATGCGAGGGTCGTCGCGAGCTGATGCACGACCTCCAGCACGTCTCCAAGACGACCCGCACCTGCTCGCGCGGCTATCGTGCGGGGCTCTCGAAAGTGAGGTGCGCTCGACCAGAGTTCGCGTGCAAAGTCCCTGAGGCTGGCCCCTTCTATGAGCTCTTCGACCAAGAATGGGGGCGTTTCTCGGGTGCCGTCCTGTACCAACCTCGGCATGCAGCGCGCGCCGCTGCCTGTGAAGGACGCGAGCAGCCCTGCCTCGTTGATGAGCCGTTGCGTGCCATGTAGGTCTGCGTCCACCGGCGTCTTCACGGCCACGACGGCTCCGCTCTCTCGGTGCCGGCAGCTGTAAACAACTGCGCTTCCGCCGCGGGCGATCTGATCCTGAACGACGTAGCAGCCGAAGGCCTGATGCTTCGCGATCACGGCAGGGGATGATACGGGACCACGGCCAGCGCCCACCAGATTTCAAGTGAAGTGGAAATCGAGCAGCGAGGCTCCGGCGAGGCGGGCCGCGGCTGCGTGGAGCGCGTTCGAGTCGACACCGCCGCGCCCGAGTTGTCGCCGCCGCTGAGCTCCGTCGACCGACCGCGAATGTGTGCGGATGTCAGTTTATCGCCCTCGGTCGCGATTGCGTGCGCGAAACAGCGGACGGGAGTCGCAGATGCGGAGGGTCGCGCAGCCCACTTCATGATACCCGGCGGGCCCCCGGGTCATTCGGCCCTCGTCGGCAGCACGGCTCGCCTTATCTCCCGCTCCGCGGTCCTTCACGGGCGCCAATACGCCGTCGCAGGAGATGGCGAGCACAGTCCCGCGCGAAATGGTGCCCGGCAAACGGGCCGCCTGAGGGGAGCCCCCCCTCCCCCGCTCGCCGTGCTCAGTGCAGTCGGACGCCGGAGCGCCAGCGCTCAGTCGTCGCCGTCGCTGTCGACGTCATCGCTGTCGACGTCATCGCTGTCATCATCATCGTCGCCGTCGCTGTCATCGTCATCGGCGTCGTCTGGCCCGTCGTCGTTCTCGACCTGGCTCACGGTGCCGTCGGGCGCGACGTCGACCTCGACGAAGCCGGTGGCCGTCTCGACGGTGACCTCGAACTGGCAGCCGTCGTCGATCTCGACCTCGACGGCGGTGCCAGCCGCCTTGACCTCGGCGATCTCCTGCGCCTCGAGCGCGGAGATGGCGCCGGTGCAGTCGATCGCGGCGTCGTCGTCTCCGTCGCTGTCGTTGTCGTCGTCTTCCGGGAAGGTGGCGATGATGTCGCCGGTGGTGGCGTCGACGTGGACCTCGACGACCGAGCCGTCGGCGAGGCGGAGCTCGATCTCGTAGCGCACGTCGGCGCCGTTGCCGTCGAGGTCGGCCTCGCGCAGCTGGCTGCCCGGGTTGGCGGCGAGGGCCGCGTCAGTGGCCTGATCGAGGCTGACGCTGGCGTTCGCGAGCTGCGCCTGGAGGAGCTGCTGCGTGTCGGCGGGGACGCTCGATGTGGAGGGGGCCTGCGACGACGACGGATCGACCCGGGGCGAGGATGGATCGTTCGAGCGGGAGGGTGTGTCGAGCGGAGCGCGCACTCCAGCCGAGACGGGCGGCTCCACCGACGTGGGTGATTCTGCCCCGCCGCACGCGAGCAAGAGGACGGGGATGGCGAGGGCGGTGATGGATCGAATGCTCATGTCTTTCTCCTTCGCGTCGGGGCGGTCGCTCGCGGACGGTCGGGCACGCCCCTGCGAATCAGAGGCCCACGCCAGACCGGCCGCGTACGACTCCGCGCTGCCCTCCCCGGGGGGAGCCAGCGCGTGTATCGGGGGCACCGAGCCGTCTCGAACTGACACGGCTCCCGACCGAGTCGGCAGGACGCGGCTGCCGACTTTCTGCCCCTGAGTGATGGATCCGGGCCTCCGCGGCTCAGGTTTTTTGTGCGCGCTCTGTGCGCGAGAATCATGAGCCGTCGAGGGCGGGTACTATCACTAGGGAGTGAACGAGCGCCGGCCAGAGCCTGGCAGGCCAATCAATCGGCAAAGACTCCCGTGGGCATGCGAGTGGTAGACGATACGTGGAAGCGAGCCGCCGAGTCGCGGCGCTCGACGCTCGTGCGGCTGCCGTTTCTCGACTCGGATGCCGCGGTGGTGGCCTCGATCCGGGCCCACGAGCGCGCCGGCGGCGCCGCTCTGTATGATCGGCATCACGGTTATGTGCGTCGGGTGCTGACGCGCGTGCTCGGGCCCGACGCCGACTTGCACGATCTCATCCAGGACGTGTTCGTCGCCGCCATCGACTCGATCGACAGGCTCGTCGACCCCACCGCGCTGCGGCCGTGGCTCGCCGCCATCAGCGTGAACTGCGTGCGCGTGGAGCTGCGGCGGCGCACGAAGAGCCGCTGGCTCAGGCTCTTGCCTCAGAACGAGCTGCCCGAGCAAGAGGCGCCGACCGCGTCGCCGGAGATCGACGAGGCGGTGCGCGCGACGTATCGGGCGCTGAGCGCGCTGTCGGTCGACGAGCGCATCCCTTTCGCGCTGCGCTTCATCGAGGGCATGGAGCTCACGGAGGTGGCCCGAGCGTGCGACGTGTCGCTCGCGACCGTGAAACGGCGCCTGGCGAGCGCGCAGAAGAAATTCCGCAAGATCGCGTCGACCTATCCCGAGCTGAGCGACTGGGTGAAAGGAGCCGTGTCGTGACGGAGCTCGATCTGACGCGGCTCGGTCGGCACGTGGCCGAGCGAGAAGACGCGGCGCTGGCGGCAGACGACGCGGGCACGAGCGAGGGCACTCGGCGCTTCGTGGCAGAGTATGCGGCGGGCACGGAGCGCGAGGGGGGCGATGCGGGCGCTGCAGCGCTCGGGCGCGAGGGCCATGCGCTCGGGACGGGCGGCGCCGCTGGGCGCGGGCGCCAGCGCTGGTTCGGGCTCGGACCCCAGCACGGGCGCCGCTCGAGGACTGGAGCTCGTGGGGCTGGCGCGCCAGCGCTGGGGCTGCGGTTCGGGCTGGCAGCCATGGCGGCCGTGGTCGCCGTCGGGCTGTTTGCGCTGAAAGAAGGGGTGCTGGCGCCGGCGGCGCTGAGCTTCACGATCGGCGCGAGCGGCGAGACCGGCGTGCTGCGCGACTGGGCGTCTGCGCCCGACGACGCGAGCCTGCCGATCCGTTTCTCGGATGGCACGCGGGTGCTCCTGGAGCCCCAGGCGCGCGCTCGCGTGGTCGCGCTGAGCGAGCGCGGCGCCGAGGTCGTGATCGAGTCGGGGCGGGCGCACCTCGATGTGGTGCCGGCGCGTGCGCCGGTGACGGGTGAGAGCCCGTGGCGCGTGAGCCTCGGGCCGTTCTCGGTCGAGGTGAAGGGCACGCGCTTCGATGTGGAGTGGGACCCTCGCACGGATGATTTCGCGCTCGATCTGTTCGAGGGCTCGGTGCGCGTGAGCGGTTGCCAGGAGGGGCATGCGCACACGCTCGTGGCGGGGCAAGGCGTTCGAGCTTCGTGCAGCCAGAAGCGCTGGTCGCTGGTATCGGTGTCGGAGGCGACGGGGTCGAGCGCGTCTGGGGCCACGGGAGCGGGGGCCGCGAGCGCCGGGGTCGCGGGAGCTGGGCCTGTGGCGCATGCGGCGCCCGGTGCCGGTGACGCACCCGGCGAAGACGCCGGGGGCGCGAGCGTTGCGGCCGGCGAGGCACGCGCCGAGCGCGGGCTGGGCGCGCCGGGTGAAGCGGGCGCGAGCGCTGCGACCGGCGCTGCGGGCGCGAAGGTCGCTCGTGGGCGTGGGGCTTCGGCGGCGCGGGCGCAGCAGGTCTCTCCGCGATCGTGGCAAGCGCTGGCGCTGCGCGGCCACTACTCCGAGGCGTTCGAGCGCGCGCTCGATGCCGGCTTCGACTCGGAGTGCGAGCGAGTGGGGGCCAGCGACCTGGTGTTGCTCGGTGATACCGCGCGGCTCGGCGGCGACGCGGCGCGAGCGCGCGCGGCCTACCTGGCGGCGCGACGCCGCTTCGACGACAGCCCGGCGGCGGCGCAGGCGGCGTTCGGGCTCGGGCGCCTGGCGGTGAAGAGCAACCCGCGCGAGGCGATCGAGTGGTTCGAGCGCTCGCTGCGCGAGGCGCCAAAGGGGCCGCTGGCGGCAGCCGCGCACGACTGGCTGTTCGAGCTCGTGGGGGAGACGGGCACCCCCTCGCGCCGGCGCGAGGCGGCGCAGCGTTACCTCGAGCAACATGGAGATGGCGCGCACGCGGAGGATGCGCGGCGCATTCTCGAGGGCAATGAGCGCTGAGCGGGGCACGAGATGCCTCGAGCCTCGGGCGGGGGCTCGTGCGCGGGCAGCGCACGGCTGCGCGCGACTCGCCGCGGCGCTCGCGATTTCGCTGACGCTGGCGTCGCCGGCGGGCGCTGCCGAGTCGCATGATGTGCTCATCGTCGGGGCGGGCAGCCCCGAGCTCGTGCGCAAGCTGCGGGCGGAGACAGCGTATGCGGGGCTTCACCCGATCGAGCGTGCGTCTGGCGATGGCGCGCCGGCCACGCTGCGCGTGCTGTCGCGCGAGCGGGTCGAGCTCTCGGTGGAGGGGGTCGACCGCAAGCAACACTTCGAGCAGACGCTGGTGTCGCG